>Ga0209444_10002335_pt1 | contig 10432 bp, 10 predicted proteins | sample LauGreFaBDMM15DN_2_FD_188215 | JGI IMG/M metagenome (GOLD analysis project Ga0209444, IMG submission 188215) | Freshwater lake microbial communities from Lake Michigan, USA - Fa13.BD.MM15.DN (SPAdes) (version 2) | ecosystem: Environmental > Aquatic > Freshwater > Lake | place: Lake Michigan...
CAACACTGGCAAGGCGAGCAACAACAAGAATGCAGTGACCAACACCGACCACACGAACAGAGGCATTTTGTGCAAGGTCATTCCCGGTGCGCGCATGTTGAAAATGGTGGTGATGAAGTTAATGGCACCCAAAATCGACGCGGCACCAGCAAGGTGAAGCGAGAAAATGGCCATGTCTACGGCCGGACCGACCGAGCCAGAGGTTGAAAGCGGTGCGTAGACCGTCCAGCCAGTTCCAGCACCTAATCCCGTGCCGCCCGGCACAAAGCTTGATCCGAGCAGCATGATGAAGGCAACAACTGTCAGCCAGAAGCTAATATTGTTCATGCGGGGAAACGCCATGTCAGGCGCGCCGATCATCAAAGGCACAAACCAGTTACCAAAACCGCCAATGAGGGCGGGCATGACCATGAAGAACACCATGATCAGGCCGTGGGCGGTGATCAGCACGTTCCACATGTGATAGGCTTCATCAAGCGACGCTTCCTTGCCGGCCATCATTGATGCCCAACCTTGAAGATATTGGATGCCAGGAGCAGCAAGCTCCAACCGCATCAGACCGGAAATGCCACCGCCGATGATCCCTGCGCATATAGCAAAAATCAAATAGAGGGTGCCGATGTCCTTGTGGTTAGTCGACATGAACCACCGAGCGAAAAAGCCCGGCTTGTGGTCCGCGTCATGATGGTCATGCGCATGAAGGTCTGTACCTGTGGCTGCAATGGTTGTCATCCGTTTGGCCTCTTTACTTAGTTGGCGCTGCAACAGGTGCAGCAACAGTGTCGATAGGGGTTGCGGCGCCAGCTGGTGCTAAAGGAGCAGCTACATTCTCGCCCGCAGGAGCGGCGGCGGCAGGTGCAGGTTTAGTCGCCCCAGGCATTGTGCCGCCCTGCGCCTTTACCCATGCCGCAAATTTTTCGGGTGGCAATGCTTCCACGACGATTGGCATGAACGCGTGGCGCGCTCCGCAGAGCTCAGAGCATTGCCCAAAATATACACCAGGCTTCGTAATCGTGAGCGATTTTTCGTTCAGACGGCCAGGGACAGCGTCTAGCTTGAACCAAAGCGAAGGAACGGCGAATGCGTGAATCACGTCAGCGGCAGTGGTCTGAATGCGCAACGGCACCCCGGCAGGAACAACCATACGATTGTCCGAAGCCATGAGCTTCGGTCCGTCATTTTCGGTGCGGAAACGCTCGCCTTTGGCAACGTCGCCTTCTTCCTTGAGCATGTTTGAAACAACTTCGAAACCGCCATGATCAGGATAGGTAAAGCCCCAATACCACTGATAGCCAGTCGCTTTAATGGTGACGGCATTGGCTGGAGCTGGCTTGAACTGCTTCGCCAACAAATCGAGCGAAGGATACGCAATGCCCAACAGAATCAGGACGGGAACCAAAGTCCATACAACCTCAATGAAGGTGTTGTGTGTTGTCTTGGATGGCACTGGATTTGCACGGCGGTTGAAGCGCAAAATTACCATGAACAGAAGGCCGAGAACAAATAGCGAAATGATGGTTATGATTGGCAAAAGAACCGTATTGTTGATCCATTTTGCATATTGGCCGTTGTCGCTGAATTGCTCCTGAAAATCGATTTCTTTAGGCTTTGGCATGCCAACGCTGTTTTTATAGTCGGGACGCATGGGCGTGTAACCCGGCAAGGAGCCATCCATGGATTTCGGCGCAGCGGCAGCTGCTGGCGCTGCTTCTGTCGCAGGTGAAACCGGAGTAACGGCAGCAGGCGTCGCCACGACGGGCGCAGCCACTTCCTTAGTTACTGGCGTCGGCGCAGGATTCGCAGGCTGCGCCATCGCCAATGAAGGCGCGGTCAGGACAACGAGCAATACCAACAATTTCTTCAACATATTCATCAACTTGGCCCCGTATTCTTGGTGCGGCGCAGGAACTTTGCGCTGGTCTGACCGACCCGTAGAGTGCCAGACTGGCGCGACCTATAGTCGCGCTAATCTGAAGCCTCAAGCGGTCGATTGATTATTTTTAGCATTTAATTGCTCCAGTTTTCTACCTATTTGCGTTGCAATCCGCTAAACAGCGCATGCAAAAGACAACATCGGTAAAGAAGGAAAATTCTCCCCACCATGACTGAAGATGAAATACTGGCTGAATTCCGTAGCGTCGATGCTTTGCTTGAGGGACATTTCCTGCTGTCATCGGGCCGCCACAGTGCCTATTATCTGCAATGCGCGCGGTTGTTAATGAACCCAGAGCGCGCCGGGCGGATTGCCCTTGCGATTACCCAAAAAATCCCACGTGAATTGCGCAGCGAGGTGCAAGTCGTCATTTCTCCCGCCATGGGCGGTATTATCATTGGCCATGAAATGGGCCGCGCGCTTGGCGTTGATGCTTTGTTTGTTGAGCGCCCCGACGGTGTATTTGGTTTGCGTCGCGGCTTTTCGCTCGCGCCCGGAACCAAAGTTTTAATGGTAGAAGATGTCGTCACCACTGGCCTTTCGTCACGTGAGGCCATTGCCGCTATTGAAGCCTCGGGCGGCGTTGTCATTGCGGCCGCTTCCGTGGTTGACCGCTCGGCGGGTGCGGTTGAACTTGGCGTGCCATTTTATCCACTAATCGAATTGAACTTCCCTACATATGCAGGAGACGAATTGCCGCCCGAGCTGGCAGCTACAGAAGCGGTTAAGCCCGGTAGCCGGAAGATATGAACGAAGCAGCAAAAGCGCCGCGCCTGCGCCTAGGCGTCAACATTGACCATGTTGCCACCATTCGCAATGCACGCGGCGGGGCGCATCCAGACCCTGTGCGTGCGGCGCAAATTGTCGCAGCCGTCGGCGGCGATGGCATTACTGCCCATTTGCGCGAAGACCGGCGGCACATTCGCGATGCCGATATAGAACGCATAATGGCGGCCACCAATTTGCCGCTCAATCTGGAAATGGCTGCGACCGAAGAAATGCTCGAGATTGCACTTCGGCATAAACCCCATGCGGCGTGCATCGTCCCTGAACGGCGGGAGGAGCGGACAACCGAGGGCGGTTTAGACGCTGCCGGCCAGCACAACCATCTCGCACCCATCGTTACCCGGCTCACCGACGCCAATATCCGCGTTAGCCTGTTCATTGAACCCGATGCCCGCCAGATTGAAGCCGCTATCCGCTTGCGCGCGCCAATCGTGGAATTCCACACGGGCAAATACGCCCATGCCGAAGGCGCAGAGCGCGAGGTCGAGCTCCGCCGCATTGCTGACGCCGCTGCTTTGGCCGCCAAAAATGGCATCGAACCGCATGCGGGCCATGGCCTGACGTTCGATAATGTCCAACCTATTGCCGCTATCCCGCAGTTCGCTGAACTCAACATCGGGCATTATCTCATTGGCGAGGCGATTTTCATTGGGCTTGAAGAAAGCGTGCGCAAAATGCGTGCGCTGATGGACCTTGCCCGGTGATCGTCGGGCTTGGTTCCGACCTGTGTAATATTGAACGTATCGCCCGTTCACTTGAACGCTTTGGCACGCGCTTTGAAAACCGGGTGTTCACAGACCTTGAACGGGCGAAGGCAGCCAAGCGTCCGTTTACCAAAGCAGGCACTTATGCGAAACGCTTTGCCGCTAAAGAGGCCTTTTCCAAAGCAGTGGGAACCGGATTCAAGCATGGCGTGTTTATGAAGGACATTGGCGTCGTTAATGCACCCTCCGGTGCGCCAACGCTTTCCCTTACCGGGGGCGCGAAAGCACGGCTCGACGCAATGATTCCAGCAGGCTATGAAGCCCATATCCATTTGACGCTGACCGACGACCATCCCTGGGCACAGGCATTTGTCATTATAGAGGCATTAAGAATGCAAAAGGCATGAGCAGCTTGACCACAGAAACTGACGAAAATTCCTCCACACCTCCCGCGCCAACCCCTGAAAAGCAGAGCTGGGCCGCAACCGCATGGGCGGAGGTTAAGGGCATGTTTTGGCTGTTGCTTGCTGTGCTCGCCTTCCACAGCTTCATAGCAAAGCCGTTCTACATTCCCTCAATCTCGATGATGCCGACCTTGTTGGTAGGTGACCGCCTGTTTGTGAGCAAATATCCCTACGGATGGAGCCATGTATCGCCGACGATCCCGAACCCTGTAGCCATTTTCCGTTGGCTCGTGCTGCGGGAAGAGGTTGAAGCGCTGGCCGTACCGCTGCCCGAGAGCAATACGCGTGTTTGGGGCAAAATGCCCGAACGTGGCGACATCGTCATATTGACACCAAAGGGCAAATATCAGGACTGGATTAAGCGCGTCATCGGTTTGCCCGGCGACACCATTGCGTTGAAAGAGGGGCAGGTTTTTCTAAATGGCAAACCCGTTCCCCAAGAGACGCAACCCAATTTGACCCTGGCGGTAGACGCCAACAATCCGTGCAATGAATATGACTTTCCCGGCGCCCTCACCCGCAGCGATGATGGCGCTTTGACGTGCAACCTGCCCATAATCCGCGAGACGCTGCCCAATGGCGCAAAATATGACACCATCGATGCGCGTCGCGGCGATACCGATGATATGGACCCAGTCAAAATCCCGGCAGGTCATGTGTTCTTGATGGGTGATAACCGCGACAATAGCTCAGATAGCCGTGTAGCTGCGGAACTTGGCGGCCTTGGCGGTCCCGTTTCATGGGATCGTATTGGTGGGCGGGCTGAGATAATCACATTCTCCGTAGATGGCAGCACGGGCCTTAATCCTGCGACATGGATAGGTTCGCTTCGGGGGGATCGCGCTGGCACAAGTTTACGTCCCAAGAAGGTCCGCCAAGGTGAATGACGTGCCCGCGCCAGAACAAAGCAAGCCACGCCGGCGGCGTAAAAAGCCCGAGGCGCGGGTGCCCGATAGCTTTCGGGAAGAAGTAGGCCCAACCGAGCTTTACGACCCGATTATCCGGTCCGAAATTAAGCGCGCCACGGTTTGGATTGGCATGGCTGCTTTGGTGGTGGCGTTCATCTGGCTTGCCCAGCCCATTCTTCTCATCATTGGCGGGGTCGTTCTCGCCGCAATGTTCGACGGCGGAGCGCGTCTCCTCGGTCGGATTTTACCCATTCCGCGTGGCTTCCGACTGACGATCGTGGTGTTAGCCGTTTTCGGCTTCATGTATTGGACGTTCGTTTTCACTGGCTCCGAACTGGCCGCACAGGCCGCAAGCCTTCAGGCCATTGTCGAGACCCAAATTGGAGCAATCGGCAACCGGATTGAGGCTGCGGGTTTCAACATCTCCGCTGAAGATGTGAAGGGCCTTGGATCGCAGATATTAAATTCCGTTGGTCGCGTAACAGAAGCCGTGTCCTCGGTAGTCAGCACCATTACCAATCTTGCGATGATGTTGGTTCTTGGTATTTTTATTGCAGCGGAACCCCGCCTGTATGAACGCGGCGTGGCGTGGATGCTGCCGCTGGCAGAGCGTGAACATTTCTATGTGACGGCAGAAAAAATGGGTAGCGTCTTGCGCCGCCTGATGGCCGGGCGCTTACTTGGCATGGCGGTCGAAGGCTTCGGTACTTGGATATTGCTCAGCCTTGGCAACGTGCCAATGGCCGCGTTGCTCGGTGTGCTCACGGGCCTGCTCGCATTTCTGCCCAACATCGGCGCCATCGTATCGGGTGCGCTGATCATATTGGTTGGATTCTCCGCCGGATCAGATGTCGGGCTGTATGCCGTTTTCGTATATTTTGTCGTCCAGATGGTCGACGGGTATCTGATTGTGCCAATGGTGGCCAAGCGCGCGGTGGATTTAGCACCAGCCTTGGTCTTGGGCGCGCAGATCCTGTTTGGCGCGCTTTTCGGCATATTGGGATTGGCGCTTGCCGACCCCATCATTGCGATGATCAAAGTCACGCTTGAGCGGCAATCTGCGCGTAATGAAGCGCGTGGCATCCGCGAAGGGCCGTGAACCCAAAAAATGCTGCTGACCGTCTGCTTTTTGATGGGGATTGCCAATTTTTTTTATGCACAGGGCAGTCACGGAATCGGGGCACCCGTTTGTGGAAGACACCAAGCGCTATTTTAGTGCGCATTTCAGTCCTTTTGGCAGCTATGCCATTGAACTGGCTTTGCTGATCGGCGCACTGTGGCTCGCGAACCAAGGGTCATTGGCGATTTCACTTTTATACGCCGCGTATACGGCCATCAATGGTGTTGCGACATGGTGGCTGCTGTCTGGCAAGACATGATGGGCCTTTGTGCTTTGCTTTAATCTAATTATAGGGCGCCTGTGCCTCCATTAGCTCCCACTTCTGACGCCAAGCCCGATTTCGCGGTCATGCGGCGCTTTCTGCCCTATTTATGGCCGAAGGATGAGGCTGGCTTGCGCGTGCGCATCGTCTTTGCCTTGCTGCTGGTGGTTATCTCGAAACTCATTCAACTCAGCATGGCGTGGGTGTACGGCCGGGCCATTGACCGGATGGTTCCGGGCATGGAAGACAGCGTGGCGATCGCCATCGCATTGGTCGCGGCTTATGCTGGCGCGCGTTTTGGCGGCGTGTTGTTCGACAATTTGCGCAACGTGGTATTTGAACGTGTCGGGCAAGAAGCGACGCGGCGTCTGGCCGAAAATGTATTCAGCCATTTGCACAATCTGTCGATGCGGTTCCACATGAACCGGCGGACAGGCGCAGTGACCAAAGTCATTGAGCGCGGAACGAAGAGCATCGATATCATGCTCTATTTCCTGCTCTTCAACATCGCGCCCACATTGCTTGAGCTGTTTTTGGTTTCGGTTTATTTCAAAGTTTCTTTTGGTTGGGGCATGGTTGTCGCAACGCTCATCATGGTTGTCAGCTACATCGCCTACACCACCGTGATCACCAACTGGCGCAACAAATTGCGCGAGGAAATGAACGAGTTGGACACCCAGACCGTCGCCAAGTCGGTGGACAGTCTATTGAACTACGAAACGGTCAAATATTTCAACGCAGAAAAGCGTGAGACCCGCCGCTATGCCGAAGTCGTCCACCATTACGCAAATGCCGCCGTCAAATCGGAAAACTCGCTCGCCGCTCTGAACATTGGTCAATCGCTCATAACCAACCTGATGATGGCGGGGGCCATGGGCTATGTTGTGTGGGGCTGGTCGCGGGGTCAGTTTACGACGGGCGACGTCGTCACGGTCAACACCTTGCTGGCGCAGCTATTCCGGCCATTGGACATGTTGGGCATGGTGTATCGCACCATTCGCCAAGGCCTCACCGATATGGCCGCGATGTTCGCACTCATCGATACCCCTGCGGAAATAACGGACAAACCAAATGCGCCTGCGCTGGCGGTCAGTGGCGGGGCTATCGTGTTTGATGAAGTATATTTCGGCTATGACGCGGAACGACAGATCCTCAATGGCGTCAGTTTCGAGATAAAACCCGGCCACACGCTTGCGGTGGTTGGTCCTTCTGGCGCCGGCAAGTCGACCATCGCGCGGTTGCTGTACCGTTTTTACGACGTCACCGGCGGCCGGGTTACGATCGACGACCAAGATTTGCGCGATGTCACGCAGTCGAGCCTGCGCAGTTCCATCGGCATTGTTCCGCAAGACACTGTGTTGTTCAACGACAGCATTGGCTACAATATCGGCTATGGCCGCGAAGGCGCAAATCAGGCTGAAATCGAGGAAGCGGCGCGCGGTGCATCGATCCATGGCTTTATCGAATCCTTACCGGATCAATACGCCGCCAAAGTAGGTGAACGCGGGTTGAAACTGTCCGGTGGTGAAAAGCAGCGTGTGGCGATTGCCCGCACTTTGCTTAAAAATCCGCCGCTTTTGATATTGGATGAAGCGACCAGCGCCTTGGACAGCCGGACGGAGTCGGAAATTCAAGCGACGCTTGAGCGTATTTCGGAACGCCGCACGACCATCATCATCGCGCACCGGCTTTCGACCGTGGTCAACGCTGACCAGATCATCGTGCTTGAGGCGGGCCGCGTTGCCGAGAAAGGCACACATGTGCAGCTGCTCCGCAAAAATGGTCTCTACGCTGACATGTGGGCGCGCCAGCAAAGCGAGGCCGAGGAGGACGCCATTCCCGCCGCGTAAAATTACGCGCTATCCACAAGCGTCTTTGACCAATCCGAAGTGGGCTCTGTTATTGGCCGTGCGGCCGCGCTAGGGCTCCCGCATGGCCTCCGTCGCTCCCTCCCCCACGCCAGCCGATATATTGCACCGCCTGTTCGGCTTCCCCGGATTTCGCGGGCAGCAGGAGCAGGTAGTGACTCGCGTTCTTGCGGGGCAACGAACGCTTGCGATCATGCCGACGGGCGCAGGCAAGTCTTTATGCTATCAATTGCCCGCCGTGATCATGGACGGCACTTGTATCGTGATATCGCCGCTGATTGCGCTGATGCATGACCAGATGCGCGCAGCCGACGCTGTGGGTATCCGTGCAGCGACGCTGACGTCCGCCGACGATAACCGCGCTGAAACAATATCACGGTTCAGGGCGGGCGAACTTGACCTTTTATATGTCGCGCCGGAGCGGGCATCGGGACAGGAATTCCGCAGCCTGTTACGTGAGACAAAGATATCGCTATTCGCCATTGATGAGGCGCATTGCGTGTCCGAATGGGGGCATGATTTCCGGCCCGATTATCGCTTGTTACGCCCGTTGCTTGACAACTTTGCCGAAGTGCCAAGGCTAGCGCTGACGGCGACCGCAGACACCCACACCCGCGACGACATCGCCGAACAATTGGGCATACCCCGCGATGGTGTGATGGTGGCGGGTTTTGACCGACCCAACATACGTTATGTCGCCGAAGCCGCCCCAAGCAGCGGCATCGCGTCCTTGGTAAAGGGGTTGCAAGGGGCAGGCATAGTCTACGCCCAAACGCGTGACCGCACCGAGAAGATTGCGGCGCAAATCGCGGAGACAGGACGCAGGGCGCTTTTTTATCATGCAGGCATGGAGCCGCAAACACGCGCCCGTGCGCAGGCCGAATTTGTGTCGTCCGAAGACATGGTCATGGTCGCGACGGTCGCATTCGGCATGGGAATCGACAAGCCGGATGTGCGCTTCGTCGTGCATGCTGGTCTGCCGAAGTCCATCGAATCTTATTATCAGGAAAGTGGCCGTGCAGGACGCGATGGCGACCCCGCGGTCGCGCATATGCTATGGTCAGCAGGTGACTTCACGCGCGCCCGAGGGCGGTTGAACGAGCTTCCACCAGAACGGCGCGAGGCGGAATTGGCCCGCGTGGCTGCATTGTCACATCTGGTCGAAACACCCGGATGCCGCCGCGCTGTACTGCTGCGGCATTTTGGGGAAAGTCCGCCAGAAAGCTGTGGCAATTGCGACAATTGCCTGCACGCACCCGATGTGCACGACGCGACCGAGCTGTCCCGTAAATTATTGTCGGCAGCATATCGGACGGGGCAGATGTTTGGCATGGGCCATTTGGAAAAAGTCCTGATGGGCAATGGAGACGACCGGATAACGCAATTCGGGCATGACCAGCTTTCGGTTTTCGGCATTGTGGACAGGGCAGAGGCCGCGATGCTGAAACCTTTGTCGCGTGCACTTCAGGCGCGCGGCGCCTTAGTGGCAAATGAACATGGCGGTCTAAAGTTGGCGGGCGATGCACGCGCGATCATGCGCGGTGACCAAAAAATCCAGATTGCGATTGTAAAACCGAGCGCCAAACGCAGCGCAGGCCGTCCGGACAATCCAATCGGCAATCCGTTGTTTGAGGCCTTGCGCGCCAAAAGACGGGCGCTCGCGGAAAATGTTGGCGTCCCTCCTTATGTTATCTTCCATGACGCCACCTTGCGCGAGATGGCACTGAGGCGGCCAGCCGATATCCACGCCTTGGGCCGGATCAGCGGCGTTGGCGCGCGCAAGTTGGAAGCCTATGGCGCGGAATTTCTGTCTGTGATCGCACAATACTGAATTTTAGGGCCTTTCCGATCAAACTATTCTCCCGTCTTGTTATCGATTGCAGTTTAATTTAGGGCCAAGAGATCGCCCGATTTTAGGTGGCTTTACAACAGGATTTGCTGATGTTCCGGATGGTGACTGATACATTTTATGCGGCCCCGCAAATCACCGTGTCGGACGTTGCCGACGCCGCCGATGCAGGGTTTTCGATGATCATCAACAACCGGCCTGAAGATGAATCGGCCGACCAGACCTCCGGGTCAAAAATCGCAGCAGCAGCTGCGGCCGCTGGCTTGGAATATGTGGCCATTCCCGTCACACATGCCGGCTTTGCAGAATGGCAAGTGACCGCGATGGCAGACGCGCTGGACAAGGGCGATGGCAAAGTGCTGGCATATTGCCGTTCAGGAACGCGCTCCACTTTCCTGTGGGCGCTGGCCCGCGCATCCCGCGGAGCGCATCCCGCCACCTTGGCCGAAAAAGCGTCGGATGCCGGCTATGACCTCGCCCCCGTAACCGCGATGATGGATATGTTGCGCGGGCGTGCTTCGTGACGGCAGAATTGCTC
>Ga0209444_10002340_pt1 | contig 10422 bp, 10 predicted proteins | sample LauGreFaBDMM15DN_2_FD_188215 | JGI IMG/M metagenome (GOLD analysis project Ga0209444, IMG submission 188215) | Freshwater lake microbial communities from Lake Michigan, USA - Fa13.BD.MM15.DN (SPAdes) (version 2) | ecosystem: Environmental > Aquatic > Freshwater > Lake | place: Lake Michigan...
CAAGGCCATCGTAGTTGTTGTTATGTGAATGCGAAAGCGTTCAATTGTACCAATCGATGTGGTCTTCGACTCGGCGCACAAAGCCTTCGCCTACTTTGATATCAATCTGATGCCCGCGTGTACGACAAGCGTCGATTTGGTGCAGCAGTTGATCGAGTTGCGCCGTGCTGCAAGCGACTTGCCGTTGCTGCAACCAAGCGCGAAGCACATTGGCTTGACGCGGGGCGCTGAGTTTCTGCAAAGCCAACAACTGAGGCGGCGTGCCGGTGTGCTGCAAATCGATGAGGGCCATGTCATCTAAAACCAGTTGTGCTTGTGCTGCATGCCGTGCGCTACGGCCAAAGGTTTGACGAAATGAAGGAAATGCTTTGTCAAGTGCTGGGAGCAATTGATGGCGGATGCGGTTGCGGGTGTAGCGCTGATCTTGGTTGGTCGGGTCTTCAATCCAGGTCACGCCCTCTTGCACCAACCAATCGCGCAGTTGTTGAGATGGCACATCCAACCAAGGGCGATGAATACGCAAGCCCCCACGCTCGGCCAGTGCGGGCATGGCCGACAAGCCTGGCAAGCCGGCTCCCCGCGTCAATGCCAGCAACACAGTTTCCACCTGATCGTCAGCATGTTGCGCCAAGGCAATGTCTTGAATGGCACCTCCCCAATGGGTTTGCAACACTTGCGCATAGGCTTGGTAGCGGGCAAGCCTGGCAGCATCTTCAGGGCTTTCGCCGCTGGCAGCGTGCGCTTGAACACGGGTGATCACCAAAGGCACAGACCACAAGTCACACAAGATTTGGCAATGGGCGGCAAAGTCATCTGCCGCCGCCTGTAAACCGTGGTGCACATGAACCGCACGCACCTGCGTGGGCCAACGCCGCACGCAAGCCAACAGCAAGGCACAAGAGTCTGCGCCGCCGCTCAAGGCGACAGCGAAAGGCAAAGACGGTGAAAAGTGCGCTAAAGAGGGAGGCGCCAAGTCAGCGTGATTCGGCTTTGGTGTCGGTGAATCGACCATAGCTTTGCAAGCGCTCGTAACGTCTGTCAAGCAGCTCTTTGGGCTTGAGGTCAGCCACTTGACGCCATGCGTCATTGAGTCCGCGCTTGAGCTGCGAGGCCATGAGTTTGGTGTCGCGGTGTGCCCCGCCCACAGGTTCATTCACGATTTTGTCGACCAAGCCCAAAGCCTTTAAGCGGTGAGCCGTGATGCCCAAAGCATCAGCGGCGTCGGATGCGCGCTCAGAGGTTTTCCACAAAATGGACGCACAGCCCTCGGGGCTGATGACGGAGTAAATCGAGTACTGCAACATCAACAGTTGATCGGCCACACTGATGGCCAAAGCGCCGCCCGAACCGCCCTCGCCAATGATGCTGGTGATGATGGGCACCTGAAGTTGCGCCATCTCAAAAATATTGCGCCCGATTGCCTCAGACTGGCTGCGCTCTTCGGCGTCAATGCCCGGGAAAGCGCCGGGCGTGTCCACAAAGGTAAACACCGGCAGCTTGAATTTTTCTGCTGTCTTCATCAACCGCAGGGCTTTGCGGTAGCCCTCGGGTCGGGTCATGCCAAAGTTGCGCGCAGTGCGCTCTTTGGTGTCGCGCCCTTTTTGCTGACCCAGCACCATGCAAGCATTGCCATTGAAACGCGCCAAACCTCCCACGATACTCAGGTCATCGGAGAAATGCCTGTCGCCATGCATCTCCACAAAGTCGGTGAAGATTTCAGAGATGTAGTCGAGGGTGTACGGGCGTTCGGGGTGACGCGCAATCTTGGTGACTTGCCAAGGCGTGAGATCGCTGTAAATATCTTTGGTAAGTTGCTGACTTTTTTTGGCGAGTTGCTCTATCTCATCTGAAATATCGACAGCAGATTCGGTTTGCACATACCTGAGCTCTTCTATCTTGCCTTCGAGTTCAGCAATGGGTTGCTCGAAATCGAGAAATGTTTTTTTCGCCAATCGTCTCTCCTTGCGCTGTGACCGCTTTGCGAATAGGCCTAGTAGGCCACCGGTTGCGGGTCAAGCGACCGCCAAATATACCAAGTTGCAACGCTGCAGTACGGTGCCCAAGCTGCGGCCACTTCACGCGCGTCGCTGCGACTGACAGATTCGCCAGAGAAATAGTTGTGACTGATACCGTTGATCAGACCCACATCATCCAAAGGCAAGACATTGGGGCGCATCAGGTAAAACATTAAAAACATCTCTGCCGTCCAACGCCCTATGCCACGAATGGTGACCAACTCGGCAATGATGGCGTCGTCATCCATGTCTGCCCAATGGCCTGCATGAACAGTGCCATTGGAGAAATGCAACGCCAAGTCAACCAAATATTCAACCTTGCGGGCTGACAAACCCGCCGCGCGCATATCGTCGACTTTGAGTTTGAGCACATAAGCCGGCGTGATTTTTTTGGCCAATGCGGCAAACCTGTCCCACACCGATTGCGCAGCCTTGACTGAAATTTGTTGACCCACAATGCTTCGGGCCAGCGTGACAAAAGCGTCACCGCGTGACTCTAGACAGGCATCGCCAAACTGCGGAATCAGGCGGCGCATGACGCGGTCTTTCTTGGCCAAATGCTTGCAAGCTTCCTCCCAATAAGGGGGGACAGCACGCTTGACGGGTAATTTCGTCAGCATCAGGCACGCTCCCACTGTGTGCCTTGTGCCGAGTCTTTCAGCACCACACCGATATCGCCCAAGGCTTTGCGAATGCGGTCAGCCTCAGCGAAATCTTTGCTGGCCTTGGCTTGTGCGCGTGCGTCAATCATGCTTTGAATATGCGCCTCATCAACTTCGCTGCCGGCTTGTAAAAAATCTTGCGGAGGGCTTTGCAGCAAACCCAAGATGGCGCCCAAGGCTTTGAGCAAGCCTGACAAAAGAGCCGACTGCGAGCGGTTGACTTCGGCCGCCAGTTCGAACAGCACCGCCACGGCTTCGGGTGTGCCAAAGTCTTCATCCATGGCCGCCTTGAAACGCCCAGCATAAGTGTCTTGCCAGTCGATGGCAACCGGCGCAGGCGGAACAAGTTGCAAGGCGGTATACAAACGCTTCAACGACGCCCGCGCATCATCGAGATGAACATCGCTGAAATTCAAAGCGCTGCGGTAATGGCTTCTGACGACAAAGAAGCGAACCACCTCGGGGGCGAAAAGTTTGAGCACTTCGCGGATGGTGAAAAAGTTATCCAAGCTTTTAGACATCTTCACATTGTCTACATTGATAAAGCCGTTGTGCATCCAAATGCTGGCCATGGGTTTGCCGTGAACGCCTTCGGTTTGAGCGATTTCGTTTTCATGGTGGGGAAACTGTAAATCTGCGCCACCGCCATGAATATCAAAACTTTGTCCCAGCAAGTCGCAAGCCATGGCTGAACATTCGATATGCCAGCCCGGACGGCCCGCACCAAACGGGCTGTCCCACTTGACCTCTTGCGGCTCTTCAGGCTTGGCAGATTTCCACAGCACAAAGTCCAATGGGTCTTCTTTGCCATCGAGCACCGCCACACGCTCGCCGGCATGCAACTCGTCTAGCGACTTGCCCGACAGCTTGCCATAACCTGGAAATTTACGAACCGCAAAATTCACGTCGCCACTGGGGACGCGGTAGGCCAAGCCCTTGTCTTCCAGCTGCCCAATGAGTTTGAGCATAGACGGCACAAAGTCGGTGGCACGCGGCTCCAAGCTGGGCCGCTCAATGCCCAAGGCGTCGGCGTCTTGGTGCAAAGCCTCCATCATGCGGTTGGTTAATGAACGGATGCTTTCGCCGTTTTCGGTAGCGCGGCGAATAATTTTGTCGTCAATATCGGTGACATTGCGAACATAGGTGACCTGATAACCGCTGTGCCGCAACCAGCGCTGAACCACATCGAACGCCACCATGGAGCGGGCATGTCCGAGGTGACACAAGTCATACACCGTCATGCCACACACATACATGCGTACCTGACCCGTTATAAGAGGTGTCAAGTTTTCCAGAGCCCGGGTCAGCGTGCTGTAAATGCGGATGGTCATGGTGAGGGAAAAGGCGCTTGCGACAAGGCAAGACTGGCAGGTGACTGTAAAAAAACTCTCTACTACAATGGCCGCAGTATATCGATCCTGTCCTCTGTAAGCATTTTTTTTTCGCAATGCTTGATTGAATTTCATGCCCCGCACCTACCTGCTGTCTTTTGTATGTTTACCCTTGGCTTGGCGCATGGGCTTGGTTTGCCTTTTGCTTTGTGCAGCATGGGGTGTGCATGCGCAAACTTCCAGTACTTTGCAACTCAAGGGTACGCCCCATGCCGAAGTGCAAAAAGCCATGGGGCAGCGTAAATGGTCGCAAGCCTTGGAACAAGTTGATGCCTATTTGCTGGAGCGCCCGCGTGACCCACAGATGCGGTTTTGGCGGGCTCGCTTACTTGATGAACTGCAACAAGCCGAGCAAGCTTTTGCGGTTTACCAAGAACTGGCACTAGACTACCCCGAGTTTCCTGAAGTGCAAAATAACTTAGGGGTGATGTACGCGGCTCGCGGCAACTGGGGACAAGCCAAGTTGGCCTTTGAGCAAGCCTTGCGCAACAACCCCAACTACGCCATCACCCATGAAAACATGGGTGACATCTTGCTGCATCTTGCGCAACAGTCATTTGCCAAAGCTGCTGAGCTCGATCCCACCGCCGCCAAATCTGCTCAGCAAAAAAAGCTGGCGCTCAACCCCATTCTTCAACTCACTCTTAACCCTTCCAAATGAATATACGCCGCTATTTCCTTGGCTTTGCCTTGGCCCTGTCTGTTGTTGGTTTTGCTCAAGCACAAACCGCTGCGCCTCAAGTTAAATTTGTAACCACTGCGGGTGAATTTGTCATCGAGTTGTACCCCGACAAAGCACCCAACACGGTAGAGAATTTTTTGGTCTATGTGCGTGACGGCCATTACAACGGCACGGTTTTTCACCGCGTCATCAACAACTTCATGATCCAAGGCGGTGGCTATGACGCCCGCTACATGGAAAAACCCACTCGCCCGTCCATCAAACACGAAGGCGCTGAAGTTAAAGCCAAGGGCGGGCCCAGCAACACGGTGGGCACGATTGCCATGGCCCGCACCAACAACCCGCACTCGGCCAGTTCGCAGTTTTTTATTAATGTGAAAGACAACGACTTCCTCAACCATTCCTCCCCCTCTGCTCAGGGCTGGGGCTATGTGGCTTTTGGCAAGGTGATCAGCGGCATGGAAGTGGTCAACAAAATTAAACAAACGCCCACAGGCGCTGGCGGCCCCTTCCCCAGCGATGTTCCGCAAACCCAGGTGGTCGTACAGTCTGCCGTTTTAGTGAAATAAGCCCATGTCTAACCCCCAAGTTGAATTGCATATCCAAGACCACGGCGTGATCACGCTGGAACTCGACGCAGACAAAGCGCCCAAAACCGTTGCTAATTTTTTGGCCTATGTGGCAGACGGCCACTACGACCAAACCATTTTCCACCGCGTCATTCCCAACTTCATGGTGCAAGGCGGCGGCATGTCTGTGGGCATGAAAGAGAAGAAAACCAAAGACAAATTGGAAAACGAAGCCAACAATGGCTTGACCAATGATTTGTACACCGTAGCCATGGCTCGCACCAACGACCCGCATTCAGCCACCTCACAGTTCTTCATTAATGTGAAAGACAACGACTTTCTTAACCACTCATCGCCTACAGCCAGCGGTTGGGGCTATGCAGTGTTTGCCAAAGTCGTTGCAGGCACCGAGGTGGTGGACGCGATTTGCAAAGTCAAAACGGGACGTAGCGGTTTTCACGACGATGTACCCAAAGAAGATGTGATTCTCGACAAAGTTGTTCTCTTGGCATGAGCCTAGATGCCCGAGCTTGGCAACACTTAAGCTTTATTTCCGATGTGCATTTGCAAGCCAGCCAAGAAGCTACTTTCAAGGCTTGGTGCAAGGCCCTTCAAAACCTACAAACCGACGCCTTGTTTATCTTGGGAGATCTGTTTGAGGTCTGGGTTGGCGACGATATTTTGGATGCGCCAGAAGGTAGTTTTGAGCGCCAATGCTGCGCGGTTTTGCGCCAAGTGGCCGACAGGCTGCCGGTGTATTGGATGGTCGGTAACCGCGATTTTTTGTGGGGCGAAAAGGCCGCACTTCACAGCGGCATGCAAACCTTGCAAGACCCTTGCGTTGTAGACACCACGCAAGACAGATGGCTCTTAAGCCATGGTGATGCCTTGTGTTTGGCCGATACGGCTTACCAAGACTTTCGCCGACAAGTCAGATCCGCCCAGTGGCAAACAGATTTTTTGGCGCAACCCTTGGGCCAACGCTTGAAGGTGGCGCGGGATTTGCGGGCACAAAGTGAAGCTTTGAAGAAAACCCAAACCGCTTGGGTGGATGTTGACAACGACGCTGCACTGGCCTGCTTAAAGCAACACCAAGCCTTGCTGCTGATTCATGGCCACACCCACCAACCAGCGTTGCACACTTTGTCAGCCACCCATCAACGCTGGGTTCTCAGCGACTGGGACGCCCAAGCCACACCCTCACGGGTGCAAATGCTGACATGGCAGGTGGGTCAAGGCTTTTCGCGCCAAGACCTGCTGCCCTGACCCTCTTGGCGTCAATTACTTTTTAAGCAACACCTTAAGCACGGCTTGAACCCGCTGGGCGGACGCTTCTTCATAGCTGCTGGCCAATACCTGAGCCAAATCTTGCGCCCAAGTTTGTCCAGGGCCTGCGTCGTTTCGCTTGGTTAACAACTGAAGTTGCAACATGCGGCGTGCGTCCATAAAAGCCGCAGGCGTGGCCACTTCAGCGGCAATTTCCAAACGCAACAAAGCTTGGTCGGCTGCACCTTGCGCAGGCGCTTGCAAGGCTTTGGCCCAGTCAAGACGCTGTTGGGCATTCAAACGTGGACCCAACTCTTTGGCGGGGGGCAATTGGTCTGGCTGACGCTGCTGCCAAGCACCCAGCAAATGAACCAAGGTTTCACCATGGGCTTGCATGGCGAGTTTGCGCAATGCCATGTCCGCCTGTTCCAACGCTTGGCGCTGGGCGCGAAAAGCCGCGTCTCCCAAGCGAGGGCCGCGTGCTTCAAACTCAGGTTTGTCTCGCTGCCCACCACGTGCGGCATCGGGGCCGCGTCGGTTACCTGCATCGCGTTCGGGGCGACGCGCACCTGCTTTGTCGCCAAAACGTCCGGCTGGCATGGGCTCGGTTTTCTTTTGACCCGGTCGGTCGTCGCCCCGCACAGCCACCACTTTTTTAACCACCACGGGCTTGGGTGGCGTGACCACTGCATCAGCTTCTGGGCTTACATCTGCGCTTGCTTCAGTGGGTGCTTCAGTGGGTACTTCAGTGATTGCAATTGCAACTGGTGCGGCTTGACCCGCAGAAACAGCCTGCAAATGCGCAAGCGCTTGGCGAATAAGCGCAGCGTCGGCATGGGCAATGGCTTTGTCGAGCTCAGTGGCAGCGGCCAACACGGCCTTGTCGTGTTCAGACAAATTATGTGCTGGTGCATCAGCTCGCATTTGGGTTTTGCGGCTAAAAGCCTCGTCCAAGGGTTGGCGAAAAGCATCCCACAGTTTTTGCGCCAACTTGCGCTCGACAGGCACAGCCTGCGATTCAATCTGCCAGCGTTGCTGCAAGGCCTTGACCGCATCAATGCGCAACTGAGGCGCCTCACCCAGCACCTTGGCTTCTTCAATCATGGCACGCCGCTGCGCGATACTTTGGGTTTGGGCGACTTCCAGGCCCGCATGCGCAGCCTTGATGGCGGTCTTCCACTGCGACTGCATATCAGCAAACGCTTTTTCACTCAGGTGCCCACTGTTGCGCCAGCGTTCAGAGAATTGATGTAATTCACGCGACTGTGTTTTCCAGTCGGTATTGCCTTGGTGGGCCTCGGTCCATGCCGCGACTTGCGCCAACAAAGCCTGGCGGCCTTCACGGTGTGCGGCCCCCTCGGCTTTGGCCTTTTCAAGCCAAGCTTGCACAAACGGGTAGGCGCGGTTGCAGGCTTGGTCAAAGCGCTTCCACAGCCCGTGGTTGGGCATACCGCCTTGGTCGGTTTTTTTCCATTCATCTCGAAGTTGACGCAAAGTGTCTTGCAATTTACGTCCGTTGATGGCTGGCACCCATAGGCTGTAGTCGATGGGCGCGGTGGCCACCTCAACAGCTTCAACTGGCTCAACAGAATCAACTGACTGCACAGGTTCAACTGGCTCGGCTGCGGGCGGGGCTTGCAACAAAGCCTCGGCTTTGGTGACAAGTTGCAAGCGAATTTCATCGGCGTGCTTGCGCTGCCAGCCTTCCAATTCGGCGGACGCGGCTAAAGCAGTTTGCACCTGCTCAGACAAGGCAGTGTCGAGTTGCAGACCTTTGGTTTTAAGAGCAGCGCGCAATTGCGCAGCGGCCGCTGACATAGCTTTGGAGTGTCCCAAGGCGACTTCTTTTTCCAGCTGTTGCAACATCTCTGGAACTTGCAAAGCCATGAGGCTGGCCTGAGGTGCTTCTGGTTTGGGTTTAATTTGCACAGTCACTGTCAGGGGCGCACTGTCGCCTCTGGTCTGGCGCAATTGGTCGGCCCAAGCTGGCACAGCCGGCAAGGCAAGGCTGGCGTCAACGGCGGCGGCTTGGGTCTGTTGCAGTGCTGCAGCAAAGGCTTCCCAGACCAAAGGAATGTGCTGGGTGGTCTGCTCCACCAGCATGGGGTATTTGGGGTCCACACTGTGCCAATGCGGGTCGGCTTGAAGCGCCGCGAATTCATCATGCAAACGCTTCAAATCAGCTTGCAAGGCGGTTTGCTGCTCTAAGGCTTCTTGCCACGACTTGGTTGACAGCATTTCAATGCGCTGTATCAAAAGCAGCGCAGTTTCGCGTTGAACTTGGGCGCGGTGTTCCAGTTCTGCAATGTGCTTGATGCGCTCAGCCAGGGCTTGTCGCAGCCCTGCCAAAGGTTCGCGCGACAAGGCAGCGCCGGCTTTGGCGGCATCTCTTTGCCAAGCCATGGCATCGGCCACTTTGAACTGTGCGGCTTGCAACAAAGCTTGGGCTTTATCGGTCCACTCCTGGGCCAACAAATCTTGCGCCTTGGTGCGCTTGATCTCGTCAAGTTTTTCGCGCAAGGGCTTGGCCGCCCCTTTGTCACGGGCGCTCATTTCTTTGAGCACGTGTTGCATCAATTCAGGAGAAGGGTCGCTGGCTAACCAGTCTCTTAAGCGAGCAGATCGCTCGCCTGAGGTGGGTGCTGTTAAAGCACCGGCGGTTAAGGCATCTAGCGTGGCGAGGTCGGGGGCGCTGTCAGTAGACGTGGTCACAGTGGTTCAAATAGGTTGGTTAAAGCCCGAGAACAGGCCAAAACGTCTATTGTGACAGGGCGCAAGGGGTAAAAGCTTAAAATGGGACTATGCCCATTTATGAATCTTTTCGTCAAGCCATCAAAGTTTGCGCCTCTGATATTGGTGACGGTTTTTTCCTCATCACCCACAGCGGTCTGGCCTTACTCGGATTGAGTGTGTTTTGCGCCATGGTTCTGATGGGCACACAGCCCAATTTTCGCTCTGCTGCAGAAAGTCAACTGATTGACTGGCTGCAAACACGCCACGACATAGACCTGAGTTTTGACACCAATGCGGAAGCTGTAGACCGCGCCACCGCCACCGACCCGCGCGACTTGCCCACCGACCAAGCCAATATCGCCATGTGGCTGAGTCGCAAATACCGCGTTGCACCCGAGCCCATCAGCGCTTTGGTGGTGGAGGCGTTTGAGATTGGACCGCGAAACCGCATTGACCCCACGCTGATTTTGGCGGTCATGGCCATCGAGTCGAGTTTTAACCCGTTTGCCCAAAGCACGGCGGGCGCGCAAGGTCTGATGCAAGTGCGCACCAAGATACATACCGAAAAATACGATGATTTTGGCGGTGATATGGCTGCTTTTGACCCCATCGCCAATTTACGCGTGGGCGTTGCGGTACTCAAGGAAGCCATCTCGCGCAATGGCTCTGTGGAAGCCGGTTTGCGCCAGTATGTGGGGGCAGCCAACAGCGGTGAAGATGGCGGCTATATCGTCAAAGTGTTGCTCGAACAGCAGCGTTTACAAGAAGTCGCTCTGGGGCGTTTGGTGTCAGTTTCCAGCGCCAAATCTACCACTACCGATACCAATACCGATACCGATCCCAATAACGATACCGAAAACAAATGAAATGCCCTTTTTGTGCGCATGTGGAAACTCAGGTCATGGAGACCCGCATGTCTGAGGAGGGCGACTCGATTCGCCGGCGTCGCTCTTGCAGCCACTGCGAAAAGCGCTTCACCACTTACGAGCGCACCGATGTCAGCTTCCCTGCGGTCGTTAAAAAAGATGGCAGGCGCATAGAGTTCGATCGCGCCAAATTGCGCGGCTCGTTCAATCTGGCGCTGCGCAAGCGCCCTGTCAGCAC
>Ga0209444_10002341_pt1 | contig 10422 bp, 7 predicted proteins | sample LauGreFaBDMM15DN_2_FD_188215 | JGI IMG/M metagenome (GOLD analysis project Ga0209444, IMG submission 188215) | Freshwater lake microbial communities from Lake Michigan, USA - Fa13.BD.MM15.DN (SPAdes) (version 2) | ecosystem: Environmental > Aquatic > Freshwater > Lake | place: Lake Michigan, USA...
CGGCGGCATCATCGATTGAGCCGAACTGCGTTTCGAGGATCCAGGCTCGTTTGAGAAAGAGATGGGCGTCGACTTCCCATGTGAAGCCCATTCCGCCGTGAACTTGCACACACGTCTTCGCGTTTTCGGTTGCAGCACGAGCCGAAGTAAGCCGAGCTCCAGCGACAGCCCGATCGATTGAGCCAACCTCTGGTTCATCGACGGTGACACCCGCCGCCCACACTGACGATCGCGCAACCTCAGTTCGAATCCATGAATCGGCCAAAAGGTGTTTGAGCCCTTGAAAGGATCCAATCGGTCGTCCGAATTGCTCGCGCTCTTTCGCATACTCAACTGCAAGCGATGTACTTCCGGAGGAATTTCCAGAGAGTTGCGCAGAGGCCAAAAGCGATCCGCGCTGTCGCCACTGTTTCGATAGTTCTGCGTCGCCAATGGATTTGGTCTTCGGGAGGCTCGAAAGGATCGTGACCGGTGTTGTGGGGTCGGTCGGGTGAGCAACATTGGTGCCCGAGACGTTTTGAGTCTCTACGACTCCGATGCCGGCATCGTCCACGATCAAAAGCACATCGGAGGAGCGAAAGTTTTCTACTACGAGGGGGCCGTCGATCCCAGCGTCGATGATGCAGGGAACAACTGAGCCATCGATGACTCCATCGACGAGGCCAGCGGCCAAGGTGGCGGCGACGAGCGGTCCGGGAACAAGCGCTGTGCCGAGAGCCTCGTGAACGAGAACAGCGTCAATAAAGTTGAGTCCGACGCCACCGAGGTCTTCGGGTACCGCGATTCCGAATGTGCCGAGAGCAGCGAGTTCTGCCCAGAGCGAGCGATCAAACCCATCGCTACTTCCGAATGATCGAACGGTTTCGATAGCGAAACGATCGGCGGCAAAGTTCGTCATCATTTCGACGAGTGCGGATTGGTCGTCTGTTGGCTGAAGATCCATAGTCAGCGCTCCCTGGGAAGACCGAGTACGCGCTCGGCGATGATGTTTTGCTGAATCTGGGTGGTTCCTCCGCCAAGTGAAATAGCGAAAGCATGCAATTTGCTGTGCACGAGTTGACCAGTCGGTTGAGCCCCGAGGTCGTCCATCGAGAGGGACGCTCGATCAAGCACTCGAAGAGCAAGGTCGCCGAGGCGATGTTGTGTTGTTGCAAACGCCACCTTGAATCCAGATCCTGAACCCATGACCAAGCCGCCGCGTGCACCTTGTGAAACGTTTCGCTTCGTGAATGCCCACAACGCATCAAGGTCGGCGCCAATAATGCCGACCTCGCGTCGGATGCTGTCGTCGCTCCAAATCGATTTGCCGTTTCGTGTTGACGAGTTCGCCAGTTCGATGAGTTCCTGAAAGACGTTTGTTGTATCGAGCAGCTCACCAACAAAGCCCGTGCCTCGCTCGAAACTGAGCGTGACGTTGGCAACTCGCCAGCCGTCGTTCTCGGCGCCAATGAGGTTCGCAACAGGAACTCGAACCTCGTCGAGAAATAACTCTGCAAACTCGGTGGAGCCGTGAACCGTGACGAGAGGCCGGACATCAATGCCAGGAAGATCCATGGGTATGATGAGCCAACTGATGCCCTTGTGTTTCAGCTCGTTTGGGTCGGTGCGAACGAGCATCTCGCAGTAGTCGGCTGCGATCGCGTGTGAGGTCCAAATCTTTTGGCCGCTGACGATGTAATCGTCGCCGTCACGGAACGCTCGTGTGCGAAGCGACGCGAGGTCGCTGCCTGATCCGGGTTCGGAGAACCCTTGGCACCAAACGTGTTCGCCTGTGAGTATGCCGCGCAGGTGGTGCGCTTTTTGGCCGTCGGTCCCTTCGGCGATGATCGTGGGGCCAGCATGCATCTGGCCAACAAATCCGACGCCCACGTCGGGTGCCTTCGCGGCCGCTGATTCCTCAAGGAAGATCAGGTGCTCAGTAGGTGTGGCGCCGCGTCCACCATGTTCTGCAGGCCAGTTGATGCCCGCGTAACCGGTGTCGAACAGCATCCGCTGCCACTGAGCGTCGTACGCACGTCGTCCCGGCCAATCGTCGGGCAATGGCGGTGGCGGCATTGAGGCAACCGCGCCGCGAAGCCAGTCGCGCACTTCGGAGCGGAAAACTGCATCGCTTTCGGAATCACGTAAATGCATCATGAGCCTCGTTGTGTCGGCATGAGGGAATTTTGGATCATTGCGGCTCGTTCCACTCGATTGTGCGGTCGGAACGTTCCGGCTGGCGGCCGATCTTGAGGGGGGCGAGGGGAGCGTCGCACATGAGGAATCGTTCGAAGCCTTCGGCCTCCCAAAGGAGATCGCGCCACAGTCGAAGACTGGGATCGGAATCTCGGGCCTTCTCAACCTCGGACCATTGCTGCCACTCGGGGACTGCCCAAATCACGATGCACTCATCGTCGCGGCGCATTGAAGTCTTGAGTGCTCCGACAAGCTCCCAACCAAACGGTTGATGTGCGCCCACTGCGATGTCGCGAACCTTTGACAGAAATGTGTCTGCTTCGCCTGGAGTGACACGAATCGTGTCGTGGGCGTAGGCCACGCCAGAGACTCCGTCGGCGCAAAGCTCTTCGATGGTGCGGGTCCACGGGGCGGGGATGAGGACTCGGTCGTAGCCCCCGGATCGGAAGTTCGCGGCCTCGTTCCACCAGGCTTCGAGCTTTGGGTCCTGCAGAGAGGGACGGCCAAGTTCATGAGCAAGTGCAGTCGCTAATCCGTCAAGACCGTCTTCTTCCCACATGTTGACGACCCGGGGCCAATGATTCGTCGTGCCGACCACTCCCCACACACCGAAACAACGTTGACCTCGATCGTCACGAGCCATCGGACACCAGTTGGCGGTCATGTGATGCATGTAATTCGCGCGATTCGAGCCAATGATGTCGATGAACTCGTGTGTGTAGACCTTGGAATTCACTGTTCCCCCGTGAGTGACGCCAATGGATCCGTCTGGATCGCTTCGCCATGGTCGATTGTCAGTCGGTCGGGCTTTTGGCCCTTTCATGATCGTACCCGTCGAATTCAAAGCTTTCTGTAGAGTCAGAAATGTGCAGACGTACTTCGCAAGATGCACTCACTCCTCCGAATGAATTGAATGACGCCGATGACCGCATGGAACTTCGCTGATGTGTGGGAGACGATCGCTGAGGTTCAGCCGGATGCCCCAGCGCTGATTCGCGGCGCTTCTGTACGGTCGTGGTCTGAGTTTGATCGGCGTGCGTCGGCTCTTGGTGCGCGGCTCGTAGGAGCCGGACTCTCACGGCAGTCGAGGGTGGCTCAGTACCTCATGAACTCGATGGAGTACGTCGAGTCATTATTCGCAACATTCAAAGTAGCGATGGTTCCGGTGAATACGAACTATCGCTATGTCGCCGATGAACTCGCATATCTCTGGGTCGACGCTGGTGTAGAGGCCGTTATATTCCACGGTTCCTTTACCGAGTCCGCCGCTCAGGTTCGGTCGCGAGTTCCCGACGTAAAGCTTTGGCTGTGGGTTGACGATGGCAGTGGGCAGTGTCCCGAGTGGGCCGAGCCCTATGAGGACGCAGCACAGTCAGCGGCGCTGTTGGCCCCAGACTCACCCAGTCGAAGTGGCGATGACCTTTTCTTGCTCTACACCGGCGGTACGACCGGTCAGCCAAAGGGCGTGATGTGGCGTCAGGACGACCTGTTCTGCGTCCTCAATCGCAGCGCCACGATTAAGTACCCAGAGGATGGCGATCTCGACGTCGTGCGTAAGGGTCTCACCGAGGCCGGCGAAGTGCGGGCCCGAGTCATCCCTGCTGCACCGTTGATGCACGGCACCGCAGCATTCTCTGCCTTTGCCGTACTCAATTCCGGTGGCGCGGTGGTGCTGTGCGAGAACACCAAGTTCGACCCCGAGGAATTACTCGACACGGTTGAATTACATCGCGTGACCGACCTCTCGATCGTCGGTGATGCGTTTGCCAAACCGTTACTCGACTCACTTGATGCCCATCCAAAGCGTTGGGATATTTCCTCACTCAAGATCATGCTTTCGTCTGGAGTTATGTGGTCGGCTCCGGTGAAGGACGGATTGATCGGTCACGCACCAGACTTGCTGTGTGTGGACACCCTCGGTTCCTCCGAAGCGGTGGGGCTCGCTCGTTCAATTTCTTCCTCACGCGGAACCGCAAAAACTGCGGGCTTCAAGCTCGGACCCAACGCACAGGTCATTCGAGATGACGGGACATCGGTAGCTCCGGGTTCAGGAGAATCTGGTTTGGTTGCAATAGCGGGCCGAGCGCCAATCGGTTATTTCAACGACCCCGAGAAATCTGCCAAGACATTCAGGGAGATCGGTGGCCGACGATGGACAACACCTGGTGATTTCGCAACAGTCAATGAAGACGGGACCGTCACCCTCCTTGGCCGAGGGTCGGGCTGCATCAATACAGGCGGCGAAAAGGTGTTCCCAGAAGAAGTCGAGGAGTCGATCAAGCTCCATCCTCACGTCCATGACGCGGTCGTTATGGGAGCACCGCACGATCGCTTTGGCCAACAGGTTGTCGCTTTCGTCGAGCCCAATTCCGGGAGTGAACTTGAACCTGAAGAGTTGAAGGTGGCCCTTCAGAGCCGCCTCGCCGGTTACAAGATCCCTCGGCATCTCGTGATCGTCGAGTCGATTGGACGTGCAGCCAACGGCAAAGTGGATCAAGCCCGCTGGAAAGCTGAAGCCGCAAGTGTCGGAAGTGCATTGGGCTGATGTCGTCTGGGAGACTGCTCCGGTGAGCGATGCAACAGCAGTTCCCATCCCGCCTGATGTTGAGAGCGCTGATCCATCGGAGTCAGAGCCGGATAATCCGCGTCTCGATCGTTGGATTAACAAGACGACTCTGCCCCTTGACCTGCTTGCGCTTTGTACGATCTGGATCACCCTCGTGCCCCTGGGCACGATCCACCATGTCGCCGACCGTCCTGCCCTCTGGTACTTCGGTCGTATTGCTCTCTCGGTGATCTACGGGACGGATATGGCAATCCGCACCTATCTCTCTCGCAATCGACTGAGGTACTTCACTCATCATCCAGTTGGTGTCCTCGCCGTCATACTTCCTGTAATTCGACTCATCTTCAGTCTTCGACTCCTGAGGGCGATGTTTAAGCGGGGCAACACGGTTCATTTTGTCTTCGTCTCGATCGTGCTGCTTTTTAATCTTGTTGTGATTGTTTGGGGATTTGAGCGAAATTCTTCGGGCGCAAACATCACAAGCCTCGGGATCGCGATCTGGTGGGGCTGTGTCACGGTGTTCACCGTCGGTTATGGCGACTACTTCCCAGTCACGACCCCGGGTCGCATCGCGGCGGTCGGGATCATGGTTCTTGGGCTCACAACCGCAGCAGTTATCACCGCGCAAATTGCTTCGAGTTTCATGGACCAGGCGCAGAGCCGACGCAACGCTGCTTCAGGTCCTGATGACGATTCGACAGATGGTCGAATCCGACGAATCGAAGAAATGCTCAACGAGCACTTTGATCAAACCGGCTCATCGAAGGATCAGACGTAATCCCTGTGGCGTAGCCAGTTGATTGAGAGCCAGCCCCAAATGGGGGGCAGGTATGCAGTGAACAATCGAGCCGTGAACGTTGCGGCTATTGCTTGCTGATCGGGAATGCCAGCAGCAGTGAAGCCTCCGATGAGGCCTGCTTCGATGACCCCGATACCTCCTGGCACCGGAGCGATTCCTCCGAGTATCGATGCAAGCGTATTGATGATGATGAGTTGTGTCAGTCCGAGTGATTCACCGTACGTATGGAGTGCAGCCCAGAGGACAAGCGCGTAAAAAATCTGAGAGAGTGCATTTCCCGCGAGCATTTGAACGCCCTTGCGGGGGTTCTTCATGACGGCCGAGAGATTTTCCTTAGCGGCGCGAATCTGGGGAATAAGGAACTTCGTGATTCGGTGACGCAGCCCCGGGATCGTGAAGACGATCGCAACAACGACGGCGAGAACAATCGCGCCAAGAAGGATCTTTCCGGGCAGTCCACTACTCCCGCCTGATCCGCTTCTACCGAGCGAGAATGCGCTGGCACCGAATATGAGGGCGATGAGGAGGAAGACGACCTCTGTAAACCCTGAGGCAACAGAATTAAGAAGGCTGGAGGTAACCGCTACTGCTGACTTCAGGCCTTGTTTCTGGAAGAAACGAACCTGGAGCGCAAATGTTGTGACGCCGCCGCCAGCGAGTCCGGTGAACTTCGTTCCGATCTCCAGCATGATGACGGGACGAAGTGGTAGCGGTTTGCTCACCGAGCCGAGGAGCGACATTGCGAGTCCGCCAATCGGAACCCAAGCGAGCAAGAAGACGAAGGGCACCCAAATCCAGTGTGCATCTTTGAACATCGTGGCCCATTCGACATGTGCGAATTGGCCGATGAGCAGGTACATGCCGAGGATCGTGAATGCGGCGATCAGGATTGATGAAGGTGCAACTCGGCGGAGTTCTTCAAGCTTGGGAGCTTCGACGCCGGTTGCAGAACTGACCTCGTCGCGAAGTCGTGCACAGAGCTTCTTCAGGTCATCAGCTGATCGTCGGTTGACACGAGGAAGCGCGGTTGTTTGCAGGTAGGGGAGGAGGTCGGCGAGACCGTCTTTGCCCAGCGAGGTCTGGGCAGCAGCAATTGCCCGCTCGTCGCCAACAAGATCGGCAAGCGTCGCGAGAAGTGCAACGCGGTCGGCGATGTAGGCGTCGGAGTCGGGCGTGGTGTTTGCCGTCGCGAGGTCGCTGAATGAAGCACCGGCTCCCGAGAGAACAAACGCCTTTGCCCAAATGCCACCGTGAGTGATTCCGGCGCCGTGAAGTTTATTGAGCTGGGTCCACGTATCGATGAGCTGGTCATCAGAGATCTTCTCGGGCTGCAATTGATCGAGAGTCTCGCCCTTCATGGCCTCAAGTACGAGAGTCGCGTCGCCACGCGAGCCGATCGTGGCGGCGGTGACAACGCTCGGAACCCGAACCCCAGCACGTTCGGCAAGTAGAAGAGCGAACGCACGATGCTCAATTTGTTGCTGGCGGCCAAAACTAAGTACTGGTCCAGAATCTTTGTACCAAAGAAAGCGACCGATCTTGGTGAGAACTTGCGCGTCGGTAGCGTCGCGTCCGATCACAATGATTCGAAGCGGAGTTCCGTCTGCTCTCGTTGCGCTGTAGGCCTTCTCACCCCACGCCTGCACGGAACTCACAGCGACGTCGTCGACGGAAATGTCGATCGAGTCAAGGTCGCTTGAAACTTCACTGGGATCAGGGGCACCGTCGGGAGAACCAAGAATGAGGTGTATGGCGGCGGCGAGAGCCCAGCCAAGTGCGATGGCCCCGAATACTCCAGCCGGGTAGCCGTCAGTGCGCGCAACTGCACTCACAGCGACGATCGTCAAGAGTGTTGTCATGAGGCGTCGGGAGGGACGGGTCAGTTCCGGGCCCGCAACAAAGAAGACGGCGGCAAGAACAGTGAGGCGTAACGATGGGAACTGCGGGTAGTGGGAAAGCTCCTTGGCCGCGGCGTCAATGACTGCGGGAGCGTCGATCACGTGCTGAAGTCCAAGTGCAAGAAGACTTCCGCCCACAAGCGCAATCGAGATTCCCGAGATGAAACGGATTCGGCGAGAGGAAAGAGCTATTGCATAAACGACGACAATGGCAACGACAATGCCCCCGCCATTGGCAACCGTCGCGATTCTGAGAAGCGGGTCGGGTAGCGATTCCACCGCCGAGTGAATCGAGCGTTCGAGGCTCGAGTAAGAGAGCGCACCGACGGCGCCGAACGCAAACAGGATGATCCCAGCAGCGATGCGAAAGACATCGCTCGCTCTGCGATGAAGACCATGATCAGGGACGACGCCGAAGAGCGTCGCCCAGCCAGCTCGAGTCGGGAGGTGATGTCTCCGGTGGCGTTCGGGCATTGCTTAGGGGAGTGTTGCTTCTGCGAACGCTCGCATTTCGCGTTCGACATCGGGACCAGCAGGGGTATAGAGGATTTCGGTCACACCCATCGAAGATGCGTGTGCAACTCGTTCTCTCACTGCGGCTTTGTCGCCAGTCCATCCGACGCCAGCGAGAGTCGCTTCGTCGGCAAGGTCGAGCACGACTTGGTCGCGCCCAAACACTTCGGTCACGTGGCCTTCGTGCACGGCGAGGTGGCGTTCGGTCACTGGGCGAGCTGCCTCGACATCTGCGAGCCACTCGGCTCCGCCAGGCATCGCAGTGAGAAACTCGGGAGCGGCTTCCCAGCAGCCGTGGTAGCCAACGACATACCAAGGCCCGATTGCGGCACGAGCCCGAGGCGAACCTGCTGACTCGCCGTCGTCAAGGACGGAGCCCGAGACCATAAGTACTTGATGACCCCAAGGGCCCTCGAGGGGCTGCACACCGATGAGGCCGGTGCATGTTCCGTTTGCGATCATTTCTGCGGTGATGTCGAGGCCTTTGGGGCCCATCGCCGAGAGCAGAAGTGGCACATCGACTGGTCGTTTCGCGGTGAGAGATGGCCGATGGACCATTTGCACTCGCTCGCCTTCAACGTCGGCAACGCCGCCGCTCAAGAGCGTGTGAAGTGCTTCGATGTACTCGCGAGTGGTCTTCCATGAAAGCGCCTTCTTGCCGAGCACCATTCTTGCGGTGAAACCGGTGCCGAAGCCGACCATGAGTCGGCCGGGTGCCATCCGCTCGATCGTTGCGATGGCCGATGCCGTGGTCATCACGTGGCGAAGGTTCGGTACAAGAACTGCCGTGCCAACGTCGAGATTGTCTGTGGCATTGAGGATATTGGCGATGTTGATCCAGATGTCTTCGTACAAGGCTGCTGAGTCGTACAACCACGCACGTCGAAACCCAAGCTTCTCTGCGAGTTGGGCGAGGCGGACGGCGTCAGGACCCGGCGTGATTCCGATCGAGATTTCCATGCTCCCATCATCCCACGTCGATGGCGCTGGACGGGAAGTGTCCCCATGCGGGTCAGGGAATGCGATGATCTGAAGTCATCGATGAGGGGGAATCATGGGTTCAACTCGTAGTCCTGGAGAACAAGCCGCAGATGAGTGGGCGGTCCGCAATGTGATTGTTCGTTTGGCGCAGTATGCAGACGGGCTTGGCTCGTGTGAGCAATATGCGGATCTCTTTACCGAGGACGCCGATTGGTTGATGCCAAATGCTCCGCGACATGGTCGAGCCGACATCCTCGAAGGGAGTTTGGCCCGACGCGCTGAAGGCACTGTTGGGCCGGGAAGCAATTCCCGCCACGTTGTGGCCTCGACCGCGGTTGAGTTCACGGGTGATAACGAAGCCGTGGCTGATTCGTATTGGGTCTATTACGTCGAGACCAACGTTGCTCCCCGAGTAACGCTCGTTGGTCACTATCACGACACGATTCAGCGAACGTCAGACGGTTGGAAGATGGCAAGGCGCGAGATCACTTTCGGGTGATCGCACACGTGGGGCCGAATACTTGAGACCTCAACCTTTTCGATAGGGTCGTTGATCGTGATGAGGCAATGACAGCAGCGATTGAGGCCGAGGGCCTAACAAAAACCTTTGGTGGCGAGTTCCTGGCGCTAAAAAGCGTTGGATTCTCGGTTGAAGAGGGAACAGTGCTCGGCCTCCTTGGCCCGAACGGCGCCGGTAAGACAACCACTGTTCGGGTACTGACGACAACGCTCATTCCGGATTCCGGTTGGGCTCGAGTCAACGGTCTCGACGTTGTGAAGGACGCGAACAAAGTTCGGTCCAGCATTGGACTCGCAGGGCAGTACGCAGCGGTCGACGCGAATCTCACCGGACGCGAGAACTTGCGAATGGTTGGACAGCTTTTTCAACTTTCGCGCAAAGATGCTTCACGCGTAGCCGACGAATTACTTGAGCACTTCAACCTCACCGAAGCCGCGAACCGTCCGTCGAAAACCTACTCGGGCGGAATGCGACGTCGTCTTGATATCGCTGCCGCGCTAGTAGTGCGTCCGCCGGTGCTTTTCCTCGACGAGCCGACCACTGGTCTGGACCCGAATAGTCGAACAGCGGTGTGGCAGGTCGTAGAGGACCTTGTCGAAAATGGAACGACAGTGCTTCTCACAACGCAGTATCTCGAGGAGGCTGATCGGCTTGCCGACAACATCGTGGTCGTGGATCGCGGCGCAGTCATCGCCGAAGGTACGCCTGCGACATTGAAGTCGACACTCGGAGAGACCGTTCTTGATCTCGGATTCCCCGACACGAGCGCTGCTCTCGCTGCATCGCAACTTTTTGTGGGTAATTGGCCGGCTCCTCCGGTGATCGATGGCACGATCCTCGAGCTGCCGATCGATACTGGTCCATCGCAAGTGATGCTGGCATTACGCAAACTCGACGAAGCTGGTTTGGCCCCAACGTCAATGACGCTGCGAGAGCCAAGTCTTGATGACGTTTTCTTAAGTCTTACTGG
>Ga0209444_10002342_pt1 | contig 10421 bp, 10 predicted proteins | sample LauGreFaBDMM15DN_2_FD_188215 | JGI IMG/M metagenome (GOLD analysis project Ga0209444, IMG submission 188215) | Freshwater lake microbial communities from Lake Michigan, USA - Fa13.BD.MM15.DN (SPAdes) (version 2) | ecosystem: Environmental > Aquatic > Freshwater > Lake | place: Lake Michigan...
GTGGCGCCGGATGCGCTCGAGCGCCCGCCCGAGACGTTGATCATCATCGACGGCACGTGGCCCCAGGCGCGCAAGATGGTGGCGCTGAATCCGGCCCTGCGGGCCTTGCCGCGCATCGGGTTCATGCCGCGCAAGCCGGGAAACTACCGCATCCGCCGAGAACCCGACTTGCAGTGTGTCGCCACGGTGGAAGCGGTGGTGGAAGTGCTCAGCGCCTGGGAGGGAGATGAGCGGCGTTTCGATCCGTTGCTCCGGGCCTTCGACGCGATGGTGGATCGCCAAATCGCCGCCACCGCCGCCCGCACGGGACCACCCCGGCGCCGATTGAAAGGGGCTGATCCTTGGTGGGAAAGCCCGTACATGCCCGACCTCATGGCTTTGTGGCCCAACCTCGTGGTGGTGGCCGGCGAAGCCAATGCCCATCGGCGGGACAGCCCGGTACCTGGGTCTCCCGAACTCCTCCAGTGCGTGGCCTTGCGACCGGCGACGGGCGAGGTGTTCGAGGCGTTTCTGGCTCCGCGCCGACCGTTGGCTCCGAGGGCTCATCAACACCTCGAGGTGCCTCGGGAAGCGTTGCTCGGAGGACTCTCGGTCGCCGAAGCGACGTCGGCCTGGAACGGCTTCCTCAAGCCGGGAGATCGGTTGGCGGGATGGGGCGATTTTGCCGTCCAGCTCTGGGCTCAGGAATCGTGGCATCCCGAGTGCGAGCCCATCGATTTGCGCATCGTGGCGGCCCATCGTCTCAAGCGTCGGCCCGGAACCGCCGCCTCGGCCGCGTTGTCCGTCGGTGCCGACCTCGATGGCGCGGCGGTGGCCAGCGGTCGGGCCGGTGCGGCGGTGCGGGCCATGTCGGCGTTTATCCGGCGATTGCTGGAAGAACAGCGGTCGGGCTCCGGGCAGGCGTAACCGCCCGGAGGGACTTTCAATTACCCACAGTCATTGACCACGATGACGATCTCGAGCCACGCGCCCGGTGTGCCGATGCGTTTGACGAGGGCGGACTGGTTCGGCCAGAAGTTGCGCGCCACTGTTTCGTTGACGATGACTACTCCCGGCCGTCCCTGAGCGTCGGCGTAGGAGAATTCACGGCCTTCGATCAGGGGCATTCCAGGTTGATTCATCCGCGTTCCGGTAGGGCTCCGCCACTTCCACTGAAACGGCTCTTGACAAAATATTCGGTGCGGTAATCGCATCGTAATACACCGGACAAAAAGCTTCCCATGGCGTCGAGCTTCCCCAGCGATATCGGTTTCACGCGCCCCACAGGTGCCAAATCAGGTTGGTTGTGGCGCTGCCTTTATCACGGGGTTCTCTTGTCTGCTTGCGCGGTTCTGACCCTCGCCGTCCGCAACGTGCTCAAAGGACGTTATATAGAGGAGCGGCATCGGATCGAATTGGCGGGCCGTGCCCGAAGGACTGGCGAGCTGTTGGCCTCCTGGAATTCTTTCCCCACGGTGCCTCTCGACACTGGCTCTGCCGTCAAGGATCTGCTCCTAGCCATTGAACCGGCGATCCAAGACTTCTCCACCGCTGAGAAGGACGCTCTCCGGCAGGAAATGGCCCGTGTCCTCAGCTATCTCGCTTCTCCCGACCCCGAGATGTACTGGCGGCTGAAAACCAATCAGGTCACGCGTTACACGAAAGCTCCCGAGGTCTCGACTCTGCTCGTCGGCACCAACCGCGTCAGAGAGGGCCTCTCCGAAGCGGAACGTATCTCGGCCTATTGGAGAGCCGGCTGGACAAACGCCGCCGGGATTCCTCGCATATCGGCCTTCGTGCCCGGCAGCGTTCGGATCGCCCATGGCGGCGATGCTTCCCACGGAGCGGTCTTCAATGGACGGGCAAGCTTGGGTTTCACCATGGCCGTTCGCAGCATGGATCCGGGGATCCATTATCCAGTTTCCACCACTCCGGATACGAACTCGTTCCTCTATGTCGGATTGCTTGCCAGGACGAGCACTTCCACCAACACCGCTCCGATCCACTTCTCACTTCAATGGATCGGCGAGGACAGACGCTGGGTGCCCCACGCGCTCTTTGCCGATGGCCTGCTCGATTTCAGGACCGTCTTCTGATTTCGGATGAAAGCCACCCCTCTCCAATTTCCAGCGCACGGGTTTCCGGTCGCGCTCGGCTTGCTCTTTTTGTTCGCCGCCGCGCAGAGGCTTCTCCATCCCGGGCCGGCCACGATGGCGCTCGAATCCATAGATGTCCCCACGGGTTGGGCACGTGCCTTGGTCACGATGGCCATCATCACGGAGATCTACCTGGGCACTTTGCTCGTGCTGCGCAGGGATCTCCGCTATGCACTTGCTGCCAGTTCCGCGCTGCTGCTGGCGTTCACAGGTTATCTTTGGTTCCTCACCACGCTGGCCAATCCTCCCTCCTGCGGCTGCCTCGGCCTCACCGGTATCTTCAGCAACAGCCGCGCGGAAGCCCTACTCGGTCTCTCGCGGAATGTGCTCCTGCTCTGGCTGATCCATTGGAGTCAACGACGCCTATTCCCCTCCATTGCGGACGTGAAGGCCCATGGCGGAACTGACTCCAAACCCATGATGGCGGCATGACACTCGGTTCAGCCAGCAATGCCGGCCGTGGATCCAAGCCGATAACCCTGGCACAGGATGCCAATGCGTTCACTTTGATCGAATTACTGGTCGTCATCGCCATCATCGCGGTGCTGGCGGCGTTGCTACTGCCCGCGCTGGCCTCGGCGAAGCGGGCTGCGAAGAGCGTGGGGTGCTTCAATAATCTTCGCCAATTGCACCTCAGCTGGCGTACCGCTGTGGACGGCGTGCCGAACCAACGACTGGACAGCATGGAGATGCAGCGCTGGTTCTTCTTCGAATGGGGGCTGCCCGCAAAAAACTCCGTTTGTCCGACGACTACTGTTCCAAAGCGACTCGAATCATTGGCAAGCTTGGCAGTCGCTTATCGAATCTACAGGTTGCCCAATAATCCAAATTTTATAAACCAAGTTCTGACTGCAGATGAGCGAAGATTAATCGCTCCTGATTTCATTGGCAGCTATGGGTTAAATGGGCACATGAACCCATATTATTTCGGACTAGTTCCAGGACTAGTTGGTAATGACAGTTGGCGTACCGAATCTGAAATATATTCACCTTCTCTGACACCATTTGGTGGTGAATGTTACATCGCTCTTCAATGGCCGATTGCCTCCGACCTTCGCCAACCAGAATTGGATAGCAGGACTTTGATCGATAGAGGTAATAGTGTATCTGCCTTCTTGGTTCCTCGTCACGGACGTGTGCCGAGGTCAATCCCAGCTCAATGGCCAGCCGGCGCTCCCTTACCGGGGTCAACCCACATTGCTTATGCGGAAGGGCATGTGGAGGTGGTTCCTTTGAATAAGGTTCAAAGACTTTTATGGAGCAAGGCTCACGCCGGGCTTGTGCCGTAGCGGGTAAATAAAAGCCGGAAGGTTGCAGCTGGTGCACCTGGGTCAGGGCGTGGCGGTGAGCGTCGGGTAATCGGTGTAGCCCTGGGCACCGCCGCTATACAGGGTCGAATAGTCGGGTGGGTTGAGAGGGGCCCCGATGCGAAAACGCTCGACGAGATCCGGGTTGGCCAAGAAGGGCACGCCGTAGGCAATGAGATCGCCCTCCCCCTCGGCGATGGCCTGGTCGCCCAGCGCGGCATCGTATCCGCCATTGAGGATGAGCGGACCTTGGAACGCCTGCCTCAGGAGCGGCGAAACGCGCGGCCCTGGGCTGGCCATCGGATGGCCCGGCAGCGCCTCCATGATGTGAAGGAAACTCAATCCGAAGCGGTTCAATTCCTGGGCGGCATGGCTGAAGATCGACGCCGGATTGCTGTCGCTCATGTCGCCAAAGGCACCGGTGGGCGACAGTCGGACTCCGACGCGTCCCGGTTGCCACGCACCCACCACCGCTTCGGTCACCTCGAGGAGAAAACGGGCCCGGCTTTCCACGCTGCCGCCGTAGCCGTCAGTTCGGTGATTGGTTCCGTCGCGGAGGAATTGATCGATGAGGTAGCCATTGGCTCCATGGATTTCGACTCCATCAAATCCGGCCTTTTGAGCCAAGCGTGTCGCCTGGGCGTAGTCGGCCACGATTCCGGGAATCTCATCGGCATCGAGGGCCCGGGGAGTCGGATACGGTTTCTTGCCGGAGGGTGTGTGGATGCCGTCGCCGCGGAGGGCGATGGCCGAAGGGGCCACTGGCAGGGCACCACCGGGTTGGAAATCGGGATGGGACGAACGACCCATGTGCCAAAGTTGAACGATGATCTTGCCGCCGGCCGCATGGACCACGTCGGTGACCCGTTTCCATCCCTGCACCTGCTCCTCGTTGTAGAGGCCCGGAGTGTTGATCCATCCGGCCGCCTGCTCGGAGATGATCGTGGCTTCGCTAATGATTAATCCCGCCGTCGCCCGCTGCCGGTAGTATTCGACCATGAGGTCGTTGGGAATCCGGTCGGGACCGGTGCGACCCCGGGTGAGCGGGGCCATGACCATGCGGTTGGGCAACTGGAGATCGCCGGCCGTGAAAGGGGTGAAAAGACGGTTCATGTGAGGAGAAGTCACTGCGAAGGCGATACCAACCCATTCGAGGCGCTCCGTCGCGCAGGAAGTAGCGGGAGTCGTGGGTGCTGCGGGTGTCGCGTTTACCCTGCTCGTGTGGCCCTGCGGGCATTCCGGGCAGTCGAGCCGGCTTCGCGGTCGTTCCCCGAATTCAACCGAATCATTCTTTCCCCGGGGGATTCACCGGGGCGATGCGAAGGGCTACTGCCCGGGTTGATAGAACCAATCCACCTTGCCGTTGGCTCCCTTGGAGAGGGTCTTCCAGGGCATGACGGAGGTGTGTCCGTCTGCCCACGCATAATTGCCGCCCTGACCGTGGCGGACGTAGCGAAACAATGCGACCCCTAGGCTGGGCGGGTACAAGTAACCGTAGTTCCACCATTCCAGGCCCTTGGCGGGATCGAGTCCGTCACCGTTCATCACGGTGTCCGAAGGCTTAGTGATGAGGGAGGTTTTTACTCGGTCCGCCGGGGTGTATCCGAGGTAGGTGTAGTTGTGCCCGTAGCCGCCGTAGCCCTGATACCCGGGAACGTTGGCCGGAATGACGTTGGTGCCGATCTTGGCCGTGGGGCAGGCCACCACCTTGTCCTTGGCGACGAGGTTGGTGAAGTTGCGGTTGTCGGTGGCGATGTACGTCGAGATTTCGGCGAACCATCGGCTCGGGGCCACCCACCCGGATCCGACCGGGGCCTCGGTGCCCGCGACCGGCAGAAAATCGGTTTGGTCGCCCGCATAAAGCAAGTAGCCCAAGACAATTTGCTTCTCGTTGCTCGTGCAGCGAATTGTTTGGGCCTTGGCCTTGGCTCGTGCCAGCGCCGGCAAAAGCATTCCTGCCAAGATGGCGATGATGGCTATGACGACGAGCAATTCGATCAACGTGAAGGCGTGGCGGAATAGCGCGGCCCTAGATGATGGAAAAGGTCTCATGGATCTTTTACATGTCAGCCCGCCCGGCCGGGTCTGTCAAAGTGTGTCTTCGGCGTTGGCCGGGCTTGTTGAGCAAACTCAGTCGCGATCTCAGTCGCGCATGAAGTGGCAGGTGTAGCCGCCCGGGTTTTTGACGAGGTACTTCTGATGGTAGCCCTCGGCAGAATACCAGATGGAGGCGGTGGCGATCTCGGTGACCACGGGGCGGCGCCACTTGCCGGAGGCGTTGACCCGGGCCTTGACCGTCTCGGCCGTCGTTTTCTGAGTTTCGTTGAAGGTGAAGATGGCCGAGCGGTACTGGCTGCCCACGTCATTGCCCTGGCGGTTCAGCGTGGTGGGGTCGTGCATGCGGAAGAACCACTTCTCGAGCAACTCTTCGAGCGACAAGGTCTTGGGATCAAAGACGACTTTGACCGACTCAGCGTGGCCCGACTTGCTGTCGTGGGTGTCGTCGTACTTCGGGTTGGGCAGCCATCCGCCGGTGTATCCAGACTGAGTTTCGCGAACGCCGGGAATCTTGCGCAAGATCTCCTCCATGCCCCAAAAGCAACCGCCGGCCAGGTAGATGGTTTCCAGCCCTGGAGCGGGCTGTGGGGTCGGGGGCACGGCGGGTAGCGCCGCCGCGAGGTTGGTCGATGCGTTGATCGAGGTGGGTTGGGTCATGGGAGCCTTTTTCGGAGACGAGGTTTTCTGGGGAGTGTCCGCAGCGGCGACGGTGGTCTGGAACAGAACCAGCGAGGCGACCAACAGGGACACGGTGGCAATCCAACGGCGCATGAGTCACCGATACCCTCACCGGCGCTCGGCGCAACCGCCAATTGCATGAAGGACCCAGGTGAGGAGGAAGGACGGATCCGTCCGGATGAGGGGACGCAGTCTATAATGCCCCTTGGGCTAACCGTGGCTTGAAGTCTCTCTAGGGAGGGTCAAGGATGGCTTCAAATCCTCCCCGAAGTTCGCCGGTTTTCCTGTGCTGTTTGTTAAACCCCTCCTGAAATGAAGTTACGCTCCTCGATCCTCCGGTGCTGCCTGCAGTCCTCCCTGTTGCCGCTGTTACTGGCCACAGCAGTGCAGGCAGCTGACTCGTCACCGGCCGTGTTGCCCGGAACTCAACCGCTGACCCAGACGGGTGATTTGGCCCACGCCCTGGTCGGGGGCATCGACCGCTATTTGGACCGGGTCTTGGCGGCTTCACCCCAAACCCGCGCCCGCCATTGGAACCGGGACCTCAACTCGCCGGAGGCCTATGTGAAGTCCATCGAGACCAACCGCCAGCAACTGGCCCGCATTCTCGGCGTCGTGGATACTCGTGGGCCGGCGCAACTGCGAATTTCGGCACCGGTCTCCGGCGGCTCTTCCGGTAATCTGGCTGAAGTGGGCCGCGGCCGCGGATTTAAGATTTTCTCGGTGAGTTGGTCGGTGGTTCGTGGAGTGGAGGCCGATGGCTTAATGCTCGTTCCTGATGGCGAGGCCAAGGCGTTCGTAGTGGCCATTGCCGATGCGGACCAGACGCCGGAGCAACTGGCCGGTCTTCAGGCGGGCGTCCCGGAGTCCGATCAATTCGCTCGCCGGTTGGCCGAACGTGGATGCCGCGTGCTCATTCCTGCGCTAGTCGATCGCTCCGATACCCACAGCGGATTGCCCGGGTCGCGCAAGCTCAAGCAATCTCAGCGTGAGATGCTGTGGCGGGCCTCCTACGAAATGGGGCGCACCGTGCAGGGTTATGAAGTGCAGAAGGTGTTGGCTGCCGTGGATTGGCTCGGTTCGCAGCAGTCGGCCTCGGGATCTAAGAAGCCTGTGGGCGTGATCGGTTACGGCGAGGGCGGTATGGTTGCTTGCTTTGCTGGAGCCTTGGATCCCCGCATCGATGTCACAGCCGTCAGTGGGTTTCAGGTGAATCCGCGCCTGCACAACGAACCCATTGACCGAAACGTCTGGTCGCTGACCGACCAGTTCGGCGCGGGCGAGATCGCCGGGCTCATCGCACCCCGTGGATTGGTTTGGGTGCATGGAAAATTCCCCGAGACTCAGTATCCCGCCAAATCGGGCCAGTCCCACCATGGGGCCGCTCCCGGTAAACTGGGTCGTCCCGATCCTGAGGTGGCCCGGCAGGTCCTCGAAGAGGCCGGTGCTTGGTTGAAAGGGGTGCCCGGGCTAGATCAATGGAAGCTCGTCGAAGCTCAGCCCGACGAGTTGTTCAATGACGAGGCCTTGGGTGCGTTCGGCGACCGGTTGGGGCTACCAGAGGCCCCCGCAGCTTCCGCTGCTGTTTCTGCTCTCCAACCGCTCCCAGACAACACGGCGCGTCAGTTGCGTGCGTATTCTCAAATTTTGGAAGACACCCAGTGGCTCATGCGCGAGGCCGAGTTCACGCGGGCTGCATTTTGGAACAAGGCGGACCGCAAGAATGCCGACACCTTTGCCCAGAGCACCCGCGCCTATCGGGATTATTTACTGAAGGAGGTCATCGGCCCCATTCCGTCGGCCTCGCTGCCGCCCTCGCCGCGGACCCGCAAGCTCATTGAGACCAATGGCATCACCGCCTACGAGGTGATGCTCGACGTGCATCCGGATGTGGTGGCCTACGGCATCCTCGTCGTGCCCCGCGGACTCAAGCCCGGCGAGAAGCGTCCGGTGGTGGTTTGCCAACACGGGCTCGAGGGCCGGCCGACGGATGTGGCCGATCCGCGTATCGACGCCGGGGCGTATCACACCTACGCGTGGCGATTGGCCGAGCGTGGGTTCGTGACCTTCGCACCGCAAAATTGCTACATCGGCGAGAACCGCTTCCGTCAGGTGCTGCGCAAGGCCCAACCGCTCAAGCTCACGCTCTGGTCGTTCATTCACCGCCAGCACGAAGTTATCTTGGATTGGTTGGCCTCGCAGGACTTCGTGGACCCCTCGCGCATGGCTTTTTACGGGCTGAGCTACGGTGGTAAGACGGCCATGCGCATCCCGCAGGTCATCGACCGTTATTGCCTGAGCATTTGCTCGGCCGACTACAACGAGTGGATTTGGAAGAACGTCTCGGCTCGATCGAGCTACAGCTATTTGTATGGGGGTGAGTACGACATGCCCGAGTTCAATTTGGGCAACACCTTCAACTACGCCGAGTTGAGTTGGCTCATGATCCCCCGGCCGTTCATGGTGGAGCGCGGCCATGACGACGGTGTCGGGCCCGATGAGTGGGTGGCCTACGAGTTCGCTAAGACCCGTCGGCAGTACGTCAAGCTGGGCTTGGGTGACCGCACCGAGATCGAATTCTTCGACGGGCCCCACACCATTCACGGCAAGGGCACCTTCGACTTCTTGCATCGTCACCTGCACTGGCCGAAGCCCTAAATTCAGAATCTAAAAATTCGGAACTCCAAGAGCCCATGAAATCCACGTCCATTCGTCGCCGGCCCTTTTTGCGTATGACCGGTTTGGTCGGCCTGGCCACCGCGGCCGGCGGGATCACGAGTGCCGCGGAGATCGCTCCGGAACTGCATATCGAGGGGTATGCCGGAGAAGTTAGCTATCCGCAGGGGGCTGAACTGACCCTTCATGTCTCCTCCAGCCAGCGGCGGTATTCGGTAGAAATCGCCCGCATGAGTGCTCAGCGCACGGTGGTTTGGAAGGGGACTGCGGAGACGGGCGCCATTCAGCCCATCCCGGCCAACGCCTCCTCGCACGGATGCGGCTGGCCGGTGGATCTTCGGGTGCCCATCGCCGCGAATTGGAAGTCGGGCTACTATCAAGTTCAGTTCCGCGTGGAGGATCATGGCGGTGACTACGTGCGGCGCACGCACCGGGTGGCCGACTCGAGTTGCTTCTTCATCGTGCGAGCGGCGCAACCGGGAGGGGATTCGAAGATCCTCCTGCAGTTTTCCACCAACACCTACAACGCCTACAACAACTGGGGAGGTTTTAGCCTTTATGCCTTCAATGGTCGCGGGGGAAATCAGGGGCACCGAGTGTCCTTCCAGCGTCCGCCGGGATCGCAGTTTTCGAGCTGGGAACAGGCCTTTGTCGAGTGGGCTGAGTCGCACGGATACGTTCTCGAGTACGCCGCCAATAGTGACCTCGAGTCGCACCCGGAAATCCTCAAGGCCTACAAGCTGGTGCTCAGTGTGGGTCACGACGAGTACTGGTCGACCCCCATGCGGGACCATCTCGAGAAGTTTATCGGCGACGGCGGCAATGTGGCCTTCTTCAGCGGCAACACGTGCTGCTGGCAGGTGCGTTCCGAGGACAACGGTTCGGCGCTGACGTGCTGGAAACAAAACGTCCAACAAGATCCGGTGTTCGTGGCCCGCGGCAGCCAGGCCACGCTCTCTTCCCTGTGGGGTCATCACTTGGTCCAGCGTCCGGAGAACCAACTCACGGGCGTGGGCTTTCTCTGGGGCGGCTACCACAAGAGCCATGGTCAGCTCATGGACGCGTCGGGGGCTTTCAATGTTCATCGTCCCACCCATTGGGTGTTTGAGGGCACCACGCTCAAGACCGGTGATAGTTTTGGGGCCAAGGACACCATTGTGGGCTACGAGTGCGACGGCTGTGAACTGGAGTGGCAGGAGGGATTGCCCAAGCCCACCCATCGCGATGGCACGCCGGCGAACTTCGAAGTGCTGGCGACGGCGCCGGCCCAGTGGCATCCGGATGACTGCGAGTGGTACGAACGCTGGCAGCCGGGTCGCAAAGGCCACGCGGTGCTGGGCACGTACACGCGGGGAGGCACGGTGTTTACTTGTGGTTCCACTGATTGGTCCCACGGGCTGCGCGGTCGGGATCCGATGGTCGAACGCATCACTCGCAACGTCCTCGACCGACTGGGAAAATGAGCCTGTCCCGATTTGGGTCCATTCGACGGCGCGCCGCTGGGGTGGCCAGTGCGGCCGGTTTGCTGTCCTTCGTCGCGATGGGTGTGCCGGGCCTGTCGGCCGAC
>Ga0209444_10002346_pt1 | contig 10400 bp, 10 predicted proteins | sample LauGreFaBDMM15DN_2_FD_188215 | JGI IMG/M metagenome (GOLD analysis project Ga0209444, IMG submission 188215) | Freshwater lake microbial communities from Lake Michigan, USA - Fa13.BD.MM15.DN (SPAdes) (version 2) | ecosystem: Environmental > Aquatic > Freshwater > Lake | place: Lake Michigan...
TAGAAGGAACTGGCACAGCAGCTTGGTACAGGGTCTTTAACCGAGATAATATCGCATTGTGGGACGGATCAGTTACCCTGTCTGGTGCCGGGGGCGATATGCAATTCAACGACATAGCATTCGTGCTAAACGGGCGAGTGGTCTTAAACAGCTTTAAAGCAGTGATGCCTCAATAAGCTTCTAAAGCTGATGCTATAACCCGATAAACGGCAATCAGTTCCAATCTCGCAGCAGACTCATCTTTGCTGATTGCTTGGAACTCTTTCCCCAGGCTAGCATACCATTCCTTGTAAAAATTCATATTGACCTTTAAAGCTTCACCGTTTGCTTCGACCTGCGTAGTCCTAATAGTGCTGGCTGATAGATTAGCATTCGACTCAGCCAATTCAGCGACCTTTCTAAAGGAAGCAGCCAGAGCTTTAAAGTCTTTCTTCTTGTCTTCCTCAGAGTAATTGGCACCAGTCACTAATTTGAGAGATGACTTAATGCGACCAGCGGTCTCATTTAACCCGCCACTGCGATCAGCCTGAACTTTAATTGATTGACTCGAATTTACTTCTGACCCTACAGATACCTTCTTAACGATGGTATCCGTTCGATGCTCCAGCAATTTAAGTTCATCGTTTATAAACGCATATGTTGCAGTGAGAATTATAGTATACTCTTGGGACTTGATGCCGGTGCCGAATATTATCTTCGAGCTATCAACCCAAGGGATTACCCTTGGAGGGGGCGGCAAAATTGTCCAACAATAGATTACCGATTTTAGACCAGCAGGTAATTTCTCAATAGGCTTAATAGAAAGCTCGACCAAATTACCAAGATCTACCGGAGTTTCGGCACCCAATACTTCAATAACTGGTAGTTGAAATTTATCAGGACCAGCCTCGAATATCACTGGTGGCATAGTGCCATACTCAGATCTGGCATTCGTAGCATCCTTTATGCTTAGAACATCAGATGTGTTCAATATCGGTTTCTTTACAGCTACATTCAGAATGTCTTTAGGCGTAGGAGCCTCAACCACAGGTGGCGGCTGAGGCACTTGCGTGTCTTGCGCGTTTGCCACGTTGATTAATAATAAGCCAATATAGAAAACGCGCTTTTTCATCATACACCCTTACGCCAGTCATCTAGGAGAGTGATCGTTAGTTGAACCAAATACCGAAGTAGGACACCCCATGGGATGCTTACCTGAGGATCAATACTGCCCTCAGAGGCAGCTAACTTTTCTAATACTTCCAGACCATTTTGGTCAGATTCCACATCTTCCTTCAAGAGAAGAGGTGGGTTACCAAAAAGCTGGTTCTGAGCGTAGCCTTGTACGACCCAGATATTATAAGCAAGGATGGCGGCACTGTCCTTAACATTTCCACTCTTAGCGATATCAAGGACCTGTCGAATTTCAGCAAACGGAATGGAGCTAGGATACGGCATGGTTCACCTACATTTTCCAGTGTTACATGCGGCAGACCGAAATAGTCTCGCACTAACCTTATTAGTTACCACAGGAGAAGAATAGTAATAAACAGGCACAGCGGGGAGGGTCGGTAAGGCAGATTGTGGAATAAAGATCGGAGAGACAGGTGGTTCGACCACCTGTTTAGCGACCTGCATCTCTCCTAGCAAAGAGAAATCGGGCGAAGGGCACAGATCGAAAGAACCCTGCGCCGATACAAGAGCCATAGCGATGGATATAAGCATTAAAAACCCCCTTAGATTAGCCAGTAGTTAGGACGCTGCGAAGGAAACCCAACGAATTGACTGAACGCGAAGGTCTCACCTTGTCTCACAATGAAATCCATCTCGTTTTCAGCGATCCAAAAGGAACCAGGAGGAGATCCGTCAGGTGGAACACCGTGAGCGTCTTGCCCCCAAGAATTCAAAACGCAAAAAATCCGACCGAATTGTGGGTGTTTCCAAATGCCAATTATGCACATTTGGTGCTGCCAAGATGTCACCCTCTTATTTAGCAAGATAGATGGGCTACCTTGAGCAGCAGGACGCATCTGCCCTCCCCAGTTGCTCGCTATAGTACAAGGATAGCCATTGGCAAGTGCAGCCCAGACATCGTTTGTACTGCGGCAATTAGCCGCAGACTTAACGATATAATTCCGACTCTGAGTCAGAAACGTCTCGGAGATCGCTGCGCCATCAGACCACTTGTACTCTACTTTCTTACCCCACGTTATACCGTTTGTAGTAGAAACGGGAGGTAGATCGGCGTGGTCAAACGGCAAAATACCATCTTGTAACATAGCCTTGGCAAATGATGAACCCATGCTACCATCACCTTGGCCACGAATCCCAGCTATAGCTCTTGATCTACCGTATGGCAGCAAGTAGAATGGGATCTTTGGTGATATATTTTGCTGTGTTCTGACTATCTCCATGGCACTAAGGTACCAAACTGCTTGTCCTCCAGCATTTCCGACGCAGGACCCCGTCTGTTGGTAGAAGGTCTTAAAATGGCTCCCACCATTAACGGCTTTGCTGAAATCCCATAATACGAGTTTTTCAACATCCGCCTGCGGGCCAATAATATCGAATGACGGCATGTCGCTCATGATCATCTCATGAGCTGAAGACATGACTTGTGGCCTTTGTTCTGGAGGAATCCAGCCTCCATCAACGAAATCACCCTCTTGGATTGTTCCCAATAGATCATAGAAAGGAGTAATCATTTTACACTCCTCAAGCCAGTAGCAAGTTCAGCAAAGGCCGTTTTGTTGTCTTCTAGAGTATTGAGTAGGCCAGCAGAATACAATGTTTCACATTCATTTTTTAGATTTGTGAACCACGGTTTCCATAATTCACTTGATGTCCCAAGTGCTTGCCTATTTGCGTCTCTACCAGCTGCCAAAAACTCATCGATGGTTTTAATAGCACCAGCATTTGCAGCAGCCACTGTGCCTTCTAATGCACCAGCGAGTGCTGCTGCCTCTACAGCTTTGTTGGCTGACGTGATCGTAGAGGACCAAAGAACTGCTTTCGATGCAAGTTTAAATTTACCATCTGGCAGCACGGGGCTCGGATTAGGGCCTGGCCCAGGCCCTGGATTTGGAGTCGGATTGGGGCCGGGATTAGGGCCTGGGGCTGGTGGCGTGCCCTTAATAGTGACCACCGTCCGCAGAGTATCGACTTGTCTTCCACTGATAAGTCGCAGTTTTATCTTGTAATCTCCGGGTGGTGCCGTGAAGATTAGCAACCCGTCCGCAAATTCCCTGATATCGACATTGTCTTCTGGATACACGTCCCATAAGACAGCTGCTTCAGGTGCAGCATTAGACACTGTTAATTGGACCAGCTTGTACTGGTCTACCGACGTTACTCCAGAAATCTGCGGCGGAGCCGCCATAAGAAGCGAAGTCAAAAGAGCAACTAGCATGCTGATTCCCCCCATACATCGACCCACGTTACAACGTTCGTATCGCCAGTAATTTCAGTCGGACAGCTAGTCAAAGGCTGGCCATTGATCCCACCATCAGCGTCAACAACAGCCCAAACGCAAGGCAAAGCATCAACGTCTGCCCAGCAGTGGCCATCAGAAACATATGCCTCGACAGCGTCAGTCGGCTGACTATCAAGATGAATCTTAAATGAGTCAACAGGACCAAATCTGAAATCCATTTCAGGAACCACTCTTGAACCACAATCCGTAGGGTTGTCATTACAATCATAAGTCATACGAATAAAGTCGTAAGAGATATAATTAGAAGGAATGATATTAGGATTTAGCTCATAACCCGATTCAAAGGATATTAAGGCAGCTCCGATATGAGATGGCACAACGGCGCCTTGGAACGATTTACCTATCAGAATCCTGCTGCTAGTGAACACCTTCTCAACCGCAGCGTTGTAAATGTACAGGGTATGGGACTTGTCTGGGTTTCTAACGACATTCCGAATCGTAACTTGGCGGCCAATATGGCTTGGAGAAAAATAAGGTTCGTCAGACACAAAGGTATACGGGTCGGATACTTCTTTAAAAACGCCCATGGCTCCAGCCAGTGAATAGACCTCTTTTCTGATGTCTATTTTGCCATACCTGAAAATTATACCGTCTTGTACTCTTACAGCTGGTGGGACTCCATATATATTAGGGTCCAAAACGGTAGTGGTGTACTCCACATCTCTAGCATTAACGTAGTCTACTTTATCGACTATATAGATAATATCATAGGTATCTTTATAAAACACTACTGTAGAATTGCTGATCATCGAAAGCTCCACATGGCTAATATATATTTCAGTTACACTGGTTATCTACAGGCTATTAAATGAAAATAATATCTTTCTCCCTTTGGGGCGATAAACCAATCTATTGTGTAGGAGCCATAAAAAACGCGCAGCTAGCGAAAATCTTATACCCAGGCTGGGTCAGCAGATATTATTGTGCAGAAAGCGTTCCCGAATCTATAATCAAATCATTGAAAAGATATAGCAACGTAGAAATAATCCAGTGCGAAGGACTTGGGGACTGGGGTAATTCTTCCCACCGCTTTAAATGCTTTGACCAAGAAGATGCGATAATCATAACAAGAGACTGTGACAGTAGGTTGTCAATCAGAGAAGTCGCAGCAGTCGATGAATGGATAAAAGAAGGCACTGTATGTCATATTGTCAGAGACCATCCATACCATAATACACCTGTGTTGGCTGGTATGTTTGGTATAAAAGGTGGCACTGTGAAAGATTTAGCTTCTCATATGAAAAAACCCAAAGATTTTTACGGCTACGACCAACAGCTATTGAGAGACTTCGTTTTACCAAGAATGACAAGCAAGACAATTCACGATGAATTCTTTCAAAAGAAGAAATTCCCGACGGCACGCGTTGGCCTAGAATTTGTAGGTGAAAGATATGATGACCAAGATATACCCTATCCAAAAGACCGACGCGCATTATTAATGTATCTCGGTTTAAATAGATAGAAATATAATATATCAGGAGACACATATGGCATACGCGCAAATCGACAGAAATCAAGTAAGTTTCTACCTCTTCCCGGTCAATAACAACCGCACAGCTTGGCGACCAATTGGCTTACCAATAATGATGGTGGTGCCAAGAAGAAAAATCTTCAGATCCACCTATGAGTATATCCAAGTCGAAAACTCAGACGTACAAAATGTGTCGATCTATATAGAAAACGTAGCCCAGAATGCTTACGTAGTCGGCCAAGACCACATACTCAAAGACGGTTCCCAGCTAAGATACCCAGCCAGAGAGCAATATAGAGTAGTCCTGTCAGCTTACGATCTAAAACAACTCCTGCTAACAAACGAAGTATTAAACTTCAAAGACCCGCTAGGACAGACAGTCGAATACGAAAATGTAAAGCCGGGAGATTTCTTCGAATACACAATGTCATCCGGCGTGACAGAAACCATACCATATTTCTTGGACGCGGATTATTATGACCTGAGCAGCTACAAGATAGATGTAGAGATCTTACCACCAAACTATTATAATCTAGTTTACAGCGCAGAATTTTACTACCGGACGGTTGACACCTCAGATCTATCATTTTTGTGTTTGCAAGATCAAGTATTGACCACAGCCACATTCAGATTTGGCATTGACCACCCCGGTCACGTCATGCATGAGATGTACAGGTTAACTCCACCACCATACCTGACTGACGCCTCTAAAGCTAAAGACACAACAGTTGATTTCTATAGGCCATTTAGCGACATCATCAATGACATTTATGATGAACAAACACTACTCGGCAGCATTAATTGGATAAGCAAGACCCCTCTGGAATTCATACCATACGTCGCATATGTCTTAGGATGGGACCTCCCATACTTCCCACAGACCCGTGGTGCAAAATCATTAGACGCTATTAGAAGAGCCATAACACGGTCAGCAGTATACTTTCAAAATCTGAAAGGATCATACAAAGCCCTAAGCCAATTGTTTGAAATATTCGGATTAACATCATACGCAGAAAGACTGTACTACTCAAACGACGGTAAACTTTTAATAAGACCTAACGAAAGCCTACCAGCAGAGTACGCCTCAGACTTTATAAAAGCAACGGTGGTCGGACAGGTCGATCTACTTGTCAATGTAAAAAGAGCTGAAACTACCGGTGGCCCCAAAACCGACGGGGGATTCAGAGCCGCCGATGCCGAGAATAAAATCTTACGCCCATCCTCAAACGAGCTCATAGGCGCGAAGCTAGAAATAAACACTAATCTGCTTTTCGTGCCTACAGCGACCTTAAAGATAAACAACACAGACTTGATTGGTAACAGCAACGAACTGACAGTTCTGGCTTATTCGGTCACGATCGGAAGTGAAGCCGATGCTTACTTGCAAACGGTAAACGCGGAAGTGTGGGCAAATCCGACCAGCTTCGACCAAGACTTGATATTGACAGAAGAGAACATATTAGCATCAAGCAAGATATATCCAGCAGGTGACAATGGCCAAGATCTCGATGGACTACTAGGCAAGAGTGAAATAAGATTCTCTGGAGTACTAGGACAAGTAGTAGCGTCAAGGCATTATTACAAAGGATTGCCGGACACTCATAATAGCCCGCTGAATGACAAAGCAACTTACGATACACATGATAACATCGTAGATCTCACGTACAATGGGTATGTTGATGCGGAAACAGCGGTTTACATCTACGCTCTTTACACAAGAACCGAATTAGATATACCATCGCAACTGCAAGACTTGCAAAGCCCATATTTCGACATGCAAGTCATTACTAAAAACTTAGATCAGCAGGTTGATCCCAAAACACTTAGCTTTGCGATAGCGTTTTTGAAGAAAGTACAGGCTTTCCATAGCATAATCAATCTCGTTAGAACCAGCACAGAATTTTATGAAACCTACGAAGTTAATGACCTATCCGTAGGCGGTGGATCAGCACAACGCAGCGATACCGACATCGGAAGACTACAAGTTCCTGGAGCAATCATACCCCGCGTTGGCTGCGGTGACCCAATAACGCTAGGCTACAAACAGGCAGATATAATCCTGCGACTTAAGAAATTAAGTAATCTCGAAGAGGAATTCGCATCACAGCAGCTTCTCAATGGTAGATTAGACACAGACATAAATAGCCGACTTTCTCCATTAAAGGCAGACAGTGAAAGCCTTACAGGCGAATACGCCCAATACCACCAGAATATCATTAAGCAGGGGCGCACAGAAGAAGTATCCACGACACTGCATCCAGACCCAAATGCCAACAGCCAAGCATACGGGACACAGATTAACCTTCCACTGTCCGCGACGCACGATACCATCAACAGTCAAGTGACAATAGCAAGCACGAACAGGGACACTTCATCCTTTGGCTCCTTCATGGTGGAGAAAAGGGCCAAACCAACCCCAGCAGCATACCCACTAAACAGCATAAGCGATTACTCGTACAAAGGCAGAGTAGAAGATCAAATACTTTACCAATTAAACCAGAGCAACGCTGAAAATGCCGTTATAGGAACATTTCTAAAAATAGGAACAGGAGTTTACTACACTTTCCCAAGAATCACAAAGAAACTAAAGCCTAACCATTACAGCAGCGGTGCGAAGCAATCAAATCAGGAATATTACAATACAGGAGTTAATCAGGAATACTTTGAGACAACCACAGATGGGTCTTACCTCAGCAGACTAATGAGATCATATAAAACAGACGGATACGACACCATACATTATACTAACAGGCAATGTTCCTACGTGCCAGACGCTCAGATCAACCAAGCATATCAAAGACCATCTATTAACATAGAAAAGCCAACCTTACATCTCCCTGGATGCAGATTTCCAGTAATAGGAAGAATGCAAGACAATTACATAAATGGCAATATAGCAGCTAAGCCTTGGGATGACGCTTACAATAATTGTGACGATTATTCAAAGCTAAACGCCATTTTAAGCGGCAGCAAGGAATATTTAATCTACGATGAAAAGGACTATACCTCCTACGGTAATAGTAAAATAGCAGATATCTTAAACCTTGGAGATTCTCAGATATTAGATCCCGTGATCGCATACGCCGAGGATGATATAGTCCACTCAGTCTATAACAACACACCATTGAGCATCTACGTTTCGCTTGACCAAGTAGATCACAGTGGGCCTCAAACCACTCCCATTGATGAGCCTTTATTCAGTTCTGCTGTGCCTTGCGTTACTGGATTCATCGATTATACAGATGGCTACAAAGCTTTTTATGGCAGTTTCACCGATGAATATAGCCATGATTCAGAGTATGCCGAAGTATTGGTGGGCTTAAATTTTCCTTACTCCGGCACTGAGAGAGGTCCGTTTCTTTTCACTTTGTCATCTGGTATATTGTCGGAAACCGGCAAGAGATTGGACATTGGTAGCGTTATAGCTCCTTGTAGTTCCTACAATTATGAGCCCTTCCCTGTGCTACAGCCTTATAGTAATAGTCTTAACTTAACCAGCATGAACAGCGATACTAATAGGACTGCCTTCGAATTAAAGATCATAGACATGGAACCTGGTGCTTTGGGGACTATGGTATCGAGAATGAAAAACGATGTCGCATTTGTAGTGGATACCAATGATTTTTCGGTTGATAGGGTAAATATTGTGAGTAGACTTTCTAACGTTGAACAAGTTAATGCTACTTCCATTACACTCAACGGAACAGTCACCAATCTAATGGAGCTAGTATGAAAAAGCAGGTGCTGCAGAAAAAGATAGAGATCAAGAAAGCAATAGTAGTAGATGAGCGTAAAGCTGAACCGGTAAAAGACGTTGCTTGTAGGACCGTGTTATACGTTGAAGCTGGCGCTCTGAATACTTCGCAGCTCCAAGATTTATGCTCCAGAGTATCTGAGATGTACTTCGAAAATCGAGGTGGCATCCATTACATATTGCCAGTGCGCAACGGAAAGATCACAGCAGACATCTTCTTCGAAGAAGAATGGCTGAAAGTAGCCAGAGAAGTGTGTGAAGTAGACCAAAACGGTCAGATAGTGTTGAAAAATGGTGCGACAGAAATCAGGGTAACTAGAGAGTCAATTTCATGATCAACTATAAAGATACACTCACGAACATTGCCAAAAGAGACCTAAGCATAGACTTATTGGCTAAGCAATGGTATGACACAAAGGGCAAATTAGAGGGATTTTTACTGGCTGGCTCAAGGGACACAGACAGAATCAAGTCTTTATCAAATGATTTATTTAATCTGCCCCACGCTGATCGGAAAGATTTTGTGATCTTACACTTCGGTCCGAAATATTACGAAAGAATCGAACCGCTTCTGTATCAATTGTCTACTATCGAAGTAGAATATCACAAATAACCATAGCTTTTTGTGAATCTTTCAGCATTTGTCTTCAGGCTGTCCTGTACTGGCTTGCTGACCAGCTCATATTCATCAGCCAAGCTGGTAGCAAACACGACAGGGTCGTCGCTTCCTATAGTGCATTTGAGCCCTTTATTAATCATGGTGTGAATAGGATGATGTTCAATACCCAAAGACGGACGTATCTTTAGATTCGATGTTAATGCTAGATCAAACTGTATATCCAAATCAATAGCTCTTTTAATTAGTTCCTCATCCTGTATAATATCGATACCATGTGCAATATTAGTGATCTTAAGATTTTCTATAGCCTGTTTAACGTTATCGACTCTACCTACTTCTCCCACGTGTACCCTAATCATTTTCTTATGTGCTGCCCATTTCTCGAAGTAGGGTCTATAGAAACTTGCGTCAAAAAATTTCTCGTCTCCTACAAGATCTATTCCTGCTATACACTCTTGTATAATAGGATCATCAATTAGTTCAAGATACTTGTGCCTAGACTGTTCAAGGCTTTCATATTTTATGGATAATACAAGCGCTACCCTGCCGGGTGCGTATTTTTGGAACTCTCGGTGAAAGAAGCTAATCAGGTCTCTTTTATGCCATCTGATAGTATGCAGGTATTTGTTGATACTAAAATCGAGCCATACGAATTTTAGATCTTGTCTGATTATTTCATCAGCGACAGCTTTTATCGATATTGATAAGAGTTCTTCATCCCACAGTATTTCGTCGAATATTCTGAATTTGTTTAAAAAACCGTCGAACCCGTGTTGGCCATCGTATACTATGGACTCTCTGACTTCTTCATAGCTTCCTGCTAAGAAGTGCCATTGTTTTGCTTTAATTATGTCCCAAACGCATTGTGTGGGTATGGAACCACTGAAGTGTACGTGGCAGTCTATCATCATGACACCTTATTCAGTAGGTCTAATACGTTTGGATGTAATCTTAGCGATCTCATTTGAAATCTGGTGAAAAAAGAAGATATGGCGAGTTCATCGGTCGGCATTGTGCTTGTATTCAGTGCTTTGCAAACCACGTAGACAACATCTGGCTTATCATAGTAGAAATAATCTTTCGT
>Ga0209444_10002357_pt1 | contig 10371 bp, 10 predicted proteins | sample LauGreFaBDMM15DN_2_FD_188215 | JGI IMG/M metagenome (GOLD analysis project Ga0209444, IMG submission 188215) | Freshwater lake microbial communities from Lake Michigan, USA - Fa13.BD.MM15.DN (SPAdes) (version 2) | ecosystem: Environmental > Aquatic > Freshwater > Lake | place: Lake Michigan...
AAGTGCGCCTGCGAATCGTAGATGAAATGGTTTTTCGGAGGAGCGCCGCCGGCTTTGAGTTCGCTCCAGAGTGTCTTGTATTTCAGGATGCCGTCGAGGAACGCGCGCGAGGGATCCATGCCTGTGTGCTTGGCGGAAAAGATGCGCTCGGTGAGCAGGCGCAGCGTTTGGGCGTTGCCTTCGAAACCACCGTTTCCGGCAAGCAGATGGTTCAGCGTGCGCTCGCCCGCATGGCCGAAGGGTGGGTGGCCGAGATCATGGGAAAGGCAGATCGCCTCAATCAGATCGGGGTCGATGTGGAAGTCATCGGAAAGCAGGGAGCTTGGCTGGCGCAGCAGCCAAGCAGATATTGATTTTCCAATCTGCGCGACCTCTAGCGAGTGCGTGAGGCGGGTGCGGTAAAAATCGTATTCGCCGGACCAGAAGACCTGAGTCTTGTTCTGCAGGCGGCGGAAGGTGGGCGTGTGGAGCACTCGGTCACGATCGACCTGGAAAGGTGTGCGGTAATCTCCGGCATCCGATTTCCCGGACATCCGCTCGGTGTCGAAGGCTCCGTAAAACTCGTTCCGCATGAAAGAGCTTGCGTGTGCAGCGTTCGGTGTTTCAAGGGTAGAGTTGGGGAAATTCTTTACGGCGTTGGTTGCAGAGTGGATCGGGAACTGCTAGTTGTTCTGGGATGGTAACAAAGCAAGTGATCAGGGCGGCGACGGGATGGTTGGAACTGGGCATGCCCGACGACGCGCTGGAGGAGCTTGCGGCGTTGACGGGTGAGGATGGCAGGGAGCGGCGGGTGCTTGAGCTGAAACTCTCGGCGAAGATGGCGAAGGAGGATTGGCAACATGCTTCTACGACCGCGCTGGAACTTTGTGAGCAGGCGGCGGACGAACCGGATTTTTTTATGAGCGCGGCGTATTGCCTCCACGAGGCGGGCCGCACGGCGGAGGCACGCGATTGCCTGCTGCATGGACCGGGTGTGCTCGTGGAGTTTCCCGTCTATCATTACAACATGGCCTGTTATCTCTGGACGCTCGGCGAACAGGAAGCGGCAAGAGGTTGCTTAGACAAAGCCGTCGAGATGGACGAGGACTTCCTCGAAGCAGCACGAACGGACAGGGATCTGGTGGGGATGGAGATCTGATGGATCACAGGTGCCCAAAGAGCGGTGAGAGTTAATTTCCGTACTTGGAGTTTGATCTCCGCGCCGCGCGATTTCACCCTCTGCGCATGACAGACAACACTCTTGCCAAGATCGAATCGCTCGGACTGAAACTTCCCGTAGTGCCGACCCCCATCGCTGCCTATGTGAACTATGTCCGCACCGGCAATCTACTTTTCCTCTCCGGCGGCCTGCCCATCGATGGCGACGTGAAAATTCTCGGTAAGGTGCCTTCCGCATGCTCGGTGGAGAAAGCGGTCGAGGGCGCACGTATCATCGTGCTGAACCGTCTTGCGGTGATCAAGGAGGCGATCGGCTCGCTGGACAACGTGAAGCAGATCGTCACGCTTAATGGATTCGTAAACTCGGAGCCGGATTTCACCGGTCATCCGGTGGTGGTGAACGGCGCGTCGGAGTTGCTTGTGGAAATTTTCGGCGAGCGCGGCAAGCATTCCCGTACTGCACTCGGCGTGGCTGCACTACCGCTCGACGTCGCGGTGGAGATCAATCTGATCGTCGAAGTGGCGGATTGATAAATCTCAGATTTTCATCGCCTCGTAAGCGGTGACGACGCCGAAGGTCATGGGTGTGGCGGTGGCGTTACCGTAGCCGTTTGCTTCGAGGAGGGCGATCATGTCCTTGCCGGAGGGGAATTGCTCGATGGAATCGCCGAGGTATTCGTAGGCGTCTTTCTGGCCTGTGAGAAGACCGGCGAGTTTGGGCAGGACGTGGTGGAGATAGAGGCGGTAAATTGTTTGGAAAGGCGGCGGCGGTTGGGAGAAATCGAGGATGAAAAGATGACCGCCGGGCTTGATCACGCGGCGCATCTCGCGGAGTGCGAGCGGGTAATCTCCCATGTTCCGCAGACCGAAGGCGACGGTAATGACATCGAACTCATCTGTTTCGAAAGGGAGATCCAACGCATCCGCCACCAGCGTTTTCCTGACACCGCGTGAGGAAGCATGGGCGAGCATTTCCGCACAGAAATCCGTGGCGATTACGTCGCAGTCTGGGATCTCGTCCTGGATCTTCAGCGCGAGGTCGCCTGTGCCGCTGGCTACATCCATCAGCTTGCGGGGGCGGAGTTGCTTGATCCGTTTCGTGATGAGGTGTCGCCACCAGAAATCCATCCCGCCGGAGAGGACATGGTTGGTAAGGACGTAGCGATCCGCGATGCGAGCGAAGGCGTTTTTGACGTAGGCGGGATCGGGCATGAATTAGAGGAGATATCTCGCCGCTTGTTCCACGTCCTTATCGCCGCGGCCGGAGAGGTTGGCGATGATGATGTAGTTTTCTGGAAGGGAGGCTGCGACTTTGGAAATGTAGGCGATGGCGTGGGCGCTTTCCAAGGCCGGGATGATGCCTTCGGTGTGGGCGAGTTCCTTGAATCCAGCGAGCGCTTCATCGTCGGTAGCGTAGGTGTATTCCACGCGACCGGCCTCTTGAAGAAAGGCGTGCTCGGGGCCGATGGCGGCGTAGTCTAGTCCGGCGGAGACGGAATGAGTGAGTTCGATCTGGCCGTCAGAATTGGCAAGCAACCAGGTCTTCGTCCCCTGGAGGATACCGAGTTTTCCGCCTTGGAATCGTGCGGCGTGGCGCTCGGGGATGATCCCGTCTCCGCCTGCTTCAACACCGACCATGCGGACATTTTCATCGCCGAGGAAAGGGTGGAACAGCCCGATCGCATTCGATCCGCCGCCCACGCAGGCAACGAGCATGTCTGGCAGGCGACCTTCACGCTCGAGAATTTGCTCTCTGGTTTCCACACCGATCACGCGGTGGAAATCCCGAACGATCATCGGAAACGGATGCGAGCCTAGAGCGGAGCCGATGATGTAATGGGTGTTCTCCACGCTGGCGACCCAATCGCGCATCGCTTCGTTGACAGCTTCTTTCAGCGTAGCTTGGCCGGCGGTGACGGCGCGGACTTCCGCTCCCATCAGCCGCATCCGGGCGACGTTGAGCGCCTGCCTTTCCATATCGACCTTGCCCATGTAAATCACGCACTCCATCCCGAAGCGCGCGCAAACCGTAGCGGTGGCGACACCGTGCTGGCCCGCTCCCGTTTCGGCGATGATGCGGGTTTTACCAAGACGTTTCGCAAGAAGAATCTGGCCGAGGGCGTTGTTAATTTTGTGCGCACCGGTGTGGAGTAAATCCTCGCGTTTCAGATAGATTTTTGCGCCGCCGAGTTTCTCCGTCCAGCGCTCCGCGAAATACAGTGGGGTAGGGCGGCCGACGTAGTTTTTCAGTAAGTCGTCGAGCTCCGCTTGAAACGCGGGGTCGGCCTTGGCTTCCTCGTAAGCTTTCGCGAGATCTTGGAGCGGGGTCATCAGGGTCTCGGGGACGAACATTCCTCCGAATTGTCCGAAGTGACCCTTCGAGTCGGGTAGTGTGGGTGCTGCAATCATGGTAGTTTCCAAACGGGTTTGAGCTTCTTGTAATCGGCGCTAGGCAATAGGACGTAGAGCGGGCGGCGGCCCGGGTCAACCGCTGCGATGAGTTGGCGGAGTTTATCCTCGGACATGGTGGTGCATCCGGCGGTGGCTGCGGCACCTTCTCGCCGCCAGATATGGAAGAAAATCGACGAGCCGCCGTTTGGAACCACCTTCGGCGGCGCGTTGTGGGCGATGAACATTTTCAGAGAATGCGGGTAATCATCCTGCTTCATCTGCGCTTTTTTTTCCGAGGGTGTCGAGGGTTCTCGGTCGAGGGTGAGGAAACAGTTATAGTGCTCCGATTTTCCGTCCTCCACCCAGAGGTCGCGGGAAGTGACTTTGTGGTAAAAGGTTTTCGGGTGCTTCTTGATGCTCTCATGGATGCCCCACACGCCACCGAGATTGAATACACCGGCGGGCGAGCGGGCATCGCCTTCCTTTTTAAGTTCAGCGCCGGCAGGGTTCGGATGTATGCCGCGCCCCCAAATTAAACCCTTGCCCCCGAGACGGCCTTTCCAATCATCGCCGACCTTGCGCCAGACATCGCCCTTTTTCTCGAAATACGAGATGGTTACATGTGAGCTGTTCCAGCCATCGGCCAGCCCGACCACGCATTGGCTGGAGCCAGCCGGCAACTCGAACGCGCCGGAAACCAGCGACGTGAGGAGTAGGCAGGCCAGCGGAAAAAATTTCATACCCGCAATGTGACGCATTTTTCCCGCGAGGCAAATGCTAGTCGCGAGAATGGGGCGGGGGATCACCCCCTGATTCGCGCGCACCCAAGCTCCGGCGTATTCGTTTCGCATCCCGCCCAAGCTCGTTTATCCTTGGATACAGGATTTCCGACCAAATACTCCGGTTCTTTTTTCCGATGAACTTGATCGCCTTGACACGCGGGCTTTCATCGCGGAGATGATTTACTATTGACCACTATCCGCGTTCCGATAGTAACCGCCTACCGAAATAAAATGCCCTGCAGGATAACATATTCCGCCCTATCGCTTGCCGCCCTCTTTTGTGTGGCTTCGACAATCTCGGTATTCTCACAGACTCCCCCGGCAGCCCCGGCGACTCCCGTGCTTCCGGTTATAGCCACGCCAGCTGTGCTGAACCGAATGTATAGCGAGGCAGAGGCAGCCTTCGCCGCGAAGGAATACGACAAGGCGATCGCCAAGATTGAGGAGCTTCTCAAAATACTCGGCCCAGGCAGGGATGCGCCTTACGAGTTGCTCTTTTTTAACATCGGCCTCGCCAACCTGCTCAGCGAAAAGTTTCCCGAAGCAGAGGTATCTTTCCAGGATTGCATCAAGCGCTTTCCGAAAGGCGAATACAGCTCGCGATACCATCTCGGCCTCGGCCGAGCGAGCATGCTCCAGCCCGATGAGGCGAAAAAGCAGCAAGCCATAGCAGCCCTGAAAGTGGCAGCAGCAGATCCCAAATACCGCTCCGAAGCCGGCCTCTGGCTGGGACTGGTTTACACAGAGACTGGAAAGCTCGACGAAGCCCTTAAAGTATTCCAGAGCCTGATGGGCTCCGACGTCCGGACACCTCAACAGACAACCGCGGCCGTCCAGGTAATTGGGTTGCTTGCGGACGTCGGAAAACTGGAGGATCTGACCTCCTACCTTGACCGCTTGTCCTACCAAGCGGGCGTGCGCGATGCGATCGCCTGGTATGCGAACCAGGTCCTCGTGCGCGGCGATGAGCTGGTTTCCAGTAACGCCTATGAAGCAGCGCTGGCCATCTACCGGTCGGTGCCCTCCCGCAACCAGATCATAGAAATTCAGAATTCCTCCCTTGGTGCGATGCGCGCCGATCGCAAGATCCTTGAAGACCGTGTGGAGTCGGAGAAGACGAAAGAAATCAATAAGCGCTCGAATGCATCCGAAATGCTCACCGGACTCAAACCCGCCATCGAGCTCGCCGAGGAAGCACTTAAAGCCATCGAAGCTAAAACCGATCTGGACGCCGCCCTGCTCATGCGGCGCGGACGCTGCCTGTTTTATCTGAACCGCTACGAAGAGGCGCTCGTCTGTTTCCGGACGATCCGCGATAAGTATCCCACGGCCTCTGATGCGGACTCCGCTGCCTACGCCGAGATCGTAATTTTCCACAAACTGGGCAACCTTCCGGAGATTCAGGACAAGTGCAAACTGTTCATGAGGAATTTCCCGAAATCCGATAACATGGAGCACGTGGCCACCCTTGCCGGCGAGCTACTTGTCCAAAGCGGAAACTGGAAGGAGGTCGAGAATTTCTACAGCAAACTGGAAACCAGTTTCCCTGAATCAGAAAGCCTCGACCGCTATGTTTTCTTCCAAGCCGTCGCAGCATTCCAGGACGGGAACTTGACCAAGTCCACCCCTTTACTGGAAAAATTCCTTAAACAATATCCCAACAGCCCCCTCTGCGAGAACGCGATGTATTACATCGCGATGTCATATTTCCTTGGCAATAAATACAAGGAAACGCTCGCCGCCTGTGGCGCATACCTCAAGAAGTTTCCCGATGGCTCCTACGCCGGCGACATGCGCTACCGCCTCTCTTTCATCGACTTCAACGACACAGAGCCAGACCAGTCCCCGAAGATCATCCGCGAACTCACCGAATTCCTCAAGGATCACCCGAATGACGTCTCGAACGGCTCAATGTATTGTCTCCTGGCTGATACCTACAAGCGTATCGATAAAACTGATGAGGCCTTGGAGAACTACACCAAGGCGGTGTGGACGGACAGCCCTGATGATGCAATCCAGTATGCCCTCGATTCAGCCACGGCCATCCTTCAGGATCGTAAGGATTGGGATGGCACCGCCCGCCTTCACGCCGAGTTCATGAAACGCAAGCCGGAAAGCCAACTCGCATTGTTTTCGGCAAGCTGGGTGGCGAAAATGAAGACCCGCGAGGGCAAGGGTGCCGAAGCCGCACAGATCCTAGGCGATACGATCAAGATCCGGATCGCAAACCCCTCCAATGAACAGGTTGAGTTTCTCATCGATGAACTCGTTAAAACGCTCGTCCCGCGGATAAAGCCCAAGGACATCGATACCGAAGCCCTTGATAAAGAACTCGTAGCGCTTTTCGAAAAGATCGCTGCCGGACAGGATAACTTGACCACTTTCGCGCGCTCCTACTACGCCCGCGCCCGCCTTGCACAATTGCTGCGGCGCAACGATCGCTCCGATTTTTACCTAAAAGCGATCGCGACCAACACCGCCAAAGATCCATCCGCCCTGAGCCCTGCTTTACTCGCCGTTTCCGGTGAAATACTGCTCAAGAGCGGTGAACTCGACGCCGCTGAGGCCATGTTCAAGCGGCTCACCGACCGCTACAAAGACTCGCTATTCTCGGACGCTGGGCCAGTCGGCATGGGATACGTCGCGCTCGCCCGCGAACAGCCGGCCGAGGCTCTGCGCATCTTCGAGGATGCCCTGGAAAATAATCCCGGCACATCTCGCTTCAAGGAAACCACCCTCGGCAAGCTTGAGGCACTCGTGGAGCTCGAAAAATACGATGAAGCAAGCAAACTCGCCCTCCAATTGATTGGTGACAAGATGTTCCGCGGGGAGTTCGCTGGGAAGGCCTATCTGCTTCTTGGCCGGGTGTATCGTGGACAAGCCGCAGATGCCTCCGGCGCAGATGCGACTGAGCTACTCAAGAAAGCGCACGGCACCTACCAGCGCGTTTATGTCGCTTACCAGGCATTTCCGGATACCTGCGCCGAGGCCTATTGGCAGGCTTACGAGACCGCTAAACAGCTCGGGGAGAAAAAAATTGCCAAGGAGACGCTTCTTGCTTTGAGAAATCACCCCAAACTTCAAAATACCGCTCAATCAAAGGAAGCACAGAACACAACCACCGAGTAAGCATATATGCCTATTTTACCCATGACTTTCCGTGTCCTGCTCGTCATCCTGCCTTTCCAGCTAGGCACGGCGGAAACTCTCCAGCTGGTGCTTCAGAGCGGTCGCTCCGTGCCTGTCGCCGCCTTGTCCATGCAAGGCGACACCTTCACTGTCAAAACTTTGATTCCAGGCTTCAAAATCGGCCAAACCATACCCCTGACATTGGCCGACCATATTTACGGAGAAAAACCCGCCCTGATTAACCAGGCCATCGCACTCAACCTCGCCGGCAGACCCAAGGAAGCCCGTGATATGCTGCTACCGGTGGTCAAAGAACACGCAATCACAGCAAAGATCCCAGGTAATTTCTGGCTCGAAGCTTCCCGCGCCCTGCTCGTAGCCCACGCCCTAAACGGCGAAACAGCAGATGCCACCGCCATCGGCAAGGAGATTGCCGAGGCGACTGCTGCTCAAGGCATCGAACCTTTTGTGCTGCTTGGTAAAGCGCTGTTGCTACCCGCCACAACCAGTTTCCAGGATCGGGACAGCGCCCTGCGCGACCTCACTACCGACAACCTGCCCGAGGATCTACGAGCCTCCGCCTCATATTTTCGCGGTAACCTCCTGAAAGAGGAAAAGAAAAAGCCCGAGGCGCTCGAGGTTTATTTATCTGTGCCTTGCCTTTATCCTGCTGGCGGTCTTATCATAAATGCTGCGGCCGAGATGCAGGCAGCTGATTTGCTTGCGGAGCTCAATCGCCGGGATGAGGCTATTCTACTAATTAAATCCGCGCTTTACGCTATCAAAGGCACCATACTAGAACTTCAGGCAACCTCACGGATTGAAAGCCTGAAATAACGATTTAACTCTCACCAACACGTCATCACATCCACTATGAAAAACACCATCCGTAAGGCAGCGATCACCGGATTATTGCTGCTACCCATGACCGCTATCGGAGCCACCACCAAGGCTGGAGTCACCGAGAAAACCTTCATCGACGTTTACAATGAAGGCGGCTGGTGCATGCACTTCATCATGCTTTTCTCCATCGCCACCGTCTGGCTGATCATCGATATCTGGATCCGCACCAATTCCAAGAAGATGACCCCCGAGGCCGATGTCCTCTCCGCCCAGCAGCACTTCCTCGCCGGTGATTACATGGGTGCCTACGCATCGATGAAGTCCGCTGTCAGCCCCTTCGCCCAGGTGGTGCGCGCCGCACTCGGCTCCGTCGGATACGGCAAGGATATCACTGAGGAGGCATTGCTCTCCGAAGTGGACAAGATCAACTCCACTATGCAGACCCGTATCAACTACCTATCCGTCATCGGGGTCTGCACGCCGATGGTCGGCCTGCTCGGAACGGTCGCCGGTATGCGCGGCGCGTTCGGTGAGCTCGGTGCCTCCGGCATTGGCGATCCAGCAGCTCTTTCCGGCCACATCGGCGAGGTGCTTATCGCCACCGCGTCAGGCCTTTTCGTAGCGATTCCTGCCTTCATGGGTTTCTACTTCCTGCGCAACAAGCTTCAGGCAGCCGTCCACCAGCTTCAGGACAAGGCAGAAATGCTCTTCCGCCACGCCCCCTACGACTATCTCAAGGACACGGATGTTGGTCAGGAAGCCACCTATGCCGCCATGCCAAACTGGCTAGCCGAGCCTGAGTCTGAGGTGCAGGCCTGATAGGCTTACGCAAAACCCAATAAAACTAACATCTAACGACCATGGCAGGAGGCGGCGGAGGAGACAGCGGCGAACCGGAATTCCAGATCGCCCCGATGATCGATGTGCTGCTGGTGCTGCTCATTTTCTTCATGAGCATCACCTCGGCGGAGGTGCTCAAGGTGGACAAGAACATCGTCCTGCCCGTCTCGCCGAACGCGAAGAAACGGGATCCGGAGTTCTCCAAACACGAGATGGCCATCAACGTGCGCTGGAACGCAAAGGAGAGTAAAGCCTACGTGAATGTGGACGACCGGAAGTTTCCCGATCTCGCGCTGGCCGTAACTTATTTTCAGGAAAAGAAAAAGAATGATCCGCAGATTCGCGCTGTCATCCGCGGTGATAAGTCTCTTCCCGCCATCGAGATCCAACGGGTGATGAATATCATCGGCGAGGGTGGAATTGCCGACCTTTCGTTCGCCGCCTCCAATAAATAAAACCCATGAAACGAAGCAGGAAAAAGCCGACAGCGGAGGTCAACCTCGGATTCCAGATCGCGCCGATGATCGACGTCGTCTTCGTCATCATGCTATACTTTATGGTCATGGCTGGCGCGGTTCAGGTCGAGAACGCCCACAACACGAAACTGCCCGGCACTGTCCAGGTCGAGAGTTCGGACACACCCATGCCCGACGAGATCGCCATCCGCATCGAGGATGACGGGCAGGTTTACCTCAACGACGATCCTCTCGACACAGCGGAGGCCAAACTCCTTAACGAACTTGCTTCCAACCTCAATCAGTTGCGCGAAAGCAGCGATGCCTCGCGCTCCGAAGTGCTGGTTACCATCTACGCAAACGAACAGGCGAAATATGAGAGGGTGATCGATGTGCTCGACGCGCTCACCATCGCTAAGATCACCAATGTCACCTTCCAGGCAGGTGCCCCGGAATAATCCCGATTAGAATCCCAACCGAAAACCCGAACCATGGAAACTGACCAGCAGCAGGCAGTGCACACCGAACCCCAGAGAAAGAAGATCGGCTTCTGGGCCAAGTTCGGCGGTGGGTCGTTTACGATCGCCGTCCTGATCCATGTCCTATTTGCGATACTCGGCGGGATCTGGATCGCCCAGCGGATCTACCAGCCTGAGAAGAAAATCGATTTCCTTCCCGGCGGCGGCGAAGCGGGCGGCGGCGCGCGCAGCGCGCAATCCAAGGTTCAGGAGAAGAAGCGGGCTCAGATCACCCCCACGTCAAACATGAAGCGA
>Ga0209444_10002359_pt1 | contig 10369 bp, 7 predicted proteins | sample LauGreFaBDMM15DN_2_FD_188215 | JGI IMG/M metagenome (GOLD analysis project Ga0209444, IMG submission 188215) | Freshwater lake microbial communities from Lake Michigan, USA - Fa13.BD.MM15.DN (SPAdes) (version 2) | ecosystem: Environmental > Aquatic > Freshwater > Lake | place: Lake Michigan, USA...
CCCTTCAACGGAAACGTGGAGAAAGGCTATATGTTTACCGATACAGGTTTCTGGGATACTTTTCGCTCACTTTTTCCATTCCTGACTTTGGTGTTTCCTGAGTTGGACAGCCAAATCATGCAAGGGCTCGCCAATACCTACAAAGAAAGCGGCTGGCTCCCAGAATGGGCGAGTCCGGGGCACAAAAAAAGCATGATTGGCAACAATTCCACGTCGGTTATTTCAGATGCTTACATGAAAGGCATCCGTGGGTTCGACATCAACCTGTTGTATGAAGCCATGGTAAAAGGCAGCAAGGGCGAGGGTCCTATGCCAACGCTGGGTCGCAACGGTGGCGAAGCATACAACAAAATCGGGTATGTTCCCGGAGACAACTATGGCGGCAGTGCTGCCAAAACAATGGAATATGCCTATGCAGATTTTTGCCTCAGCGAAGTGGCGAAATCATTGAAAAAGCCTGCTGCTGAAGTCAATACGTTTCGACAGCGCGCGCTGAATTACCAACATATTTTTGATCCCAACCACAACCTCATGCGGGCCAAAAAGGCCGACGGAACCTGGATGAAAGATTTCAATCCATTCAGCTGGGGCAATGAATTTGTGGAAGGAAACAGCTGGCATTACAGTTGGAGCGTGTTTCAGGATTTCAATGGCTTGGCCAAGTTGATGGGCGGAGAAAAGGAGATGGAAAACATGCTGGACAGTGTTTTTGTATTGCCTCCGGTATTTGACACCACTTATTACAAAAGAACCATCCATGAAATGCTGGAGATGCAGGTGATGAACATGGGTCAATATGCCCATGGCAACCAACCCATTCAGCACATGCTCTACATCTACAACTATTGTGGCGCACCTTGGAAAAGCCAGCAGCATGTAAGGGATGCCATGGATAAACTCTATAAACCCACGCCAGACGGATATTGTGGAGATGAAGACAATGGACAAACCAGTGCCTGGTATGTTTTCAGTGCCATGGGTTTCTATCCGGTTTGCCCCGGCTCCAATGAATATGTGTTTGGGTCACCCTTGTTCAAAAAGATCACGATTGATCTGGGAAAAGGCAATAAATTTGCCATTGAATCCCCCAACAATGCACCCGCCAACGTTTACATTGGAAGTGCTTTGTTGAACGGAACCCCTTACAACAAAAATTATATTAATCATTTTGACATTCAAAAAGGCGGAGTGCTTAAGTTTAACATGGGTTCCTTTCCCAATAAAAAGCGTGGAGTGAGCCCAGAGGCCTATCCTTTTTCCATTTCAAAGCCCTCTGTAAAATAAATGCTAAGCAGATGAAAAAAATATTATGGTTGTTTTCAGTGGTAATATGCACATCAATTGATGTGAATGCACAAGCTGATGTGGAGAAAAAAATACAAACCGACCTGATCCTTGCTGAGGATGGGGATGTAGTAAACCTGGATGAAGGCGTTTTTAGTATTACAAAAAGCCTCTCTTTGGATGGCAAGAAAAATATTGTCATCAGGGGAAAAGGGATCGACAAGACCATCCTAACCTTCAAGGACCAGACTTCAGGAGCAGAGGGGTTGCGGATCAGCAATTGCGAAAACATTGTGTTAGAAGACATGACTGTTCAGGATTCCAAGGGCGACCTGATCAAGACCATGCATGTCAAGGGGATAACCTTCAGGCGCATAAAAGCCGAGTGGACGGGCAAGCCCGATGAGAAAAATGGTGGATATGCCCTTTATCCTGTGCAATGCGAAAATGTAATGATTGACAGCTGTATTGCGATTGGTGCTTCAGACGCAGGCATCTATGTGGGACAGTCCAAATACATTGTGGTGAAAAATTGCACAGCGTACAACAATGTGGCGGGTATTGAGATTGAAAATTCCCTTTATGCCGATGTATACAACAACCTTGCTACCGGCAACACTGGAGGAATTCTTGTATTTGATCTTCCAGGCCTGATCCAGAAACAAGGCGGATATGTATCCGTGCACAACAACATCATCAAGGAGAACAACCTTTCCAATTTTGCACCCAAAGGAAATATTGTGGCCAAGGTGCCAAAAGGAACTGGCGTGATGCTTCTTGCTGCCAGCCATGTTGAGGTATTCAACAATGAAATCATCAACAACAGCACCATGGGTGTGGGCATCATCAGTTACTATATCACTGAAAATAAAATCAAGGACAAAGAATACAATCCATATCCCAGTGCCATTTCAGTGCACGACAATACCTTTGAGCGCAAGAAAAGGAAAGTGCCCATGGAAGGACGTTTTGCACAGATCTATCATTTTAAATTGAAATTCGGGCGCAATGTTCCTCATATCGTTTATGATGGAATCATCAACCCAAAGTACCGCGATGCTGCTGGTAATGTTAAGCCTGAGTACATGATCTGCATCCAGAACAACAAGAACCAAAGCTTTGCCAACATCGATGCAGACAATGATTTCAAGAATATTTCAAGGGATGTTACACCATTCAATTGTACCCTTGCGCCCATTGCATTGAACAATAAAAAATAACCGAAAAGGATGAAAAAGGGATATGTTGCCATTGTTGTTTTGGTGTTGACGGTCACCATTTTTTCCATGTCTTTCAAGGCGGTGGAGCAGTTTGCCTACAAACAACGTTTGTCTGAATACGCGCTTTTTGAGGGAAAAATCAGTGACCAGCAACCCGTGAAAACTGTAATGCCCTACTCACTCAATTCGCCATTGTTTTCAGACTATGCTCACAAGCTGCGCTTTGTACAACTGCCCAATGGGGAGCATGTTGCATACAATCCTGATTCGGTTTTTCAATTTCCTGTTGGCACCACCATTGCCAAAACTTTTTATTACAACAATGATGAGAAAGATCCTTCAAAAGGGAGGCGCTTGATGGAAACCCGCATCCTCATCCACGAAGCCAGAGGTTGGAAATCCCTTCCCTATATTTGGAATGAAGATCAGACCGATGCCTTATTGGAAGTAGCCGGTGGAACTGCCAACGTTGATTACCTGAACGAAAAAGGGGAGAAAATTTCATTTGAATATACCGTTCCCAACATGAACCAATGCAAAAGCTGCCATGAAAGCAATGGAACCATGACGCCCATAGGCCCATCAGCACGCCAGCTCAATGGCAACCACGACTATGCTACCGGAACAGACAACCAACTCAAAAAATGGTCGCAGGATGCAATGATGACGGGCCTTCCCCAAGACATGTCTGTTGTTCCACAGTTTGTCAATTACAGCGATCCCACCAAAAACATTGATGACCGTGCAAAGGCTTACTTAGACATCAATTGTGCACATTGCCACAACAAGACTGGCCCCGCGCAAACATCAGGACTATTCCTCGATTGGCGAACTACAGACCGCGCGGCATATGGTTTTTTCAAAACACCCATCGCTGCAGGAAGGGGTTCAGGCAACCTGCAATTTGATATACATCCTGGAAAACCCAATGAAAGCATACTTTTATACAGGATGCAGTCAACCGATCCCGGCGTGATGATGCCAGAGGTCAGCAGAAAGCTCATCCACGCTGAGGGCGTAAAGCTCATCAGCGATTGGATCAAGTCAATGAAAACAGAATAACCACTGATGAACAATCTTTTGAAATTCCCTCTAATCACATGCCTGCTGGCATGTTTTTCTTTTGGTGATGCAGATGCACAGGAAAGACCCAATATCATTTACATCCTGACAGACGACCTTGGTTATGGAGATGTAAAAGTCTACAACAAAGAAGGAAAAATCAACACGCCCAATATTGACAAGCTTGCCAAGCAAGGGATGCGTTTTACAGACGCACATTCACCATCCGGCGTTTGCACACCAACACGCTATTCGATCATGACGGGACGCTATCCATGGAGGAGCCAACGCCCAGTGGGTGTTTTGAATGGATTCAGCAGACCCCTGATGGAAAACGACCGCGCTACCGTGGCATCACTGTTGAAAGAAAATGGTTACAATACTGCTGTTGTCGGAAAATGGCATTTGGGATTGGGATGGGTACCCAAGCGTGAATACGCCCATCTTTTGGCCAACAAGCGGTATGGCATTGATGCAGAGATGAATCCAGACCATATCGACCTTGCTGCCCCAATGACGGTCAGCCCCAACACCAATGGGTTCGATTATTCGTATGTGTTGCCAGCCTCCCTAGACATGCAACCCTATGGCTATGTGGAGAATGGAAAACTGGTTGATCCATTGACTTCCTTTACTACAGGTAAAAAGCCTGATACGGCCTATGCAGGCGCTTTCTGGAGGCCAGGCTTGATGTCGCCATCGTTTGATTTTTTTGATGTGTTGCCAGGTTTCACAAGAAAAGCCAATGAATTTCTGAGGCGCCAATCCAAGGAAAAACCTTTCTTTCTGTACCTCCCCATGCCTGCACCACATACTCCCTGGATGCCCATCACAGGCTTTATCGGAAGTTCCGGAGCAGGAGAGTATGGTGATTTTGTGCAGCAAGTAGATGCCTCTGTTGGTGCCATCATGAGAACCCTTGATAGCATGGGCCTAGCAAAAAATACCATGGTTGTTTTTACCAGCGACAACGGACCTTATTGGAGAGAAGATTATGTCAATAAATTTCAACACAAATCTGCAGGGCCTTGGAGAGGTATGAAGGGAGATGCCTTTGAAGGCGGACACCGTGTTCCCTTTATCGTAAAATGGCCTGGCAATACAAAGCCCGGAACCGTTTCTGCAGCCACTACCACCTTGGCCAACCTGATGTCTACAGCAGCTGAGATTGTAGGCAATACCAATCCACGGTACAATACGGAAGACAGTTATAGCATCTTATCGGTGTTGAAAGGCAAATCCACGTCAGTTGACAATCAACCTGCTGTAGTGCACAGTTCTTCTATCGGTTATTTTGCCATCAGGATAGGCGAATGGAAGTTGATCCAAGGCCTGGGATCAGGCGGCTTTACAGTTCCCAAGCAGATTGCTCCCAAGCCCGGAGAAGCCAAGGGTCAGTTGTATCATCTTGCTGAAGATTCGCACGAAGACAAGAACCTGTATGACCAATATCCTGAAAAGGTCAAAGCACTCACTGAAATGCTGAACCAAATCCGCAATGCTTCCACCAGGGTAAACCAGCGTACTCCGGAATAATTTCTATTTTTTAAAAAGAAAAAAGGCCCCATCATTTTATTATGTAAAATAACTCTACTAAATTTGTAGACTAATAAAATATTAAAACAATGAGCAACCAATTTAGATTTGAAACACTTCAATTGCATGCTGGCCAAGAGCCAGATCCTGTAACAGGATCACGTGCAGTTCCCATCCACCAAACAACTTCTTATGTATTCAAAAATGCAGACCATGCGGCCAACCTGTTTGGATTGAGGGAATTTGGTAACATTTACACCAGGTTGATGAACCCTACAACCGATGTTTTTGAAAAACGCATCGCAGCACTCGAGGGTGGCGTTGCCGCATTGGCCACTTCTTCTGGCCAGGCTGCACAGTTTTTGGCGTTGAACAATATCCTACAGGCGGGTGATAATTTTATCAGCAGCTCCTATGTGTATGGTGGAACCTATAACCAGTTCAAGGTTGCCTTCAAAAGGCTTGGCATTGAAGCCAGGTTTGCAGAAGGAGATGATCCGTTGAATTTTGAGAAATTGATTGATGAAAAGACAAAGGCCATCTATATTGAAACCATCGGAAACCCCCGGTTGAACATTCCTGATTTCAAGCAATTTGCAGCCCTTGCCCAAAAACATGACCTGCCACTGATCGTAGACAATACTTTCGGAGCCGGCGGATACCTCGCACAACCCATCAAGCATGGTGCCAACATTGTGGTGGAATCAGCCACCAAATGGATAGGTGGACATGGAACCAGCATCGGTGGTGTCATTGTAGATGGAGGAAATTATAACTGGGGCAATGGAAAATTCCCGCAATTCACAGAACCTTCCGAAGGATACCATGGCTTGAAATTCTGGGACGTATTTGGAGAAGGCAATCCACTGGGCATGCCCAATATTGCTTTCATCATCCGGGCAAGGGTAGAAGGCCTGCGCGATTTTGGACCATCACAGAGTCCTTTCAATTCCTTCCTGCTCTTGCAAGGCCTTGAAACCTTATCACTCAGGGTTCAAAGACATACTGAGAATGCCTTGGCATTGGCCCAATGGTTGGAATCACATCCCTCAGTAGAGTTTGTATGGTATCCTGGTTTGAGCAACAATCCTTACCATGCGCTTGCCAAGACCTACTTGCAAAACGGGTTCGGTGGTGTGCTTCAGTTCGGCATCAAGGGAGGTGCAGCAAATGGCAAGAAGTTCATCAATGGGCTAAAGCTGGTCAGCCATCTTGCCAATGTCGGAGATGCCAAAACCCTGGCCATACACCCGGCATCCACCACCCACGAACAATTGAGCGAAGAGGAACAAGAGAAATCAGGTGTCTTGTCAAACATGGTTCGTATCAGCGTAGGCATTGAGCATATTGAGGATATAAAGGCAGATTTTGAGCAGTCGTTCCATCAGGTGTTTGCCTAAAAATGTAATCGGTAAAGTAGATAAAATAGAAAAGAGGCCCATGGGCCTCTTTTCTAATATCATGGGTTGAAGATGTCTATTTGTAACCAACCAGGTTCCTGTTCATCTGACAACCGCCACCAGCAGAACCTCGGTAGGTGGTGCAAGAGCTGAAAGCGATAATGGATGCAAGTATGAACAACAAAACAAAAGACTTTCTCATTTAATTGGTTTTGATTCTACAAATATAGAACTCAATTTTCAAGCTTTTAGTATATTCATCATTGTTTTTTTCTGTAAAATCAGTAATTTAACGGAATGCTCACAGTTTATTTCCACCTCCAAATTGATGGGAAAATACTTCCTCGCACTTATTTTTTCAGCTTATCTTGTGTCGATAATTCAACGCATGAACATTGAACTGCTCCGGCCCATCGTATTTCTCGACCTTGAAACAACAGGCCTAAGCCTAACACAGGACAGGGTTGTGGAAATTGCAATGCTCAAGGTTGCTACGGATGGAAGCAAGCAAATGAAGCGGAGATTGATCAATCCTGAGAAACCGATACCAGCCGAGGTTTCAGCCATTCATGGAATTACTGATGAGATGGTCAAGGATGCTCCAACCTTTAAGCAGGTTGCCAATGAAATCATGCAATACCTCGAAGGTGCAGACCTGGGAGGGTACAATTCAAACAAGTTTGACTGGCCATTATTGGCCGAAGAATTCCTCCGTTCCGGACTGGAATTTGATATTCAGGGAAAGCGTTTGCTGGATGTTCAAAAAATTTACCACCAAATGGAGCCCCGTACGCTTTCTGCCGCCTACAAGTTTTATTGCGAAAAAGACCTGGAAAATGCCCATTCAGCAGAAACAGACATCAACGCTACCTGGGAAGTATTTCTGGCCCAAATCATCAAATATCCCCAATTGGGAAATTCCATTGATACCGTGATGAAGGTGGTTGGAGAAGATCAAATTGTAGACTTTGCAAGAAGAATGGTCATCGAAAACGGAAAGGAAATCTTTAATTTCGGCAAGCACAAAGGGAAGGCCGTTGCGGATGTATTGAAAACTGAGCCTTCTTACTACGATTGGATCATGAAAAGTGAATTCTCACTGCATACAAAGCTCAAACTCACTGAAATTTTCAACCGCGTGATGCTGAAACCCAAAACATTTTAAAGTCAATCTGACAACCACTGATTTGAAGAAGCTCGTCATCATACCAACCTACAAGGAAAAAGAAAACATCCAACTCATCATTGATGCTGTCTTCAATCTTGGTCAACAGTACCATCTATTGATCATCGATGATAATTCCCCCGATGGCACGGCTGATATCGTAAAATCAATGCAACAACTTCATCCCCAAGAACTTTTTCTCGTCGAGAGAGCTGGAAAGTTGGGGCTGGGAACCGCCTATATCGCAGGATTTGAATGGGCTTTGGTCAATGGCTATGATTTTATTTTTGAAATGGATGCAGATTTTTCCCATGATCCCAGTGATCTCGAAAGATTATACGATGCCTGTCATACAGGTGGAGCAGACATGGCAGTAGGGTCAAGGTATGTTAGCGGAGGGAAGATTGAAAACTGGCCCCTGAGCAGAAAACTCATCTCTATAGCCGGAGCGCTCTACAGCAAACTCATTACCTGGCTTCCGGTAAATGATGCCACGGCTGGTTTTGTATGTTATTCCAGGAAAGTACTGGCCACCATGGACTTCAAATCCATTCGGTTTGTCGGCTATGCTTTTCAAATTGAAATGAAGTTTACTGCTTGGAAACTTGGTTTCAAGATCAAAGAGGTGCCCATAACCTTCAGGGACAGAAAATTTGGGGCTTCCAAAATGACCAAGGGGATTATCCAGGAAGGAATTGTTGGCGTACTATCCATGCAAATGCAATACTTGTTCGGTGGCCTCCTCAAACAAAGAGATAAAAGCTAATCTCCTCAATCTTTAGCAACTTTCATGAAAAAAGCACTCCTGCAACTTCACCTCTCCGTCTTTCTTGCAGGATTTACAGGTGTTCTGGGCCGATTGATTACCGTTAATGAATCCCTGTTGGTTTGGTACCGCATGTTTTTCTCCGCCCTGATTTTGCTGGCCATTTCAATGTTTACGAAAAAGATCAAACTGCTTCACTGGAAAAAAATGCTGCCGCTCATTGGCATTGGTGGTATTATTGCCCTTCATTGGGTAACCTTTTATGGATCCATCAAATATGCCAATATTTCCATTGCCCTTGTCTGCTTTTCTGCAGTTGGATTTTTTTCGTCATTTCTTGATCCATTGATTTCCAACAGAAAACCGATCATGACTGAAGTATTGCTAGGCATGTTGGTTATGCTCGGTGTATACCTGATTTTTCATTTTGACCAGCATTTCAGAACAGGAATTATCTTTGGCATCACCTCAGCCTTCCTGGCCACCATTTTCCCCATCCTCAACAAAAGGTTTGTCGGTAAGCATGATGCAGATACCATCACTTTTTATGAAATTGGAGGGGGGTGGATGGTCCTGAACTTTGTTGTTCCCGTTTACTTGATGTTTAGTCCTGTAACAACCTATCTTCCCAATGCCAAAGACCTGTTTTGGCTTTTGTTCATGAGCCTTTTCTGCACGGTTCTTGCTTTTAATCTTTCGGTAAGGGCACTTTCAAAAGTATCGCCATTCACCGTTAACCTCACCTTCAACCTGGAACCTGTTTATGGCATCCTGCTGGCTTTTTTGTTTTACAATGAACACAAAACGCTGGGCCCATCCTTTTATGCCGGTATTTCCATCATTATTCTGACGGTGGTATTGCAAACGGTGAAAGTTTGGCGTGATTCAGGTGCTCAAAAGAAAAACAATTGAACTATTTTTTACGGCCAATTCGTTAATTTCATTTCAAATTCCCCACCACATGCTACACTGTCAAAAATCATTGCTGTTTGTATTGACATTCCTTTGCTTCAGTCTGATCGGTTGGAGCCAGAAAAAACCGTTGGACCATACCGTTTATGATGGATGGCAGTCTGTCGGTGAACGAAAAATAAACAACAACGGAACATGGATTGCCTATACGGTAGATCCTCAGGAAGGAGATGGACAATTGGTCTTGCAAAAGACAGATGCTACCTTTTCTACAACCATCCCAAGGGGTTACGCTATCTCCTTTTCAGAAGACAGCCGTTTTCTTGTTTGTAAAATAAAACCATTTTTTGCAGACACCAGGAATGCTAAAATCAAGAAAAAAAGGCCTGATGAATTTCCCAAAGATTCTCTTGCTATTTTCGATCTCGGTCAACGATCATTGGAGAAAATTGCAGGTGTCACATCCTATAAAATGCCTGAAAAAGCTGGTGGTTTACTGGCCTACCAATTGATTAAAAAGTCTTCAGATTCAGTAAAGATGACGATGGCAAAAGATACTGCTGCTAAAAAACTGGATTCTGTAAAGAAACAGATTCCGCTCATCATTGAGCAGGTGCCCGAAAAAAAACAAAAAAGAAAATTGACTGCAACAGGGGAGAATGATGATGTGATGGAGGACGCCGAAGGAGATGAGGGAGCTGCTGCCCCTGTGCAAGAAGGTACCGAACTTGTGGTATTGAGGCTGGGGCAAAAAAATCCAAAGACAATTCCCCTGACAAGCGATTATCTCTGGAGTGAAAACGGAAAGATCCTGTTGGTTGAATCTTCTTCCAGCAAATCCAACAAAAACATCAAGCCCATGGTCTACATTTGGCGCGCTGTTGAAGACCGTTTTGATACCCTGTTGGTAGGAGGAAATGATTTCAGGAATTTTGCCATCGATGAAGATGGATACCAAATTGCATTTGTTGCAGAACGCGATAGTGCTTTCAAGTCTTTACAGAAATTTCATAAATTATGGTAC
>Ga0209444_10002360_pt1 | contig 10366 bp, 10 predicted proteins | sample LauGreFaBDMM15DN_2_FD_188215 | JGI IMG/M metagenome (GOLD analysis project Ga0209444, IMG submission 188215) | Freshwater lake microbial communities from Lake Michigan, USA - Fa13.BD.MM15.DN (SPAdes) (version 2) | ecosystem: Environmental > Aquatic > Freshwater > Lake | place: Lake Michigan...
GTATAGTATTCCCATGCTGTTTTATAGGAACCTCTATAGACGCATTTGATTCGCAACCACATGCATTACAACTAAAAACTCGATTAAGAGAATACGGTGTTGGTAACTTTGATTTAAATAAAAAATCAATAACTAAAATTTTAAAAGAAAATCATTTAAATCAATTTGCATCTAATGATTGGGAAACTCCCAAGTGTCTTGAATTTTGCAAAAAAACTTGTGGAAATTCACACATAATAAACGGTATATATGATATTGAATAATTTTAAACTTCTCAACGATGTCTGTACTAATACAATGTATAGAAATTGTATTTGGACCTTTGATGTTATTAACGACCTAAATATAACAGAGCAGTTACTAACTGCCAACTATCAACCACTAGACAGTTTACTTCCTGTTGGTGGTCGCAAAAACTATGTAAAAAAGTCATCTAATGCGCTTGACACATTTATTGATACTTTAAACAATTTAATATTTGTAAAAACGCAAGAGTTAGTGTTTGCAGAAGAAATTAAAGAAACATTTCAATCAAGATGGCCTATTGATAAAGAGCAATTTGACAGTAATATATTTGCAATGACACATATACTTAAAGACCCGCCAAACTTTAGTATGGGTAAACATTTGGATAATCAAAGAGTTGTGGGAAATGCTATTGTTAACCTTATAGATAATTCTAGTACTACTGAATTCTTTGACTATAGGAATCCAGATAAAGTTATTTTTTCAACCACCGGAACAAAAAATACAGGAGTATTGTTTTTAAATACCCCTGCCTCTTTACACTACATTAAAAATAAAAATGTAGATCGCTACATTGCTAATTCTTCTTTAATGATAAAAAAATGGTAACTAAAACTTTTTGCCTACGGCCTTTTAAAGGGTGAAGCTCAGGCCTGATCTACATCTGCAAGTTTTTTTGTCAGCTGTCTGCGGATCTCAATTATCTTTCGCTTGCTGTCATTGACGCCGGAAGATATGCTCTGCATCATGGTAAGTTCTTGATGCTGTATATCAATACTCTTGACTTCTTGAAGTAATTGATTCAGCATCGCAGTTAATTCTTGTTTGACCGGTTGGTCGTCAGGAATTTTTTGAATTTTTGAAAAAAACTCTTTATATTCAATTTGAAACTGGGATGATTTTATCAGGGATAACATTGTTTAACTCCAATATTGTTTCTATTTTAGTGCGTATGATTTGATTATTTAACGTGTTTGCTAGACCTGTGTGTAGATGTTTAGGAAGACAATTCAACGATGCCCAACATATTGTAGCGGTTGTTGTAGTTAAGAATTCTTGATCTATAAGACATACATATGTGCCATATTCAAACCCGCGATCTTCACTGAGATAAAGTTCTATAGGTAATATACGTCCTACCGCATAGGTGTCTAGCAATTTTTCAGCATCGCACAGCAACGTAGTATGTCTAGAAAAAGTTGGAACGGTCCATTTTTGATTTTCTAAAATCAATAGTATTCGTTGTGTTTGCTTAGAAAGAAATAATAATCCCGCACGTTTTTGCATCACAGTACTTATCAAGCATCTAGATCAAAGCGCCAATATCCGGCGCCGTACTCCCCTTCAAAACTCTTGAGCCACTGCGTGCCGTCCCATTTGTATTGAATACCAGTGGTTAAATTGGTAAAATAGGTTCCAGCAGTAGCAGTTCCGGGTACCCATACGGTAATCCAAAATTCGCCATCCCATTCAATTATTGAATTTTCTTGAATGTAAGGATCACTCCCATCAAGATTTTTCCAGGCGTCTGGACCATCATACATACTTTGTCCTCTTTGTTCGCTGTCGTTAACTGTGTCTAACACAAGGTAGCGGGTTCTTGCAGGAATGTTTGCAATACCATTAAATCGTTTTTTAGGATTAAAGTTATACGGATTGACAATGGCAGTCAACGGTTCAACAGTATTTGACGGCGTAGTATCTAGGTCAAGAGTAATTGATAACAGAGTAGGATCTATCTCATTGACTGTGAATCTACCAGTGATTTCTATTCCAGAAGGTTGCATAAAATGTATTTTACTGAGATTAGGTAGATATCCGCCCTGTTGATCTAGTATCAGATTCCAGTCTAGTCGATCACCTGTTCTAGAATCTTGATCGGTTAGTTTTAGTGTTTGCAACAACTGATTAGGTTCAAGTATAGATAACGTATACCTGTCTGGAGATCCTGATATATTTGCTGTTAACAACAATACACTATAATTATTGTTAGTTTGACTTTGTTTTACGTTGGGGGTTTCACCGTTATAAATGATATCTTGAATATTTACAAGGTCTCCAGCTTCAGTAAACATGTTTGCTACCACTGCCCTAACAATGCCTAATTTTTTAACCTTGGTTGGCGGACTGATCCATATAGGCATTTCAAATTCTATAGTGCATATGTCAATCTCAGACTCTGCGGCCTGGGGAATAGTACGTGAACTAAAATTTAAACTAGTTACATTTATCACGCTGAGGCTGGTCCAGTCTATGTAGTTGTCTGTGGTCTGTATCTCCAAGCTGGGATTAAACAACACCATTATCTGCTCAACCAATTGAAGTTTTTGTTCAGTATTTGAAGTCCATATGTCTGCTTTCATTGTCAGCTTGAAAGGTGTCGGCATCAATCGTTCTACAGTATAACCTCCTCCTTGCGTTTGGTTATATATTGGATCTCCGTTAGAGTCAAATCCGCTATAGGATCGTTCTCTAATCTGTACTTTACTGACAAACGTAGGATCTTGAATTCTAGACTGATCCAATTCTAACCCGCTAATATAACAGGCAATTTTAGGCACGGTTGACAATTTATTTTCAGAGTTGTCTTTGATAATAGACGCAACCTGTCTAGTCAAATCACCATACATCACTGGTACATGTTTTTCTAAAGGAGTATCACCGCCTGTCTTGTATTTGAATCCTATAAACACTCGCATGAACTGTGTTACATATCGGCGTATCTGCCCGTCATAAAAATAATCCATTATTCGTCTGCCTTTGGTCTAAGAGCTTTACTCAAACTTTGTTTTTCTGTTATAGTACGGCCGTTGATTACATCAGTGGTATCATTGTTGATAAACGAAGACTTTTGTGTAGATCGTATATTTTTTCCTTCAAACATATCGCCGCTTTCTGCAACATCGCTGGCACCTAAATTGCTCATAGTCATTCTAACCTGATCTTCAAATTTTACCCAGCGAATACCGTTAAATCTAAACAGTCTCTTTGGCATAAAATCCAGTCGCAGACAAAATTGTCCTTCGGCAGCGGCAGGAGGAAATCCAGTGCCAGCAGTAAAAGGTGCACCGTTTGGTGGTATACCGTCGCCTAACAGATACCCGTCGTAGCCAGTTGCACTTGGCGGCAATGTTACGGAGCTGGCTGTGGATCCTACATATATAGGATCGCCATTATCGTCTACTAACGGAAATCCACTTTCGTCTGTGGCCTGTACCTGCTGATCAACAGTTATTGCTGAAGCATCGACAGAAACCAAAGTAGTTCTTCCAGTTTCTTGATCTAACTGAATAGAGTAATATGCAGTGGTGTCGTAACCGCTTCGAGGAGCATCGCTTTCAGCTTGATCTAGTACAGCCTGTGTGATCTGCATTTCTTTTTCGTAGGTACTAAGTATATCTCTAAGGCTAGTTGAAGTATCAGTGCCAGTGTCGTCTGCAAGACCATCTAATATTTCACTAAATTCTTGACTGTCTACCAACGGTTTGCATTTAGCACGATAAAGATGTGGATACCAAGTGGCAGAAAATCCCTCTGCTGCTCTAGAAATTTCTTCTATGACATAAAATCTTTTTAAAGAAAATTTAAAATCATTTAGTGCAAACTGATCTTTTAAATGCGGTAATTCTATTACATCACCGGCAATCAATTTCCTTCCTATTTTTTCTACAGTGTCATTGATATGAAAACTCACAAAGATAGTGTCGTTTTGCAAAAACAATCCAAATTGACTGAGGTTGAAATCAGTGTCTTGAATGTTATAAATTCCCCTTAGCAGGTATATATCAGAATCGTATTTTCTATCTCTGTTTTCTAAGAACAATAGGTCTTGTATGTTACTAACGCTGTTGCCCGTGTAGCTGGGAGTAGTTGGACTAGTGTCTGTGGAAGACCCTGGCCCAAGATATTTGTGAATAAAAACGTCGGTACCGCCTATTTGAAACATTTCCCAAATAGATTTGTCTATAAATTTATAGTCGTTGCCCTTTTCTGGGCGGTATAAGCTGAGTCTTGGCATAGTTATATATTTACCGTTGTAATAAATAACAGTATGAGTCAAATAAATCAAGTTAAACAAAGCGTCTATGATTATTGTAAAAACATGCTAGGTGACGGCATGATAGACATTGAACTAGACCCGCAGCACTATGAAACTGCACTGAATAGATCATTGTCAGTTTTCCGCCAACGTAGCGATAACTCTGTGGAAGAAAGTTATGTGTTTTTAACCTTATTAGAAGACACCAACGAGTATGTGTTACCGAAAGAAATACAGCAAGTGCGTCAAATATTTAGACGCAGTATTGGTTCACGTACAGGCGGCGGTTCGGGCGGTACTGTTTTTGAACCATTTAATTTAGCTTATTCAAATACCTATCTATTAAGTTCAACTAATATGGGCGGACTACTAACCTATGAACTATTCAGTGGCTATCAAGAACTAATAGGGAAAATGTTTGGCAGTTTTATTAACTTTAATTGGAATCCTCAGAGTCATAAATTAATGATTCATCAAAGACCTAGAACTGAAGAAAGTGTCATGTTACAAGTATACATGACCAAACCAGACACTGCAATCATAGAAGATGTCTACAGCGGGCAATGGGTCAAAGACTACTGTCTAGCCAACTGCAAAATGATGCTAGGACAAGCCCGCTCAAAGTTTGGACAAGTGGCAGGTCCACAAGGCGGAACACAGCTCAACGGCGCAGCACTGATTACAGAAGCGCAAGCAGAGATGGAAAAGCTCATAGATGATTTGATGAAATTAGTTCCTGGTGGTGCAGGATACACCTGGATAATAGGTTGACTTAAAACTCTTAATATACTATAATATTCTTAATTGGAGAATATTATGATCATAGGCATTTGCGGATTTATAGGCAGTGGCAAAGACACCGTTGCTGACTACCTAGTGAATTTTCATGAGTTTCGTAGAGAAAGTTTTGCATCAACACTAAAAGATGCAGTGGCAGCAGTATTTGGCTGGGATAGAACCATGCTAGAAGGCCGTACCAAAGAAGCTAGAGAGTGGCGCGAGCAAGTTGATCCGTGGTGGGCCGCTAGACTTGATATGCCTACATTGACTCCGAGATGGGTGCTACAATACTGGGGTACTGAAGTTTGTCGCAAGGCATTCCACGATGACATATGGATTGCCAGCCTAGAAAACAAACTGCGTAACAGTCGAGATAATATTGTTATTTCAGATTGCAGATTCCCAAATGAAATTGAATCACTAAAACAGGCAGGCGGCAGCATTGTTTGGGTACAAAGAGGCACACTACCCGACTGGTATGCAGATGCAGTCAGTGCAAATCAAGGCAACAACGTGGGATTAAATGCAATGAAAATGCGTAAGATACATGCCAGCGAGTGGGCCTGGTTAGGCAGTGACTTTGATGTTATGGTCGACAACAACGGTTCTATTGATGACCTTTATAGGCAATCAGCCAGTCTAGTAGTCAGCAATAAGGTCTCCCTGTCGCCAAGTGATTCCTTCTTTGCCTAGTATTTGAGCACAGTTCGAACATACAGTTTTTAAATTGCTGTGGCGACAATGGTCTAGATTGCCGTCTATGTGAAATACTCTAAAAACTTCTTTATGGGCTGATCGAAACCCACATTTGTCACATTGATTTTTAATTCGATATCCGGAGCGATGCCATCTAGGAATACCAAATCCTAGACCGTTGGACATACAGATCTCGCACAATGATCTATAATAGATCTTGTCGTTCTTTTTATAGTTAACAGCACGGGGTCGTTGTCCGCACTTGCAAAGTGGTCTCATAAACATATTTACACCTTTTCAGCCCCTTTTGATGTGCTCGTAACTCCTGGTTTTTGAGATTTGTCGCTAAATATTAGTACATTGAATTAACCCCAGGAGACATTCGAATGGCACTTACATCACCAGGCGTACAAGTAACGGTAATTGACGAGAGTTTTTATACACCAGCCGAACCCGGCACAACTCCGCTTATCGTAGTGGCCACAAAAACAAGTAAACTAAATGCAGCAGGCACAGCGACAGCATCGGGCACAACCGAAGCTAACGCAGGAAAGGCATTTAAAATCACCAGTCAACGCGATCTTGTTGAGACCTTTGGTGTTCCTTTCTTCGAGAAAACTGCTAGTTCGTCTCCTATACACGGTGGCGAAAGAAACGAATATGGATTACTCACAGCTTATAGTTACCTAGGTGCATCAAGTTCTGCATTTATTGTTAGAGCAGACATTGACCTAGGACAACTAGCAGCAACAACAGCAGCCCCGGGAGCGGAACCGGCAGATGGACAGTGGTGGGTTGATACTGCTGCCACTTTGTGGGGCATTCAAGAATGGAATGGTGCTGCTGGATCAACTACCGGCGGTCAAAAATTCACAAATAAAACCCCAATAGTACTCACAGACGACCAAGTAGATCAAATAGCATCAAATGCTCCTAAATCTTCAGTAGGTTCTATAGGTGACTATGCCGCAGTGCTTGAAACTATTGGAGACGGTGGCACACATCCTGTGTTTGCTAATCAAGAAGCCGCAAGAATTTGGTACAAAAGTCCAGGTAATACCCTAGCCGACGGTGTAACTCTAACAGCGGGACAATGGGTACTAGTTGGAAGCCCTGAGTGGAAGGCCAGTTGGCCAACTGCACCAGGCGCAGCGACTACATCCTTAACTGCAGGACATGCAATTAAGATTAACGGAACAACTGTTACTATTGCAGGTGCTACACTTTCAGCAAGACTTACCAATTTAAAAGATTCTATCAATACAGATGTAACTTTAACTGGACTAGGCATTAGTGCTAAACTAGTAGGCACTGCTCTTTATCTTTACTCAGACGGATCTGCAGGCGGCGGTGACTCAACACAAACAGGAACCATCGAACTTACAGTCGGTACAGGAACAGCACTAACTGATCTAGGATTTGAAGCTAAAGAATATTATCCACCAAGATTACAAATTTCAACTCACACCAACGTGCCTCAGTGGAGAACAGCGGCCGCCGAACCACGCCAAACTGGTTCTGTATGGATCAAAACCACAGAGCCAAACAACGGAGCACGATGGAGAATTAAAAAGTGGAATTCTGCTACTAAAACTTGGGAAGCAATATCTGCTCCTCTGTATGAAAACAGCCACTCTGCAATTTATTATCTAGATAGATCCGGTGGTGGTGTTAATCTTGCTGTAAATAATTTATTTGTCAAGTACAACAGTGAAGAAGTCAATACTTCTGATAGCTCAGTTCTAGCAGAATTTAAAGCATATTACAGAAATGCCACAGGTGATACAGTTATAACTTCAGCAGCAATTACTTCAACTTCATTTAGTGGTACAAAAAACTTTACAATGAAGCAATCCTACCCTGGCAGTTTAACCTTAGCTGTATCTGGTACAGTTTCGTTTACTGCTACTGGTGCTACCACTGATGCAGAATTAATTGCTGCGGCAATTAACGGAGCAGACTTTGGAGTAGACAGTAACGGCGACGCAATCCTTAGCCAAATTGAAGCCAGTGTTACCACAGACAACGAAGTATCAATTAAACACAAAACAGGTGGTGATATTCGTTTTACAGACGGTACCGGCACACCAATTGCTACACTATTCACTAATTACAACATAGACTCTGGTGCTGGTACCGCAAATTTCTACACACTGCCAACGGATGCCACAGAAGACTATCTAGCATCTAACTGGAAGCCATTGGCTGCTGAAGATTTTGCAGCCAGCAGTACATCACCGTTAGCCGAAGCAGCTGACGGAACATACTGGTATAATGCCGATGTTGGTGATGTTGATATCATGTATCACAATGGGGATGCATTTGTTGGCTACAGAACTGCTACAGCTTTTCCAAATTCAGATCCGCTTGGTCCTCAAGTTGGTGCTACAGAGCCAACTACACAAAGTGATGGTACCCCACTAGTAGACGGAGATCTATGGATTAGCACAGAAGACATAGAAAATTATCCTGCAATTTATCGCTACGATGGCGTAATTGATTTAGAATGGAAACTGTTAGACAAAACTGATCAGACCACTGAAGAAGGTGTACTGTTTGCTGATGCAAGATATGGATCTAGCGGAGCAACTGGAAATACTGCTGCTCTTATCAAAGATCTATTAACTAACAGCTATCTTGATCCCGACGCACCAGATGGTGATTTGTATCCAAGAGGAATGTTGCTGTGGAATACACGAAGAAGCAGCGGCAATGTTAAAAAATACGTAAACGGCTATATCACTAGTCTGGGAATAGATAATAATCCTAGATTTGGTGCTGGTGACGGAGAAAGTTTTGATTCGTTAGGATACTATGACCAACCAGATCGTTGGGTAACAGCATCAGCTAACAACGAAGACGGATCAGGAAGTTTCGGACGCAAAGCACAGCGTAAAGTTATAGTATCTGCACTAAAGAGTGCGATAGACACCAGCTCTGAAATCCGTGACGAAGAACGCAGAAACTTTAATTTGATTGCTTGCCCAGGATATCCTGAAGTACTCAGCAACATGATTAATCTAAACATTGATCGTGGATTAACAGCGTTTGTTTTAGGTGACACCCCACTACGTTTAGCATCTGATTCAACTAGCCTAGTAAATTACGGTACTAATGCTAGACTGGTTCTTGACAACGGTGACGACGGTATTGTCAGCTACGACGAATATTGCGCAGTATACTATCCAAACGGATTTACCACAGATCTAAGTGGTGCTAACGCAGTTGTTCCTGCATCGCATATGATGCTAAGAACTATTGCACTAAGTGATGCAGTTTCATATCCTTGGTTTGCTCCGGCAGGCACAAGACGTGGTGGTATTACTAATGCTACATCTGTAGGGTACATAGACGCTGCAACTGGAGAATTCCAAACTGTTGCACTAAATGAAGGTCAACGTGACACACTGTATGATTTAAAAATTAATCCTATTCCATTCTTTGTAGGAGTTGGACACGTAGCTTATGGTCAAAAAACTCGTGCAAGAAATGCCAGTGCGTTAGACCGAATCAACGTTGCTAGACTAGTAGTATATCTACGTAGCCAGTTAAACAAACTTGCTCGCCCATACATTTTTGAACCAAACGATCAGATCACTAGAGACGAAATTAGAGGTGCGGTTGAGAGCTTGCTGTTAGAATTGGTAGGTTTGAGAGCTATATATGACTTTGCTGTAGTATGCGACGAATCAAATAACACAGGCAGCAGAATAGATCGCAACGAACTATGGGTAGACGTTGCAATTGAACCAGTTAAGGCCGTTGAATTTATTTACATTCCACTGCGCATTAAAAACACAGGTGAGATTTAACGTCTATAGTTTGACATAAATACAATACGGAGCATAACAAATGGCAATTACAACACTGAGCAATATGTCGATCCAAACAGCAGGGCCTGGTAGCAACTCCGGCCTGTTGATGCCTAAACTTAAATATAGGTTTCGGGTTTCATTTGAAGGATTCGGAGTAAGCACAACAGAAGCAGTTCAACTTACTAGACAGGTCGTTGATATATCTAGACCTAAGATTGGTTTTGAAGAAATCGAACTACCAATTTACAACTCAAAAGTGTACATGGCAGGCAAATACACTATTGAGCCAGTATCACTAAATCTTAGAGATGACGCTAGCGGCAATGTAGTTAAACTAGTAGGTCAACAGATCCAAAAGCAATTTGACTTTTTTGAACAATCAGGTGCAAGAAGCGGCATTGATTATAAGTTTAAAACTAAAATTGAAATTTTAGATGGTGGTAACGGAAATCTAGCAGCCGCAGTTCTAGAAACATTTGAATTATTTGGATGTTTCTTGCAAAATGCAGACTACGGAGACCTCAACTATGCAACCAACGAGGCTGTACAAATTGCACTATCAATTAGATTTGACAGCTTGATTCAAAGTCCCGTAGGAGTTGGCACCGGAACAGCAATTGCAAGAACTGTCACCAGCCTAGCTACAGGACAAGGCGGCGTAGCCTAATCTCAACGAGATAATAAAAACCCGGATTTTATCCGGGTTTTTTTACGGCATAAATATCTATATGGCAAATAAATTTATCAAATATCTCACACAAGGAGCTGTAGGAGGTTTCCTTAATCCTAA
>Ga0209444_10002362_pt1 | contig 10361 bp, 7 predicted proteins | sample LauGreFaBDMM15DN_2_FD_188215 | JGI IMG/M metagenome (GOLD analysis project Ga0209444, IMG submission 188215) | Freshwater lake microbial communities from Lake Michigan, USA - Fa13.BD.MM15.DN (SPAdes) (version 2) | ecosystem: Environmental > Aquatic > Freshwater > Lake | place: Lake Michigan, USA...
CATACGTTCCGTTTGACGCCATAAGAATCCAGCAGCTAAGCGGTCTCCTTTCGCATTCTTCGGTGTGGCATTAATCGGAATTTGAATGTTCGTTGCCAAAACCGTATCCTCGAAGGTCATCCATGATTTATCGTATTGACACGTGTGATTTAATCGAGTAGATCCATTTAAAAACAATCCCACGTTGGATGCTCTGACAATTACACTGCCATAATAATCAAATTCCTTGCTCAATTTGAAGCGATCTTTTTCTTTCACTTCCCCTTGCGCCGTGGTTGTTAGGTTGATAAATTTAATGGAACTCATGGGCAAGGTGGTCAAATTACTATCTCGGTCATAATATGGATACTTAGCGGTTCCTTCATAATATTTGCGCGAAGAAATTTTAATTTGCGCTTCTTTAAAAGTGTGGTACTTCGTGATGTAATTAGCAACGATTACCGCATTTTTTAAGGAATCCATTGCTGCCTCTTTGCGGATGCGTACACGTGAACTATCAGGGAATATACGTGCATCGCCCACTTGAATGTAATCAACTGCATTACATAAAATCAACTGCGTTTTCAAATCGTATTTTGCACTCAAGGACTTAAACTGAAGGGTGTCTTGTTTTTCATCCGTTGAGAAGAAATTATTTCGCGATAAATCCGCACCACTTTCAAAACTCGTTTCTCCTCCTTTATTTTTCTGGAAGTCTAAACTCTCGCCATCCATGAACCAGGTAAACTTGTCCATTTGACAATAATAATGGTTTGCTGGGAACATGATGCGTTTCGTTCCGTTTTGGGTAAATTCTCCTTTGCGCGTTTTGAAACTAATGTTTGTCTTCATTTCATCCGACTGAATGGCCAAAGGATTCTCACCGTATTTACTAAAGCGATTGCGTAAACTAAAAGATGAGTTTTCTGAAAGAATATCCTCGTTCGTAAAGTTGTACTCTTTCGAGTTTAAACTCGCTTCCTTGAATTCAAGGATTCCATTTCCGGACATTCCTTTTTTATCCAACAGCAAAGTACCACTCATCACGACATTATCCTTGAACATGATTAATGGATTTTCTCCATAACTTGAAACTTTCATCAAGGCTTTTCGCGGCTGATAGGAGATCAATGCTTGTTCGGAATGAACCACAGGATACCTTACTCCCATTCCGACTTCCTTGTTATCGAAGATGGCTAATCCAATCGTAGAATCAGGCAAGAAAGTTAACTTCTTCGAAATGGAAATGGATTCCAAGAAGTTAATCGTCCCTGTTCCTTGAAGTCCATTATTGGAGAGCACAATTTTATTTTGGTACTTCGTGTCCGTTTCATAGAATGGGTATCCTTCCTCCGGTGCTTGAGCGACGAATCCCAATGAATAATCATTCATTATTTTCAATGGTTCAGGGATTTTCGGGAAGATTCCAGCTGAATTTAAACTTCCTTCAAAGCGCAAACTCAATTCTGAAAAATCATCTAAGCTATCTAATTCAAATGGATTGACTGCATAATAGAAACGGGTACTGTCGTAGGCTCCTTTTAGAATTTCCTTGGAACTGTAATATACTTTTGACTCCCCAATGGACTTCAGAATTGGATAGTTTGCGTTATTGCCTTTTCGACCGGATTTAGCCTCGGTATCATCTATCAATAATTCTCCTTTGATGTTTTTAAAGGAGCTAAACATCAAGATGCGTTCGTTTCCATCTTCCTTGCGCAGTGGATTTACCCTAAATGTCGCTTCATCCGTAGATAATAAATTGATTTTAAAGGCTTCATAGTCAAACTTCGAATACTTGGTGAAAAATTCCATTTTTCCAGCAACTAACCAACCTCTGAAACTCAAATCACGGTTTTTATACATGGTGACGTAATTTGAATCCGGATAAATTGTTGTTTGCTGCGCTTGAGACAAGGACACTTCATTGACTTGATTCAAACACATTTCGTTTTTATCTAGCTGAATCACCGCATAAGCGATGGTCGCGCGCTTCGACTTATTTTGTTGATCCATGCGAACGGACATTTTCTTTAAATTCGGATCTGCAGCAATCTCTTCCTTGGACTCTCGCATGTTTTGTGGGCGTAAATCCGAAAGTATTTTGAGGTTGTCGTAGTCACTTTCCCCCGTACTCGCTTCCGCGTACGCGATTAATTTTGGGGAAACGCGTACTTTTTTCGCGTCTGAATCCAAAATCAACAAGCCATACGAAGCCATGTCCACTAACAACGGTTTTGCTTGGTCGATCGTTTTTTTCAAAGCGGAGGCCACTTCGCCTTCGCCTAAATCCATTTTATTGGTTTTCTTGACCAATGCAGCAATTTGTATAAAGGGATGCGCGCTTCCGATGCTTTGGAATTTTTGGAAAATGGCTGGATCGAAATAATTCATGGATTGAAAACTTGCCGTTTTCTGCTCTTGCGCGGTTCCCACCTCAAAGGTGTAATATGGATCCGGCGTACCAAACTTCCAACTTAGGACTGGGGCGTACACATAAACCTGAAAGTATGAATCGACAAATGGCAAATACTCGAAGCCTTTTTTAATCGAATTGATGCTGATTTCTTTGTTCTGTTCGTTTAAGGTGAAAAAACACGATTGAATAACGAGGGAATCCCCCGATTTGTAGTTCATTTTCGCCTTGGCGTTGCGCGCAATGACCTGCTGTGGATTCATCTCGAAATAAATCGAACTAATTTCAAATAAGGGAATATTTTTACGCTTAAAGATGATTTTTGCTGGTTTGTCTGTAGTTCCTCGTCCAATAAAATCGGGTCCTTCCAAGGTAAATCCACCGTCATAGTCCATTTGATCACGTAAATTGGGAATTTTCAAACGCTTTTCGTAGGAATTAAATTGGGGCGACTTTTCACCTTCTCCTAAGTCCAAGGTGCTTAAATCTTGTAATTTCCCAAGAATGGGCGTCGTAAAATAAGGCGTTGTTAACTCAACGGTATCGACCTTCAGCTTCGCTGTGGCAAAATCACATTTATATCCACGAAGATTAGCGAAGGTTTCCGTCTTCTTAAATTTCACTTTTTCCCAGGTAACGATACCTTTCGATCCTTGCCATTTGTTTTGGATGACATCAAAATAGCCACTCGTACCATAAACGACAATGGAATCTTCCAGTTTTCGATCCTCATCGTATTTCAAGCATTTCAAGTCAATTCCAGTCGCCCTTAACTTCAAGGATTTCCCCTCTTCCCAAGCGACTTGTCCTTTTGCGTATGTCCAACGATATGTTGGCTCGCGGTAAAACGACTGATAACGGAAAAAGTTAGCGGAAAATTTAAGGAATTTCGTCAGGTTTTCATCTGGATCCTTTGCGAAATCGTTGACATAATTAAACCATGGATTCACTAATTCACCAGGAAATTGATTCTCCACTTGATAGATACTCGCCATCATGTAGTGATAAATCTCCGGATAAAGGGGGATTTCCTTCTGTGCATACTTATTGCAATTATCGACCAAGCGATGAAATTGAGTTTCATTCAGCAAGCTTCCTTTTATTTTTTGAGGAAGTTCTTCCTTTAAGAAGGGAATGGCGGCTTCATCCAAGACCAATTTCTGCCATTCTTTAACGAATTTATCGCGTTCCTTGGGGAAGGTTTGAGCAAACGTTTGACTGATAAAAAGTATGGAAAGGAAAAGAGAAAGAAGGATTCTCATAGCTTATTTTTTAAAGAGTAAAACCGCCCAACCTTCACGTTCGTGTTGCGCTTGAAATTGAAGATTCAAATCCAATGCCAATTTTTTTAATTCATCGGTATCCGAAACAAAAAATCCACTTAAGAACAAATGTGCTCCGTCTTTCATGCGTTCCACGTATGTGGAGATTTGTGCCGTCAATACATTTTTATTGATGTTTGCTAAAATGTAATCAAAAGGTTCTGTTGGAATCACATCGATGCCACCAAGTAAAGATTGAATGTGCTGACATTCATTTCTCACGGCGTTATCGGCACAATTCTCTGCGGACCACGCTTCGATGTCAATCGCTACGATATCTGTTGCACCACGTTTTTCCGCTAAAATCGCCAGGACTCCTGTCCCACTGCCCATGTCGAGTACACGCTTGCCTTGAAAATCCATTTCCATCATCGTCGCACACATCAAATGCGTTGTTTGATGGTGTCCAGTACCAAAGGACATTTTCGGTTCAATCATTATTTCGATTCCAGAAAACGCATCCAAGTGATGAAAAGGAGCAACAATACGAATATCCTCATTAATGAATACCGGATCAAATTGTGCTTCCCATTGTGCATTCCAATTTTGTTGTGGAATGAAGTTCACGGCGAAAGACGAAACGACGTCCTGCTCCGCTTGAAGGTCATTCAATAATTTCTGCAGCGCTTCTCCGTTATAGGAAGCTTCCTGAATATATGCTTTTACCGTTGGTGCTTCTTCCTGAAAACTCTCGTAATCTAGATCTGCCAAGTAAGCCACTAAGATGTCGTTCCAACGATCAAAATCAGACAATTGAACGGTTAATTCGTAATAATTCATTTAAAAAGAGCTAGCTAATTCTAGAAAATCGAATACATTCAAGGATGCACCACCTATGAGTCCGCCATCTACATCTGGACAAGAAAAAATACCTTGGGCATTGCCTTCATTGACACTACCACCATATAAAATGGAAACATTTGCTCCATTTTCACCAAATTCCTTTGTCAAAATCGATCGAATAAAGGCATGAACTTCATTGATTTGATTGGTAGTTGCTGTTAGTCCAGTTCCAATGGCCCATATTGGTTCATAAGCAATGGTCATCAAAAAAACTTCTTGTGGATTCAATTGGAAAATGGCTGTTTCTAATTGCTTTTGTATAAAGGACAAGTGATTCCCCATTTCTCTTGTCTGAAGGTCTTCTCCGCAACAAAAAATAAATGGAAATAAATGAGCACAGCACGCATCCACTTTTTCCTTTAGAAAGGAATCAGACTCCTGGAAATACGTTCTTCGTTCACTGTGTCCAATGAGAACGGATTGTGCGCCGACACTTTTGACTTGTGGGATGGCAATTTCCCCTGTAAATGCGCCAAAATCAGCAGGATGTACATTTTGAGCGCCAACATGCATCTCTTCATCCGCAGACAATTGCTGTATGAACACATGTGGAGCATATAAGCGAAACTCGACAGGATGCCGATCCGAAACACCTGATTTAAATTGTGTTAACCATTCTTGGGCTTCGATTGCCGACAAATTCATTTTCCAATTTGCCGCAAGAATTTTTTTTCTCATGGTCGAAAATAGTCATTATTAGCGAAATCCGATGGAAAAACGCAATGGAATTACTTCTTTGTTTTCTGTAATTGAAGTTTTAAATCCTTCACGCTAAATTTATTGGGTCCTTCAGTTCCCTCATAGAATTTCATGACGTTTCCATTCCATAAATAGCAGACACCTGGAACATTTTTTTCATTTCCGATAGCATTCCAAAATTCGATGATTTCGATTACTTTATTCGGATAGTTTGCTCCAGCAAATTTGAAGAAGTTTGGAATTTCCTCGGGAGCTTCATCCATGAATAAAATCTGGATTTCCGGGAAATCTGGATTTGCTTTGCGCATTTCCGTTAATTCCTTGGCAGTTTCTTGACAATGTTCGCATGAGGGAGCGAAGAAGCAAAGGATTTTCTTTCCTTGATCAATGTTCGCGTAATACTTCGCAAATCCTGATTTCTTTTGTTTCGGTCCAAGTGGTTTTTCCGGTGTTTTCACGGTGTCTGTTGGATTCGCAAGCACTGTCGTCGTTGGGACTGGCGTCTGAGTTAGATCTACTGGAATACTTGTCGTATCAGCATCTGTCGTTGTACTCTCAACAACATCCATTGGTTTCTTGAAAGTAGGAATCAACATAAACATCGCTAGGATGCAGGCAGTTACAATATTTGTCATGGCTAAGAAATTTGATTTTTTAGGGAGTACCTCATCGTGTTTCCACAAAAGCAATCCAAGTAATCCGATTGATAATACATTTTTCAATAAGGCTTGAAGTGGAGTCATCGGCAATAAACTTCCAAAACAGCCACAATTCCCCACATTTCCTTTTGTTGCTATTTCGATAGATAGATGCACACAAAAAACGGCAAGCATTAATATGATGGCGGGAATGACCCATTTTTTCAAATTAAAAGGAAACAACAATAAAATTCCAAGTGAAAACTCGATTCCGATTAGGGTACGAGAAAAATATTTCGCCAATAATTCAGAAAATCCCATAGGATATAACTGTTGGACTTCGAAGGTCGAAATGGTTCCATACATAGAAGGATCTGGAAACACCTTTCCAATAGCGGAAACAAGGAATAGTCCTGCGACGATGCCGCGAATGGACCATGAACTAATGTGAAGCGTATCTTTCATATAAAGGTTTTGGTAAATGTAAGAGAAGATTTTATCGGAATGATGGAATTAACAGCCTCTTAACAAACTACTTTAAGTGAATCAAAGCAAAGACACTGTAATTCAACATATCGAAATAGTTTCCTTCAATTCCCTCAGAGACAAGTGTTAGTCCTTCGTTATCTTCGATTTGCTTAATGCGCAACACTTTGGTAAGGATTAAATCCGTCAAGGAACTGACGCGCATGTCGCGCCAAGCCTCACCGTAATCATGGTTTTTTTTCTCCATCAATTCGAATGCTTCCTTTTCAATCGTTTTATAGGCAACAAATGCCTCTTCAATCGTCATGTCGTCATCGATTTTCACTTCATGACGCACTTGAATAATCGCCATGATGCAATAATTGACAATCGCCATAAATGCATCCTCAAAGGATTCTCCAACTTTATTCTCCCCAGTTTCTTGAATGGTGCGAATGCGCTGTGCTTTGATGAATATTTGGTCAGTAAGTGAACTTGGACGCAGAATTCGCCAAGATGGTCCGTAGTCGAGTGATTTTTTTTCAAAGATCTCTCGGCAAACATTCATTACATTTGTGTATTCAAGTGTAGTTTTTTCCATGTATTCAGTATGACATCAAACACTTCTTTTCGCATCAGTCGCTTTATTCACATAAAAGGACAACTGCACGATTTCAGCAGCCCAAAGATAATGGGAATTCTGAATATGACACCAGATTCCTTCTATGAAAAAAGTCGAATGTCACTCGATAAGGACTTGATTTCGACAGTGGAGAACATGATTAAAGCAGGTGCAGACATCATTGATATCGGCGCAAGCAGTACACGTCCGGGTGCGGAAACACCAAGTGCAAAGGAAGAATTAGACCGGTTAAAGGAAGTGATTCCCTTCATTCGCAAGCAATTCCCAGATGTACTGATGTCCATTGATACCTTTTATGCTGAAGTAGCAGAATTTGCATTGTCTAATGGTATAGATATCGTTAATGACATTTCTGGTGGACAATTCGATCCTGAGTTATGGTCAACCGTTGCCAAACACGAAGCGCCGTACATTCTCACCTATCACCGTGGAAGTCAATCGAATTCGAGTAATTCATTTGTGTCAGAAAATTTCATGTTAGATGTCCTTCGTTATTTTTCAGAGAAAATTTCTCATCTGGAAAAAATGGGGGTCCTCAATGTCATTCTCGACCCTGGATTTGGATTTGGAAAATCCCTCGAAGAAAATTACCAGCTGATTCGTTCTTTCGAGATGCTGCACATCTTCGAAAAACCCATATTGGTGGGGATTTCTAGAAAATCCATGATTCGTGAGTTACTAGCTGTTGACACAGATCACGCCTTAAACGGCAGCAGTATTTTACACACCCTTTTATATTCGAAAAACGCTCATGTTTTTCGCGTTCACGATGTCCAAGAAATGAATGAAGTACGCACATTGATGCAGGCAAGTAGGTAAATCTTTATGATAATGAAACTTTTTTGCTTACTTTCGTATTATCGAATAAACTATTTCAATCTATATGAAATCACTTTTCCTCATTGTATCACTTTGCTTTACGCAATTGATCTTTGCTCAAGCACCAAGTGCAAACTTCACCATTTCAGATGAAGATTTAATTCTTTGTGAAGGCGACTGCATCTTTGTAACCAATAATTCCACAGGTGGTGACTTAACGTACTTATGGTCGTTCCAAGGAGCTACACCTGCTACATTTATTGGTCAAAATCCAGGTCCGATTTGCTTCCCAATCACTAGCGGATCAACACCTTACGCGATCACATTGGTTGTAACAAATCCACAAGGAGTAACGAGCACACTAACGCAATTCGTTATCGTAAACACGACACCATCATTGAATTTGACACTTTCGGACACCACAGCGGGTGCGTATGTTGAAATCAATGATACGACAATTAACATGTATCAAAACGCATACTTGTTTGCCGAAGGAACTCCAGCAGGAGGAAATCTATACTGGTATCCAAGTGGCGTAACTTCCGATAGTATTTTTGGCTGTGCGCCATGTATCGCTGGTGACTCACTGACAGTTACTCCATTTTTTACCACGAATTATGTCGTGACATACAGTTTAAATGGTTGTTCTGTTTCGGATACTGTTCTGGTAACGGTAGATTTTGCAACACAAATTTTAATTGTCCTTCCGAATTCTTTCTCACCAAATGGAGATGGAGAAAATGATTTCTTCCGTGTGTTGACGAATGTAGATAAAGACCAAAACTTCACCAACAATGCCAACAACGGTTTCGAAGAAGGTGGAGCGATTGCTGAAATCGACATGCGCATTTACAACCGATATGGACAAATGGTTTTTAGAACTACGAATCCAAAAGAGGGATGGGATGGAACCTTTAAGGGAAAACCTTTGAATCCAGCGACTTACACTTACATTTTAAACTTCAGAACCATTGACGGTCGTTCAGATGAGCGTTCAGGAAATGTTACTTTATTTAGATAATACCTATGAAAAAAATAATCCTTTTTTCGGCAACAGTTTTGTGCTTTTTACAAGCAAAAGCTCAACAAGATAAAAACATCAGTGCTTGGTACCAATCACAAGTATTGTATAATCCAGCAGCAGTAGCGACAGGAGCGGAAGACTATAGCATCTTCACGAATTACCGTTCACAATGGTTGACGGTTCCGAATGCAGGAATGCGCACCAACACCTTGAATGCTGAATTTAAAATCCGCGATGGTGCGATGAGTAGAAATAGCTTTGGCGTTGGAATCTCTGCGGTGAACGACCAAACGGGGGACGCGAGTTTAATGACAACCAGCGTATCCATTCCCTTTAACTATACGATTGCTTTAGACCGCAACAATAAATTTTCTGTTGGACTTACACCAGGTTTCTATCAGCAAAGTGTGAATCGTGCTAGTCAAACGTGGGAAAATGAATGGAACGGACTTAGCTTCTTCTCAACACCAAGTAGTACAGAGTTGAGTTTGAACAGTTCATACGCTACCATTGATTTAGGAACTGGTTTATACTACCAACATTCGACAAGAAACAAATCTTCGTTCTATGCTGGATACGCACTAAACCATTTAACACGTCAAAAAATTGCGTTTTCATTCGGTGGAGACAAAATGTACATGAACATGGTGGTTCAAGCAGGAGCGGATTTAACGACAAAACGTCGCGACTTCCGTGTTCAACCGAGCATGATTTACTTCAAAACTGGACCTTCATACAATTTGACAGCAGGTGTTTCATTTGAACATACGATTAAAGAAGGATCAGAAATCACGAACATCAACAAATCAAATAGCGTGACTTACGGTGTGTACTACCGTCACAACGATGCCGTGGTTGCCACATTTGGAATGAAAATCAAAGCCATTAAATTTGGAGTAGCGTTTGATGCGAATTACTCGAAATTGAGTCAAGCAACGAGCAGCGTAGGAGCGGTAGAAGTTTACTTCAAGTCCCTACTCTACTACAAGAAAATGAACCACAGAGGAAAATTGAGATAAAAAAATCTACCATATAGAAAGTCCTGACAGTAACGTCAGGACTTTTTTTATATCCAGAAATTCCAATGATTCCAAAATTCCGTTTACTCTTCGTATGTATTGAGATTAATTCATTGTTACTTTTTTTCACTCGATACAACTTTTATTAAATAAATTTTATATTTACATAAGCATCTGAATATCAAGGTGAAGACAAACAACTATCTGAAACCAGTTTTCAATGAGGCGCATATCCTAAGAGCCTTGTAGCTAACGAAACAATGTTAATTTGACACAATGAAAACAATTCTATTTCTGTCCGCATTATCAATTTCCTTAAACTTTTTTTGTCAAGCAGCTGGTAGTGGCATGACCGATATTGACGGCAACATATACAATAGTGTCATCATTGGCACGCAGGAATGGGTTCAAGAAAATTTGAATGTTTCTAAATATAGCGATGGTACGATCATACCACAAGTAACAGACCCCACTGCATGGGGCAACTTAACTAC
>Ga0209444_10002368_pt1 | contig 10347 bp, 10 predicted proteins | sample LauGreFaBDMM15DN_2_FD_188215 | JGI IMG/M metagenome (GOLD analysis project Ga0209444, IMG submission 188215) | Freshwater lake microbial communities from Lake Michigan, USA - Fa13.BD.MM15.DN (SPAdes) (version 2) | ecosystem: Environmental > Aquatic > Freshwater > Lake | place: Lake Michigan...
GAGGCTATCGCCTCTTATCCAGCCGGTCTTGGCGCGAGCCCGGGTTAATTGGTTTTAAAACGGGAAGTTATTTCCGGCCAGATCCTAACGTTTTGGGATGGGATATGAAAAAGCCCGGCCAGCCTGGACCGGGCGATCTCATCAAATTTCTGCGTGCTGACCTATTCAGGATGTCGAGCTGATTTAGCCCACTTTGCGGAATGAATCGTTCTCGCGTTCGCGCTGGTCGAACATGGTCCGAACGATTCCACGATAGAGCGTATTACCTTGCTCTATCGAGACATTGATCATTTCAATCGCATCCTTCAGGCTGCCCAGTGTACGGGTCAGATTTTCCTGACTCTGACGGTTCGACCGCTCAAATGACTGCTGGAATTGCGAGTTCAGAGACTCCACGGCGGCTGTCGTACGTTCCACACTCTGACGCACACTTTCCAGCACAGAATCGCCCTTGGTTTTGTGGGCAAGACCTTCCACATTCGCTTCAATTCGCTCCAGAGCCATACCGGAACGCATGCTGGCCTCGGCAAGTTTGGAGAATTGCTGGCCAGCAGAACCGGCTTCAGCTAGTCGTTGAGTGGCTGAATCCAGGCCACTCAGGCCGGTTGCGAGCCGATCCACAGCCACTTGCAGACGTTCGGTTTGAGGTCCAAGGCCGACACCAAGGGCGCGGGCAATTTCATCGACACTCTGGAGAAGTGCGTCCCAGCGCTCTTCCTGAGCCTCTTCGTCATGATTGGATTCGACGCTGAGTTTGGTGGTGGAAGTCAGTGGAACGAGAGCTTGATCGACCACCCAGCGGTCAATTCGGGAGAGCAGATCTTCTGCCCTTCGAAGCATGATGGTCTGGGCGAACATCAGGGTTGCACTTAAAAACAGTGCCAGGAGGGTGCTGTCGAAGGCAATCTGGAGGGCGGATGTCACGCTGGTCAGATTGTTCATGAATCCGTCGAGATCTTTCACCATCGGCAAGACTCGGCTGATATTTGCCAGGGCCTTGGAGATCCCTTCCACTGTTCCGATAAACCCAATCACAGGAAGGAGATAAAGGATATAGCGAGATAAGGCAAATCGGCCAGCTTCGTGCTCTTGATCGAGGCCCGATTGCTCGCGGTTCAGCTCCATCACTTGTTGGAACTCGCCCAGACCGACCGATTTGGATGCGGACAAGAGTTGGTCGAGGCGTCGCTCGGCAATCGACATTTCCCCGAAAGATCTCTGCTCAAAAGGTTTATCATTCCCGGAACGATTCATACCCACAGCAACTCTGCTGGCGTTGGCCGCAAGAACCTGCGTTTTCAGACGCTGGCCAGCTGCGATCAGGCCATGCTCTTCTTTCCAGAAATGCAGGAGCCGTCCGCCCAGCGCCGCCAAGGCCAAGGCAAATAAGCTGGTTCCCGCGTATTGTTCCCAACCTCTTTCAAACATCAGGGTTGGGTTGAAGATCATTAAGCCGATTGGCAGCGACAAGGCCAGGGCCAGTGTTGCCAAAGCTCCAATATAAGGCCATCGCGGTGGTTGCGGCTGTGATGAATGTGTGGCCATGGTCTTTTTCTGATCCTTGGTGGGACTCGGGTGGACGACCTTGATCGTGAGCCAGGCCGCTTGCCCGGAAATTACCGGATTCGATCCATCTCTCACATCGGAATCCAATGCCTGTTCACTTCAGTAAATTGGATGGGTTGTATGGAGTGTGCGGATTGTGTCGTGCCGGCTGGACGTAGAATTGATCTGTTCGGTTTTCTGGGAATCTGATATCAATCGTCTTATGAAATGGCAGCCGAGGGGCTTGAACAGTCGGCCAGGGCCGATTTTGATCGCAAGGATGCGGTGAGCGATGATTCTTCGACGATGTTTCGCCTGGATACCAATCGTTTTGATCTGCGCACCGCTTAATGCTCAGACACCGGCTGAAAGGCCTCCACTGAAAGACCCTCAGCTGACACGCACATCGATGATCTGGCAGTTGCCGGACGATCGTATGGGCGTACGCACCGCTCCGATCCTGCTTTTGAGCCGCGATGATGTGGCTCGCGACATCGGTCTGACCAGCGATCAGCGCAAGAAAACCTGGGAAAAGATTGCTGACCTTGGACGCCGTGCCGCCGATCTGAAAGGGCGTAACGATAAAGAGGTCAATATCTTGCGTCGTGCGATCGATCAATCTCAGCTTGATTGGCTGCGCACAGAGTTGAAGCCAGAGCAGTTGGCCAGATTGACCCAGATTGACCTTCAATGGGAAGGCCCATCGGCGATTCTGAGCCGTCCGCAGGTGGCTGAAGCACTCCACCTGACTGCCGATCAGAAATCAAAAATTCAAGCGGTTTTTAAAGATGCGCCAACTCAGGCTGCGAACATGCCTCCATCGTTGGCCAAAGTCGACCTGACGAAACGCGTGTTTCGCGAGCTGGACGAGACTCAGCAACAGTCTTGGAGAGCTTTGACAGGCCCGGAATTCGGGGCCATTCCTCGCACGGCTTCGTCCAGGTAAGTCATAGTCAGCCACTGGTAAAAAAGCTGGGAACGTGTCAGAATTTTATAAGCGAATGGCTCAGGTTTCGGATTCTGCAGCAAACGTCTCCACTGTCAGTGTTGCCTTTGAGCAGGCTCTATGCTCACTCCGAGATTCCCACAATGGCGAGTTCTTCCTTAAAAAATCATTTTCTGGTGGCCCAAGAGGAGCTGACCGACTCGAATTTCAGCCGGTCCGTGGTCTTCATTTTTGAGCATGGTCCTGAAGGGGCTGCCGGGGTTGTGATCAATAAGCCCAGCAAGTTGACGATCGAAGAACTCTCAGACAAAATTTACTCCAGCAAAATCGAGTGGGACAAACCGATTCTGATCGGTGGGCCTGTCTCTGGCCCGTTACTTGTGGTGCACCAGGACTCGGACTGGGCCGATGACGAGATCAGTCAGGAAGTCTTTCGGACGGTGGATCCCGACAAAATTCGCCATATTCTGGAAAGTCAGCTGGAGCCATCAGTTCTGATCGCAAACTACGCCGGTTGGGGTCCGAATCAGCTTGAAGCCGAAATTGAAGAAGGTGCCTGGGCGATTCTTGAAGCCTTGCCCCGATTTGTGTTCTGGAACGAAGTCAAAGATCTGTGGGATGTCCTGATGGCCGAATGCAATGTCCGAATCCTGAGCCGTGTCCTGAAAATTCGCCGATCGCCCAACGATCCGACAACCAATTAAGGTTGGATTCAAGTCAATAGGTAACATGCTACCTTTATAGGAGTTGCATCGCCAGCCTCAAAGTTTTGTCAGGCTTAACCCGCAAGATCATCAAGTTAGGCATGGATTTTTTCATCCATTGTCGATTTCGTCACTTGCTGAATCGCCAGAAACGATGTTTAATTATATAAGGGCGTGTGCCTAAGTCTCCCGCCCCTGCCCTCCTTCTCCAGATTGTCTATCAGACATCTGGTTGCCCCCAAGCTGCCGGAGCCTCATATCATGATTGATTTAGCACTTTCCAACTCAGGATTCCGTGGACGGCGGTTCTGCGATGGGGCATCGCGTCGTCAGTTTTTACGCGTCGGTTCGTTGGCCATGGGCGGTTTGAATCTGGCCCAACTTTATCAGGCTGAAGCACTTGCAGCGAGCCGTCCCGAGGGTCAGACTGCTCCCAAGCGTCATAAGTCAGTCATCATGGTCTATCTGTCGGGCGGAATGTCCCACCAGGACACGTTCGACCTTAAGCCTAATTCACCTAAAGAGATACGTGGTGAGTTCAAGCCGATCGCGACCCGCGTGCCGGGGATTGAATACGGCGAACTTTTGCCCAAGATGGCAAACATCGCCGACAAAGTGGCTGTGATCCGCAGTCTGGTCGGTTTCCGGGACGAGCATTCGAGCTGGCAAAACTTGACCGGCTTTACAATGGGTCTGGCGCAAGCTCAGGGCAAGCCACACTTTGGATCCGTAACGAATCGCGTTTTGGGCTCCGTTGATCCAGTGGTTCCACCATTTGTGGACCTCTTTCCAGTCATGCAGCACAAGCCTTACAACCCTGCGGATGGAGGGTTGCTTGGAGCCACCATGCGTGGAGCCAAGATGAGTGGCGGTGATCTCGCCCTTTATCAGCAAAAAGAAGTTTCAGGCGACCGATTCAACCAGCGTACAGGCTTGCTCAACCAGTTCGATGCCATGCGTTCCGGCTGGGAATCGAACTCTTTGGAAGGTATGGACACAAACTATCGCCGTGCGATGGAAGTCCTTCATTCATCTAAAGTTGCGGATGCCATGAACGTTGAAAAGGAAGATCCACGGGTCAGGGATCGGTACGGCAAAGGTTCGTCCACCCACCTGGGTGACGGTGCCCCGATGTGGAATGATCAACTGCTGATCGCCAGACGACTTGTCGAGGCTGGATCACGAGTGGTCACAGTGGCTTATGGCTTCTGGGATACGCACGGCAACAACTTCAGCCACCTCAAAACCCATATGCCACTTTTCGATACCGGTATCTCGGCTCTGATTGAAGATATCCATGCCCGTGGACTACAGGACGATGTTGCTGTGGTCGTCTGGGGCGAGTTTGGGAGATCTCCGAAAATCAACAAAGACGCTGGTCGAGATCACTGGGCACCAGTCAATTTCGCCCTGATGGCGGGTGGCGGTTTCAAGGTCGGTCAAACGATCGGCGCCAGCGACAAAAACGGTGCCTATGTCTCATCGCAACCGATTCACTACCATGATGTTCTGGCTACAGTCTATCATCACCTTGGGATTGATCCTCACGGGTTTGTGAACGATGTCTCAAACCGGCCTGTACCGATCCTGCCAAGCACGGCTCAGTTGATCCGCCAGCTTGTTTAAGACGGCTTAATCCTGCTCGACTTCTGACTCGTGCTCAGAATCATCTTCCCAGACCAGAATCTGGAGCAGGTTGTCCGTACCGATCTGGTCCATCAGGAAGTCGATGGCTGCCGATGGTTCTCGTAACCGTTTAGGCTCGAAGGCCAGCAGTCCGCGTCGTTCTGCGCATGGCAGGCAAATCTTCTCGTCATCTCTCATGAGATGTATTTCACCATCCACAATTCTGTGGTAGTGGGTTTCTCCAGGCTGGGTCATATAACAAAATAGTCTTTCACTACCAATCTTTAAGGTGACTCGCCAGCCAGATTCCCTTAAAAAAAGTCGCGGTGTTTTTAGAGCCGCTGGAACTGGCTTTTGGGCTTTTGACGACCTCAAAATCGGTGTGCTAAAGTCGCTTGTATCAACTTTGGGCACTTCGGGTTCGGATTCGGACATTTTCAACGTACCTCTTCTGGAATATTCTCATTTTAGATCAGATGTACCAGAAAGCCTAGAGGCACAAGGCTTCTCATGATTTTTATTCGCGCCGAAACACGCTCTTCAGCCAGACACCATCGATAAACGCCAGGTTGGCTGCGATCATGACCAGGCTGAACTCCCACAATCCAAGCGTGAGACCGATTCCCAGGTGGAGTCCGATTGTGAGCATTAAAATGAGCGGCCTCCACGATTTAGACCAGATCAGAACCGGGTAGGCAATCTCTGTCCATAAGGGGATATGGGTGGTGATTGCTGTCAGAAACCGGTTCCTGCCCAGCGTCTCCAGGATGGAAACTCCACGAAATTCTGTATTTGCAGCCAGGAAATATGACGCAGTTCCATTCCACCACGTTTCGCCCAAAAGTTTGGACAGGCCAGCCGCTCCGTAAATGATACAGAGCTGCATCTGGATCAATCGGATCGCTACAGAACTCCGTAACTGACTGTTAGTGGAGGGAATAAACCCGCTTCGGCGAGCCAGTCGCTGATCGACCGAGACGGATTCACCGCCTGTGCCTGTCACGGCCAGATAGAGGATGAACGTGCTCAGGACAGAGTCGAACCCGAACAGCATCATGGGCAGTCTACGCATTGTGGAATAGACGAAGATCCATGTCAGTATGCCAGTCACGCGGCAGTAAGCCCCGATGGTCCAGGCCAGAATCAGAAGCAACCCAAGCCCGTAAACCGGGCCAGTGAGTGATTGTGGGATAAAATCCCAAAGACTCCATCCCCAAGGGATTGTACTATTTCTTAAGCCAATGGAATCAGCCTTTGGAAGCCATCCTTCCGGGCCAAACCAGTCCGTGAAATCAAGCCCAATCACGAGCCAGTTCCAGCTTGCAAAAAGGCCAAGGATCAGCCGGATCGGGCCGAGCATGGTCCCATCCACCGGTGTTGTGATGAAGGATCTCCACTCTGACCACTGTTCTTTAAGAAATCGGCCGGGATATTGGGCCACTTGTTGGATAATCAGTCGCATTTGAAGGCTCCCAGCGATTCAATGGGCGTGTTGAATTGTTCGGCGTCAAGATCTTTGAGAGTCAGTAACTGACCCTGCCTCAGGGCGTTATCGAGCGCAGAGGGATCGGGATGCCGATGCACAAAAAGCTCGACGGATTCACAACCTGGCATACTCTTGCCAATGTGCCGGGCAAAACTTCTCGCCAGAACTGGCGAAGGGCGATGGTTTTCCGGCGCATTCAACTGACGCTCATATTCCGACCAGAGTGAATTTGCCAGGGCAAGCTCGCGCTGGAGCCTGAGTCTGGGCCAGGTTTTGCGATCAGGAATCCGCTGCGTCTTGTACGACACTCGTCCATCGGCATCGCGAATTTTGAGTTTTGCGGTGATGATCGCCGTGGGCGCTGGCCTTGGCGCATAGAAACGGTAGCCTTGACCCAAGTCGAAAATTTGAAAATATCCAAGAAATTTGTTCGCCAGCGACTGCTCCAGGATGCTCGACGGTTGGGCCGCAAATGCCCCTATGAGGACGATCGCGATGTGAATCCCGACCAAGCCGGCGACAATCGAACGCTTCGTCTGATTGGGTTCCAACTGGTTGTCAGTGCTTTGGTTAGGAGTCATTTTTCAGGCCTCTCAGTCATTCGGAACCAAGTCGAAAACGGACTTAAAGTCACCGTTCGGGATCTCCGGCAATATAGGTATCGTCGTTTTGGGCCGTTCTCTCTGCTGGTATAATCCGTCTTTTCCGAACTCGTAAATTTGGAAATTTGTGCGGGAAGAATTTGAAATACGGCTCGCAAGAGGTAGACTGGGAGTGCTGAGATAAATGTATCGTCTGCAACGGACAGCAAAAAGCTATGGGCTGCATAAATTGAGTAAGCCTTAAGCGTCGTGCGGGTTTGTCACAGACGAAGTTTCCGGTTAGTGCACCACTCGAGAGGATCGTCACCCATGCAAGTCACATTGGCCGTTTTGCTGACACTGAGCGGACTGGGCTGTCACCACAAAGCCCCTGCAGTCAGCTATGTTGAGTCCTGCTACTCATCCTGCTACAGCGCACCTATTGTTGAGAGTTGCTACACACCTAGCTACAGCGCCTGCTATAGCTCCTGCTACTCATCCTGCTATACCACAAGCTATAGCACCTGCTATTCGTCTTGTTACAGCTCCTGCTACAGCGAGCCTGTCAGCAGTTGCAGCCCTTGCGGAATCTGGGGCCAGACACGCCCTAAACGAGGCCTGTTCCACGGCTTGTTCAGCAAGCACAAGAACAAGTGCGCACCAGTTTCGCACATGGTTGTGGCTGAACCCGCCTGCAATAGCTGTGGCCCAGTTGTCACGGAAACCATCATGCCAAGCTCGCAAATGATTGCTCCTTCCGAACAATCCGTGCCAGCCGCCCCTTCCCCACAATTGGCCCCTGTTGCACCTGCGAAACAAAGCTGATCGCAAAATTTTTGCGATTCTGATTTTAAAAAACGGACGCCATACCTGATCAGGTATGGCGTTTTTTTTGATTGCCAGCCAAACTAACCCGCAGCGCGAGCAAGGGCCGCATAAGTGAATTGCCAGGCTAACATAACCACTTGTAAATCAGAGTGTTGCACCCAACAGCATGACTTCAGTGACGCTCGCCCTTGCTGGCGCGACAGGTAGGTTTGGACTTCCGAGCCAAAGCAGGAAATGCTCAATCTTGCTTGCCACTGATATAACGTGTCACTGTTTTAACATGACGGTATAGATTTAGTTTAACGGCATTCTGCATGCCCTGATAAAATTATAAGCATTAGCCCCTTCAGAATCAGCGGGGGTCAACAAGAAGTGCCGGTTAGTACAGATCTTGATCGCCCCACTGTTGGGAATCCATTGGCTTTACGACGATTGTCACTTCTTCAACGGGACCATCCAGATGTTCCGGAATTCCACGGGGTTGCCGTGATCCTGAAGGTGCAAAGGGCCAGGTGTGGATGGGTCTCCACCCATGCCTGCGACGGTGTTATCAATCTTGATCAGCACGTCTTTGTGGATCAATTGGCCGTTCTGGCGAACAGTGATATGAGCAGGCTCGACCTTCTTGCCGTTCTCAAAAACAGGAGGGGTGAACTCAATGTCGTAGGCTTGCCAGACAGTCGGCGCTTTGCAGGCATTGACCAGCGGTTTGGCGACTTTGTAGATGCCTCCACAGTCGTTGTCCTGGCTGTCAAGCCCATAACTGTCAAGCACTTGCACTTCATACCGGCCTTGCAGATAGACCCCGCTGTTGCCACGGCCCTGGCCTTTGGATTTGGGCATGTAAGGGACCCGAAATTCAACGTGCAGATGGACTGGTTCGGAGATCAGGGCCTTTGAAATGACTCCGCCTTTGGTCACTTGTAAAGCATGACCATCGGTCAGTTTCCAGTCGATCGGCGACTTGCGATCGTTTTTTGTGAACCCGTCTGTCGATTTTCCATCAAAAATTACGGTTGCGTTGGCAGGTGCAGGGGTCGATGGATAGTCCACCTTGTCAGCAGGTTGCTTCAGCTCAAGACCGTCAATGTGGGCGTAAGTCGCTTCATTGACAGGAGATTGGGCATGTAGGCCGGAAAGCGTGCATAGGCTGCTGGATACGAATATCCCGAAAATTCGTTGAGATCGCGTCAACCGGATGGTCGTCATGGTCGATAACCTGAATGTGTAGGTTGGTGATGTGGATTTCTGGTTGTGAACAGTTCCAGTCCCGGTTCCCATGAGAGAGTTGGGATGAAACTGGTTCACGATCATCGTCAGTCGTAGACTGGGCCTTGTCAACACCCTTGGTCCAGTTTGGAGAAGAGTGACCCATGCGTCGATCAAGGCGAGGTGGCGGTTTCCACCAGGAATTGGGCGGATCAGGCGAAGATTCGTTCGTTGCTGTGGTTGTCACGAAACTGACTGGAGCACTCCTGTTCATCCTGCTCCTGACCATGGTCATCATGGCCTTGATTCCAAAGGCAGATATGGCCACCCCTGGCTCTGCGGAAACATCCAAAAAAGCCCCAAGCCTGCTCTTGGAAGTACCTGAGATTTTGCCTGAAGCGATTGCTGGAAGGCCTTATCAATTCACATTTTCCGTCAGGGGTGAATCGTCAGCTCCGCTACAGTGGTCGATTCAGGACGCTTTACCAGACGGATTGGTTTTTGATGAAAAAGTCGGGCGATTGACCGGTGCGCTTAACGGTGAAACTCCAGAAACCATTCCAATAACCATTCAAGTGACGGACGGTAGAAGCGTTGCAGGAGCCGTGACCCAACTTCCAGTTTGGAATCCGGAGAAGAAGGGGCCTGACGGAGAGCCGCTGGAACCACTTGAAAAGTTTGCTGGAATGCCGATGCAAGCCTGGGTTTCACAAGGGTTTGGACTTGCCTTGATCTGGTTCGGCCACCTCGCAGGCGTGGGGGTGATTGACAGGATGGAGTCGATTCACGTGACCTCTGATCCGGGTTCAACTCCCAAAAATTCCGGCCGATTTCGGCTCTATCGGCTTGGTACCTGGCTGGTCAGCCTGATCGCAACTTGCGCCATTTTGGCTTGGATCTGGATGTAAGATGGAAGCTGGGTTCGCATCAGGATCTGGTTTATGTAATATAAGATCCTTTAAAATAACGACTTCAGCGTCATAATGGGCTGGCTTTGGTTCGTTTTTGTACGGTCAAGATTATTTTTCAAAATTATTGGAGAAATCAGGCCGCTTCAGATAAAATTGTCGCTAAGAGTTGATATGGCTATAGGTTTGTCAATGAATTGATCCTGTCTGGAAGGGTCATGAAGTTGTGAATGCTTTATCCTTGTATGAGTCATCGACCCGATCTTTCTGAATCAACGATCACGGTATAACAATCTGAAGGGGTTTCGGCAATGAAACGCTCAGCACTGGTTTGTATGTTGGCTGCCGGGACGTTGATGTCCCAATCCGCCATGGCTCAACGCAACGGCTCAGCCGCTAAAAAATCTGCTGGTAATGACACAACTCCAGCTCAGGGCCAAACCGCTCCTGGTGGTGCCGGTGGTCCAGGCGGTGCCGGTCGTGGTGGTCCCGGTGGCGGACCAGGTGGAATGAT
>Ga0209444_10002370_pt1 | contig 10340 bp, 6 predicted proteins | sample LauGreFaBDMM15DN_2_FD_188215 | JGI IMG/M metagenome (GOLD analysis project Ga0209444, IMG submission 188215) | Freshwater lake microbial communities from Lake Michigan, USA - Fa13.BD.MM15.DN (SPAdes) (version 2) | ecosystem: Environmental > Aquatic > Freshwater > Lake | place: Lake Michigan, USA...
GTCATGTATGATCTCAGTGGTCTGCGCGCTGGCGGGACGAAAGCTGTTTCTGATGACTGGAAAATGCTTCGGAAAAAGATGAAGATGGGCAGCGATCCCGCCTACCTGCACCACGAGGGTAAGCCGCTCGTGGCGTTGTGGGGGCTTGGCTTTAACGACTCTCGTTCCTACACGCTCGCGGAGTGTCGCGAATTGGTGGATTTTTTCAAAGCCGACGGCTGCGCGGTGATGCTCGGCGTGCCGACCGGATGGCGTGATCAACACCGCGATTCCATCAAGGACGAAAACTTCCACGATCTGCTCAAGCTAGCCGATGTGATTAGTCCATGGTCGGTGGGACGATACTCCACCCCCGTCCAGGCGAAGGTTCACGCTGAGAAATATTATGAAAAAGACATCGAGTGGTGCGAAGGGCATTCCATGGATTACCTGCCTGTTGTCTTCCCCGGTTTCAGTTGGCATAACCTCAAGCCCAAAGACCCCTCCAACCAAATCCCAAGGCTAAAGGGCGAGTTTCTTTGGTCTCAGTTCGTCGGCGTGAAAAAGGCGGGTGCCTCGATGATCTACGTCGCCATGTTCGATGAGGTGGACGAAGGCACTGCGATTTTCAAATGCACCAACGAACCGCCGGCAGGTGAAAGCCCGTTCATAAATTACGAAGGCCTGCCCAGCGATCACTACCTCTGGCTCACTGGCGAAGCCGGGCGTATGCTGCGCGGCGAAATCCCTGTACAGGATAAGTCACCAGTGCGCAAGTGACCGAAGAGGAGTGGCTGACGCCTGTCTGCCACGAGTATCCCCGCGCCGTTGCAGACAGGCGTCTGCCACTCAAATTCCTATCTGCATTGACAGCTCTTGCCATCGCCTGTCGCCGAATTGGGGACTGGTCATTCTCGATTGCCGCACTAGGCTCGGTTCCGATCTTACCAAATTATGAAGACATTACTCCCGATTCTGTTCCTTTCCGCCTCGTTCGCCATCGCCTCCGAAGAGGGCTTCGTGCCTCTCATGGACGGCAAGACCTTCGACGGTTGGAAAATGGCTACCGAGAACATCGATACGTGGAAAATCGAAGACGGAGCCTTCGTCGCGAAGGGCGAGCGCTGCCACCTGTTTTACGAGGGTGACGGCAAGCCGTTCAAAAACTTTCATCTCAAGGTCGAGGTGATGACCGAGCCGAGCTCAAACGGTGGGATCTATTTTCACACCGCCTATCAGGAAAAGGATTGGCCGCAGATTGGCTTCGAGTGTCAGGTGAACGTGACTCAAGGAGACTGGATCAAGACCGGCAGTCTCTATGGCCTCGCGAACATCAGCAGCACCCCTGCCCAGGACAAGAAGTGGTGGACGCAGGAGATCATCGTCAAAGGCAGCAAGGTGACGGTATTGATCGATGGCAAGATTGTCCTCGAATACACCGAGCCTGAGGGCGCGCAGCCCGGCAAGCCTTTCACCCGCAAGCTGGCAGAAGGCACCTTCGCCCTTCAAGCGCACGATCCCGGCAGCGTTGTCCGCTACAAGAACATCCGGGTGAAGCGGATGTGATTCCGGCGAACGGCCGGCAATACGGACGACGAAGAAGAGCACGAATCCAGCGGCCTTTTTCGGAGCCAGTAGGACGGCAAAGGATTTGCCTTCAGTGGGGAGTGTGATTTGGGAAAAAATCTATTCGGTGGCGGCCACGGGCGCGAGCACCTCGTCAACCGCCTGATAGGTAAGGCGCCCGGAGGTCTGATTTCGATAGAAGAACACATAGCAGCGGCTGCCGTCCCGGTGCGGCCAGCGGGTGTTTGTAAAGGGACGGGGCCTGCCATCATCGGGTTGATAAAACGTAACCTGATAGAAGGATTTTTCTGTGCGCTGCGGGGCCTTGGCGAACACTGCCACGCGCGGTTTGATCAGCACTTTGGTCGTGCCAAGAGTAGCAGCTAGGGTGATCTCCGCCGCATTGAAGAACAGCACGGAGTCTGCGCCGAAGCGGGATTCCCTACCATTGACGACGTGAACTTTGTAGGTGGCTCCTGTGGGCTCCAACAGGATGATGAATTCACTGCCTTGCGACGGCAGCAAAACATTGGCGACGGGGCGGTAGCCGGACTCTTGCTTGGCATCCCGCACCGCGAGGGAAAACTGGCGGGCGCTTGGTTTGAATGACTCGCTGAGACCCCGCGCACCGATCTGCACTTCGTGGCCGACCACCTCGCCGGATAAGGGGAAAAGTGTGGTGACCGGCCCGCCCGGGACCAGCAACAAGGCGCGAACACCCGGCGAAGAGGGCTGCTGGGCTGCGGCAAAGGTTCCGGCGAGAAAAACGGCGGCGACCATGGTGTGGGACAGGAGGTGGTGCATGGTTTTTTGAAGAAATCAGCGATGGTTTGCCCTGCGTCAGCGAACTTCCGCGGGATTCAGGAAGCGGAAGGAAACGATGTTGAAGCGGCGGCCGAAGGTGAGGTTGGCCGGGGATGTTGGAACGGCGGCGTAAGCCTTGTCCGAGGGATCGAGGTAGTCGGGCACGCGCTGGACCACGGCTTCACACCAAGAGCGGGCCAACACGTTTTTGCCGGAGGCCTCGCGCGCCTCGCCGTAGCCGCGGATCACGAAGGTGTCGCCGCGCACGGCAATCATCGGGCCAAGCGAGGTGAGCAAGTCGCCCTGTTTCACATAGCCGGGGGAGCCGATGGCTTTAGGGCCCGCTTCCGCCTCGGGGAATGGGAAACCTTGCGCTTGGGCCTCCGCGAGGCTGAGAGAGCGATCTCCCTGACGGTAGGCCTCGTTGATCGAAACGTCATTGTCATCAAGCGCGCTTTGCAGGGCGCCGGATACCGCAAGCTCCTTGTCGGAACCGGGGCGGCGGTTCACGAAATCGGCGATCGAAAGGAAGGGGCCGCGCTTGCGCACCTGTTTGACAATCGCTTTGGCGAGTTCATCGATTTGATCATTGCTGAGGCTGCGGAAACCGCGCCACTGCTCGGCCTCACTCGGATCGCCGAGGGTGGTATCGTCGATCTCCTCGCCTGCGGCTTCCAGCAGGGCGGCTACCGCCGTGCCTTGGGCGTCGACCATCTTGGCTTGGGAGAGAAGACCGGGGCTGGGATTGCTCGGGACCTTGGCCTTCTTGAGCCCCGAGAGGAAGCTCTTCCATGCCGTCACCGAGGTGGAGTTCACATTGAACATGCCGTCGACCATCAGCAAGGAAGCCGTGCGATCGGCCGCGCTGGGGTCGGGAGTTGTGGACGGGAAAATGGCCTTGATATCGCTTGCGGGATCGCTGGCCCAAGGCCTCATGCGCTCGTTGGGCAGGGGCTTGTAAGCGGTGTCTGTGGCCAGGAAGTCCTCAAGCCGCCTCTTTTGTTCGGAATAGGCCGTACTCGGGCTCTTGTGTGCCGATTTGGTGCGCGGCTTGATCGAGGAATAAAAGTAGGTATCCCATAGCGCGAGGTTGGCCAGATACGAATGATCCGCCGCAGGCCATCCGGCAAGCGTGCCGCGCACTGCGTCGGGCCCGAGGAAGGAGGGCGCGAACGAGTTGGCGATGGCATGGCTGACGGAAGGTTGGAGGAACCATGTCTTCTCACCCACTGCTTGGCCGAATTTCTTCCCCTCAGCCGCGCCATGTTGCAGGGCGCCGAGTGAATGGATCGGCTCGCGCATAATCGAACGGGTGACGACGTGGGACACTCCGTCGTTGGAACTATAACCTGCACCATAATAACCCAAGCCCTTCACATCGCACTCGACGATCGGATCGCTGAGGCTATTCACGCGCCGCATACCCACTTGGAGTGGCGAGGTGCGAACCACCGCGGGATCGAGGTTGAAAAGGTCTTGCCCAAGGGAAGTTGCGTTGGCCCGGAGCATGGAGCGGCCGGTAGAACGCTTTCCCGATGTGAGAAAGGGGTCCGACTCGGTCCGCAGACCATAGGTGAACACACAGATCGGCCACTTGTTGTTTTCCAACTCGGCGATTGTCTTGGATGCGGAGGCATCAAGAGGCAAGCTCGGGAAGATTGTCGGGAAACTGTTAGCAGTAATTTCCCCTTGGCCTGAAAGGCGCGAGTTGCTGAAATTGATGTTGAAGCTGCCAATATAGGGATTCGCGCCGGGGACGCCATAACTCCATAGCATGAGCGCGGTGTTGTCGCTCTTCTTTGCATTGGGGGCCATCGAGTAGGTGATACGCTGTGCCCCGGTCTTTTTTGTGCCGGTGGTGTCTCCGGGTTCGTAATCTATCTTGTAGGCATAACCCGAGGCGAATTCCCAGCCGAGCTTGGAATCCCAATCAACCCCTGTCGGGTTGTATTTGATTGGCGCTCCAAATCCTTGTGCCATGACCTGCACTTCCCCGGGCCTCAGCACAAGATTCTGGCTGGTTTTGCTAACATTGCCCAAAGTGCCTTGGAAGACAAATACCGCATTCCCTGTGCCCCCTACTCTGTAGATGTCTCCGATAGAACTGGTGTAAGATGTCCTAAATCCCGTCGGCCCGCCTTGCAAAGTGAGATTCAAATCATAGGGGATCGCCCAAGTCTTGAGCGTGGCGAAGTAGCTCTGGGGAACATGAAGGCAGACATCGAAGGGGTTCCAAATCGTGAAAATCGGATCAGTAGCAAGATACAAATCATAGACTTTCTTGCCGGCGACGGTGCTGCTTTTGCTGGTGAGCGAATAAAGTTGTGTGAGCTGAAGTCTGGGCAGGTGTTTGTAATTGAGGAAAGGATCAGCCTTGGCGCCGCACTCAAGATAGGGAGCGCCGGAGGGGAGCGAAGAGCCATCGGCATGTTTGGGCGGGCCATACTGGAGTTCCCCCCAGATGTTGTGATCGACCCATAGCTCGCCGAGATTGATGCCCTCGAATGGGATTGGCGTGCCTGATACAGTGGCCGGGCTTGATCCGGCGGCAGTGTAGAGCGCAGCCGTTGCTGCGGTGCCTGCGGTAGGGATGGGCGTCTCCAACAGAAAATTCAAGTCCTTACGCAGGCCGCCGGCGCGCACGTTGGTCATGAGGCCGAGCGAAGTGGTGGTGGCATCGTGGAAAAAATCGGTATCCTTGGCCAGCAACCGCAGACTGTCAGTGGATGGCAATTTCCCGAGTCGCTCGTCGTTGGCAAGCACGCCATCCAAGCCCGAAAATACCTCATGGGCCGCACGCGGGGCGGACTGCAGGCGGGCGGCGGCCACTTTCGCATCTGCCGCATCCTCGACGACTCCGCCGAATTTCGCCTTCGTGTTCTGATCGCCGATCCACCAGGCAATGCCGCCTTGCGGAAGCGTGACGAGCCCGGCCTCCACCGCGTCCTGCGCCGGTATGCTGCCTTGCGCTTCGGTGGCGGCCACCAGCTTGACCTTGTCGCCCGTGGTCAGGCCGGCTTTGGGAGTATCCTTCATTGTGACGATGGTTTCATCGCCGGAAATTAGCCAACGGCGGAAGGTCGGTGACTCGGGGCGAATTTCCTCACTGGTCGCGAAGGGCCAGCTTGCACCTTTCCATGATTCATAAACGCCGGTCCAGTGCTTGGGGCCGGTTATGTCGGTATCCGCGAGCAGTTGCGAGCCGGGCACGGAGATACGTTGGTCAGGTCCCAGTTCCTTCTGCAGTTCGCCGAGTGCCAGCATCAGTGCCAAGCGGGCATTGGCTTGTGCTTTTTGCTGAGCCGAGGAGATCGAACTGGATCGAAGGCTGATGGATGAGAGGGATAGCAAGCCAATGGCTACGACCGTCAACAGAATCATGAGTGAAAGCGTGACGACGAGGGCAAAGCCCCGACGGGCGCCGGTCAGGCGGAGCATTGCATTCGTAGGTCGGTAGATATTTATATTCATTGGGTTTGTTCCAGCGATGAATTCATCGATCTATAAAAGCTGAGTATTTGAAATTCACTTGAACCCAGTAAGTTAACCAACTGAAGCGGAAGCGCAATAGTCCCCAAATGGCGGACAATGCTGGCACTTGCTTTGCGGTGAGCAGTGGGAAGTGGCGGGAGTTCGGGGCGATCCCGTTGCATTTCCATGGGTTAGTTCGCGTTGGTGTTGATCGGCTCGTCCACGACCTTTGATGCTGGGAAATCGGCGGCCTTCTCTCCGCCGTTGTCTTGTAGGCGCTTGTCGTTGAAACCTCCGGTGGGTTGGTTGAGCGGGATTTCCATGCCGCCGAGACTGCTCATCATCTTGTAAAGCTTGTTCTCCATCTGCTTGGCCTCGGCGATGTGCGCGGGATTCTGGATTAGGTTTTTTGATTCATCGGGATCGGCGGTGAGATCGTAGTATTCATCCGAGTCCCAGAGGCCGTAGTAAGTGATATATTTTCCTTTCGGCGTGCGCAGGGCGAAGGTGGTCGGGGTCTGCGGGAAATTTTTTTCCCAGTAATAGACGTAAAGGAACTGCTCGCGCCACGGGATGGTCTTGCCTTGCACCAGCGGCAGGAAACTTTCGCCATCCATGTGCGCGGGTTTCTTAAGGGACATCGCCTCCATGATGGTGGGGGCGACGTCGATATTGGCGATCATTTCCTCAACGACGGTGCCGCCTTTGATGATCTCTGGGCACTGCACGAGCATCGGCACGCGCATTGAGGTCTCATAGGCGACGCGTTTGTCGATCAGGCCGTGCTCGCCGAACATGAAGCCGTTATCGCCCATGTAGATGACGAGCGTTTCCTCGTAAATGCCCATGTCCTTGAGCTGCTGGAGAACGCGGCCGATGCTGTCGTCCACCGAGCGGAGGGTCTCGCAGTAGCGCTTGTAGTAGCGCTCGATATCCATGTCTGTGTGGTAGGGGAAATCGACGCCGTGCCAGGAGTTGCGCTGGTCGCGTAGCCAGCGAGGCTTGGTGAGATCGGCGGCGGTGGTTTTTTCCGAAGCGGGGCGCAGGAAGGGGAGATCCTTGAAGCTGTCCTCGTATTTTTCCTCGGGGGTGAAATTAGCATGCACCGCCTTGTGCGAGAGATACATGCAGAACGGTTTCTCCGACGGCTTCTGATTTTTCAGCCAGTCGATGGCGTAATCAGTCAGTTCCGTGGTGATGTAGCCTTTTTGTTTCACGCGTTTTCCATCTACGTTGAGAGTGTAGTCGGGCGTGGGTGGTAGATACTCACCTTGTCCGAGGAAGCTCACCCAGTGATCCCAACCAGGCTGTGGCTCGTCGCTTTCGCCGCCCATGTGCCATTTCCCGAAGAAGCCGGTGGAGTAGCCGACCTTCTGGAGATACTGCGAGAAATAGACCGTGCCGGGCGGGATGGCTCGGTTGTTGTCGATGACACGGTGGCGGAAGGTGTAGAGGCCGGTGAGGATGGAGGCGCGGCTGGGGGAGCACAGCGAAGTGGTGACCAGCGCGTTTTTCAGATAGGCACCGTTCGCGGCTATGGAATCCATCACCGGCGTTTCCGCGAACTGGTGGCCGAGGAAACTCATCGCGTCGAAGCGGTGGTCATCGGAGAGAATGAATACGACGCTGCGGGGCTTCGCGCCGGCTACGTGCTCGGGCAAGATTTCCTTAGGCACGGGTGTGACGGCGGCGAGCGTAGGTGCTACGAGCAGGATGTGGATGATGAAACGAAAGGCGATTAGGGCTTTGGAGGGCATGTGAAAAGGGTCATTTTTTACAAAACATTATGTGCTGAGAACCGTGGCATCTGCGTAGTCCCCAATTCGATGACAGGCCTTGTAGTCACATTCCTGCCTTGCTTCTCTTCGTTCGCTAGGATTGATTGGATTTAGATATTCGTATTCCTTGCCCAGTAAAATTTGACCGTACCTGTGTTCCGGCTTTCCTACATATTCCTGATCGTTTTTTCCATCAGCGGCGTGCTAGCGATGGGCGAGGCGAAGATTGATATCTTCGTGGACGATGAGACAAAGCCTCGCTCGGGAACTTCGCTGACCGTCCCGGTGGGAACTGGAACGCTGCGGATCGAGGTGTTGCCGGAAGCTCTCGCCTCGCGCTACAAGATGGAAGGGCTGGACAAGGATTGGATCGAGCGCAACGACACGATGTTTTTTCGTGTGCGTTTCTTGAACGCGGTGGGCGATCAGGTGGGTATCGAGGGGTTTTCCGTATCCGGAAAAAGCGCCGGATGGAAGGGGACGCTGAAGGAATCGGACTTCACCCCGCGCACCGAGAAGGTCATCGTGCCCGAAGGGGCGGAGTATGTTGCTTTCATCATGTCATCGAGCGGGCCTGCATCCCTGCTCGGGGTTTATGCCATCACGGGGCTTAACGTGAGCGCTGCGGATGCTTCCGGAGGGCGGCGGGTGCTTGTGGCGGATAATTTTCCCATCAATAACACACAGAAGTATTGGTCGAAATCCGGCATCCATCCCTCGATGGCGTCCTTTGAGGTGATCAGTGATTCGGAAAACCCAGCGCACTGCCTTGTGATCCAGGACGATGACCTGAACGCCCACGCGGATTGGATTTCCCGCCCGAACGCGACATCCAAGGTGACGCCGGGCGAGGTTCTTGAGCTGAACTGGAAAGAGGTTTACAGCACGATGCTGGGCGGCGTTTTCATCGCAACCTACGAGCGGCTGCCGGCCGGGAATTACCGTTTTCTGGTGGAGGGTGTCTCTCCGACCGGCGAGCCTTCAGGTAAAATAAACACGGTTTCCCTGCACGTGCCTCGGGTGCTGTGGAAACGTCCGTGGTTCTGGACTGTCACCCTCGCCTTGATGGCGTTGGTTTCGATCATTTTCGGTCGGTATCTCATCCGCCGCCGCATCCGCTTCCACCTGATGCAGGAGCAGATGATTTCCGAGGAGCGTCGCCGCATCGCGCTCGATCTACACGACGACCTCGGCACCCGGCTTTCCCATATCTCGCTGGTCGCATCCCACGCCGACAACACGATCCAGCATCAGGGCGCGAACGAGGCTTTTGGAAAAATTTCCTCCATGTCCCGCGATCTCATCGGCGCTCTTTCGGAGACGGTTTGGATGCTTAACTCGAAGAACGACGACCTCGAATCGCTGGTCGATTTTCTCTACCGCCTCGTCAACGAACTCTGCCGACTGAAAAAGATCCGCTGCCGGGTGGACGCAGTGTTCATCACCGAGAACCGTCCGATCAGCTACGAGTTTCGCCACAACGTCAGCCTCGCTGTGAAGGAAAGCGTGAACAACGCCCTGAAGCACTCCGAAGCGACGGAGATATGGATGGCGATCGAGTTAAAAAAGGAGGTACTCATCATCAGCATCACCGACAACGGTATCGGATTTTCCGAGGTTGAGGTGCATGCTGGACTCGGTCTCGAAAGTATCAAACGGCGCATGAAATTAGTCGGAGGCACTTGCGCGTTTATTCACCTTGCCGAGGGCGGTATCCGCATCACTTTAACAGCGCCGGTCGCATGACATTTTACCCATATTGCAAATGATCCCGAAAAAGAAAACCGTTGTGATCGTCGAGGATGATCCGCAGATCCAGGCGCACCTCATCGAGATCTTGAAGACGGCCGATGATATAAGCTGCCTCGGCGCGCTCTCCTCCGCCGAGGAAGCCGAGAAAAAGATCCCCGCGATGTATCCCGATCTGGTCATCATGGACATCAACCTGCCCGGTAAATCTGGCATCGACTGCATCCGCTTCCTTAAGAAAAGCCTGCCGGAGTTGGAGGTTATTATGTTCACCGCCTACGAGGAGGAGGATAATATTTTCCGAGCGCTCAAGGAAGGTGCCAGCGGCTACCTTCTGAAATCGAGCAACACCCACGACATCCTCGCCGCGATACGCGATGTGTTCGCGGGCGAGTCCCCGTTTTCCGGCCCCATCGCGAGAAAAATGGCGATGTATTTCCGTGAGGAGAAGGAGATCGAGGACGAACGCGAAGCGCTCTCGCCACGTGAAACAGAGGTCCTGCGTTTACTCGCCGCAGGCTACATCCACAAGGAGATCGCCGATGAGATGAGCATTACCCTCGCCACAGTGCGAACCTACGTGAAACGGATCTGCTTCAAACTCCACGTCCGCAGCAAGGTGGAGGCGATCATCAAGTATCTTTCCTGACCGCACGTTGTGACGGTGTTCCTAGTAGTTCTCGGTGATGTTTTTGAAAAAAACCCTCCATCCCCGAGTATGGTATCTATATGCGTTTTTATCTGCCCATCTTCGTAGTTTTCCTGCCTGCCCTCGCGCTGGGGGAAAAGGTCGATTTCACCTCGCAGATCCAGCCCATCCTCTCTGAAAACTGCTACGCTTGCCATGGCCCGGACGAGACGAAGACGGAAGGGGGGCTGCGGCTAGATGTTCGCGAGCTGGCCTTGAAGGGCGGCGATAGCGGTAAGGCCATCGTGCTCGGCGATTCGGGGGATTCGCTAATACTAGAGCGCATCACTCACACAGATCCGGAC
>Ga0209444_10002377_pt1 | contig 10321 bp, 8 predicted proteins | sample LauGreFaBDMM15DN_2_FD_188215 | JGI IMG/M metagenome (GOLD analysis project Ga0209444, IMG submission 188215) | Freshwater lake microbial communities from Lake Michigan, USA - Fa13.BD.MM15.DN (SPAdes) (version 2) | ecosystem: Environmental > Aquatic > Freshwater > Lake | place: Lake Michigan, USA...
GATCTAGCCAAATTTGTGCGAGTGCAATTAGCTGATTTAATGGTTATCGGCATTACTGGGTCGCAAGGTAAAACAACAACTAAAGATTTACTTAACTACATTCTTTCTTCAGCTGGTGAGACCGTGGCGCCAAAGGGTTCATTTAATAATGAGTTAGGCGTACCGCTCACAATTTTAGAATGTAATCAGCAAACCAAGTACTGCATCGTTGAGATGGGTGCGCGGCATATTGGGGATATTGCAATGCTTTGTGACATTGCTAAACCAAATATTGGAGCAGTTCTAAAAGTTGGCAATGCACACATTGGTGAATTTGGCTCTCGTGAAGCTATCGCTCAAGCTAAATCAGAATTGATTACGTCACTCGGAAGTGGCGGCACTGCGATCCTAGGAACTTATGATCAGTTTACGCCGGCGATGAAAGTTGCTGATGGGGTAGTAGTGCTTACATTTGGCGAACGAAGCGATTGTAATGTGCGAGCTGCAGATGTTGAGATTCGTGAAGGTCGGCCACATTTTGATCTCGTAACAAAATCGGGTCGAGCAGCTGTTGGCATGCGCTTAGTTGGGCTACATCAAATTCCGAATGCGTTAGCAGCTGCAGCGATCTCAAGTGCGCTAGGACTATCTGTCGATCAAATAGCTGGCGCTCTATCGATGGCCGAACTTGCCAGCAAGTGGCGTATGGAAATATTTGAACTAAATGGTCGATTAATGATCAATGATTCATATAACGCTAATCCGGAATCAATGGCAGCCGCGCTACGCACGTTGGCTCTTTTTGCACAAGAACGCGGTGGCTCATCTTGGGCAGTTCTAGGAAAGATGCATGAGTTGGGGCCTTCTGAGAACACCGACCATGTCGCTATCGGAAAATTGGTTAGTGACTTAGGAATTGATCAATTGCTTACAGTTTCGATGCCTGCATATGGCCATGGGGTAGCAAGTGATAGCGATACGAAAGTTCATGAATTAGATGAGAAGAATTCAGTAGTTGAACTATTAAAAGAGATGCAATCTGGTGATGTATTGCTGGTCAAAGCATCCCGTGCTGAACATTTTGAGGAAATAGCCCAAGAAGTAGCAACGAACTGGCAAACTGATGCAGGAAAGAAGGATGACGAATAAATGAGACAGATCCTTATCTCGGGCGCCGTAGCGCTCTTCTTCGCTTTATTCGGCACCCCAGTTTTAATTAAACTTTTAGCTAAACGTGGCTATGGTCAAATAATTCGAGATGACGGCCCAAGTTCACACCACACCAAACGCGGAACTCCAACAATGGGTGGCTTGATAATTATTTTCGCAGCTATCGCTGGCTATTTACTAAGTCATGGAATCACGCAGACAGCCATGACTGCCTCAGCCCTCTTAGTTATTGCTTTGGTAATCGGTCTTGGTTTCGTCGGATTCGTAGATGACTGGTTGAAAGTTTCTCGCGAGAAATCTTTAGGTTTAAAAGGTAGATATAAAATTCTGGGGCAAGTAGTAATTGCGGCAACCTTCGCTTATTTTGGAATTCAATTTGCCGATAGCGAAGGACTATCGCCTATTTCGCTAAATTTATCGGCCGTTCGCGATACGAGCATTGTTCTAGGCGGGGTAGCGGTAGTTATCTGGATTGCCTTGATGGTAACTGCCACAAGTAATGGCGTAAATTTAACTGACGGTCTTGATGGTTTAGCTACCGGTGCTTCAGTTATGACTTTCTTATCATTTATTTTGATCGGCGTTTGGGAATTTGGCCAAAGTTGTGCGATTGCTGTTGATGCAGCTAGCGGATGTTATGCGGTTCGAGATCCGCTCGACTTAGCAGTGCTAGCTGCAGCCCTTGCTGGCGCATGTACTGGTTTTCTTTGGTGGAACGCTTCACCAGCAAAAATATTTATGGGTGACACCGGATCCTTAGCTCTGGGCGGCGCACTAGCTGGCTTAGCTTGCACCTTGAGAGTTCAACTACTACTTATTCCACTTGGTGGTCTCTTTGTAATCATTACGATGTCGGTAATTATTCAGACCCTATATTTCAAAGCAACGGGTGGAAAAAGAATTTTTCGTATGGCCCCGTTGCATCACCACTTTGAGCTAAAAGGCTGGGGCGAAGTAACGATCGTGCTGCGTTTCTGGATCATCGCTGGACTATGTGTAGCCCTCGGGCTAGGCCTCTTTTATGCCCAATGGGTTGCGCTTTAAGCGTTAAAAGATGTCAATTACTCCCCAGTTATCAACGCTTGGTGGCGTAGCTATTGCCCACGCACAACTGTTAGTACTGGGTGGCGGGGTCACTGGCCGTTCAGTTGCACAAGCCTTAAGCAACATGGGCGCAGAAGTTTCAATTTATGACGAAAACGAGAGCAGCACCTTTGAGTTCTCACGAGCAACAATTGACGAGTTATCAAATATCAATTGGGCAGCAGCCGTAGTTTCACCAGGCTGGCGCCCAAGTCATCCAGTAATTGCTGATTTGCGAAATCGTGAGATTCCGCTGCTAAATGAAATTGATCTGGCCTGGGAAATCAAGCAACAGGTAGCGCCAGAGCAGAAGTGGTTAGCGGTAACTGGAACCAACGGTAAGACTACAACTGTCGAACTTACCGAATCGATTCTTAAAGCCGCTGGAATAAACGCATTTGCCTGCGGCAATGTTGGCACGCCAGTGATCGATGCCGTCACCTCTGAGCAAAAGTATGACTACTTGATTCTAGAACTCTCCTCATTCCAACTTCACTGGTCTAAGTCAGCGGTATTTGTGGCCGGCTCAATCCTAAATATTGCGCTAGATCACATTGATTGGCATGGCTCATTTTCGAAGTATGCAAAATCGAAACTAGATTTACTAAGTCATTCTGCAACTGCGATCCTAAATGGCGATGATGCAGCAGTGGTCGAAGGCAGCCAACACTGGCCAGGTAGAAAAGTTTTCTACACGCTGCAAACACCTAAGCCCGGAGAGATTGGGTTAGTTGAAGATTTGTTAGTTGATCGAGCTTTTGTAGCAGATCCCATGGAAGCTGCCATGTTTTGTGAGTTAAGTGAAGTTCAACCAACTGCGCCACATTCAGTTTCAAATGCGTTAGCTGCGGCTGGCCTAGCCCGCGCCATTGGTATTGATAACGAAGTAATTCGTAGTGCGATCAAGAAGTTTCGACCAGGACGCCACCGCATTGAGTTAGTTTTAGAGCAGAACGGAATTCGTTGGATTGATGATTCCAAAGCAACCAATCCGCATGCTGCCCAAGCATCAGTAATGTCAGAGTTGAGTGTGGTCTGGATTGCCGGGGGACTAGCTAAAGGCGCTGAGATGAATGAATTAATTGCCCAAGTTGGTTCACGATTACGTGCAGTGGTATTAATTGGAACTGATCGAGAGTTAATTGCCCACGAATTACAGATTAATTTCCCGAAGGTTTCCCTAGTTCGCGTAGATCCAAAGCCTGGCCATGATCGCAGCAGCGCAGATAATGAGTTTATGAACCAAATAGTTACCGAGGCAAAACATCTGGCCCAAAGCGGCGATGCTGTGCTGTTGGCACCTGCTTGCGCATCGATGGATCAATTTCTTTCATACGGCGATCGCGGCGATCGTTTTGCCAAATCGGTTCGAGAAATAGTGGGTAAAAATGACAACGCCAGATAAGCGCAGCAAGCTACTGCAGCCATTTAACACTTTTGCACTCTTTGCTATCTGCGTCATTGCGTTAAGTATTTTAGGCTTGATAATGGTTTTCTCAGCCTCGACAATCTATTCGACTAAAGTAAATGGCAATACTTACGGAACTTTCTTGCGTCAACTTATGTTCCTGCTTTTCGCTCTACCAATTGGCTGGGTAGCAGCTAAATTGCGCTTGAACTTATGGCGGGCAATCGGTCGTGTTTCACTCCTAATTTCAATCGGCATGTTGGCTGTATTACTTATTCCAGGTGTCGGCTATGAGGTTAAGGGAAATCGAAATTGGATCGATATCGGACCTTTTGTAATTCAGCCATCTGAGTTTGCTAAATTTCTGATGATCCTGTGGGCTGCGACCATGTTGGCAAAGTATGAAAATGCCGGTGTAGTTCGAACAAACGTTTTGAAGTTAATTGTTCCTGGCTACATCGGAGTTCTAATCTTCGTATTGGCTGGAAAAGATTTAGGAACTGCCGCAGTAATCGGTGCGACTATGGCTGGACTACTTTTTGTCTCCGGAATCCCGCTTCGACTATTTGGCACTATCTCGGCTCTAGGCATGGCGGGTGTGAGCGTTTTGATTTTAAGTGCGCCATATCGAACTGCTCGTTTTCTCGTTTTTATTAATCCTTTCGCTGAAGGTGACTATAAGAATTATGGTTGGCAACCAGCGCATAGCTTGATGGGTCTGGCAACTGGTGGGTTCTTAGGTGTTGGCCTAGGAGCTAGTCGTCAGAAATGGGGCAATTTAGCTGAAGCACATACCGACTTTATTTTCTCGGTAATCGGTGAAGAACTAGGACTGCTTGGAACCATCGGGACAATAATGCTTTTCTGCGGTTTGATTTTTGCGATTTTCCGAATTGCCATTCGCGCAAATGATCCAATGGTTCGTTTTACTTGCGCCGGCATTGGCGTGTGGATCTCAATTCAATGTTTCTTTAATATTGGATCAGCAATCAGTTTGGTACCGGTAGTTGGCGTCACTTTGCCATTGATTTCATACGGCGGTTCATCACTAATTTCTACTTTTTTAGCACTCGGCTTTGTTTTAGGGGCCGCTCTTCGTGATCCTGAAGTGGCACGTGGGATTCGAGAACTCAGAAAGCCAGTTGCCAAATGAAGATAGTCCTTGCTGGTGCTGGTACAGCCGGACACATCGAACCAGCTTTAGCTGTGGCTGATGCATGGCGAAAAGAATTTCCCCAAAGTGAATTTGAGTTCGTTGGCACCACATCCGGCTTAGAAAATATTTTAATTGCGGGGGCTGGATATAAATTAAGCACAATTCCAAAAGTGACGCTACCGCGCTCGTTAAAGCCGGCTGGGCTTTTAGCGCCGCTTAAGTTTGGTCAAGCGCTCGCTAAATCACTACAGATAGTAAATGGTGCTGAATGTGTAATCGGATTTGGTGGATATGTATCGGCACCAATTTATCTAGCCGCCGCAATGCGCAGAATTCCATTTGTGATTCATGAAGCAAATGCCATTCCTGGCTGGGCGAATAAATTTGGCGCGTTTCTAGGTGGGGCGATGGCGGTAGGCAAGTCAGTTAAAACCGGGAAATTTAAGGCGGCTGAAGTTGTTGGGTTGCCACTAAAACCTGCAATTAGTGCAGCCCTAGATATAGCAAAGGCGGATTGGCCAGCCGCGCGTAGTTCTGCCAAAGCAAAGTTAGGAATTAAAGCTGATAAACCTTTGCTCTTAATAATGGGCGGCTCCCAAGGTTCGGCTGCGATCAATTCAATTGTGGCTAGCTCGCTATCAACTCTACTTACCGACTTTGAAGTCCTTCACTCTGTGGGTGGCAAGAACCAACTGCCGCAAGCAAGTGATGGATATTGGCCCGTTTCCTACATCGAAGATATGGCAACTGCCTACTTGGCGGCAGATCTAGTAATTGGGCGCAGTGGCGCTATTACGTGCGCCGAAATTAACGCTTTAGGTAAATATGCGATCTTCATTCCACTTGCGATTGGTAATGGCGAGCAGGCTCGCAATGCTGACTTCCTGATTGAACAAGGACGAGCAGCGCTAGTTCAGCAGAGCGACTTCAGTGCGCAATGGCTGATCAAGAATCTGAGCAGTGCATTGGCGAAATCCCAAGAATTTATGGCTGGAAATGAAAGTGATCGCGACGCTGCGGCAAATATTGTTAAGTTAATGCGCCGTCATGCCAGAATTGCGTAAATGAAGCCGACACAAACTTTGCCAGAGTTAATTGGTAAGCGTGTGCACTTCATCGGCATTGGTGGAGCCGGCATGAGCGGCTTAGCCCGCATTGCACTTTCACACGGAATTAAAGTCTCTGGCTCTGATACTAATGATTCAAATGTGGTCATAGCGCTTACCGCTCTTGGTGCAAGCGTTTCAGTAGGGCACAAGAGCGAAAATATTGATGGCGCAGATTTAGTCGTTTTCTCAACTGCAATTTCTGAGAATAATTCAGAGCGATTAAGAGCACTTGAACTAGGTTTGCCGATAATTGCCCGAGCAACTGCATTAGCGCTATTGATGTCAGAATCTAAAAGTATTGCGGTGGCAGGAACTCACGGAAAAACTACAACTTCATCAATGCTGACAGTTGCGCTGCAAGCAACAGGCGCTGATCCTTCTTTCGCAATAGGTGGCACTATCACCGCATCTGGTTCAAATGCACATCGTGGAACTGGTGATTTTTTTGTGGCCGAGGCGGATGAATCTGATGGTTCCTTTGTTGCCTATCATCCATATGGGGCGATAATTACAAATATTGAGCATGATCATGTTGACTTCTTTGCTGATGAGAGCGCAGTATTCGAAGTCTTTACTGAATTCGTTACGACAATAGATAGTGAAGGCTTTCTGATTTACTGTAATGACGATAAAGGGTCTCGTAAACTTGGCAGTGCGGTCACAAGTACCCGCACCTTTACTTATGGCACCTCACCAGATTCTGATTTAGTCATTGATCAAATAACCCTATTACCCCTTGGTTCTAGCGCTCGCGCAATCTGGCATGGCAAGGTAATCGGTAAAATCGAACTAAGCGTTCCTGGTCACCATAACTTGATGAATGCAGCTGCAGCCCTTGCCGCTGGAATAGTTCTAGATCAAGCCCCTGGTGAAATGATTGAAGGTTTAGCAACATTTAAAGGCGCAGGTAGACGCTTTGAAATAAAAGGCACCGTCAATGGAATTCGCGTTATTGATGACTATGGACATCACCCAACTGAAATTGAAGTCACCTTAACTGCGGCGCGCAGATTTGCCGGCGAAGGACGCTTAATCGTAGTTTTTCAGCCGCACCGCTATTCACGCACCAAGGCATTCATCAATAATTTTGCTACCACTTTAGATCTAGCCGATGAAGTAATTGTGCTCGAAATCTATGCCGCCAGCGAGAAACCTATCGCCGGCATTAGCTCAGAGGCGATTGTTGAAAAAATGACTCATGGAAAATTCATTCCCAACTTCATCGATGCTGTTGAAGCAGTTGTTAAGTCAGCTAGACCAGGTGATGTGGTTATTACCCTGGGCGCTGGCGATGTCAGTTCATTAGCACCAATTATCGTGGAAGAGCTAGCTAAATAAATGTTTTTACGCAAGCATCGGCTTTTCACACTCTTGGCGATTTTGCTAACCGCGGGTATGGCTTATTTACTTGGCTGGTCGAATGTCTTAACAATTAAAGAAATAAGTTATACGGGTTCGCCCACAAAGAGTAGTGAAGTAACCGTTAAAAACTTAGCTAGCCTGGAAGTTGGCGAGCGATTAGCTCGAATAGAGATGCGCAAAATTGCTGGACGTATCCAAACTCTGCCGTGGGTCGATAACGCTGACTTATCGCGCAATTGGATTTCCGGGGAAGTAGTTGTTGCAGTTACGCCACGTCTACCAATTGCAACATTTAATGGCCAACTCATGGATGCAACTGGAAAAAGATTTGAGTTGCCAGGTGGATATGACACGAAGCTGCCATCAGTTTTCGCCAAAGATGCCAAGAGTGGCTTAGCTGCGATCAAACTTTTTACTAAATTACCAACCGAATTCTCAACCCGTACTTCAGCCTTTACAGCGACCTCACCTGAAAATATTAATTTCAAAATTACTGAAGGCAAACGCTCGATAAATGTTATCTGGGGCGCTGATAATGAAATAGATCTTAAACTCAAGATATATAAGGCTTTGATAGCACTGAAAGAGAATTCCAAAATCGGAAAAATTGATTTAACAGAACCTCGTTCACCAATTGTGAAATAAAATTATTAACCAAAATAGCTAAAATAAAAAATAAAAAAGATGCGTGGCGGTCTTTGCCTACCTGGCCTACAAAGAATAGTTTCGCCTATATATCAGGCATAACAGTGATTCTCAACTTGAGGTTTACTGTTCTTTAGGAGGATAAAAAGTGGCTTCACCACAGAATTATTTAGCAGTCATCAAAGTTGTTGGTATTGGTGGCGGTGGAGTTAATGCAATCAATCGCATGATCGATGTTGGCTTAAAAGGTGTTGAGTTCATTGCGATTAATACTGATGCACAACATTTACTAATGAGTGATGCGGATGTGAAATTAGACATCGGTCGCAAATCAACCAAAGGTCTCGGTGCAGGTGCTGCACCTGAAAAGGGTCGCGAAGCTGCACTAGATCATGCAGATGAAATTGAAGAAATTTTGCGCGGTGCAGATATGGTTTTCGTAACTGCTGGCGAAGGTGGCGGTACTGGAACAGGTGGCGCTCCGATTGTTGCAAAGATAGCGCGCGATTTAGGTGCACTAACAATTGGAGTTGTCACTCGACCATTTAGTTTTGAAGGCAAGATTCGTCAATCACAGGCAGATGTCGGAATCGAAGAGCTTCGCAGCGAAGTAGATACTTTGATAGTTATTCCAAATGATCGTTTGCTAGCAATTAGTGATCGCAGCATTACTGCAGTGGATGCATTTAGATCAGCTGATCAAGTTTTGCTTTCTGGCGTACAAGGAATTACCGAAATCATTACGCAGCCAGGTTTAATTAACTTGGACTTCGCCGATGTTAAAACTGTTATGACTGATGCTGGTTCAGCGCTAATGGGAATCGGTTCTGCGCGTGGCGAAGATCGTGCTCGCCGCGCTGCTGAACTTGCTATTTCAAGTCCACTTCTTGAAGCGTCGATAGATGGTGCAATGGGCGTCTTGTTATCAGTTGCCGGTGGGTCAGATCTAGGTCTCTTTGAAATAAATGAAGCTTGCGAACTTGTACAAGCTTCAGCACATCCAGATGCGCGCATTATTTTCGGAACCACAATTGATGACGCACTGGGCGATGAGGTACGCATTACTGTTATTGCAGCTGGTTTCTCTGGCGGAGAGCCAAAGAAGGTATCAGTGCCAGTAATTAATGCTGCCGCCCTTTCCGGCAACGCTGATCCGCTTCCTAGCAATGACCCAATCTCAGTGGCACTTGATCTAGATGGCGATCGGCCATTGCGCCCACGCGTAAAGTTTGAAGAGCTGGTCTCTGAAGATGATATTGATGTGCCTGACTTTATGAAGTAGAGATGGATAGCTTCTTTACTAATCGCCATGGTGGTTTTAGCCAAGGCGATTACGCTTCCTGGAACTTAGCCAGTCATGTGGGCGATGATCCGGCAGATGTAGAACAAAATCGAGCGAAGTTGCGTGAGCGAGTAGGTAATTTCGTAGTTATGTCACAAGTTCACGGTGACACCGTTGTCGTAGTTGATGAAGTACCGGCTGAAGTTCCAGTCGTTGATGCGCTAATTACCGGTAACCCAAATTTAGCTTTGGTGGTCATGGTGGCGGATTGTATTCCGCTTCTGTTGCGTAGTGAAAAATTAGTTGCCGCAGTCCATGTTGGTAGAGCTGGGCTAATGAATTCGATCGCACTAAAGACAGTTGCCAAAATGCGCGAACTAGGTGCATCGCAAATTTCGGGTTCTATTGGACCGGCGATTTGCGGTAGCTGTTATGAAGTTCCACAGCAATTGCATGATCTGGTCATTGCGGTGCACCCGTTGGCAAGTAGCAAAACCAGGATCGGTACGCCAGCGTTAGACTTACCAAAAGCCCTAATCACCGCCCTTGCAGTAGTCGATGTGCCGGTTGGAATTACCGCCGATTGCACTCTAGAAGATGATAATTCTTTCTCGTATCGTAGAAATCAAGTTACCGGTCGTCAGGCAGGAGTCATTAAATTATGAGTGATCGTAAGGCTGAAATTTCTCGCAATCTGCAGGAAGTGAAAGAGCGGATTAATGGCGCTGCCAAGTCAGTTAATAGAGATCCGAATGAGATTCAATTGATTGTGGTGACGAAGACTTTTCCAATTTCTGATATTGAAATTCTGCGTGACTTGGGTGAATCTAATTTTGGCGAGAATAGAGATCAAGAGGCCGGCCCCAAAGCTCAAACGATTCCAGCTATTTGGCATTTTCAAGGCCAAATTCAGAGCAATAAAATTAAATCAATCTGCGAATGGGCTGATGTAATTCATTCAATTTCCAGCGAGAAAGAAATCCTAAAATTTGCTCAAAGTGCGCGTAAACATCAGGTTTTTTTGCAAGTTTCCCTAGATGGGCAAGTGGGTCGTGGGGGAGCAAGCCCGGCAGATTTGGCTCAATTAGCTGACCTAGTAAATGAGAGCAACAACTTAGACCTCTTAG
>Ga0209444_10002379_pt1 | contig 10317 bp, 10 predicted proteins | sample LauGreFaBDMM15DN_2_FD_188215 | JGI IMG/M metagenome (GOLD analysis project Ga0209444, IMG submission 188215) | Freshwater lake microbial communities from Lake Michigan, USA - Fa13.BD.MM15.DN (SPAdes) (version 2) | ecosystem: Environmental > Aquatic > Freshwater > Lake | place: Lake Michigan...
CTCTAGCAAATACCTCTTTCACATTGTTGAAGAACTCGAACAACGCAATATGCCTACCGAGTTGGCATTGCTCCCTTTTATAGAAAGTGCTTTTAACCCCCAAGCCGTATCCAGCGCGCGCGCCACTGGCATGTGGCAATTCATGCCTGCTACAGGTAAAAGTTTTGATCTAAAACAAAACGTTTTCCGCGACGACAGACGTGATGTACAAGCCTCTACGCGCGCCGCTTTGGACTATTTAGAACGCCTCTACAAACAGTTTGGCGATTGGCACCTTGCCTTGGCTGCCTACAACTGGGGCGAAGGCAATGTGGGCAAAGCGATTGCGCGCAACCAACGCGCCGGCCTCCCCACTAGCTACGTCGATCTCAACATGCCCATGGAAACGCGTATGTATGTGCCCAAGTTCCAAGCCATGAAAAATATTGTGGGAAATCCACCCGCCTATAACGTGGTGTTATCTAGCATTCCCAACCGCCCGTATTTCCAAAGTGTGCCGCTGCAACGTGATATGGACGTAACGGTTGCAGCCAAAATGGCAGAAATCAGCGTGGAAGATTTCAAGTCATTGAACCCGTCCGCCAGCCGTCCTGTGTTGCTAGCGGCTGGAACGCCTACTATTTTGCTGCCATGGGATAAAGCCGAGGTATTTCAGCGCAATTACGAGTCCACTGGCCTTGGACGCATGGCGTCTTGGACAGCTTGGATTGCACCATCGAACATGAAGCCCGCCGAAGCGGCCAAACGCGTTGGCATGAGCGAAGCCGATTTGCGCGCTGTTAACAATATTCCCGCCAAAATGATCATCAAAGCTGGTTCTGCCTTGCTAATTACTAGAACGATGCGGGTCGTTGATGACGTCACAGCACGGGTTGCTGATAACGGCAAACTTGATTTGTCACCCGAAGCGATTGCAAAGCGAAAAAAAGGTGGCAAGGGAAGCAAAAAGGCTAAAGGGGATGGTTCTAGTAAGCAGGCATCCAAGAAGTCGGGTAACGACAAGCCCGACCTGAGTGTGGCTAAGCGTTAAGTTAAGCTGAGTTAAGTTCCGCGTTTTAGCATCTTTAAGCCTTGCGCCGATCGACCAAAGCGTGGGCAATGGTGCCCAAATCGACATATTCCAACTCACTACCAACCGGCACTCCGCGCGCTAGACGGGTGACCTGCACATTACGGCGTTTCAAGGCTTCACCTAGCACGTGGGCGGTGGCCTCCCCCTCGGCTGTGAAGTTGGTCGCCAAAATCACTTCGCTGACAACTCCATCGCTTGCGCGCTCCAAAAGCTTTTGCAAGCCAATGTCTTTGGGGCCTTGGCCGTCAAGCGGACTAATGCGTCCCATCAAAACGAAATACAAACCTTTGTAGGCTGCGGTGCGCTCCACCGCAGACTGGTCAGCAGGGCTTTCGACCACGCAAAGTCGGCTGGTGTCACGCGTGGTATCCGCACATGTGAGGCAAATAGGTTGGGTGGTGAAGGTGTTGCAAGACTCGCAGTGTTGAACTTCTGCCACCGCAATTTGCAAAGCATCGGCAATCAGCTTGGCGCCTTCACGGTCATGTTGCAAGAGGTGGTAAGCCATGCGTGAAGCGGATTTCACACCCACGCCAGGCAAACGGTGCAACGCTTGGATCAGCCCTTCTAAAACCGAAGTGTTGGCCATTAAAACGGCAGTTTCAGGCCAGGTGGCAAGCCTGCAGTGAGCTTGCTCATCTTGGCTTCGCTGGTCTCTGCGGCTTTGCGCACAGCGTCGTTGAAAGCGGCAGCGACCAAGTCTTCGATCATGTCTTTGTCGTCGGCCAACAAGCTTGGGTCGATGGTGACGCGCTTGACGTCGTGCTTGCAGGTCATCAATACCTTGACCATTCCAGAGCCTGATTCGCCGGTGACCTCAATATTGCCCAATTCTTCTTGTGCTTTTTTAAGGTTGTCTTGCATGGCTTGCGCCTGCTTCATCAGACCTGAGAGTTGTCCTTTGTTGAACATGTGATTCCTTTTATGAACTTAAACCGGCTTGATACTGCCAGGAACTATTTTCGCGTCAAAGTCGCGCATCAAAGATTGCACGAACGGATCTTGCAAGATGATCGCCTCCGCCCGCGCCTGCCGCTCGGCATTTTCTTGCTTTATGCGCTTAGCAGTGCTGTCTTGCACAGCGCCCATGACAACGGTCAATTGGACCTCATGGCCGAATTGCGCCAATGCCGCTTGCAAACGTTCGCAGTTACTGGGGGTGTTGAGCGAGTCTTTGTCGACTTGCAATGTCCATTTTTTGTTGTCCCGCGCCATCAACTGCGATTGCAAAGCCAACTCACGAACCAAGGCGTTGATGGCTTGGGCTTCGACCATTTCGCGAACTAACTGGTTCCAGAAGTCGCCTACTGGAGTTTTAGTCAGGATTGAGGGGGTAACTTCTTCGCGAGGCTTAGCTTGTTGGGGTTGCGATCTTTGCACATTATTCGAACCTTCTGGACTTCGAACAGGAGCAGCTAATTCAGAAGTTTTTTTTTCAGCCGGTGCCGAAGCGATTTGGCTACCGCTGGCCGCATCAGACAGTGACTTGGTCTTAAACGCCAGCAAACGCAAAAGCACCATAGTCAAGGCAGCGTATTCGTCAGGCGCCAAGCCCAGCTCTTGTCTTCCATGTATGCACAGGCTATAAAGCAACTGCGTTTCATCGGCTGGCATAAGGCCTGCCAAACGCGTGATATCTGCCGCTTCTGGGTCGGTGCTATCTGCCTCAGGCGAGTTGCCTACAGCTTGCAAAACCGCCATGCGCTGCAAAACGCTGGACATATCCTCTAAAGTGGACGCAGAGTTCAAACCATGCAGACGCAAGGTCTCGGAAATCGCCACTACAGATTTGCCATCGCCATGGGCCAATGCCTCGATCAACTGAAATACATAGGTGCGGTCGGCGCTACCCAACATGTGCTTGACTGACTCTTCTTTCAGCTGGCCACCGCCAAAAGCAATAGCTTGGTCGGTCAAACTCAAAGCGTCACGCATCGAGCCACGGGCTGCGCGGGCAATGAGTCGTAAGGCCTGTGGTTCAGCTTCGATAGATTCTTGCTGCAACACATACCCTAAGCGTGACAAGACGATCTCAGGTGCCATGGGTCGCAAATTGAACTGCAAGCACCGCGAGAGAACGGTGACCGGGACTTTTTGTGGGTCAGTCGTCGCCAAAACAAACTTCATGTACTCGGGCGGCTCTTCCAACGTTTTGAGCATCGAGTTAAAGGCTGGTCCTGTGAGCATGTGCACTTCGTCAATCATGAAGACTTTGAAACGACCTTGCACAGGTTTGTAAGCAGCTTGTTCGAGTAAAGACTGCACATCGTCAATCCCCCTATTGGAGGCGGCGTCTAGTTCTGTGTAGTCAATAAAACGGTCTGCATCAATGTCGGTACACGCTTGGCACACACCACAAGGGGTGGCGGTGATTCCGCCCTGCCCGTCAGTTCCTTGGCAATTGAGCGATTTGGCCAATATGCGCGAGACCGTAGTCTTGCCAACCCCGCGGGTGCCTGTAAACAAATAGGCGTGGTGCAGTCGTTGGGTGGTGAGCGCGTTTGTGAGAGCCTGCACTACGTGTTCTTGCCCCACCATTTCGGTAAAAGTTTTGGGACGGTACTTGCGGGCCAGCACTAGGTAAGACATAAGCGTGTGATTCTAGGTGACCTACAATTTGGGTCGACGGGCCTTCCCACATGGTGAAGCGGCCAACCGGGTCAGGTGGGGAACCAAGCAGCCCTAACTGTGGAGCCAGTGCTGGGGTCGAGGTCCGTCACCTTCTCACTGTTTATTTAACGAACTATCCGGTCTTTGGCAACCGCACCGCGGATTTGGTCGATCAACAGACCCTTCATATCCCTTTGTATCGCTTGCGAGCGTAATGCGATGTAGCGCAGTTTGGTTTGCGTGGGGTCGAGTTTGGATTCCGACAAGGCTTGCAACCACAAAGCATCATGTTTGACGCCTTCTTCTAGTTCGCGCAAAACCATGGCGCGGACTATGGGCGAAGCTTGTTGCGTCATTCGACAGATTCCGTCATGGCCTTAAATAGGCTTTCGCTTTCATGGGCGCCTGAAACACCTACTTTGCGGTTGAAGATGAAAAAAGGCACGCCGGTCACACCCATGTCGCGCGCTGATTTGTCGCTGTCGCGGGTTTCTTGCATCAAGGCTTCGCTGGCCAGGCATTCTTCTGCAACAAAAGGCGACATGCCTGCCATGATGGCGACTTCCACCAGAACTTTGGCGTCGGTGAGATCGCGTCCTTCTAAAAAATAGGCTTGGAACAACGCTTCGACCATACGCTCTTGGCCTTCGACGCTGTCGCAAGCACCGATCAGGCTGTGGGCTTGGATGGTGTTGGGCTGGCGCTTGATTTGGTCAAACTTAAAAGCAATGCCAACGTCTTCTCCTACTCCGCTAACCCGCTCATAAATGCTGTCTGCGCGATCGCCAAATTTGTTTTTAACGTACTCAGAGCGCTCAATGCCTTCGGGTTGCATTTCAGGGTTGAGTTGGAAAGCGTGCCAACGGACTTCGGGCACCACATCTGGGTGCTCTTTGGCCAGCATTTCAAGCGCACCTTCCAAGCGACGTTTGCCCACATAACACCAGGGGCACACCACATCGGATACGACATCAATCGTTAGAGTTTTCATAGAGATACTTGCTTTCTGCCACAATGCCCTAACTGTACAGTTACTGCAATTCTGAGAGGACCCCGCTATGGCAAGTGACCTAATTAAACACACTACTGACACCACTTTTGAAGCGGATGTCTTGCTGGCTGATAAGCCTGTTTTAGTTGATTACTGGGCGGAATGGTGCGGCCCATGCCGCATGATTGCCCCCATTTTGGACGAAGTTTCCGCCGCTTACGAAGGCAAATTGCAAATCGCCAAGATGAATGTGGACGAAAACCGCGACATCCCCGCCAAATTTGGCATCCGCGGTATTCCTACCCTCATGTTTTTCAAAGGCGGCCAATTGGCGGCGACCAAGGTTGGCGCCATGAGCAAAGCCCAGTTAACTGCTTTTATTGACCAGCAATTGGCCTAAATCTGGCGGGCATTCGCAAATATTGCCCCTTACCCGCTCAAAGCCCGCACTTGGCAACGAGTTCGGGCTTTTTATCTGTCATAATTTCACCTGAATTGAGCGATTACCTATTTGGAAGTTGACTCCCCATCTGGGCGCGAATTCTGGTCCTGCCGCTACGCAGACCTCGTTTTTTGACCTCCCCCCTTTATTTTTAACGAACTCCCCTTGGAGTCATCTATGCACCTGAACGAACTCAAGGCACTGCACGTGTCTGAAGTACTGAAGCAAGCCGAAGAACTCGAAATTGAAAACACGGGCCGCATGCGTAAGCAAGAGCTCATGTTCGCCATCATCAAAAAGCGCGCCCGCGCTGGCGAACAAGTGTTTGCCGACGGTGTCCTCGAGATCTTGCCCGACGGTTTTGGATTCTTGCGTAGCCCCGATACCAGCTACACCGCCAGCACGGACGACATCTACATTAGCCCAAGCCAAGTAAGACGTTTTAACCTGCATACAGGTGACATGATCGAAGGCGAAGTTCGTATCCCCAAAGACGGCGAGCGCTACTTTGCACTTACCAAGCTCGATAAAGTCAACGACGACCTGCCCGAGAACAACAAACACAAGGTCATGTTTGAAAACTTGACCCCCTTGTTCCCACGCGAGCACATGAAGCTCGAACAAGATATCAAGGGTGAAGAAAACATCACCGGCCGCATCATCGACATCATCGCGCCCATCGGCAAAGGCCAGCGTGCTTTGGTGGTTGCGCCGCCTAAGAGCGGTAAGACCGTGATGATGCAGCACATCGCCCACGCGATTGCCGCCAATTACCCCGATAGCCACATGATGGTCTTGTTGGTCGACGAGCGCCCTGAAGAGGTGACCGAGATGCAACGCTCAGTCAAGGCAGAAGTTATTGCTTCTACTTTTGATGAGCCAGCAGCCCGCCACGTGCACGTGGCTGAGATGGTGATTGAGCGCGCCAAGCGCTTGGTAGAACTCAAAAAAGACGTGGTGATCTTGCTCGACTCGATCACCCGTTTGGCACGCGCCTACAACAACGTGGTGCCGTCCTCTGGCAAAGTGCTCACCGGCGGTGTTGATTCGAACGCGCTGCAACGCCCCAAGCGTTTCTTTGGTGCGGCCCGCAAGGTTGAAGAAGGTGGCTCTCTCACCATCATCGCTACAGCCTTGGTCGATACCGGCAGCCGTATGGACGAGGTGATCTTTGAAGAATTTAAAGGCACCGGCAACTGCGAAATCCATTTGGACCGCCGTTTGTACGAAAAACGGGTGTTCCCAGCGATTCAACTCAACCGCAGTGGTACCCGTCGCGAGGAGTTGTTGCTACCGCCCGAAATTCTGCAAAAAACCCGCATCTTGCGTCAGTTCATGTACAACATGGATGAGATCGAATCCATGGAATTGATGCTCAAAAACATGAAGGCCACCAAGACCAATGTGGACTTCTTCGACTTGATGCGCCGCGGCGGATAACTTCAGTTGCCTGCTTTCTCCATATTGAAGTGGTTTGTTGCGGGCTTGGGTTTATATTGGCTGGCAGGTTGTTCTAGCCCCAAGATAGCCTCTGAACCCCAGGTAATCATGCCTGTAGTTGCAGCTGTAGCTGTAGCTGTAGCCGAGGTCGTTGTAGAAGAAAAACCAGCACCCGCATTGGTGTCATCAGCCCGAACGCCAAAAGAATACCGGCATGATGCCGCCAAACACATTTACGGCCACAACCAACATCGCATCCACCAAGGCAAACTGCCGCCACTTTTGTACGCCATTGGTGTTGTGACATTTGAAGTGCGTGAAGACGGAAAAATCCAATCTTTTGACTGGATGCGCAAACCCAAACAAGCCCCTGAAGTGATTCAAGAAATCGAACGCATCATCAAAGCGGCGGAACCTTTTCCCGCACCCACCCATCTTGGGCGTGTGCACTACACCGAAACTTGGCTCTGGCATAAAAGCGGTACGTTCCAGTTAGCCACGCTCACAGAGGGGCAAATTTAAATCTCGAATCTGACTCTTTGTGCCTCTATCTTGGTGGAGTCGCATGGTGCCAATATCGTCTTTGTTCTTCGCGCACGCAACGCATCCGCTCTGGCTTATCGCTTTGCCAAACTGATGCACCACACCAAATGCTCTGAAATACACGTATGTCTAATGCTTCATACCGTGCTATGACATCTTGTCGCGGATGGCCAAAACGGTTGCGATACCCCGCTTGCACCCAAGCAATGCTGGGCAACACCGCCTTTAAAAACGATTGGGTGGATGACGTAGCGCTTCCGTGGTGCGGCACTAGGAGCCAATCCGATTTCAAGTTCACCCCGCTCTGCACCAATTGGTTTTCTTGGGTTGCCTCAATATCTCCCACTAGCAATGCGCTTTTACCGGACGCGCTTTCTATACGAAGCACACAACTCAGTGCGTTAGGTTTGAGTTTTTTGACATAGTCGGCTTGTTGCGGATGCAACACCGAAAAATAAACGCCATCCCATTGCCACTTCTGACCGGCAGTGCATGTTTGCATCGGATGGGTCGTTCGCAAAAGATGGTCAGAAGGTATCGATGTCAGCACATCTGCTTGAGGTTGCATCTTGAGCACGCTGTTTGCGCCTCCACTGTGGTCACTGTCTTGGTGGCTGATGACGACGCGGTCTAAACGCTCGCCTAAAGCAACCAGCAAGGGCACAAGTACTCTTTGGCCGGCATCTGTCTCTGGCGAATAACGTGGCCCCGTGTCGTAGAGAAGGCTCTTGCTCGAAGTTCGCACCAATACTGCATGGCCTTGTCCCATATCTGCGCCAATGAGTTCAAACTCGCCAGCAGATGGTCTAGGCGTTTGCCAGTTGAGCACTGGCCAGATGCACAAAGCGCCTGATAGTCGCCACCACCAAGCCACAGGCATTGCAAATACAAACATCCCTGCAATACTGAGCAAACCCATCCACAAGGGCGCGGCAGGCGCAGACCATTGCGCCCAAAGAAGACTGGCCATCCAGCTAAGACAAATCCCCAACCCAGTGATGGCCCATGCGGCCAGGCTCCAAGCGAAGGGAATAAGCAATCCCAGCATGGACAAAGGCGTCACTACGCACGTCACCCATGGCACGGCAAGGAGGTTGGCAAAAAATCCGACCAAGGAGACTTGATGAAAGAACAGCAAGCTTATGGGTGCCATGCATACACTCATTAAAAATTGTTCTCTGATAAGCGTAGGTAAAAATTGAAACGATTGCGAACCGACAAACAAAATCGATACCGCCATAAAACTCAACCAAAAGCCCGCTTGCAAAAAAGCCCACGGGTCTGCGATCAACACCACAGTTGCTGCGAACAATAGAACTTGGTACGCAGGCCATCTCCATCCGGACATTCGCAAAGCCAACACAGCGCCTAACATCCACACGGTGCGCTGTGCTGGAATGGCCCAACCCGTGAATACGCTATAGGCAACGGCAGTTAAAAGCGCTGCTAACCATGACGCCTGCTGAGCTGGCAACACAAGACACCAAGATGCCTTGCTCCACTTGTCGGAACGCCGCCAGATCCAGCCAACACATCTAGCCACCAGCCATGCAAGCGCGGTAATGTGCAAACCTGAAATCGCCATCAAATGCGCAACGCCTGTCGCGCGAAACACATCCCAATCTGCGCGCTCGATCGCTGCTTGGTCACCTAACAACAAAGCCACCACCACACCGGCGCCTTGTTGATCACCTAATTGCGCATACACCCGTTGGCGCACCCATTGACGGCATCGCTCTATCGGATGCTGCCAACTACGGGCTATCAACTCCGGTTGGTTATCTTTAGGTCCATTGCGAACATACCCTGTCGCTTGTAAACCCTGCTCCCATAACCACAACTCGTAATCAAAACCATGTGGGTTGATGTGGCCATGTGGCGCTTTGAGCTTGACAGAAAACTTCCACATATCGCCGGCTTGTAAATCAGTTGGCGTTGGGCCATTTGTAAGCGTATTCACATACCAACCCAGCATGACTTGTGGTGGAAGTTCTACTAACTCTCCACTTGCCAGTTGCGCGTATTGCACCGCAAAGCGAAAACGAATGTTTTCTTGCATACGCTGTGGCATAGCAGTGACACGTCCCACCACTTGTAAAACTTGACCTTCTAATCTTGGTGCTATTTGTTTTTCAAGAAAAACTTGCGCTCGCAATGCACAACAGAAGAAAGCGGTTGCTGCGGAAATCACCAATATCAGTGCGCATTGCAAGAACACAGGCAGTGTCAAACGGTGCCAGCACCGTATGAATGTGACCAGCAATACAGCAGAGGAAAAAACGCCGGCGAGGTTAACCCATGCAAGCCAAAGAGACGCTTGTTGCAGTTGCAAGGCTGTCCCAGCAATCCAACCTAAAAAGAAATGCAGTAAAAATGAAAACACCCGAACATCGTCGGGTGTTTATGCGTAGTTTAGGTAAGCGCTGCTATTGAATTAAGTTAGCAACGCTTTTGAAAACCAGCACACTGCTGTTGTTAGCCAGCAGCAGCCTTAGCTGCGCAAACTTCTTTTTTCAACGCAGACATATAGGTGTTGGGTCGAATCGGAGTTTCACGGTTACGCCATTCTTGAAGATCTTCTGTCGACACTTCTTTGCCCTTGCCCATAGCCTTATCGAAATAACTGATCGACAAACGCGCCACCATATCTGTCTTGCAATACACACGCAAACGAATCATGTAGGAGGCATAGGGCTCACCTGTGGGCGTTGTGTCGGCCTTTGCCAAATTGGTCAAAACCCAGGCATAACGCGACACATGCGCAGGCTTGACAGCATCTTTGTCGAAGAAATATTGGGCTTCAGGCTCTGTGGCTAATTCGCTCCATTCCGCGCGGGCAGAACTGCTCCAACCAATCAAAAGGCCAAAGATAAAAACGCAAACAGCAAAACCACGAAATAACATGACAACCCCCATCTTTGAAAGACTCACTGTTGATATCGTCAGGTGGTCTTGTTTCTTGAGGTGTATGGAGGTAATCATTTTGAGTTAGTTTTTCTTTAATTGTTCAAGCAATGCGACAATCAAAAGCATAATCAAAATTTTTACCCTATCTTAAAAGAGTCATGAGCATATACAACAAGCTTTCTGAACTTGGCATCGAATTGCCACCTGTTTCTGTCCCAGCTGCAGCCTATGTGCCTTTTGTACAAACGGGTAAATTGGTTTTTTTAAGCGGCCACATCGCCAAAAAAGACGGCAAGCCATGGGTCGGTCAAC
>Ga0209444_10002384_pt1 | contig 10308 bp, 6 predicted proteins | sample LauGreFaBDMM15DN_2_FD_188215 | JGI IMG/M metagenome (GOLD analysis project Ga0209444, IMG submission 188215) | Freshwater lake microbial communities from Lake Michigan, USA - Fa13.BD.MM15.DN (SPAdes) (version 2) | ecosystem: Environmental > Aquatic > Freshwater > Lake | place: Lake Michigan, USA...
GGCCAAAACAAGATCTGCTCGATCTTGACCAATACACGGACTAGCAACCAATTCCGAGTAATTCATCGCTAAAAGTCGATTGAGAACACGGTCAATCTCGGCGCGTTCCATCCAAATCCCGTCGACTGAACGGCGATCATATCGCGGAAGGTTCAAATGAACTCCAGCAAGCGTTGTAACCGTACCGGATGTACCCAAAAGATGAAACTTTTTTGCGTGAGTTCCGGAATTCAGAGAAACTGCAAAGGGCTTCAACAGTTCTTGCACATGTTTCACAATTTCGTCGAAGGCTTCCCTCGTGAGGCTCCTTCCCCCAAAGCGCTCTGCCATATTGACGACGCCTACTGGCATCGAGACCCAATCACGAACACTATGCGAGCCTGCCGATGGCTTGGATGCTGTCTTGTCGAGATAAACCACCTCGGATGATCCGCCTCCGATATCAAAAAGGATCACCCCTTCGGCTTCCGGGTCAGCAAGCGCAACGCACCCCGCAGCGGCGAGATGCGCCTCGGTACCACGATCAATCACTTCAAGAATAAGCCCCAACTCATCGTGAACGCGCTCAATGAAGACGCCCCCATTACACGCAATGCGACACGCTTCCGTTGCTATAAGTCTAGAACGAGACACGCCCCTATTTAGCATTTTTGCTTTGCACACCCTGAGCGCATCAAGCGTTCGATGAATAGCTTGCTCTGAAAGTGTTCCAGAAGACGAGACCCCTTCACCCAATCGCACAATCCGCGAGAATGCATCCAAAATTTTGAACCCGTTCTCGCTCGACCGTGCCACCAAAAGTCTGCAATTATTCGTTCCGAGATCGAGCGCGGCGTAAATCGTTTGATCAGATTCATGGGTGGCAACCGAATTTTGCAACAATGATGCCCCAAATCTAAAATTTCTGATGAGCAAGAGAGCAGTTTAACTCTATGACCATCACCTACCATACATTTTGAATTTTTGAAGAACAATCATTGTTGGCAGGATAGCACCGGATCAATCGGCACTTCGAGAACCTAGCATAAATTGAACCGACGATGCCCGCCTAAACAAGAAACCTAAACTAACCACTAAGGTTGAACATCTTGATGATTGAGATCAAGAAAACATTGCCTGATGATTTGCATCAGATAATTCGGCACGAATGGCTTCTTAATTACAGCAGCAAACCCACCTGCGATTGCATCTTGCACATTTGAGCGCGTCGAATCATCAATAAATAGAATAAATTTTGGTAATTGTCTCTCGAAAGACGGTAAAACCGACAATGTTCTAAGAAGCTCAACGCCGTTAACAAAAGGAAGTTTATCGTCAATGATCACAATATCCGGAACACTCGATGTGCAGGATTCGATCAATGTGGCGCCGTTATCATGAAACTCGACACGACCGCTCTTGCCGTCATTGAAAAGATCGGCAATCACCCGACGATGGAACGGGGTCGGATCGGCAACAGCAATGTGAGCACTCGATAATCCGCGCAACTGATGGAAATCTCTTGTAACGACCAATTATTTCAAAACTATCGTAGTTGAGTTTCTAACCGTTAAAATAAGCCCGTCGATTTTTAATCAATCAAAAACGCTAAAAATTCATACCGAGCCAGCTTTTCTTTTGATTACGCCGTCCAATCTGTCCAAATAGAGATAAATTACGGGAGTAATGTAGAGAGTCAGCAGTTGCGAGATCAAAAGCCCACCAACAATTGTCACTCCGAGTGGCTTCATGAATTCAGAACCTGCGCCAGCCCCTAACGCAATTGGGAGTGCTCCGAGAAGCGCTGCAAGCGTCGTCATCATTATCGGTCTGAACCTGACTATGGCTGCTTCACGAATAGCAGATAGCGCATCTGCCCCCTCACGGCGGCGATCAATAGCAAAATCGATCATCATGATGGCGTTCTTCTTTACCAATCCGAGCAACAGAAGAATGCCGATCACCGCGATAACTGATAGTTCCATCGACATGAAATTGAGAGCCAGCAAAGCGCCAATTCCCGCCGACGGTAGTCCAGATAAGATTGTTATGGGATGGATGAAACTTTCATAAAGAACGCCCAAAATAAGATAAATCACGAGCAAAGCCAAAAAGATCAGTGTTCCCTGTCCCTTTAAAGACTCTTGAAAAATCTGAGCAGCTCCTGAAAAATTCGAGCTAATCCGTGAACCAATATCAGCTTCACGCTCGATGGACCGGATTGCATCAATTGCAGCGCCGAGTGCTACGCCCGGAGAAAGATTGAATGAAATGGTAACCGAGGGCAACTGAGACTGTCGGGAGACCGACAAAGGCCCGACCGTTTTCGAAATTGTTGCGAAAGAGCCAATAGGGACGCTTCTTCCTTCGCTATTGCGAAGCATCAATCCGCTGACTGCATTCGGATCGGACTGAAAAACACGATCGCTCTCCAAAATCACCGCATAATCGTTTGTATCCGTATAAATCGTTGAAATTTGCCTAGAGCCAAACAAATCGAAAAGAGTACGCCGAATTTGGTCGTTGTTTATACCGAAATTTGCTGCTTTCCCGCGATCCACGTCGACCATCAGCATGGGATTTGACATTTGGGCATCGCTACTAACATCGCGTAGCTCTTTCAATGTCTTCATCTTTTTTAAAATCTTCGCGGAACTGTCAAAGAGTTCTTTTAAATCAGGAGACTGAAGGGAATATTGGTACTGCGAACGACTTTGACGTCCACCGCTCAAATTGACATTTTGAACAGACTGAAAAATTGACGAGACACCTACGACTTCCGACGTTGCCTTGCGAAGTCTTGAAATGACGGCAAAAACATCATCTCGTTCACTGCGATCTTTTAACTGAACAAATCCAAAGCCTTGATTTGACGATCCGAACCCAACGCTTGAGGTCATATATGCAACAGCAGGATCACTCAATACGATCTCATTAATCGACTGTTGCTGAACACTCATTGCTTCAAAAGAGATATCGAGTGGGCCCTCCGTTGAAAGCCGAACCAAGCCCGTATCTTCCTGAGGAAAGAAACCCTTTGGACTATCGATGTACAATTTGACACTAAAACCAATCGACGCGACGGTTAGGAGAAGTACAAAAATTTTCTTTTCAAGAGCAAAATCGAGAGACTTTCGGTAGCCTGACCTGAAACCATCGAAAAATTCATTTATTTTTGCAACGTGACCGGTGTCGGATGTCAATGACGACTTAGCAGAGCTTTTAAGAATTAGACTGCACATCATCGGCGTTAACGTCAATGAGACAAGACCCGAGATCAAAATGGCAACCGAGATAACCATGGCAAATTCCGAAAATACCTTGCCGACCACGCCTCCCATGAAAAACACCGGAATAAATACAGCGATAAGAGAGAACGTGATCGAAACAATCGTAAATCCTATTTCCTTGGACCCCTTCAGCGCCGAATCTAGTCGATTCGTTCCATTTTCCTGATGGCGTGTGATATTCTCGAGCATGACAATCGCATCATCGACAACAAAGCCGACTGCCAAAGTCAGCGCGAGCATGGATATGATATTTAACGACGACCCCAGCCAAACCATGACGGCGAAGGTTCCGATAAGTGAAATCGGTATAGCAAGGGCCGGGATCAGCGTCGCTCTGAACGATTTCAAAAATAGAAAGATGACGATCACGACGAGAATGATCGAGATAAGCAAGGTGAACTGGAGTTCCGATATCGAATTACGAATGGGCAATGATCGATCGCTTAACGCCTCTAACTTCATCGAGCTAGGTAATTGCTCTCTGAAACCATTAAGTTTTCCCTTGATCGTATCAACCACAGCAACTGTGTTGGCATCGGACTGCCGATAAATAGCCAAAAGAATTGAACGGTCACGATTTAACCACGACGCGACCTGATCATTCTCAACCGATTCATAAACAGTGGCGACATCCCCTAGGCGAATTGTATTATTGTTCTGTGTCCGCATCGTGAGCGACGCATAATCTTGTGCGGCCAGCATCTGATTGTTTGATGAAATCGTCAGTCTTTGCGTCTCACCCCGCAAAACCCCGGTTGCCTGATTGGAATTCGCGGCAGAAACAGTCTCTCGAATGTTTTCGAATGAAATACCTCTGGCGATAACCGCGTCAGGTCTGGCGAGTATACGAATGGCAAACTTCTGAGCCCCAAATATTTGAACTTGAGCCACTCCAGCGATTTGGGATATTCTCTGTTGAACAACAGTCTCAGCAAATTCGGTGATCTTTGAAAGTGACAAATTCGAACCGGTCAAAGCAAGAAATAAGATCGGCTGATCCGATGGGTTCACTTTTCTAAAACTTGGCGGACTGGATATCTCCTCAGGTAGTCTCCTCAATGCTGAACTAATTCCAGCCTGAACATCCAGAGCGGCTTCATCAATATTGTGATCAAGATCAAACTGAAGTGTTATGGATGTAGAGCCTTGGCCTGACACAGAAGTCATCGACGAAACGCCCGAAATTGAAGAAAACTGCCGCTCAAGTATCGCCGCAACTGAAGACGACATGACTTCGGGACTAGCGCCCGGAAGATTGGCTGACACGTTGATTGTAGGAAAGTCGACGCTCGGCAAAGCAGCAATCGGGAGTTTAAAAAATGAAAATACGCCAAAAATACTCAGTGCGAAAACCATTAAGGTCGTCATGACCGGACGTCGGATGCAAAGTTCGGAGATAGACATCAATCCTGATCACTCTGCTTTGCTACGGTTTTAATCCGGGCACCGTCAGATAATTGATTTTGTCCTTGCAGGACAACTTCATCATCGAGCCCTAGACCGGAGCTAATGATGGCTAATTGATCAAAACTTCTTGATACAGAGACGGCTCGGATACGAGCAACGCCATCAACGACGATATATACAAAACTGCCGCTCTGCCCAGTTTGAACAGCCTCGCGCGGCACCGTTAGCTGGCCCTTCTCAACCCGGAAATCAATGATCCCATCACAGATCAACCCAGGCCACAAACCCTCGTCGGAATTATCGAATCTTGCTTTTGCGTTGATGGTGCCCGAGGCGCTATCAACCACATTATCAATTGAAACAAACTCACCCAAATAAACCTTTGAGCTTCCCTGAGGATTGACACTAACTTTGGAAGATCCGGATCGGATCGACTCTCGAAGTTCGCCGATCCAGCTTTGAGCCAAATCGAAAGACACATGTATTGGATTAACTTGATTGATCAAAACGAAAGGAGGACTGTTATCGCTCGTCTTGGCAAGACTGCCTGGCTTCAGTGAAACGTTTCCAATACGACCACTAATCGGGGCTCTGATAATATGGAAACTTTGAGTAACTCTCAAATCATCAAGCGCTGCCTTATCCGATTCAATTTGTGCCGAAAGAGTTGCGAGCTGCGTTCTACTATTCTCCAAAGTCACTTTGGATGAGAATTCACTCGCAGAAAGGGTCTCACTTCGCTTAACGTCCCGCTCCGCTTGATCAAAAAGCGCTCTTGACCGCGCTATATTGGCTTCAGCTTGCCGAATACGAGCCTCAATACTCCTCGAGTCCAGTCGAGCAAGTTGATCACCGAGATTAACAAGAGCGCCATCTGAAACAAATACTTGTTCCACTTGACCTTCAACGCGCGGGCGAACCGCGACACTAGCAATCGGTTGTACACGACCAATTAGTCGCAATTGTATTGGTGTATCAGCGAGCTTGGGTCGCCCGACAATAACCGAGATTAAGCGAGGGCCAACTTTCTCAACACCGTTACCAAGCACAGAAGCTTGTTGATTCTTTGTGGTAAACACCGAAAGATCGATAAACAATAACCACGTGGAGACCGCGAGAATAAAAAAAATGAGTAAGAAATATCTCTTTACACGGGTCATTTAGGCCGATCTATCTCGAAAAACCATCAAGTTTTAACAGGCGTTAGGTTATCGTAGTATGCTTCCCTTGTCATTTACAAAACTGTTCGCTATGAAGCTTTATATCTAATCGATAGCGATATGGCCTATTGGTCTATTTCTTCGTTGGGGGATAGTTCAACGGTAGAACAGCGGACTCTGACTCCGTTAATCTTGGTTCGAATCCAGGTCCCCCAGCCACTGAGTTTCAAGACAATCACCGAACATCCGTTTTTTTATTAGTCGTTTTCTTTTTTGAATTTAAGCCGAAGCCTTTAGCTATTTTGAAGCAATCTTGCAGCCGAGTTTTCATCGGTTATGAAAACGGTGGGCCTGAGCAACTTTATACCACCCAGCAAGGAAGCGTCTTTTTCTCTTCCGCCGGACGCTAAAATTCGAATAGGAACCCTCAAGATTGTTTCGATTGGTATCGACATAACACGCCGATTTACTTCATGATCAAGTAGTTGGCCTTTATCATTAAAAAAATTACACAACACGTCACCTACTGCTCCCGCTTCAATTAGTGAAACCCGTTCGGTTTCTGTAAGCAGATGATATTTAAAAGTCGTCGCACTTTGTGTAATCGGAGCGACCGATAAAAGACACGCGTCCATTTTCGAAGCCTTAGCAAAAACCTCGTCCAATCCGCAACGCTCAATAAGAGCTGTCTTGGTTTCAGAACTATCGACAAAAGCGGGTGCTGTTAATAGATAACTTTCTGCTCCCAATAAATTTGAAAATTGCCAAGCAAATTCAGCAGGATTGACTTCCCGTGCCTTTGTTATGCCGCCGACAAGCGAAATAACCTCAAGGTCCGAAACATTTTGTTGAACCATATTTGAAAGAGAGTGATGAAGTGTCCGCCCCCAACCTACACCAAGCGTCATAGAGGGCCGAACAAGCTTTGAAACACAATCACCTAAAGCAGCGCCGATTACGACAGTAGCATCGCCTTGTGGCTCGGATGATGGAACTACAATCACCTCTTGGATGTCGAATTTTTTCTCCAACTCTTTGCCCAGTTGAAAACATTCGCTTAATTGCCCAACAATGTTAATTCGGACCTCATTTCGGTTGCGGGCATCTGACAAAAGTCGAACGACCGTCACTCGGCCTACACCCAGTCGATCGGCAATTTGGCTTTGTGTGAGCCCCTCGATATGATACATCCAAGCCGCTCTTAACCGCATGCTCTGCCGGCTCGTTGATGTGTCGTTGTTTCCAATTGTTGTCATTTTGATCGCGGCCTCAACGCAACAAATTCGCGTCCTCCAATTACCTACCAATAGAGGCAAATTAGGACAAAATTATATTTAAGCCAGCATTGCCAGTGGATTTTCGATCAGCTTTTTGAAGGTCTGGATCAGTTCGGCGCCGAGTGCGCCATCAACCGCACGGTGATCAGTTGAAAGCGTCACTGTCATCACGGTGGCAATGGCCAATTGGCCGCCTTTCACAACGGCCCTCTGCTCGCCCGCGCCAACCGCCAGAATGGTTGCATGCGGCGGGTTCACAATTGCCGAAAATTCCTTGACGCCAAACATGCCGAGATTGGAAACGGCAGTCGTTCCGCCCTGATATTCCTCCGGCTTGAGTTTACGTGCCTTGGCGCGTGCCGCGTAATCCTTCATCTCGGCAGAAATCTGGGTCAGTGATTTGGTTTCAGCCTGCCGCACAATCGGGGTGATCAACCCGCCCGGAATTGATACCGCAACGCCTACATCGGCGTGGAGATGCTTCAGCATTGCGTGTTCCGTCCAACTGACATTCGCGTCGGGAACGCGGATCAGGGCTTGCGCCAACGCCTTGATGACAAAATCATTGACCGAGATTTTGTAGACGGGCTTGCCATCGACTAGAGGCGCTGCAGCGTTCATCTCTTCGCGAGCAGACAAGAGGCGATCAAGCTCGCAATCGGCGGAGACGTAGAAATGCGGAACTGTCTGTTTCGATTCAAGCAGGCGGCGAGCAATCGTCTTGCGCATCGTATCGTGCGGGACTTCAACAAAGCTGCCGGGTGAAAATAGTTTCTTGACCGAGTCGTCGGATAATCCGGCGGCAAGAGGCGGCAAAGCAGCCGGCGCTGCACTTGCGACGGCAACCGGTGCTGCGAGGGTGGCACCGCCAGAGATTGCGGCCTTGACGTCGCGCTCAACAATCCGGCCATGCGGTCCGGAACCAGCGATAGCGGCAAGAGAGATACCACTCTCCTTCGCCATGCGGCGGGCGAGCGGCGACGCGAAGAGTTTCGAGACCGTTGAAGGCGCTAGAGGAGTTGATGGGCCTGCAGCGGGCGTGAGTGTGGTGGCTGGTTGCGCAACCTGAACCGCAATTGGTGCCTTTGCTAGTTCTGCCGCAGGTGTCGATGACACGGTTGACGCGTCTTCACCCTCGGTCGCAATGATTGCAATGACCTGATTGACAGCGACGTCCTGCGACCCACCGGCGACGACGATCTTCGCCAGAATGCCTTCGTCAACGGCTTCAACTTCCATCGTCGCCTTGTCGGTTTCGATTTCAGCCAGCACATCGCCGGATTTAACGCGATCGCCTTCCTTCTTCAGCCATTTTGTCAGGTTTCCCTTTTCCATCGTGGGAGAAAGAGCCGGCATCAGAACATTTGCGGACATGGTACCCTCCGGTCTTAACGGTAACACACGGCTTTAGCCGCTTCGACCACATCAGATACGGTCGGCAAGGCGAGTTTTTCGAGGTTGGCCGCGTAGGGCATTGGAACATCCCTTCCGGTGATCCGCTTGACGGGCGCATCAAGCCAATCGAAAGCATGTTCCATGATCTGAGCGGATATCTCCGAACCGACGCCCGATTGAGGCCAGCCTTCTTCAACGGTGATGCAGCGATGGGTCTTTTGAACAGACGCCAAAACCGTCGCAATATCCATCGGACGAATTGTCCTAAGGTCGATCACCTCGGCTGAAATGCCTTGCGATGCGAGTTCATCTGCGGCCTTCAAAGCGTATGTCATTCCGATCGAGAACGATACGATCGTTACATCCGACCCTTCACGCGCGATTTTAGCCTTGCCGATTGGCAGGACGAAATCATCCATTTTGGGTACCGGACCCATATGGCCGTAAAGGATTTCATTTTCGAGGAAGATGACCGGATTGGGATTGCGGATTGCGGCTTTCAACAAGCCTTTCGCATCTGCTGCATTGGAGGGCGAAACAACGAGCAGGCCAGGGATTTGGGAATACCACGCCGAATAATCCTGACTATGCTGTGCTGCGACCCGCGCGGCCGCGCCATTCGGGCCACGAAACACAATCGGACATCCCATTTGACCGCCGGACATATAAAGGGTTTTGGCGGCGGAATTGATAATGTGGTCAATGGCCTGCATGGCGAAATTGAAGGTCATGAATTCGATGATCGGCCGCAAACCTGTGAGGGCGGCACCAACACCAATGCCTGCAAAGCCATGCTCGGTGATGGGTGTATCCACAACGCGCCTGTCACCGAACTCTTGCAGCAATCCTTGGGTAATTTTGTAGGCGCCTTGATATTCGGCGACTTCTTCGCCCATGATGAAGACCGAGTCATTGGCGCGCATCTCTTCGGCCATCGCATCTCGCAATGCTTCACGCATCGTGATCATCACCATTTCGGTGCCTGCGGGGATCTCGCCCGAAGCGTCGTATGATGACATGACGATACTCGGTTCCGCATGAACCACGGCAGGTGTCGGCTGTGAGGGCGTTGGTGCTGGCGGAGGAACCGCCGGTACAGCGACGGGAGCCCTTGCTGAGCCAGTCGCTTCACCGTCACCGGTTATTCGAGCGATTACCGCATTCACGGCCACGTCTTGCGAGCCCGCGGGGACGAGAATGGCAGCGAGAATACCCTCGTCCACCGCTTCGACTTCCATCGTCGCCTTGTCGGTTTCAATCTCGGCGATCACATCGCCCGATTTAACGCGGTCACCTTCCGCTTTCAGCCACTTTGTGAGATTGCCTTTCTCCATCGTCGGAGAGAGAGCTGGCATCAAAATATCAATCGGCATGGGGAGCGAACTCCATCAAAACAGTGAGTTTAAGGGCGACGTGGCGGCAATACGGAACTTTGAACACAAAAAATTCCGTGTGCGTCATGCTCATTTCAAAATATCCGTCCAGAGTTCCGAAGGATCCGGCTCGCGATCGTTCGTCGCAAATTCTGCGGCCTCATTGACGATTTCGCGCACTTTAGCGTCGATATCCTTCAGTTGCGCCTCCGTGACGTGCCATGGCCCGAGCAGGCGATGCCTGACCTGTTCGATGGGATCATGCTCTTCGCGCATCTTCTGGACTTCGTCTTTCGAGCGGTATTTTGCGGGATCCGACATTGAATGGCCCCGGTAGCGATAGGTCTGCATTTCGAGAATGTAGGGGCCCTTCCCGCTCCGGCACCATTGAATGGCACGCTCGCCGGCATCTCTCACCGCACGGACA
>Ga0209444_10002385_pt1 | contig 10306 bp, 12 predicted proteins | sample LauGreFaBDMM15DN_2_FD_188215 | JGI IMG/M metagenome (GOLD analysis project Ga0209444, IMG submission 188215) | Freshwater lake microbial communities from Lake Michigan, USA - Fa13.BD.MM15.DN (SPAdes) (version 2) | ecosystem: Environmental > Aquatic > Freshwater > Lake | place: Lake Michigan...
TCGCATCGGCGCAAATGCTAAAGCAACGGTAATCATAGAAAATTCTGGCGATCATCTACTTGCCGAAGATATTGAGATTATCTGCGAACCAGGTTCAAACTTAACTGTTGTTTCTCTGCAGGAATGGGATTCAAAGACAATCCATGCCGGACGTCAGCATGCAATTGTTGATAGAGATGCCACATTTAAATCAATCATTGTCACAGTCGGGGGAGATGTAGTTCGTTTGCTTCCAACTGTTGAATTTAGAGGCCAAGGCGCTTCCGTTGAACTGCTCGGGGTTTATTTTGCAACTGCGGGTCAATTCTTCGAACACCGGATGTTCGTTGATCACTTAGTGCCCAATGCAAAATCCCGAGTTAATTACAAAGGCGCCCTAGCTGGGCAAGATGCACACACCGTCTGGATCGGCGATGTGTTTATTCGGGCAGCGGCTGAAGGCACTGACACTTATGAGCTAAACCGTAACTTGTTACTAAGTGATGGCGCTCGCGCAGATTCAGTTCCAAATCTAGAAATTGAAACTGGCGAAATCGTAGGCGCTGGACATGCAAGTACTACTGGTCGGTTCGATGATGAACAGCTGTTTTATTTGATGTCTCGCGGCATTGCAGTTGAGGATGCTCGACGCTTAGTAGTGCGCGGCTTCTTCAACGAAATCGTCTCTGAAATCGGCAATTCAGATATTCAAGATCGTTTGATGACTCGTATTGATCAAGAGCTTGAAAAAGCAGGCGCGCAATGAGTGATTTAAAGCTTTCAAATTTGCTTGAGGGCAAACCAGTTCTAATCGAGAAAGATGGCAAATCAATCTGTGTTACTCGGGTTGGCTCCGAAGTATTTGCTATCGGTGACACCTGTAGCCACTCTGATGCCTCGCTTTCTGAAGGCGATGTTACTGGTTTCAAAATTGAATGTTGGTTACATGGCGCAGAGTTTGATTTACGTACCGGAGTTGCTTTGACGCTTCCGGCAGTAGCACCAGTTGATGTTTATGCAGTAGTGGTTGACGGAGATTCCGTAACCGTAGATGTTAAGTAGGGATTGTTATGAGCACACTAGAAATTCGCGGTCTAAAGGTTTCAGTTGATACTGAGAACGGCCCAGTTGAAATCTTGAAGGGTGTAGACCTAACCATCAAGAGCGGTGAAACGCATGCAATCATGGGACCAAATGGTTCTGGTAAATCTACTTTGGCTTACTCAATTGCTGGCCACCCGAAATATCAGATTACTGGCGGCACTGTAACTCTTGATGGCGTTGACCTACTTGATATGACAGTAGACGAGCGTGCTCGTGCTGGTTTATTCCTAGCGATGCAATATCCAGTAGAAGTTCCAGGCGTTTCAGTTTCTAACTTCCTGCGCACTGCAGCAACTGCGCTTCGTGGCGAAGCTCCTAAGTTGCGTACTTGGGTTGGCGAAGTTAAGTCAGCAATGGCTGCGCTAAGCATGGATCCTTCTTTTGCTGAACGTAATGTCAACGAAGGTTTCTCCGGCGGCGAGAAGAAGCGCCATGAAATCATGCAGCTAGAACTGCTTAAGCCAAAAATTGCAATTCTTGATGAGACCGACTCAGGACTAGATGTTGATGCACTTCGCATTGTGTCTGAAGGTGTGGTTCGCGCTAAAGCTGATAACGATCTTGGGGTATTGCTAATTACGCACTACACCCGCATCTTGCGTTACATCAAACCAGACTTCGTACATGTATTTGCTGACGGCCGCATCGTTGAAGAAGGCGGACCAGAACTAGCTGAAAAGCTCGAAGCAAATGGCTACGCCGAGTATGTAAGCAAGTAGAAATATGGCCTTTGACCCTCGTGTAGTGCGCCAAGATTTTCCAATCTTCAAGCGCACTATTCGCGATGGCAAAAGGTTGGTTTATTTAGATTCCGGTGCCACTAGTCAAAAACCGAATTCGGTAATTGAGGCGGAAAGTAATTTCTATCGTATGCACAATGCAGCCGTTCATCGCGGTGCACATCAGTTAGCTGAGGAGGCAACCGATGCTTATGAAGGTGCTCGAGCGACTGTGGCTAAATTCTTAGGTGGCAGTGTTGATGAAATCATTTTCACTAAAGGTGCTACTGAGAGCCTGAACCTACTTGCTTATGCCTTTAGCAATGGTGGTAGCGATAATCGCTTTAATGTGAGATCGACTGATCGCATCGTGGTCACTGAAATGGAACATCACGCAAATTTAATTCCTTGGCAACAGCTGGCTAAACGCAGTGGCGCCGAACTCACCTGGTTTGAAGTCACGGCTGATGGCCGGTTGGATCTTTCAAACTTAGCTGAAGTTATTACGCCAAATACTAAAGTGGTCGCGCTAACGCATCAGTCAAATGTTCTGGGCACAGTTAATCCACTTGCTGCAATAGTTACCCGTGCTCGCGAGGTAGGTGCGGTTGTAGTTCTGGATGCCTGCCAATCTGCGCCGCATATGCCAGTTAACGTCAAAGAACTGGATGTGGATTTTTTAACTTTTTCTGGGCATAAAGCGGTAGGGCCAACTGGCATTGGTGTTTTGTGGGGTCGTGCTGACTTACTAAAAGATTTACCACCTTTTCTCTTTGGTGGATCAATGATCGAAACCGTAACTATGACTGATGCGACCTGGTCACCATCGCCACGACGTCATGAAGCAGGTGTGCCAAATATGGCACAAGCAGTTGGCTTAGGTGCCGCGCTTGATTACTTAATGCAAATTGGCATGGATAACATTTATAAACATGAGCAAGATTTAGGCAGCTACTTACTTAAGCGCTTACAGGAAATTCCTGATCTGAAACTTGTTGGCCCACTTGAAATGATTGAGCGTGGGGCAGTGGCATCGTTTACCTTTGGTGACATTCATCCGCATGACTTAGGCCAGTACCTAGATTCGCAAGGAATTGCAGTTCGTACTGGACATCACTGCGCTTGGCCGTTAACTCGCAAGTTAGGTGTGCCAGCAACTACTCGAGCATCTCTTTATCTGTATAACGAAGAGCCAGATATTGATGCGCTGATCGAAGGAATTCTTGGGGCGCAAAAGTATTTCGGGAGCAAGTAATGCAATTAGATAGCCTCTATCAAGAAGTCATTCTTGATCACTATAAGCGGCCACAACATAAAGGTCTAGCTGCAACTTACGATGCTCAGGTGCATCATGTAAATCCCAGCTGTGGCGATGAGATCACTCTTAACGTAACTCTCGATGGAGACAAGGTCGCAGCGATTACTTGGGATGGCGTTGGTTGTTCAATCTCGCAGGCCAGCGTTTCTATATTGAGTGATTTATTGCAAGGAAAAAGTATTTCTAAAGCAGAATTAATTCTTACTAATTTCACTGAGTTAATGCAGAGCAAGGGCACCATGGCTGGTGACGATGCCATTCTTGAAGATGCCGTGGCTATGGCTGGCGTCTCTAAGTTTCCGGCTCGAATCAAGTGCGCATTATTGGGCTGGATGGCCTACAAAGATGCAGTTGTGCAAGCTCAAGCCAAGTTATAGATAGACTTCCGACCAGTTCAATAAAGAAAAATAGGGGATATGCCATGACAGCAGCGATTGATGATGTAACCGAGGCAATGAAGGATGTAGTTGATCCTGAACTCGGAATCAATGTGGTTGACCTAGGTTTGATTTACGATGTAATGGTTGATGAAAATAACATCGCTATTTTGAATATGACTCTTACTTCAGCGGCTTGCCCACTTCAAGATGTGATTGAAGATCAGACTCGTCAAGCACTTGCGCCACTTACTAGTGATGTAAAAATTAATTGGGTCTGGATGCCACCTTGGGGTCCAGATAAGATTTCTGACGACGGAAGAGATCAGCTGCGCGCGCTCGGCTTCACGGTTTGATAAATGTCTAACCACGCAGTCTGGATGACCTTTCGGTCCATGACCGCAGATCCTTCAGTAAAGAATCAGAAGTTAAAGCCAGGTACCGTAAAGCGAATTGCCTCCTATGCGAAGCCGTATAAGACATACATAACAGTTTTCTTAATAACCGTTGTGATCGAGGCATGTCTTATTGTTACTTCACCGCTCTTGCTTCGTGAATTAATTGATAAAGGCGTAATTCCTAAAGATGGCGCCTTGGTTACCAAGTTAGCTTTGGCAGTTGCCTTTATTGCAATTTTCGATTCGCTGATCAGCATTGTTGGTCGTTGGTTCTCAGCTCGCATCGGTGAAGGTCTGATCTACGATCTACGCTCAGAAGTTTTTGAACATGTCCAAAAGCAATCTGTTGCCTTCTTTACGCGCACTCAGACTGGCGCTCTGATCTCACGAATTAATTCTGATGTTATTGGCGCACAGCAGGCCTTTACAGCGACTCTTTCTGGCGTGCTTAGTAATTCAGTAAGCCTGGTACTGGTAGTGGGAACGATGTTGATTCTCTCTTGGCAGATCACCATAGTTTCACTCTTACTTCTACCGCTATTTCTAGTGCCAACTAAATGGGTCGGAAAGAAGCTGCAATCGCTAACCCGACAGTCATTTAATCTAAATGCCGAAATGTCCTCAACGATGACTGAGCGTTTCAACGTTTCTGGCGCTATGTTGGTATCTCTCTATGGTCGACAGAGCGATGAAAAGAGTTATTTCCGTACCCGTGCCCGCAAAGTTGCCGACATTGGCATTGAGATTGCTCTACTAAACCGAATTTTCTTTATCGCACTAACCAGCATTGCCGCTGTTGCTACCGCAATTGCTTATGGCATTGGCGGACACCTTGCGATTAATGGCACGGTAACTGTTGGAACTTTGTTAGCGATTACCGCCTTGCTAGCGCGCCTTTACGGACCTCTTACCGCGCTATCTAACGTGCGCATTGATGTTATGACAGCTTTAGTTTCGTTCGAACGAATCTTTGAAGTCTTAGATCTAGCACCAATGGTGCAAGACCGCCCGAACGCTAAAGAGCTAGTCGGTAAAGATTTGGCAGTTGAATTCAAGAACGTTTCATTTGCTTATCCCAAAGCTGAAGAGATTTCACTTTCATCCCTTGAATCAGTGGCAAAACCTGAGACTGTCGAAAGTGGCGTTGTTTTAAATGGGTTAACTTTCACAGCCAAGCCAGGGACCATGACGGCACTGGTTGGTCCGTCAGGTGCGGGTAAGACCACAATCAGCGCGTTAGTTCCACGTCTTTACGATGTTACGGGCGGATCAATTGAAGTTGGTGGGTCTGATATTCGCGAACTGACTATGAAGTCATTACGCGAGACCATCGGCGTGGTAATGCAAGATGCGCATTTATTCCATGACACGATCGGTGAGAATTTACGTTACGCAAAACCAGGAGCAACTGAGGCAGAGATGCAGGCAGCTTGTGAGGCAGCGCAAATTTGGTCACTGGTTTCTTCGCTGCCAAATGGCTTTGACACCATGGTCGGAGAGCGCGGGCATCGTTTATCTGGTGGTGAAAAACAACGCCTAGCAATCGCTCGGTTACTTTTGAAATCTCCGCAAGTAGTAATTCTTGATGAGGCAACAGCTCACTTGGATTCAGAGAACGAAGCCCTGGTACACGCAGCTTTAAGTGCAGCCCTAAAGGGACGAACTAGTTTGGTGATTGCACATCGATTGAGCACTGTTCGTGACGCGGATCAGATTTTGGTCCTCGAAAAAGGTGTAATTGTTGAACGTGGCACTCACGATGAATTAGTCGTAAAAAATGGCTTGTATGCCGAACTTTATAATCGCCAGGATTTATCTGGCTCGGCGGATCAAGATTCTTCCGTAACCAACTAAGCCAGCAAAGAAAACCCATTGCAGGGCGTATGCCATATGTGGGCCATCACTAAGTTCAGGTAGTTGTGCTGTCACATTCGGCGTTAGTTCACTCGTTGATCCATTTAGTAAGTCCAGATAAAAACCTTCGGTAGCAACTTCCTTCTGCGCATTCCATTTACTGATTAAGCCAGTCCCATTTGCTGGCAGGGCAAAGAACGAGCCGCGTGGCAAGGAGGTATCTAATCGGAGTCGACCAGAAACCTCGACCTCGCCAGTTGGCGTTGAAGGAATCGCTGGTGCCGTTAAAGCATCTTTGCCGGCAACTAACCAACCACGATCAACCCAGAATTTCTGATCGTTAGAAGTTTCAAAGAGGGTAAGAAATTCAAAACCATACTTACCTTCGAAGTATCTGTTCCGTAGCAAGATAGTTTGACTAGCATCGAATGAGCCAGTTGTACTGACTGTGCGCCACTCATTCTTTCCCAAATCACTCGCCGCCGAAGTTAACGAAATATTTGGCGCTGCAATGTTTGCTTCGATCATGGAGTTACGTGCATGTCGGTCAACGCCACGATGATATTGCCATTGCGCGGCGATCAAGCAGAGACAGATAAGTGCGAGCGCGACAAGAGACTTTAGAAAAAAATACTGTTCGCGTGCGCGCATAACCAGATTCTAATCGTAGTTCGAGCTTAAGAAATCGAGCGGCGCTTCTCTTTTATCACGGCTGTACCTGGCGCCATTGTTTCGCGCCCAGCATTTGCGATTACTACTGCAATATAAGGCAATCCAATTGCGCCAGCTAGGAAGAACCAGCGATATGGACTTGGTGTGATCACGGTGAGGATGAAACAAGCAGTACGGACCATCATTGAGATGAAATATCTTTTCTGGCGAGCCCCTTGATCACCGCTCAAACCACGTTGGGCGTTGGTTACATCATAAATCTCATCAGCCATGTGCCTAGAGTAGATGTGTTCTTAGGTTTACGCAGAAGTAACGGGTAACCTTGCCGACTATGAGCGCAATCGCATTGGTAACTGGCGGCAATCGCGGCATAGGTTCGGCAATCGCTAAATCTCTAACGGCGGCCGGCTACACAGTTATCGTCACCTATCGCTCTGGGCCAGCTCCGACTGAATATAAGTCGGTACAGATGGATGTCACTTCGAGCGAAAGCGTAGATGCTGGGTTTGACTTAATTGAGCAAACTTGGGGCGCGCCAGAGATTGTTGTGTGTAACGCAGGCGTCACCAAAGACACGCTGTCGATGCGCATGAGTGATGATGATTTTGCTGATGTGATTGATGCCAATTTAACTGGCGCATTTCGCACTGCCCGACGTGCCACAAAAGGGTTATTGAAATTAAAGCGTGGTCGTCTGATTTTCATTGGTTCCGTAGTTGGACTTTCCGGTTCAGCTGGACAAGTTAATTACTCAGCGAGCAAAGCTGGTCTAGTCGGAATGGCTAGATCTTTTGCTCGCGAATTAGGAAGTCGTGGCATTACCGCCAATGTTGTGGCTCCGGGATTTGTTGAAACTGATATGACTGCCACTTTGGATGAAAAACGCCGCGATGAAATTGCTAAATCAGTACCACTTCAACGTTTTTGTTCCGCTGAAGAAATAGCCGATGTGGTTACTTTCTTGGCATCACCACAAGCAAGCTATATAACTGGCGCGGTAATACCAGTTGATGGCGGATTAGGAATGGGTCACTAGCAATGGGAATTCTGGCCGGCAAGAAAATATTAGTAACTGGTGTTTTAACCGATGCTTCGATCGCATTTCACATTGCGCGTTTAGCACAAGAAGAAGGCGCAACCGTGATCCTGTCTTCTTATGGTCGAGTAATGTCATTGACTACGCGTATTGCGGGACGCCTGCCGCAACCTGCGCCAATTATTGAACTTGATGTAACTAGTGATGCCGATTTAGCGGCGCTTGAATCTCGAGTGCGCGAACATGTCGATGGTCTCGATGGGGTAGTGCATTCAATTGGTTTCGCGCCAGAGGCCGCCCTTGGTGGTAATTTCTTAAATACCGAGTGGGCTGATGTAGCAACTGCAATGCAGGTCTCGGCATATTCATTTAAATCTTTAGCGATGGCAACTAGACCACTCTTTAATGGTGGCGCATCGATCGTGGGCCTTGATTTTGATGCCACTGTTGCATGGCCAAAATATGACTGGATGGGCGTTGCCAAAGCGGCGTTGGAATCTACTTCTCGTTATTTAGCTCGTGATCTAGGCGCTGAAAATATTCGGGTTAATTTAGTTGCAGCAGGGCCGATTAAAACTATGGCCGCGAAATCAATTCCAGGATTTTCAGATTTTGAAGAAGTTTGGAATTCTCGATCACCATTGGCTTGGGATGTAACTGACCCAGTGCCAGCTGCCCAAGCTGTCGTTGCGCTCTTATCTGATTGGTTCCCAAAAACCACCGGCGAGATCATTCACGTCGATGGTGGCGTCCATGCCATGGGCTAGCAGGCTTATTCAGGCTCAATTTCGCCTTTGCCCAACCCTCTAGTACCCTTTGCCTCAGACCAGTAGTTCGCTACTGCAAGAGGAGTTACCGCTCCCACCTAAGAATCTTTTAGATTCCTGGTATGTCGTGAGTTCAACTTAGTTGAAGTTATTTCAGCTGAAATTGAGCTCCTTGGCGGTTGCTTATTTTGCATGGCGCGGTTACTGAGCGCGAAGTACCAGCAAACCGAATAAGAGGAGCAAATATCACAACTGACCCACGTATCAACGATCGAATTCGTACACCCCAAATTCGTTTAATCGGTTACACCGGTGAACAAGTTGGCGTAGTAGATATCGAAGTTGCGCTACAGATGGCTGATGAAGTTGGTCTCGACCTAGTTGAGATCGCACCAGAAGCTAATCCACCAGTCTGCAAGATCATGGATTTCGGAAAGTACAAATACGAGATCGCGCAGAAAGCTCGGGAAGCACGCCAAAACCAGACCCACATCGTGGTGAAGGAAGTACGTATGCGACCAAAGATTGAGACTCACGATTATGAGACCAAACGGAATCACATCGAGAAGTTCTTAAAAGGTGGCGACAAGGTCAAAGTGACAATGCAATTCCGTGGTCGCGAACAAACGCGTCCTGAACTCGGTTACAAGATCTTGCAACGTCTTGCAGAAGATGTCGCAGAAATTGCTTTCGTCGAATTCGCCCCTAAACAAGAGGGACGAAATATGACAATGGTGCTTGGCCCAACTAAGCGCAAGACTGAAGCAGTAGCAGAAGCAAAGGCAGCGCGTAAAGCGAAAGCCGATGCCGCAGCAGCTGCCGCAGAGACCGAATAAGAACTAGCAACGGGAGACCCAAGATGCCAAAGATGAAAACACACAGTGGTGCGAAGAAGACATTCCGCATTACTGGTTCCGGAAAAGTTATGCACGAGCGCGCCGGAAAGCGCCACTTACTCGAGCGCAAGTCCTCACGTGTCACACGACGTTTGAGCACTGAGTCCGCAGCTAAGCCAACCGTTGCAACAACAGCCAAGCGCATGCTTGGTTTGAAGTAAGGAGCGATTAAATGAGAGTAAAGCGCGGAGTCCACGCAGCCAAGAAGCGTCGTACAACTCTAGAACGTGCCAGCGGTTACCGCGGACAACGTTCACGTCTTTTCACAAAGGCGAAAGAGCAAGTTACGCACTCAATGGTTTATGCCTTCAATGATCGCAAGGATAAGAAGGGCGACTTCCGTCGACTCTGGATCCAACGTATCAATGCAGCAGCACGTGAGAACGGTCTTACCTATAACCGTTTGATCCAAGGTCTAAAGGAATCTGGCGTTGAAGTTGATCGCCGTTTACTTTCAGAGCTAGCAACTAATGACCCAGCGACTTTCAAGGCGCTAGTTGAAGTTGCTCGCAAGACTTTAGCTGCACACTAATTCGTAAATCGAATCTAGAAAAAAGATTAATGATCGAGAGCCTTCACTCGCCACACATCGTGCGAGTGAAGGCTCTTATCAGTTCTAAGGGCGCTAAAGAACGTCGCGAAAGTGCGCGTTATGTCGCCGAAGGTGCGCAGTTTGTGCGCGAAGCCATCAAGGCAAAAGCTATTGATCAAGTAGATGTTCTATACCTAACTGCCAATGGGCGCTCTCGTCTTGAGAATGACCAAATCGACTTAGCAAAATTTAAATGTGAAGATGTCACAGATACTGTAATGAAGGCGATGAGTGAAACCATCTCACCGCAAGGCATTCTGGCTATCTGTAAAATTCCAAATCCACAGTTGGAATCGTTGAAACTATCTGGCAACTCAATCTTGCTATACCTGCATGAGATTCAAGATCCCGGAAACGCTGGCACAATATTACGTTCTGCCGACGCGCTAGGTGCAACCGCAGTAATTACCTCACCAGGGAGCGTAGATATGTATTCGCCCAAGGTAGTTCGTTCAACCGCTGGATCACTTTGGCACTTGCCGCTTTTCGAGCGAGTATCACTGGACCTGCTACAAACAAGTATTCCAAACCTAAATTTTGCGACCTTGTCAGCAGAAGGTAAGAAATCAATTCGCCAATTTGTGATTAATGCAA
>Ga0209444_10002395_pt1 | contig 10283 bp, 9 predicted proteins | sample LauGreFaBDMM15DN_2_FD_188215 | JGI IMG/M metagenome (GOLD analysis project Ga0209444, IMG submission 188215) | Freshwater lake microbial communities from Lake Michigan, USA - Fa13.BD.MM15.DN (SPAdes) (version 2) | ecosystem: Environmental > Aquatic > Freshwater > Lake | place: Lake Michigan, USA...
GACATAGTCAAAGAATTTGAAGTTGGCGGGGTATTTGATGTCGCCAAATTGTGCGTAGGCATGCGCCGCCCAGCAGGACGGAAGCCACATAAAAGCCAGAAAAATAACAAAACCACGCATGCGACAATTCTGCAAGATTTTTTTGGAGTCAATCCGTGGGTACAAAAACTGGCTTTCTGTCTGGAAAAAAACTGTTAATTACAGGCGTTTTATCGAACCGCTCGATTGCTTATGGCATTGCCAAGGCCTGCCACGAACAAGGCGCTGAGCTGGCTTTCAGCTACGTGGGTGAACGTTTCAAAGAACGCATTACCGAGTTCGCCGCTGATTTTGGCTCTACTTTAATATTTGACTGCGACGTAGCCAACGACCAACAAATCGACCAGTTATTCAAAGACTTGAGCCAACACTGGCCCACCTTTGATGGGTTTGTCCATAGCATTGGCTTTGCCCCCAAAGAAGCAATTGCCGGCGATTTCTTAGATGGGCTTTCCCGCGAAGCCTTCCAAATTGCCCACGACATCAGTGCTTACAGCTTTCCAGCGATGGCTAAAGCCGCCCTGCCGTACCTAAACGAAAAATCTGCCGTGTTAACCCTGACTTATTTGGGCGCCATCCGCACGGTGCCCAACTACAACACCATGGGCTTGGCCAAAGCCTCTTTGGAGGCATCGGTACGCTATTTGGCCGAATCTTTAGGCAGCAAAAAGCGTGGTCTACGCGCCAACGGCATCAGCGCTGGCCCCATCAAAACCTTGGCGGCAAGCGGCATCAAGGGGTTTGGCAAGATTTTGAGTGTGGTGGCTGAGGCTTCGCCCATACGACGCAACGTCACCATCGAAGACGTGGGCAATGTAGCTGCATTTTTGATGAGCGACTTGGCAGCCGGCGTGACCGCTGAAATTACTTATGTGGACGGCGGGTTTAGCCAGGTGGTTGGCGGTATTGCTGATCCAACTTAAATCTCTACAAGCCCCAAAGCTTGGATAAATGTCCGAGGTTTGGGGCGTTTCTTATCTAAGTTTAGAAACTGCGCTTATGTTTTCACGCAATCCGCAAAGTAGCGTTTCACGCCATCATCGCCAATCTCTTCCACCATCCCGTGAATATCGGTCTCAAATCCTGGGCATTGCACGTTGAATTCGCGGGCAAACTTTAAATAATCCACGATCTTTTTGTTGAACACTTCACCGGGAACCAGCAAAGGAATTCCAGGTGGGTATGGCGTCAACAAACTGGTAGTAATGCGACCTTCCAAAGCATCTACTGACACGCGTTCGGTGTTACGTCTTGCAATTTGTGCATAAGCGTCGCTGGGCTTCATCGCCGGCGTGAGGTCACTCAGATACATATCTGTCGTGAGGCGGGCGATATCGTATTTGGCATAAAGCGTGTGGATATGCTGACAGAGATCACGCAGCCCCATTCGTTCGTACTTTTTGTACTTTTTACAGAACTCCGGCAAGATGCGCCACATTGGTTGGTTGCGGTCATAGTCGTCTTTGAACTGCTGTAAGGCCGTCAGCAGAGAGTTCCATCGGCCCTTGGTAATGCCGATCGTGAACATGATGAAGAAGCTGTACAGCCCCGTTTTTTCCACAATCACACCGTGCTCGGCCAAGAATTTGGTCACTATGCTGGCTGGAATTCCTGCGTTGTCAAACTTGCCATTCAAATCTAAGCCAGGCGTGACGATGGTCGCCTTGATGGGGTCGAGCATATTGAAGCCATCGGCCAATTTGCCAAAACCGTGCCATTTAGAGGTCTTGCCAGTGCCTTTGATGATCCAGTCGTCTGAACGGCCCACGCCATCGTCAACCAAAGCGTCTGGCCCCCACACCTTGAACCACCAGTCTTTGCCGTACTCTTCGTCCACCTTGCGCATGGCGCGTCTGAAGTCAAGCGCCTCGGCAATGCTTTCTTCAACCAATGCAGTGCCACCTGGGGGTTCCATCATGGCGGCAGCCACGTCACAACTCGCGATGATGCTGTACTGCGGACTCGTGCTCGTGTGCATCAAATAGGCTTCGTTGAACAAATGCCTGTCGAGCTTGTTCTTTTGTGAGTCCTGAACCAAAACGTGGCTCGCTTGGCTGATACCCGCCAAAAGTTTGTGAATCGACTGCGTCGAATAGACCATGGAGTGCAGAGGACGCACGCGCTTCTTACCCATCGCGTGATAAGCACCGTAGAAGGGATGGAAAGCTGCGTGGGGCAACCATGCTTCGTCAAAATGCAAGTTAGGGATGTATCCATCCAACATCTGTTTGATGGTCTCGGTGTTGTAGAGCACGCCGTCATAGGTGGACTGGGTAATCGTCAACATACGTGGAACCGCTTTTTTAGGATTCACACCCTTTAACAAAGGGTTAGCTTTGATCTTCTCTTGAATTGCTTCAGGTTCAAATTCGCTTTGCGGTATCGGCCCGATGATGCCGTAATGGTTACGCGTAGGCTTTAAAAAAACTGGCACAGCGCCCGTCATGATGATGGCGTGTAGCACTGACTTGTGGCAATTGCGATCCACAACCACAATATCATCAGGTGCCACCGTGTGGTGCCAAACCATCTTGTTGGAGGTGCTGGTGCCGTTTGTCACAAAGAAGCAGTGGTCGGCATTAAAAATACGCGCTGCGTTACGTTCGCTCTCACCAATCGCGCCGTTGTGATCGAGTAATTGACCGAGTTCTTCTACTGCGTTGCAGACGTCGGCACGCAACATGTTTTCACCATAAAACTGGTGGTACATCTGTCCTACAGGACTCTTTAAAAACGCTACGCCGCCTGAGTGCCCTGGGCAGTGCCAAGAGTAAGAACCATCTTCCGCATAGTCCAACAAAGCTTTAAAGAATGGGGGCTGTACGCCTTCCAAGTAAACCTTGGCTTCACGGATGATGTGACGCGCCACAAACTCTGGCGTGTCTTCAAACATATGGATAAAGCCGTGCAACTCGCGCAAGATATCGTTCGGCAAATGGCGTGATGTTTTGGTTTCGCCATAGACATAGATGGGGACGTCGGCATTTTTACGGCGCACTTCTTGGATGAAGTCACGCAAATTCATCACCGCGGGGTCTAGGTCAGGGCCAGGCGTAAATTCTTCGTCGTCAATGGACAAAATGAAAGCACTAGCGCGAGACTGCTGTTGGGCAAACTGACTCAAGTCACCATAACTGGTAACGCCCATGACTTCATAACCTTCACCTTCAATCGCATCGGCAAGCGCACGAATACCTAAGCCCGATGTGTTCTCGGAACGAAAATCCTCGTCAATGATGACGATGGGAAAACGAAATTTCATGCGGCACTCCGAGTTAGCAATGGATACAAAGCTTTCAATAGCGCCGAAGTGTAACTGTCCACTGTTAGAATTTGTGGCACGGAGCGGTGGATGAGCGGTTTAAGTCACACGCCTGGAAAGCGTGCGTGGGTTTATCCCCACCGCGGGTTCGAATCCCGCCTGCTCCGCCAATAACATTAAGATTAAGCAAATGAAAAAGCGCCTTACGGCGCTTTAATTTTGTGTAGCTGTAAAAAGGGCCGTGAATCGCGCCTTTGGCTTAAGAACTGCCCTCTTGCGCCTTGCGAATAACGTTTTTCGCGTCAGCGTTGCTGTTGGAAGCAGCTGAGCTATTTGGGTTTTGGATAACCAATCCCAACAAGCGTGCACCGTGCTCGACTGCGATAGAGCCGTAGGAGATATCACCTTGCACAATAGATTCTTTGTGGAACTCGACGCGCTCTGCTGCGTAAATATTGCCTTCCACCTTACCGGCCACCATAACGCGGTGCGCCGTGATGTCGCCAGAAACCTCGCCGGTCAAGCCAATGGCGACGGTAACTTTGTTGTCTTTGGTGGTTTCGATGTTGCCAACTACTTTGCCGTCGATGCGCACACTATCCAGCAATACTAAGCGTCCGTAGATTTGTGTAGTGCGACCAATGATGGTGTCAAAACGCTCTTGCGTTGGAGACAAAGACTTGTCTTTAAGTTTTTCAAACATCTTTGGCCTTGTACTGGTAGTGAAAGAAGTCAAGCTTATTGGCTTGACACACTCGTTTGCGGCAACATATGGGTGGGATTGAGCGCACGGTCAAAGCGCATTACTTCGTAGTGCAAATGGGGCCCGGTGGAACGGCCAGTATTTCCAAGCAAGGCAATAGTTTCATTGCGTTGTACTTTTTGACCGACCTGAACAAGGCGCTTGCTCAAATGGCCATAGCGGGTAGTGAAGCCCTCTATGTGGCTCACTTCTACTACGTTGCCATAGGCATGGTCATATTCGGAACGAATTACCGTACCCGCAGCAGTAGAGACGATGGGGGAACCCACTTCAGAGACAAAGTCCAGGCCTTCGTGCATGGCGAGTTGGCCGGTAAATGGATCATTGCGAATACCAAAACCACTTGTGATTCGATAGTCTTTACCCATCGGAATGGCAGTAGGCAACGCATTAAGCCAACTCAGTTGAGACGCCCAGTTTTGGGCTAATGTTTTGACAGCGGCTTCTGCTTGGGTGAAATCTTCAAGTGCAGTCTTCATTTCTTGAGATAGAGACTGTGAATTGTTGATTTGTAAACGTGGTGCTATCCAAGGGCCGCCCTTAGCGTCGTCCTTTTTGCTCATCTTGTCACGCAGATTAACAGGCGTTGCAATATCCATGAAACGGTTCTTAAGTGCTTCAAGTTGATGGATGTTTTGAACGGTGGAATTTAAAGATTCGCGCAACTTGTCTAAACGTTCGCGATAACTGGCTTCTACTTTTTGCTGCTCGGCTTCGGTGGTCACACCGCCGAGACTTCTGGCAAAACTGGGGCTGACTTCAATAGCAATACGAAAGCCAATAAAGTGCAGCAAGATTCCAAGTAGCACGCATCCAGCAGCGGCAAAAGAAACCCAAACAAACACTTTATGAGCTGTAATGGAAACAGTCCTTACTGAAGCAGTAGGTCCCGACATCCACATCAATTGCATACTACGCTCCGCTTATTCATTATTTGAGTGACGGTAAAGTCATCTTTACAGTCAGGGAGATGCATTGTAGGTATTTCGAACCATCCTCCAAGCACTTTTTCATTAATTTCAGGGAAATGAGTCTTTAAGTATTTATTTATTATTTATGTCGACACAAAAGCACAACATCCCTTGGATCGAAGAAAGCGATCCTTTGCCGCCCGCGCAGAGTGCATGCACGGATGAAGCCAGTGGCTTAAGGGGATTGGTTGCCGCCGGTGGTGGTTTGTCTGTACAAAGGTTGTTGGAGGCCTACAGCCACGGGATGTTTCCTTGGTACTCAGAAGGCCAACCTGTTTTATGGTGGTCGCCTACCCCGCGCATGGTGCTAGAGCTTGAAAACTACAAACTGCACCGGTCATTGCGCAAGACTTTACAAAAGTTTGCCCAACAGCCCTCTGCAAGCATCAAATTTGACAGCGCATTTGACCGCGTCATCGAACATTGCTCTGCATTCAAAAGAGAAGGACAAAAAGGCACTTGGATTTTGGAAGACATGGTTTCGGCCTACCAAGCCTTGCACCGTGCTGGTTTCGCGCACAGCGTGGAGACGTGGATAGACGGTAAATTGGTGGGCGGTTTGTATTGCGTGTCGATTGGCAAAGCCGTATTTGGCGAGTCGATGTTTGCTTTGCAAACCGATGCTTCCAAGATCGCCCTCTCCGCTTTGGTCGCCTTCGCTAAACAACACGGCATCACTTGGATTGACTGCCAGCAAAATACCAAGCATTTGGCCTTCCTTGGCGCGCAAGAAACACCACAAGCAGCATTTTTGCAAGCAGTAGACAAGGCTGTCACGCAGACAGCACCAACTTGGGAATTCTTGCCCCTATACTGGAAAAATCTTTTTTAGACGCCCCTGCCGCCGTGACACATCTCAAGGATTTACCGTTTCAAACATTGCAGTTTTATGCAACGGCGCCTTACCCCTGCAGTTATCTGAGTGACCAAACCGCCCGTTCCCAGGTGGCGACACCCAGTCACTTAATCCACAACGATATTTACTCTGAATTAGTGCGACAAGGGTTTCGTCGAAGTGGGCTGTTCACCTACCGGCCTTACTGCGACAGTTGTAAAGCCTGCGTGCCTTTAAGGATTGACGCAAAGGCGTTCAAGCCAACCCGTAGCCAGTCGCGAGCAAACAAACGCCACCAAGATTTGCAAGTGCGTGTTTTGCAGTTGGGCTACCACCAGTCGCATTACGACCTATACCTACGCTACCAAACCAGCAGACACGCGGGTGGCGGTATGGACCAAGACAGCGTGGAGCAATACACCCAGTTCTTATTGCAAAGTCGCGTGAATTCGCGTTTGGTCGAATTCCGTTTGCCAGATGCCGAGCACCCCGAAGGTATTTTGAAAATGGTGTCTATCGTGGATGTACTCAACGACGGTATGTCCGCGGTTTACACATTTTTTGAACCCAACGATGTGGCGAGCTACGGCACTTACAACGTCCTATGGCAGATCGATCAAACCCGCAAAATGGGTTTGTCCTATGTCTATCTAGGCTATTGGATACAGCAAAGCAACAAGATGGATTACAAGTCGCACTTTGCGCCACATGAGCGCTTAGTGGAAGGCATTTGGCAGGCCTAAATTTCACAAGGTAAAATTGGAGGATGCGTAAATCCACAGTTCCTGCCACGCCCAATATCCAGGTCATAGAGCGCATGTTCGCCTTGATTGACGTGCTGGCCTCCAAAGAAGAAGCGATTTCACTCAAAGAAATTAGCGAAAAAACAGGCCTTCACCCCTCCACTACCCACCGAATCTTGAACGACCTAGCCGTCGGTCGATTTGTAGACCGGCCCGAAGCCGGTAGCTACCGATTGGGCATGCGACTTCTAGAGTTAGGCAATTTAGTCAAAGGCCGCCTCAATGTGCGCGATGTCGCTTTGCTTCCCATGCGTGAATTACACAAACTCACCCAGCAGCCAGTAAACCTCAGCCTGCGACAAGGCGACGAAATTGTGTATGTCGAGCGTGCTTTCAGCGAACGCTCAGGCATGCAAGTGGTACGTGCGATCGGTGGCAGAGCGCCTTTACATTTGACGTCTGTAGGAAAACTCTTTTTAGCCTTGGATGACCCATCTCGCATTCGCGCCTACGCCACACGCACAGGTTTGAGTGGACAAACCCGCAACAGCATTACCCAGTTGCCCGTTTTAGAGCGCGAACTGGCCAAAGCGCGTCAAAACGGTGTTGCGCGTGACAACGAAGAGTTAGAGCTGGGTGTACGCTGTATGGCTTCTGGCATTTACGACGACCAAGGCCGTTTGGTCGCGGGATTGTCTATATCGGCTCCCGCCGATCGTTTGGATGAAACTTGGCTACCCAAACTGCAGTTAACGACCCAAGGAATTTCGCGGGCCTTGGGTTTTAAAGGTGCCCCTGACTTGAATCTTTAAGTCTGAGGACGAAATGCGTGGTTCACTTCCACCCAACGGCGTACACGCTCTGCATCAGTAATACGACTAAGTTTGCCAGCAGAGTCTAAGAAAACCATGATCAATTTTCGGCCTGCAATTTTGGCTTGCATAACCAAACACTGACCGGCTTCAGATATATATCCAGTCTTTTGCAAGCCGATATCCCAGTTGGGGTTTTTGATCAAGCGGTTGGTGGTTTTGTAGTTCAAGGTGTGTTTACCTACCTCCACCTGGTAGCTCGGTGAAGTGGACAACTCACGCAACATGGGATCTTGATATGCGAAAGAAACCAACGTAGCCAAGTCTTTGGCGCTAGATTGATTTCTGCTCGATAGTCCGGTGGGTTCGATATAGCGTGTGTCGCGCATACCCAGCGATATGGCCTTCGCGTTCATCAAATCAACAAAGGCATTCAGACCACCTGGATAAGTTCTTCCTATAGCATGGGCTGCGCGGTTTTCGCTAGCCATCAAAGAAAGATGTAACAACTCGCCACGGGTTAGCGTTGTTCCAACCTTTAAACGTGAACTGCTACCTTTTTCCGTGTCCACGTCGTCTTGGGTAATGGTGATGGACTCTTCCATCGACAACTTAGCTTCGCTGAGCACCACACCTGTCATTAACTTGGTGATGGAGGCAATGGGCAAAATAGCTTGATCGTTTTTGCTCAACAGCACTTCGTTGGTGTCTTGGTCAATCACATAGGCCACGCTGGACTTCAAATCAAGGTCGTCTGCAGTGGAATGCAAACCAGCGAGTTGACCAAATGATGGCTTCGTGGGAACTACTTTAGCCAAACGCTTTGGCCTGGCCTTGGCCAATGTGCGTTTGGATTTTTTTATGGTAGTGCGTTGCTCTGGCGCCGCGAAAGTAGGCACAGCGCATGAGAGGGTGAATAAGCCAATTGATACAGCCAATAGAAGTTGTCTCAAATGCAATCCTTAATCTCTGACTAACAATAGTCGTGAGTGTATCAAATATAAAAAATCTCGCAAGATCAAAGACTTGCGAGACAAATTTAATAACCCAGATAAGATGAGGGTTTACCCTTGCGCAGCGACCCGGTCAGATTTGCTTTGCAATTTGTTCAAGGCACTGAGATAAGCCTTGGCAGAAGCGACCACGATATCGGGGTCAGAGCCCACCCCGTTAACCACGCGACCGCTGTTTTGCAAACGTACAGTCACTTCCCCTTGGCTCTCGGTGGAGCCACTGATAGCGTTGACCGAATACAGCACCATCTCTGCACCGCTTTTGACATGCGACTCAATCGCTTTGAGGGATGCATCTACTGGCCCATTGCCATCCGATTCGCCGCGCACTTCCTGCCCTGCGATGGTGAAAACCACGTGGGCGTGCGGGCGCTCACCTGTTTCACTGTGTTGTGCCAATGACACAAAAGCGAACTGCTCTTTGTCATTGAGGACGCTTTCTTCACTCACCAAGGCCAATATGTCTTCGTCAAAGATATCGCTTTTGCGGTCTGCCAACTCTTTGAATCTAGAAAATGCGGCATTGATCTCGCTTTCACTTTCCATTTGAACGCCGAGTTCTTCCAAGCGTTGTTTGAAGGCGTTACGACCGCTGAGCTTGCCCAAAACAATCTTGTTGGCACTCCAACCTACATCTTCCGCACGCATGATTTCATAGGTGTCGCGCGCTTTGAGCACGCCGTCTTGGTGAATGCCGGAGGCGTGGGCAAAGGCGTTGGCACCGACAACCGCTTTATTGGGTTGCACCACAAAGCCTGTTGTTTGGCTCACCATGCGGCTCGCGGCAAGTATCTGTTTGGTGTCGATACCAACACTCAAGTCGAAATAGTCTTTGCGGGTTTTGACTGCCATCACAACTTCTTCTAAGGAGCAATTACCTGCGCGCTCACCCAAACCATTGATCGTGCATTCCACTTGACGTGCGCCGCCGATCTTCACGCCGGCCAATGAGTTGGCCACCGCCATACCTAAGTCGTTGTGGCAATGCACGGACCAAATGGCTTTGTCGCTATTAGGAATACGTTCACGCAAAGTTTTGATGAAGTTGCCGTACAACTCGGGCACGGCATAGCCGACGGTGTCCGGCACGTTGATGGTGCTCGCACCTTCCGCAATAACAGCTTCGAGAACGCGGCAAAGAAAATCCATATCGCTGCGATAGCCATCTTCAGGACTGAATTCAACATCACCCATCAAATTGCGTGCAAAACGCGTCGATTGCTTCGCTTGCTCAAAAACTTGATCAGGCGACATACGTAATTTCTTTTCCATGTGCAATGCACTGGTAGCAAGAAAAATATGAATACGCGCATTGGCTGCGCCTTGCAAAGCCTCTGCTGCGCGTGAAATATCGCGATCATTGGCACGCGCTAGTGAACAAATCGTTGAGTCCTTAATAGCATTTGCAATGGACTTAACACAGTCAAAGTCACCATTTGAGCTAGCAGCAAAGCCTGCTTCAATGACATCGACTTTGAGACGCTCCAACTGACGGGCAATACGCAATTTTTCATCACGCGTCATCGATGCGCCAGGCGACTGTTCGCCATCACGCAAAGTGGTATCAAAAATAATGAGCTTGTCAGTCATGGTCAGAACTCCTTGTCAATCTTTAAAACTTGCAGCTGGTGCACCCCACAAAGCAAAAGGCCCGCTGCGTTTGCATACGGGCCTTGTGTGGATTTGCGCGTGCGCTACCAACTCCGCCCGTTGGGGTAAAGCAGTAGTAGTGCCAGCAAAAATTTGTTCATGTCTTGAATTTAACACAATCTCGAACACTGAAGGGCCTTCACTTATGCAGACCTTCTTCATCTGGTTCATCGGTGGAGGTGCTGATGACACTGG
>Ga0209444_10002402_pt1 | contig 10275 bp, 2 predicted proteins | sample LauGreFaBDMM15DN_2_FD_188215 | JGI IMG/M metagenome (GOLD analysis project Ga0209444, IMG submission 188215) | Freshwater lake microbial communities from Lake Michigan, USA - Fa13.BD.MM15.DN (SPAdes) (version 2) | ecosystem: Environmental > Aquatic > Freshwater > Lake | place: Lake Michigan, USA...
CGGCCTCGAGTTGTTGGGCGGCGACGGCGCGTCGGGCGAACCACTGGGTGAGCTGCGGGATGGCGCTGCCTGCGGCGAGGGCGAGGGCCCGGGGAGCGTCGACGGGAACGAGGGATTCGACGCCGGACCAAATCATCTTCGGGAGATTGTGGTCGGCGGTGTCCTCGGGGTGGGCAAGGAGACCTGCGGCGATCGGCCAACGCTCGGCGAGCGGAATCCGCTGCAGCGCGGCGGCGAGGTAGAGGCGCACCACGGGCGATGGATCGGAGACGGCGAGGGCGGCGAATTTTTTCAGCGCGGCGGGGCCGACGGAATGGTCCTCGCCGAGGAGTTGGATGGCCCAGCCGCGAATGTAAGGCTCTGGGTGATCGAGCAGCGGGAGCAGGCGATCGGCGGGGAGATTTTTGGTGACGTGCAGCGCCCAGAGGGCGCGGAGTTTTTGCGCGGCGGTGTTCGACTGGGCGAACAGGTCCCAGAGGCGCGCGGGCACGGCGGCGGAGAGGCGGCCCTCGGCGGCGCGCTGCTGGAGGATCACGCGGGCGCGGCGGCCATACCAATCGTTGCGATGCGTGAGGAGCGCGACGAGCTCGAGGTCGGACTGCGCGGCGAGGTTGAGGCCGGATTTTCCGGCGAGGCCCTTGGGGGCGAGGCGGAAGATGCGGCCGGTTTCTTTCTCGGTGAGGGAGTTGCCGCAGATGTCGCCGTCGTGCCAGTCGAGCACGTAGATGGCGCCATCGGGACCGATCTCGATGCTGAAGCCGACCCATGCGGCGTCGTTGGCGAGGAGCGTATCGTCGCCGTGTTGGCCGACGAAGCCGGAGCCTTTGGGCACGAGCTTATCGGTAAGCACGGCGTGCTCGTGAATGTTAGCCATGAAAATCCGGTCGCGATACTCGCGCGGGAATTCATCGGCGAGGTAGATGCGGGCGCCGCCGTGGGCGGAGCGGTGACTGTGGTCGGCGATGGTCTTGATATCGTCGTAGATGGCGGGGTTGATGTGTTTGCCGCCCTGGCGGTGGTAGATGCCGCCGGGGATGACGTGCCAGAGGTGCGGAATCACGCAGGCGGTGATGAACATTTGACCGTGGTCGTCGAAATCGAGACCCCACGGATTGCTGAAACCGTGGGCGACAATTTCGAAGCGGTCCTTGGTCGGATGATAGCGCCAGACGCCGCCGTCGATGTATTGGCCGTCGACCACGGGGATTTTTTCGGGAAACGGCTCGCCTTTTTTGAAGAGTTTTCCGCCATCGGCCGGTTTGCCGACCGTCGAGCGGGTCGCGAAGCCCTGGCAGCCATAGAGCCAGCCATCGGGCCCCCAGTTGAGACTGTTGAGCGTTTCGTGGCGGTCCTGGATGCCCCAGCCGCTGAGGCGAATCTCGATGGCGGAGTCGGCCTGGTCGTCGTGATTCTTGTCGGGGATGAAGAGGAGGTTCGGCGGCGCGCCGAGCCAGAGACCGTCGAAGCCGACGGCGATGGCGGCGGGAAACGGGATGCCCTCGACGAAGACCTTGCGGGTGTCGAATTTCCCGTCGCCGTCGGTGTCTTCGAGAATGACGATGCGGCTGTCGCCGTGGTTGGCGAAGCCGGTCTTGCGGGTTTCGTAGTCGCGATTTTCCGCGACCCACATGCGCCCGCGGTCGTCCCAGCAAAAGGCCATCGGCTGGGTGATCATGGGTTCGGAGGCGGCGAGTTTTGCCTCGAAGCCGGCGGGGACGGTCATTTTGGCGGCGGCCTGTTCACCGGTGAGGAAGGTGGCCCTCAGGCCCTCGGCCTTGGCGAGGCGCCAAAGGATGCTGTCGTTGGTTTGGCCGGTGTAGGCCTTCCAGCTCTCGGTCATCTTGAGGTCGTTGAGTTCGCCGGTGTAGACGACGAGCTGATGGCGGATGGTCTCGGTCTTGCCCTTGGCGATAGACCAGTCGCCGGAGATGGCGCGGCTCGGACCGACGCCCATCTGGCCGTCGACACGCCACGGGAGCGGGTAGTCGGAGTTTTTCGGATGATCGAATACGGCGATGTGTGCTTGGTCGGTGCGGCCCTCGAGTTTGAGGCCGATGTCGACCCAGAGCGCGCGCTCGCCGGTGGCCCGCTTGTTCTGCTGGCGGTTGCTGTTGACGACGGCGCCCTCCATGCCGGCGCGCCAGGGCATGCGGACGAAGAGCCCGCCGTATTCATATTTCGCGACGGTAATATCGACGAGACCCTCGCCCTTCCATTCAAGATCGAGGAGGTAACGGTCACCGCTGTCGCGCATGGTCCAGGTTTGTGTCTCCGCCATGATCGGCTGGCCGGCGGCGTCGAGCATATGGTAGACGGTGGACCATTTCACCGTGCTGCCGTGCTCGGCGATTATATCGCTGGATACGCGGCGCCAGTAGCCATTGGCGGGATTGTGGAAATAGTCGCGGCCGTTGACGCGCGTGAGGCCCCAGTAGATGCCGGTCTGGTGCTTGTGGTGGCCGGGGCTGAACTCGGTGAGCACGCTCTTGCCGTCGGGCGAAACGATGGGGTGCAGGTAGGGGCGAAAATCGGGTTTCGCGTTCTGCGTGAGGATGGGGGCGGGGACGTTGTCACGATACACGGAGATCGTGTGCGTGCTGGCGTCCTGACGCAGCGTGAGGTGGGCGGCGTGGGCGACGGGTAGGGCGGCGGCGAGTAAGGCGATTGCGAGCCGGGGAAATGTGCGCATATGAATGAAAGATTGAAAATTGGTTTCTGGAAAATTTGGGTCGGAACGAATCTACTCAGTTAGTTGAGAATACGAGCTTCCCGAGGGGTATTTTCAAATTCCTCACTGATAATTGATCTTATGCAGTGAAAGGATGCTCGGAAAACAACTGGATTTTTATCAAATTGGGCTGGGGATTAGCCGAGTTGATCAGACAGGACCGATTGCTGCATGCGGCATTCCTGTCGGACGACCCCGCCGCAGCGCGTCAAAAGTCTCGTTTTACCTTCAAGAGATAGGTGCGGAGCAGCAAATTACCGTATGGGCTGTAGTAAAACGGGGCGTTTCTGCTGTGGGCGTCGAACGGAGGTTGCTTGTTGAATACGTTGTCGAATCCAACTTGAATGGTAGTTCCGGCCAAGTAACGAAGCTTCGGTGAATTGCCGAATACGTAACTGGCAAAGATGTTGTGATACATCTGGGAGGGAATTGAGATGCCATTTACGGCAGCCGCCCCCCCTTGAGCCCGAAGCTCGGTTGTTTGCGGTGTGTAGGTCTTGGCCCCGTTATACTGAGGATCTGAGGGAGCCCCCTGTTGCTTGTATGAAGACCAGTGTCGGGCATTCCAACTGAGCTGCCAGTTTCTGCCAATGAGCCAGCTCAACGAAGCATTGGCCTTGGTTTTGACGGCTCCTCCCGAATTGGGGAACCCAGAATGTTCAACGAGTGGGCCTTTGTAAACAAAGGGAAGCTTAAGATGATTGATAACGGTCCCGCCGGCGTTAAAATTGAAGGTTCCCAGCCCGGCCATTTTCCGGCGGTAATTGACCGTGACGTCATAACCACTGCTATATTGGCGTTCCCCGTTAACAAATTGTTGCGTGTAAGATAAAACACGGCGGTCCGGTCCACGAGGAACCAAATAGGCGAGTTCAGGTGACGCGAGCGCCTGGATATAGCTCGGGCGAAAAATCGCCCCCTTTTGAGAATTCTTGTAGAAGTCCAAGCTGATTCGAAGATTCTTGAGCATGCCTGACGTTGGCTGGAAAACTACGCCCCAATTGAAATTTCTCGCCGTCTGAGGCTTCAAATTCGGGTTCTCAAGATTTCCCTTTAGCACCGGAACCCGATAGGTTGCTCCTGTAATTGGATCGAGAGTCAGGGCCGTGTCGTTATCGCTTTCACCGGAAATCGCGCTGCCAAACTGGACGTACGTTGGCGGGACAAATCCGGAGGCATACGATCCCCGGACTACCAGCCCATTTACTGGGGTATATTTCAATCCGATCGTCGGATTGGTCGAAGTATACTTGAACCAATTTCTGCCCGCTTTGGTCGTGTTAGTTATGCGAGTCGATGGAACCGCATAGGGCCGGCCCTCCTCGCGATTAGGATAAACATTTATGCTATTGGGATTCGTGATAACATTGAAACGCTCGACCCGGCTCGCGATTTGAAATTCCAAGCCTTGAGCTAAGGGGATTCGGTTTCGGGCCGAGATAATGGGCACGCCCACTTCGGCGTAGACCGACTTGACCCCTTGCTTTTGACCTCCGACAAACCCGTGGGCGGGTGTGTTCGAGATGTTAGGCAGCCCGTTGTCACCTGGGAGACTTGGAAATTCGCCAATTTGATAGTTTTCATCCATAACATTCAGGCGGGCCTCGACTCCGACTGTGAGCCGCGTTTCGCCCGCCGGCAAATTGATGAAAGGTCCATTCACCCGTGCGTTAAAATCCATCAGATGAGTGGGATTCCAGAATTTCCAGGTGCCGTAGTATTGCTCTATTTTTTGCGCGTTTAAGACTGAATCAACGAACGGATTATAGAGACCCTTGAACACTAAGGGAGCGTTGGCTGAGAAATTCGTGGTACTATTGAAATTCATCAGTCCATATTGGATCAGGGTACTGGCGTGGCTGTAGCTGTACTCGGCGAGCGCCTCCCAGCCTCTCGCCAGATGCAGGTGCACGCCGCCTTTAAGGAGGCGCGAGATCGCGGTGGTCTCGTAGGTCGTGCCGGCGCTTGCCGGCAGCGGCTGAGAAATAAAAATATTTTGCTGAAACGGGTTCGTGGGCGCGTTGCCTGGAACAGGGATATGCAGGTTGGTAGTCCTATTATGGCCGTTCGTCAGAGGTAGATAGGTGTTGGTCGTCTTTTGCTGGTTTACGGAGACATCGATAAAAGCATCGATCATGTCGTTAAATTTATGACTGATCGCCGTTTGGATCGCCATGTTTTGCGGCGCCTTCAGCAGGGGCGTTTGCGAGCCTCGGTAAATACTCGGTGCTTCGTCGAAGTTTTGCTTGCCGGCGTTGGCGGCCAAGCCCGCGTTCAGAGTGGCCGAGTTGGTCTGAAGCGTGGTCCCGGCCGGCACGTAGGTAAGGGTGCTTCCGAGCGAGACGCCGTTCTTAAACGTGAGCGCGGCGGAAGATGGATTGACGTAGCCGTTGACCGTCCCGGGATTTAAGGCGATGTTTGGTAAGGCGCCGGAGGCAAACGGAGCGTTAGCGTTATAAAACAAATCCGGTGCGTTCGCTAGCCTCCGGTAAAAATAGTCCTTGAGAAAGGGTCGGTCCTGCCGAACAGGTACTTTTCCGTCGCTGGCACTTAGCATGAAATTAATGCGGGTCTTTTTGAGAAAAAAACTGTCGTAGAGGCTTACCGTCCGCGTCGCATTATCGGTATCGAAGGTGTTTTGGTAGCTCGTCTGGATCTGTCCGCCGGAAAAGTTCTTTTTGAGGATGACATTGATCGCACCGCCTACGGCGGAGCTGCCATAAATGCCAGAGGCGCTCGAGGGCAGAATCTCCACTCGGTCGATGGCCTCGATCGGTATATGATTCAGGTTGGCTTGCATTTCGACTCCCTTAAAAACTCCGGACACGGCGCGTGTTCCGTTGATTAAGATCAAAGTCTGCATATTACCGAAGCCGCGAAGATCGACTTGGCTCGACCCGGCGGAGCTGGAGTCCCAGACTGCAGGCATCTGGCTGTTTTGAAGCCCGGTGGTGCTTTGCGTCACCTGATCCTGAAGAAAATCTCCTACGTTGAGTCGGATCGATTGCTCCATCGCCTCCGCGTTGATGATGGTGTAGGCTTGAACGTCGTTACTTGAGCGGGGAATGTCCATGTTGCCTCCTTGTCCCTCGAACGAGCGGGCCTTGGATGTGGAGACGAAGAACGACGGCAGCTTTTGTAGGCCTTGGCTGCCCTCGGATTGCACGCTCACCGTCCGCGAGCCCGCGGCGATCCCCGGCATTTCCTCGAACGGAATGGTCAGCGTCGTGCCTGCGGAAACGACGACATCCGTGATTTTCAAGTTGGCGTAGCCTCTCCCGATCGCGACCAGCGTATAAGTTCCTGGCCTGACTGATGAGAAGGCGAAGTTGCCGCTGTTATCGACTACGGCCGTCGCGCCTGTCTCGGTGATGGTCACCACGATGCCCTCCATAGAACTTACGCCCGGCGGTGGTCTTAATTGTCCTTTGATGGATTGATTCTGCAGGCTAAGGAGGGTCGCAACGGGCTGGCCATTAATAGTAGAAACCGAACCAAGGGTAAGGCCGACGATCAGAAAAGCAGATGAAAAAAGCGTACAAGTTACTGGGGGTATGATGGGGGTTTTCATGATATGGGACTCACCTAAGAACGCGATGAGTGGCGCCTAATTTCCTGACTACAGGGGTAGTCCAAGACGATCTAAAGGGGGTTGATCGATTATGGCCTAAGAGTATCAGTTTCCCTTTACAAAAATCCATGAGTTTTTAGCCAAAAATAATGAGTTTTTGCACCGTCACTTTTGAGCAATGGCATAGGAGTTCGGCGGTGAATGTTGATGTTTTCTTCGGGGGATGACTGGTCGGGTTGTACCGCGAACGCAGTGACCAGTTGGCCATGCGCAGAGTGGAAATCGCGGTGTTGATGAGACGCCGAAGGCGGCTCCGCACGAGCGGCGGAATGGCATCGGACGCAACGTTCGGGAAAGCCCCGGGGACATTCTGCGTGACGGGGTAGGGGCGCGGCGACGCGCCGCTCGTGCGGCTGGCGACGTGATAACGTGACGCGCGGAAAGTGGTGCGTCGTTTAGAGCAGAAATCTATTTCCGAGTGTGCGGGAGGTGCGGGCAGACGTGATCGATTGCGTCGTCGTTCTCCGCTGCGCATCACTTTTCGGGACGCAGCGCGCGGACGTAGACGTAATAGGCGCCCGCGATTTCCTGGCCGGCGGAGTCGCGAAACCACGTCTGCAGGGCGACCGAGCCGCGCGGCAAAGTTACGCGGAAGTTCACCGACTTGTCCTCGGCCGTTACGGCTTGCTGTCGCAGCTCCGCGCCGAATTTCAGGTCGGCGCTTGCGACGGGAAAGGCATCGCCGGCGGCAAAGCCACCATCCACCCCCTGGAAGGCGGGCATGGCGGCGGCGATCGGCGCATCGGCTTCGAGGGGCCAGCGGCGCAGAGAGATTTCGTAGTCGCCGGCGTGTTCGACGAAGAGTGACCACGCGCCGTTCTTTTTCGTTCGGCGCACTTGGTTTTGTTGATCGAAAAACACATCCACCCAATCGCACGGGGAGAGTTGAACGGGATTGGCGCGCGCCGAACCGAGGTGGATCGGGCTGATCTCGAGCAGGCGCGGTTCGACTCCGGCCCACCACGTCGCATAGTGGGCGCGCAACGCAGTCGCTACCTCCGGGAATTGCGCAATGACGTTGCGCTCCTGCGCCGGATCGGTCGCGAGATCGTAGAGTTCCTGGTCGGCGACGAGGCGCCACCGCTTCCACAGCACGACGGCATCGCCGGGTTTGGGGCGGGAGTCGTTCATGCGGGAGAACTGAATCGTGAGTTTCCGATCGGGCAGTGTCGCGGCGGGATCACGCAGGAGGCCGGCTAGGCTCGTGCCGTCGAACCTGGCCGTAGCGGGCTTCGCGACGCCGCAGAGTTCGAGGAGCGTGGGGAGAACGTCCTGCACCTGCGTCAGGGCGGCGACGTCGCCGACCGCGCGCAGTTTTCCTGCGGGCCAGCGGATGAAAAACGGCACGCGATGCCCGCCGTCGTACAGCCCGATTTTTTTATCGCGCATGCCGGCGTTGAAGACGGGGTCGCCGGTGGCGGTGCCGTTGTCGGTCATGAAAATGAGAATGGTATTCTCGTGCAGCCCGTTTTCGCGGAGGAAGGCATCGAGCCGGCCGAGGTTTTCGTCGATGTTGGCGATCATCGCGAAGAAGCTCGCGATGCGCGGTGGTTGCTGGCGGTAGGGCTCGCGATAACGATCGGGTACAAAGAACGGACCGTGGGCGGCGGCGAGTGGCAGGTAACAGAAGAACGGTTCGTGGCGGGCCGCCTGTTGCTTCATCCACGTCTGCGCCTCGCGGAAGAACACGTCGGTGGTGTAGCCCTCGTACTTCCGGTTGACGCCGTTGTGTTGGTAGACGTCGTCGAAGTAGTCGTTGTTAAAGTAGCCGGCGGCGGAAGGGATGCTCGACGACTGATACCAGATCGATTCCTGAAAACCGCGGTCCTGCGGGCGGTAGGGGTAGTTGTCGCCGAGGTGCCATTTGCCGAACATTCCGGTGCGGTAGCCGGCGGCGGCGAATATTTCGGGCATCGTCGGAAAATCGCGCCGCAGATTCGTGCGGCCGCTGCTGACGTTCATCGCCCCGTTGCGGAGCGCATCGACGCCGGTCATGAGCTGCCCGCGCGTCGGCGTGCACATCGGGGCCACGTGGAAGTCTGTGAAGCGAATGCTCTCCGCGTGGAGCCGGTCCATGTGCGGGGTCTTGAGCACGGGGTTGCCGTGCACGGAGAGATCGCCGTAGCCCTGATCATCGACCATCACGATCACGATGTTCGGTTTCGCCGGGGCGGCGCCGGAAACGGGGCGGGGGACCGCAACCGAAAAACAGAGCAGCAGGACAAACCAGGGGAAATGAGACATGATCGGGGAGGGTTAAGGGTTCGATGGCGCGACTCGGGACGGCGGGGATCAAAAGGTCTTTTTCACGCGCAGCCACCATTCGCGGCCGCTCTGGGAGAGATAGGGGCTGCTCATGAAGTTACCGTAGTAAGGGTCGAAGGCTGGCGCCCGGTCGAAGACATTGTTGATGCCAAGCGTGACGCTCATTCCGGCCAGCAGGCGGGAGCGGTCCTCCTTCCGGCCGAAGTCGTAGCTAGCGCGGAAGCTGTGGCTTTGCTGGGCGGGGATTGTTGTCCCCCCCATCGTCACGACGAACCGGGCCGCGCCCAGGGGATCGCCAGGCGCGCCGTTTTGCTGATAGCTGCCGAAGTAAATCGTGTTCCAGCTCAGCCTCCAACCGTGGCGCGACCAATTCAACCCGGCGTTGGCTTTGTGCTTGGCCACACCGCTGCGATTGACGAAGCCCAAGTAGGACGCCAGCTCGCCCCCCGCCGTGGATCGCTCGTAGATCTGCATGACTGTGCCGCCTGCATTGAAGTTAAACACGCCGGCGGAGGTGTTCTTCCGGTAGGCGGCGGACACGTCATAACCGCTGCTTACATTTTCGGCATAATTTAAGGCGGTGAGATCGAGGTTGGTGATGAGCTTGGTCGTGGGATCGCGAACGATCCGTCCGGCCACGGCGGGCAGCCCCTCGATGTCGACCATCTCCTGGGCGTTCAGCGTGGCGATGGAGTCCTTTTGCTGGATTTCAAACCGCTCGAAATTGAACCGGAAGCCCTTCAGAACCTCCGATTTTGGCTCCCAAATCACGCCAAAGCTGCGGGTGGCCGAGATTTGGGGTTTCAGGTTCGGGTTGCCGCCGGAGGCGACATTGACCCGGTAACTCGAGCCGGTTTTGGAATCAACAATCACCGGCCCCACGCCTTGCGCGCCGCCGCCAGTGAGCTGAGCGATGCTCGGCGGGACGAACGCCTCGTTATAGGAAGCGCGAAAGGTCAGCTCCCTGAACGGCTGGTATTTCAAACCGGCCAGCGGGCTCGTCTGGAAAATCTCCCGTTCCTTATGGTAACCCAGCGCCCCGCTGGCGGTGTTGGCGGCGGAATTGTTCCGGAAGGTGGTCTGGGAGGCCGTGCTGATGCCCGCGCGGTAAAGTTCTGCGCGGGCGGCAAGCTGCAAATCGAAGGCACGCAGCATGGTCCGGGCGTTCTCCTTTTTGACGAACGGGATCGTGGTCTCGGCATACGCGGAGTCCACGGCCTGCGCCTGGCCAAAGTAGAGGATGTCGTTGTCCGCGCTGGGGGTGCGCGCGAATCGGCGGCGCCCCGTGTGATCATCGCTGCCTTCCTTGCGATGCTCGAGGCCGATCGTGAGGATGGGAGTCAACCCGCCCGGAAACGGCACGGGGCCCGAGGCATGCAGGTCAACGGTATTCATCAGGCTGCTACCGGCATAATCGTAGGTGGCGAGGTTGGCCGCGACATTCAGGGGGAAGGCCACCGTATCGACAAAGGGATTCAAGGCGCCGCTGTTCAGGTCGTTGATCATTGCCGTGGGATCGTCGAGAAACGCCCGGTAGGAAAAGGTGCTGCGCGACCAAGTGTAGGAGGTCTGGCCGCGCCAACCCGCCCCGATGTTGGCCACGAGGCCGACCGAGAGGTTAAGGGTTTTGCTCGTGGAAATATTCGGCGTT
>Ga0209444_10002408_pt1 | contig 10259 bp, 11 predicted proteins | sample LauGreFaBDMM15DN_2_FD_188215 | JGI IMG/M metagenome (GOLD analysis project Ga0209444, IMG submission 188215) | Freshwater lake microbial communities from Lake Michigan, USA - Fa13.BD.MM15.DN (SPAdes) (version 2) | ecosystem: Environmental > Aquatic > Freshwater > Lake | place: Lake Michigan...
TTTGAACCAGATATTCCGGAAGACGTTACAGGTGAAGAACTTGAGAAAACAGCTCGCGCAGAGTTATTAAGCCTTTCTGCCGAGAACGCTAAAGTAGTTGCTAGGCACTTAGTTTGCATCGCTTTATTTGCCGATGAAGATCCAGAGCGCGCACATAAACATGGCGTTGCAGCGGCTCACCATGCTGGTCGTTTAGCAGTTGTTCGCGAGAGTGCTGGATATGCCGCATACCGCGCAGGTCATTATGAAATCGCACTAAAAGAATTGCGCGCAGCTAATCGAATTTCTGGAGATGTTTCGGCTTGGCCAGTAATGGCTGATTGCGAACGCGGTCTAGGTCGCCCACTTAAGGCGCTCGACATGGCTGGCTCACCTGAAGTAAAACGGTTAGATAAAGCTGGTGAAATTGAAATGCGTATCGTTGCAAGTGGTGCTCGCCGTGACCTTGGTGAACTCGATGCAGCGGTAATCACGTTAACTTGTAAAGAGCTAAAAACCGAAGGCGAAGAATGGGCAGTGCGTTTACGTTATGCCTATGCCGATGCGTTACACGCCGCCGGTCGCAAAGACGAGGCGACAGAATGGTTCAATAAGTGCGCTGAAATTGATGGCGATGAAATCACTGATGCCGGGGATCGGGCGACGGAATAGTCCTATCCACAGCTAAATTGCTTAGCGAGTCATTTTTGTCAGCCACCAGATAGAAGATTCAACTCCGAGTTCAATTAAGGAGTTCTTCGATGACCGTAAAAGAGAAGTTGAGTAATAAGGCAATTAAGCAAGCAGCAGTTGAGTTGGATTCAACACTGGCACTAAATGATGTTTTATTGCGAGGCCGGGTTTCCTCCGTAGCCGTCGAGAAAGAGTTACCGAGCGGCGATAAAGTGGTTGAGTTTCGCATTGTCATAGCCCGAAGTGATGAATTGGGTTTCGACACAATTGATATCAGTGCCTGGAGTTCAAAATTGCGTCGCAGTGCCAGCTCGTTGAAACCCGAGGAATGGGTCGAAGTTTCTGGTTCGATAAGAAGGCGATTTTGGCGAGGAGCTACCGGGCTGGCAAGTCGTTGGCAGATTGATGCCAGCGAGATCACGCGACTCTAAAAGCTGCTCTAGGCAGCTCTAATTGCGCTTAAAAGTACGCAAGGTAGGCTAGCGGTAAGAGTTTGTTGGCATTGGCCAGCAGCTGCAGTAGAGGAGTAAGAAGATGGCTAACGATCTATTTGATTCATTACGAACTTATATTAATAAGGTCAGCGTAAATGAGAAGTCAGCAGCAGAGATCGCTAATTCAGTAAATGCCTGGGTGCGCGAGAGTGGCGAAGCGGTAAAGCTGAAAATTGAAGAAGAAGTTGAGTCCACAGTTCTTCGCATGGGATTTGTAAAGCGCGCAGAGTTTGACGCTTTAGCCGCTGAAGTTGCGAAATTAAGTGGCAAGCCTGTTGCAGCAAAATCTGCTGCTAAGAAAACTGCTGCTCCAAAAAAAGCAACTGCTAAAAAGGCCGCAAACAAGAAACCTGTTGCTAAGAAGTCTGCGGCTAAAAAATCAGCAGTAAAGAAGAGCGCTGCCAAGAAAGTGAGTAAATAGATGGATCAGCAGGAAGTAAACATTGTTGATGAAGTTAAACTTGAACTTAGCGAAATTGATTCGCTAGAGGTGGGCGAACATGGCCAACGTTATGAGGCACTTGCTGCGAAATTGCAGCAAACACTTACCTCGATTGATGGGCTCTAAGACTTAACGGTCTAATTGAGATTGCGCATTTATGAAAACTAGACTCGATGCTGAATTAGTTCGTCGCGAACTAGCGCGATCGCGCGAGCAGGCAGCCGATCTGATTGAGTCTCGTTCAGTTTTGGTAGGCGGAATTCCAGCAACTAAGCCGGCAACCCAAGTAGATGCCGAAACTTCCATAACTATTGCTGGCAACCGAGATGATTTCGTATCTCGAGGTGGACATAAGTTAGCTGGGGCTCTTGATACTTTTTCAGCTATCAAAGTCGAAGGAAAACGCTGTTTAGATGCGGGTGCGTCCACTGGTGGTTTCACTGATGTGCTGTTGCGTCGCGGTGCCGATTGTGTAGTTGCAGCCGATGTTGGATATGGGCAATTGGCATGGGAAATTCAACAAAATCCAAAAGTAATAATTCTTGATCGCACAAATATTCGTCACTTAACTGGCGAATTAGTGGGCGATCCAATCGATCTCGTAGTTGCTGATTTATCCTTTATTTCACTGACTTTAGTGCTGCCAGCATTAGCTGCAGTTTCAAAACCTGAAGCAGATTATGTATTAATGGTGAAACCACAATTTGAAGTTGGCCGCGAACGCCTTGGCGCCGGTGGGGTAGTGCGCGATCCAGCACTTCGCAAAGCAGCTGTCTTGGAAGTTGCAGAGTCGGCATACGATGTTGGGCTCGGAACTCTTGGTGTTACAGCTAGCCCGTTGCCAGGCCCGGCCGGAAATGTGGAATATTTCTTATGGCTACGTCGTGGTGCACCCGCCATCGATGAAGCAGCACTTGATCGCGCTATCGAGATCGGGCCCCAATAATGAGTTTAAGGCGCGCCGCAGTTTTAATTGTTAATCCATCACGAGCAGAAGCAGTCGAAGCCGCGAGCGTTCTTGCTGGGTTGCTTTTAAAAGATGATTTCGATTTATTCACAACATCTGAAGTTTCGATTAGCGGTGTTACAAATAGCAGTGCAGATGATTTGCCTGCAGTTGAAATCGCGGTAGTCCTGGGCGGTGATGGCACTATTTTGCGTGGTGCTGAATTAACGCGCGAGCGCAACATTCCGTTACTAGGAATCAATATTGGCCACGTGGGATTTATGGCCGAAGTTATTCGCCCCGAAATTTCAGCAGTTGCAAAGTCAGTAATTGATAAGAGCTACGGCCTAGATTCTCGAATGGTGCTTGCCTACGAAGTAATTCGTAGCGGCAAAGTAATTGACACTGGCTGGGCGTTAAATGAGGTAACAGTTGAACGTCAACACACCACGATGGTTGAGTTATTTGTGCAAATCGATGGGCGGCCACTTTCGCGCTGGGGCTGCGATGGTTTAATCGCCTCAACCCCAACTGGGTCAACGGCTTATGCGTTTAGCGCTGGCGGACCAGTGCTGTGGCCAGAAGTTGAAGCATTAGTTCTATTGCCGATTTCAGCACATGCACTCTTTGCTAGACCAATGGTTATTTCGCCAAAATCTGAAATCGTGGTGGAGATTCAATCTGATGAGGGTTTGCTGTCAGCTGATGCGCTACGCAAGTTCCCGCTGACCAGAGGTGATCAAGTTCGAATTACCCGCGATGCCAGCAAGATTCTGCTCTCGCATATCGTGGCAACTACTTTTACAGATCGCATAGTGGCAAAGTTCAAGTTACCGGTTGAAGGATGGCGCGGTGAGTGAACGCTCTTTCCTAAGTGAGATCACCATTAAGAATCTAGGCGTTATTGAATCTGCAACACTTGAGTTTGAACCGGGTTTAACTGTGTTAACTGGCGAAACAGGTGCCGGTAAAACTATGGTGCTAACTGCACTTAATTTAATTTTAGGTGGCAAGAGTGATGCTGCCCTTGTGCGCACAGGTCAAGAGCGTTTGGTGGCTAGTGGCCGCTTCGCCGTAACAAAAGAGATTGCAAATAGTGCCAGTGAAAAAGGCGCAGACCTTGATGGTGATGAATTAATTCTGACTCGTAATGTGAATAGCGATGGCAAGAGCAAAGCGATCGCCGGCGGAATTGCGATTCCGGCAGGAACGTTAGCTGAGCTGGCAGTTGAGTTGATCGAAATTCATGGTCAAGCAGCAAATTTACAAATCACCAAGAGTTCCAAGCAACGAGAGTTACTTGATCGGTATGCCGGCGCTGGGTTAAACAAAGTATTAGTTGCCTACCAACTTGAGCTAGCAAATTATCAAGGACTTAAAAGTCGAATTTCTTCCTTGAAAAACGCTGCTAGTAAGCGAGATGCCGAGATTGCCGAATTAACTGAGTTCACAAACGCCTTTAATAAGTTAAAGCCCAAGTATGGCGAGTTAGCCCAAATTGAGATTGAGATTTCCAAGTTAAGTTCGGTCGAAGAGTTCCGAGTCGCCATCACTACTTCACTCGGTGCGATAGAGGATGAAGAAAATGGCACGCTGACATCCCTCGGAACAGCGCGTAAAGCACTGGATTCTGTGCGTGCTAAAGATCCTGAGATTGAGAGTGTATTTAGCAACTTAACTGATGCCTTCTTCTTGTTGGGCGATGCCAATTCAACTTTGAACTCTTACTTAGCATCACTAGAGGCCGACCCTGATCGCTTGAGTGCGTTACAAGAGCGCAAGGCGGCACTTAACTCTTGGCTTAAGAAATATGCAACGGGTGAGATGGATTTGGCTGCACTCATCACGCGTGGTGAAAGTTCAAAGAGTGCGATGGCAGATCTCACGGGTGGTGATGAACTAATTGTGGAATTAGAGAAAGATTTAGTCTCCGTAAAGAAATCACTACTGGCTAGCGCAAAAGATCTATCAGGGGTAAGAAGTAAATCAGCAGCGACGCTGGCAACAGCTGTTAGTGAAGAAATTCATGCCCTCTCTATGCCGCACACTAATCTGATTGTGCAGGTAAACCATCCTGATTACGCAGGCGCGCTAAAGGAATCAGATTTCACGGTTAATGGTTGCGATGAAGTAACGCTATTGCTGCAAGCCCATAAAGACGGCCCACTCGTGCCGATCGCTAAAGGCGCATCTGGTGGCGAAATGTCTCGCGTAATGTTGGGGCTAGAAGTTGTGTTGGCAAAGGTGCAACCAGTGGGCACGTATATTTTTGATGAAGTAGATGCGGGCGTAGGTGGAAAGGCAGCTATTGAAGTTGGTCGTCGATTAGCACTGCTAGCAAAAGATGCCCAAGTAATTGTGGTTACACATTTGCCTCAGGTAGCGGCATGGGCAGATTCACATTTTGTGGTCAAGAAAAGTAGTGACGGAAGCATTGTGGCTAGCGGTGTCAACAAACTCGCCGAAGCCGAACGGATAAATGAGATTGCTCGGATGCTTGCCGGCCTAGAAGATTCAGCTAGCGCGCAAGAACACGCCGCCGAACTCTTAGCCATGCGCGCAAACGGTTAAGCACCTGCGAATTTACTGATAGGTTTGTATCCCATGAGCGATCATGTGACTAAACACTTATTTGTAACTGGCGGAGTCGCCTCTTCACTTGGCAAAGGACTCACCGCTTCATCACTCGGTCGACTATTAGTCTCTCGTGGCCTGCGTGTCACAATGCAAAAACTTGACCCTTATCTAAACGTTGACCCAGGAACTATGAACCCATTTCAACATGGCGAGGTTTTTGTGACAGATGATGGTGCTGAAACTGATCTAGATATCGGTCATTACGAGCGTTTTCTAGACACCAATCTGCATGGATCAGCAAATGTGACTACAGGTCAAGTTTATTCGCGAGTAATTGCTCGGGAACGACGTGGCGAATATTTGGGCGAGACCGTACAAGTGATTCCACATATCACTAATGAAATTAAGGAACGTATCCGCGCCATGGCAGCACCTGATATCGATGTAGTGATTACTGAAATCGGTGGCACAGTTGGCGATATTGAGTCACAACCATTCTTAGAAGCTGCGCGACAAATTCGTCAAGAAGTTGGTCGCGATAATGTCTTCTATTTACATGTGTCGTTGGTTCCATATATCGGCCCCTCTGGTGAACTAAAAACTAAGCCGACTCAACACAGTGTTGTTGCACTGCGTGCAATAGGTATTGCACCCGATGCGATCGTCCTTCGTTCGGATCGGCCGATTCCAGATGGTGTTAAACGCAAGATTTCTTTGATGTGCGATGTTGATGCCGAAGCTGTAGTTGCGGCAGTTGATGCGCCTTCAATTTATGACATTCCAAAAGTTTTACATGCCGAGGGTCTTGATTCATATGTGGTTTCACGGCTTGGTCTTAAATGCCACGATGTTGAGTGGGGCGTCTGGGATGCACTGCTTGAGAAAGTTCATAACCCAAAGCATCAGATCACGGTTGGCTTAGTTGGTAAATATGTTGATCTGCCAGATGCTTATCTTTCAGTGAGCGAAGCGTTGCGTGCAGGCGGTTTTGCAAACGATGCCAAAGTTAATCTGAAATGGATTGCTAGCGATGAATGTGAGACTGATGCAGGGGCCAGAGCAATGCTCAGCGATGTTGATGCAATCTGTGTTCCAGGTGGATTTGGAATTCGAGGCATTGAAGGCAAACTAGGAGCTCTTAAATTTGCGCGCGAGAATAAGATTCCAACACTAGGTTTGTGTTTAGGTTTGCAATGCATGGTGATTGAGGCAGCGCGCAACTTAGGTGGAATACCTGATGCGAATAGCGCCGAGTTCGAGCCAGAATCTGGCACACATGTGATTGCAACAATGGCTAGCCAGAAAGAGATTGTCTCTGGTCAAGCCGATATGGGCGGAACAATGCGCCTTGGTTTATATCAAGCGGAATTAACACCAGGTTCAATTGTCGCAACAGTGTATGGAGCAACTTCGATATCCGAGCGTCACCGCCATCGATATGAAGTCAATAACAAGTACCGTGATCAAATCTCGAGCACTGGCCTAGTTTTCTCTGGAATTTATGAGCAAGAAAACCTCGTGGAGTTTGTTGAATTACCTAAAGAGGTACATCCTTATTACGTGGGAACACAGGCGCATCCAGAACTTCGCTCGCGTCCTACCAAAGCTCATCCGCTATTCACCGGCTTGGTGGCAGTGGCAATAGTGCGACAAAAGAGTTAAATATCAGCGCCGGAAAAGTACGTTATCAAGCCGTAGCACAGGCGCTTGCTTATGAGTTTTCGCCAATCAGTTAATAGCTTCCTCGATCACCTACGGATCGAGCGAGGACTAGCTGCAAATTCGATTGCCGCTTACGAACGCGATCTACGAAAATTAGTCGAGCACTTTGAGGCACACTCTGTAGACACGAACGCGGTCAGTAGTTCAGATATCACCGCATTTGAAAGCTCTTTGAAATCGATTGAACTGGCACCGGCCAGCATTAATCGAATCATGAGTGCGGTGCGTACGTTCTACAAATATCAAAATCGCGAGCATGGAATTAATGATCCAACTACTGAAATATCACATAACAAATCTGCCAGGCGGCTCCCTAAAGCTCTTACGGTTTCAGAGGTTACTTCGTTAATCGACGCTGGATTACGGGAGGGCGATGTAATTTCATTAAGAGATCATGCAATGCTCGAACTTCTTTATAGTTCTGGCGCGCGAGTAAGTGAAGTGGTCGGAATTAATTTAAGTGACTTTGCAAAATCGAATCTGAACGGCGATGAGATTTCGACTTTGCGCATTCGTGGCAAAGGTGGCAAGGAACGGATAGTTCCGTTGGGTAAGTTTGCGGTGGCTGCCATCGATAATTATTTGGTTCGTACGCGACCTGATCTCGCTGCTAAATCTGGGCGCAAAGAGAGTTCTATGAATGGTGCGCTGTTCTTAAACCAAAAAGGCACTCGTATTTCTCGTCAGAGTGCTTGGCAGATTGTGCTTACAGCTGCCGAACGAGCAGGTATAACTAGCAAGGTTTCGCCACACGTATTCCGTCACTCGTACGCAACTCATTTGCTAGATGGTGGCGCTGATATTCGAGTGGTTCAGGAGCTATTAGGACACGCTTCAGTCACAACAACCCAGATTTATACGTTGATTACAATCGACAAAATTCGCGAAAGCTATAGTTCAGCACACCCGCGCGCTAGATAATTACTGATTGCGTAAGCGACGAGCAAGAATGCTCTGATCGCCTTTGGCTTCCAAGTCAGCAACAATTACCGCAATAGATTCACGCACAATACGGCCACGATCTACAGCTAAACCAAGATCTCCGCGCAGCATTAGACGTGCTTGATCGAGGTCGAAAAGTTCATCGGAAGAAAGATAGATAGTGATTTTTTCGTCATGGCGTTCGCGACCAGTTGGTGACTTCTCAACATTGGTAACACGACGTCGAGGAATTGAGCGAACACCTTTTTTGCTCGAAGAGCGGGTGGGTGCGACTGAAGTACTTGGTGCTTCAACAGTGGGTTCAGGTGCGCTCTGTCGCACTGCGCTTAATGCGGGGGAGTTAGTGCGGAATAGTTCATCAGCACCAGGCAAGCTAGCTCTACGGGTCATCGGGCGCCTCCTCGGGCAATTAGTTCTCGGGCTAAACGTCGGTATGAAGCAGCTCCTCCAGATGAGCTGGCATAAGTTGTAATTGGTTCGCCAACCACAGTGGTTTCTGGAAAACGAATTGTTTTAGCAATGATTGTCTCCAAAACATCATCTGGGTATTTCTCAATTATTGTGGTCAAAACTTCGCGATTGTGAACTGTCTTCTTATCAAACATAGTTGCGAGAATTCCAATCAATTTGAGATTTGGATTTAAAAAGTTTTTTACTTTATCCAAGTTGCGCTCTAGTTCGATAAATCCGTGCAGAGCAAAGTATTCACATTGCAATGGCACGATTACTTCATCAGCTGCAACGAGTGCGTTGATTGTTAATTGACCCATAGTTGGCTGGCAATCAATCAAGATAACGTCGTAACGATCTTTTAAAGGATTTAAGGTTCGCTTTAAAAACTGTTGTCCGCCTATTTCAGCACCAAGTGTGGTTTCAGCAGTTCCTAGGTCGCGGTTTGCAGGTAAGAAATCTAGGCCCGGAACCGATGACTTTAAAATAATCTGATCAACATCGGCGGATGGATCCATCAGCGCGTAGTAAACAGTTTGTTCTAGTGGCAAGGTATGAGCATTGACGCCAAGACCAAGAGATAAACCACCTTGCGGATCAAAGTCGACTAGTAAAACCTTGCGCCCAAGTTCGGTAAGAGCTGCACCTAAGTTAATTGTTGAAGTTGTCTTGCCAACTCCACCCTTTTGGTTAAAGAGAGCGATTATTTTTGCAGGCAGGCCATCTTGCGGAGCAGGAGGAACGCGAAAATTCTTAGGGGTCTTTCCTAAAAGGCTGGCAGTTGTTGCCACATCCTCTTGGATTGTCGATTTAGCGTTCAAGCGTTAAACCTCTTTCTGCTTAGGTGCGTGAGCCTACGCATCAAATAGCCCCGCGAGCAAGTAGTGTTCACCCGTGGAAACGCCGGTTACTAATAGTTCAGGAATCGATCTCGCATCTGATGCCATCGAGCCGAGCGCACCAAGCAACGGATTCAGCGTCCATTTAGCTAACTTCGATGGCCCCTTCGATCTGCTTTTGCAGCTAATTTCGCGTCACAAGCTCGACATCACTGAAATTTCATTGAGCTTAGTAACCGATGAATTTATCTCCTTCATTCGGGCCCTTGAACTTTCTGGTGAGGGTTGGCGTCTTGATCAGGCCACTGAGTTCTTAGTAGTTGCTGCCACATTGCTCGATCTCAAGGCCGCTCGATTATTGCCTTCGGGTGAAGTTGAAGATGAAGAAGATCTCGCTCTGCTTGAAGCACGCGACTTACTTTTCGCTCGATTGCTTCAGTACCGCGCATTTAAGGAGATTGCTGCGACCTTCGGTGATCGCATAACCCTGCAGGATAAGGCTTTCCCGCGTCTTGTGGCGCTAGATCCCGCGCTTTCTGCCTTGCTACCTGAGGTATTAATCGGAGTCGGCGCAGAGCGCTTTGCCGCCATTGCCGACCGAGTTCTAACTCCTAAAACCCCAGCTCTGGTTTCAGTTGAACATCTTCATATGGCTCTAGTTAGCGTTGCCGAGGAGTCTAAAGGTGTGGTTGAGGCTTTACGTAGGTCTAAGACTTTGAGTTTTCGCAGCCTGATTGCCGATGCCGGCAGCACTTTGGTTGTGGTGGCTCGATTCCTAAGTTTGCTTGATCTATATCGCCAAGGCGCGCTTCGCTTTGATCAGGTTGCAGCGCTAGGCGAGCTCCAGATCAGCTGGATAGGTAGTGAATCTGGTGAAGTGGAAGTCTCTGATGAGTTTGATATTCCAGTGGTCTTAGAAGATAGCGAGGGCGAAAATGTCTAATGTAGAACTTGAGCGTTCAATCGAAGCCATCCTGATGGTTGTCGATGAGCCGGTTACAGAGCTGACCTTGGCCTCAGTGCTAGTCGTGACGATAGATGAAGTTGTGGCAGCTTTGGAAACTCTCTCCTTGTCCTATGAGGGTCGAGGCTTTGAACTCCGCGCTGTGGCCGGGGGATGGCGCTTTTATAGTCACCCAGATTGCGCAGCAGGGGTAGAGAGATTTGTCCTAGAC
>Ga0209444_10002413_pt1 | contig 10255 bp, 6 predicted proteins | sample LauGreFaBDMM15DN_2_FD_188215 | JGI IMG/M metagenome (GOLD analysis project Ga0209444, IMG submission 188215) | Freshwater lake microbial communities from Lake Michigan, USA - Fa13.BD.MM15.DN (SPAdes) (version 2) | ecosystem: Environmental > Aquatic > Freshwater > Lake | place: Lake Michigan, USA...
ATGCAGGTGAGACGGTGACGGACACGTTCACAATGACCGTGGGCGACGGGGATGGAGCCTTGGTGACCCAGAGCTACACGGTGACCGTGACCGGTGCGGAAGACCCAGCGACGCAGTTGGCATTTGTGACTCAGCCGTCGTCCGGAGTGGCTGGAGTGATGATGAATCCTTCGGTCACGGTTGAGGTTCGCGATCAATATGGGAACCGCGTGACCACTTCGACGAGTTCGGTCTCGCTGGTGTTGGGCAACAACATCAGCAGTGCGACGTTGACGGGGGGTTCATCGGTGAATGCTGTGGCGGGCGTCGCAACCTTCGGAGGTCTATCGGTAGACAAGCCGGGGATTGGTTACACGCTCGCTGCGGCTAGCGGGACGCTGACGGGAGGTACTTCAAGCGCCTTCACTGTCAGAGTGGGTGCGGCCGATGCTCAGATTTCGACGCTGACCCCGGCAACAGCTCTGCTGCCCGGAGACGGCCAAAGCACACAACTGCTGACGGTCACGGCGAAGGATGCGCTTGGAAATAATTTGGGTCTTGGTGGATCCACGGTGGTCATCCGCCTCAAATCGGGCGTGGGTCAGATCGGATCGGTTACCGACCATGGAAATGGCACTTACACCGCTCTCTTGACCTCCCCAGCCAGCGTCGGTGCGGGCATCGTGGTCGCCACTCTCGGAGGTGCTGAAGTGAAGAATGGCGGGACCAGCCAAACTGAGGTGGCAGTCACTTTCAACGACGTCGTCGCCCCTCTAATATCGGGTCCGAGCAAAACCATTGGACCCTCGTCGGTGCAGTCTATCAGCGAAAACATCACCGCGATCCATGCGTTTACCTCCAATGAATCGGTTGCCTGGAGTTTGGTCGGCGGGCGAGATGCGGCGAAATTCACCCTGAGTAATCAGGGAATCCTGAGCTTCATCAACTCTCCGGATTTTGAAACGCCACTCGATGACAACCAGGACAATGTCTACGAAGTCGTTATTGCCGCGACCGACGGATCAGGCAACGCCTCTCAGCAGTCATTGGCCGTGACTGTGATCAACGCAAATGAGCCGCCGGATGGACTCGTGGTGACTGGGGCTTCGGTAACGGAGAATGCAGGGCCGAATGCAGTGGTTGGAACGCTTCAGGGTTCTGATCCGGATCGGAACACGGTCTTCCAGTACCGCTTGGTTCCGGGTGTTGCCGACAATGCCTCCTTCAATCTCAACGGCAGTGCCCTGCGCGCCAGCCAAAGCATCGATTTCGAGACGCAAAGGACCTACCGATTGAGCATCGAAGTGAGTGACGGCAGTTTGGTTACGGTTCGAGAAATCGTGGTGAGCGTCTTGGATCAGAACGAGCCCCCGGTCCTTGCGGCATTAATCCCGAGCCAAACATTGACGCTGCAAAAGGCGACGAGTTGGTTGCTGCCTGCAGGTGCGTTTACCGATGGCGATGCCGGCCAATCGTTAACCTATTCCGTCAGCGGCCTTCCTCCGGGTCTCGTCTTCCAGCCGCAGACACTGACCTTTAGCGGAACCCCGTCGGCCCTAGGGACTTACACGGTTCAAGTGACAGCCACGGACTCCGGTGTGCCGCCCTTGTTTGCAACCACCACCTTCGAGGTAGCCGTGGTTCGCTCCTCGCTTCAGTTGAGCCTCAATCCGACCTACTTCTTGATTTTGAATGAGGACGAGGGTGGAGCTTTGGCGACGAGTACCAGCCAACCGGTGTCGCTCGTTCTGGAAGATGGGACGACGCTTAGCGTGGATCAGTTGGGAACCCAAAATCTCATTGGACGCATGGTGCTGACGGGTCCTGCCGTGGATGCCCAGGGCAACTCTAAAGGAACTCTTTCTATCCAGAACCAGGGCGTGCGAACCGTGGTATCCCCGAGTTCCAACACTCCGGTTACGGTATCACTGCAGGACTTCGTGTCCGGACAAGTCCTATTTGTTCCGGGTGCCGATGAGTACGCACTCCGGTACGCCAGCGTGCCCTACCGTGTGGACTTGTTGAGCACCGTTGGCGGTTCGGTCCTCCATACAGCATCGGGATTTATCTACATCGCCGTTCGCAATGTAAATGACGCTCCGGAGGCGCTGACGGTGCCCGCAATCTCATTGGCTCAGAACCAGAGCATGACATTGAGCCTGGCTGGGTTTTTTGCGGATCGGGATCCGGATGATTTGGCTCGATTGTCTTATTCAGTGGATTTTGTCGGGGTTGGTTTAAGCGCCAGCGCCCTCAACGATGAGCTCCGGATCACTGGTTTGTCGGCGGTATCATCGACGGCGGAAATAAAGGTCACCGCCACCGATCTGCAAGGTGCCCAGGTGCAGACAACTCTCCTGGTGCAATTGAGGGGGACAGTCATCCAACCGAACGGGACACCCACGGTCGTAGTCTGGGTCGCGGACGAATCCAACCCCGATGGATCGCTGCCTGCAGAGGTGGTCGATGGAACAGTTTCGATCGTGCTTCCTGAAAATCGCGTCGTCGCGTTTGCGGCCCGTGGATCGGACCCCGACTCCGATCCGATGTCCTATCGTTTGGTGGGTCGCGATGCAGCCTTGTTTCAGATGAGCAACTCGGGCCGGGTGAGTGCCCGGAAGGGTTTTGACTTTGAACATCCCACCGATGCCAACCTGATGGGCCGGTATCAGTTGGCCGTGGTAGTGACGGATGGTCGAGGGGGTGAGGCTATCCAACCTGTGGAAGTGTTGGTTTCAAATGTGGTTGAACCCGCGGAGTTGCGGCCCGGTAAGAATCTCAATTGGTCGGTGACCGTGGATGAGCAGGGTGGTTCCGGCGTGTTCTCCATTACCGAGTATTTCGTCAATCCGGAGGGAGGTGGCGTATCCGCGTCGATTGGAAACCCTGAGGGGCTGTCGGCCATAGGCATTGTGGCCGGGGTTCAAGGTGACTCGGTACAGGTGACAGTGCCCCCAGGATTTGTCTCTACCGTGGATATGAAGTTGCAGGTTCAGGCCAATGGTTTGGGTCAGGAGTTCTTGGTTCGAATCACCGTGGATTTTGATAGCGATGGTGTGGACAACTTCACCGAATCCTTCGCAGCCGACCGCAACAAGGACGGTATCAATGACTCAAAGCAGAATTCCGTGGCCTCATTGCCCGTGCTCAACTCGGATCCTGGTGATCCAGAAACCTACCTCTCGATTACGGCCACGGGTCCGGATAATCCGCATTTGGCAGCGTTGAATAAGACCTCATCGGACGGTGGACAATTGAGTGCGACCCTCAAGATTAGTAGCGTCGAAGTGGGCGCTGTATCTGTCGATGATCGGAACGCTGTGAAGACGGTCCTCGGAGGATCAGAAGTCAATGAACTGCGGACCGATATGGGTCTGCTCGGGTTTTCTTTGGAACCCACCATTGAGGTGAAAGGTTCGGTATCTGCCGTGGAGCAGGCGGCCTTCGAATTGGCGGTGCGTGCCGAATTTGCTGCTCGGCAAAACATTGTGAGGTTCCTCCTGCCGGTGGGAAGCCGGGTGAATACGTTCGTGAAATCTGCTTCGGATGGAACTCGGTATGAGTTCCTCAAGACAGCGTTGACGAATTCGCTCGGAGTCCCGCGTCGTGATGCCAGCGGTAACTCGCTTTATACGGGGGCCGAATTCCTGAATACCGATGGGGATTCCGAGTACGACGAAGTGAAGGTCTACTTCGTCGACAATGAACGGGGAGATGAAAACCCTGAGGTGGGATCGATTTTCGACCCGGGCATTCTAGCCTATGTGACCCGTGATGCGACGGTTGCGGCACCGGTGGTCGACGCCTTGCAAAGCCCCACGGCCGACCTGCAACCGCAAATATCGGGCACGGCGGTGGCCGGAGCCACGGTGGCGGTCTATGACGGTTCCAAACTTCTCGGAACCACACTGGCAAATGATCAAGGCGTCTGGACCTTCACTCCAACCTCGCCGTTGTCCGCGGGCGAGCATGCGTTCACGGCGGTGGCCTCGAACCGTTCCGGTGTCTCGAGTCTCCCGAGCAATGGGATAACTCTTGTCATCCAGAATCGGGTGATCGCCAACGCCGACTCTTTGATTCGTATTCCCCGACAACCGCTCAAGTGGAGGGTGCAACAAATCCTAGCCAATGACTTTGTTGCCGAGGGATTAGCGGTGCTCGTTCGAGTCGATCCCCTCACGACCCAGGGAGGGAGCGTCCGACTCGATGGCGGGTGGATCATCTATACGCCGCCCACGGGCTTGGCCGATTCCGTGGTCGATTCCTTCGGTTATGAAATGGGCAATGGCAAGGAAACCTCCCGCGGCCGAGTGAACTTGGTTGCTCGGGAGTGGATGACCGGATTGGGTCAAAACCTAGTGAGAGTTCTGCCCTTAGCCCGCGGTGTTCAACTGAGGTTTGCCGCAGTTCCCGGTAGAACGTATCGAATCATGGGGCGTTCCTCATTGGATTTCAGTGTGCCTTGGACCGATCTCGGCGAAGCGACGGCCGATGAGGTGGGACGTTTGGACTTGTTGGATCCGGAGACGAATTCCCAAGTCCGATTCTATCGCTTGCAAGGGATCCTCCAGTGAACCACCGAATTGATAACCATTCCATGAACACGCCTCGTATTCTGCTCTGGGCTCTGATTTGCGGTATCGGAGTCACCTGTCACCCGTTGCAAGCCCAACAGAATCTGGGTTTCAGCTATGGTGAGTCGGGACTGGGCATGGCTATCCCCGACAATGATCCCTCGGGGATTGCACGATCATTCAAGATCAGTGGTCTGATGGAGGATGTTCCCTATGATCTGACCGTTCGACTCTCTGTCGAGGGCGGCGAGTTTGGAGCCTACAACGGCGACTACTATGCCTATCTGCTTCATGAAACTCCTTCCGGTTCGGAGTTTCGTTTGGCGGTGTTGATGAATCGGGTGGGTTCTTCGAGCAGTTCACCCAATGGCTATAGTGATTCGGGCTTTCAACTGACCTTCAGTGATTCGGCCCAGTATGACGTTCACCGGTATCGGGTTTCTTTGGGGGGTGAGTCGGTCGGCGCGGTGATGGGGACCTGGCAACCCGACGGTCGGCGGGTGGATCCAAGCGCGGTGCTGGATACCTCACCCAGAACGGCTCCCTTAACTCCGTTGGGCCAGATAAATCCGAACGGTCGCTACACCTTGTTCGTTTCAGATATGGAGGCGGGCGGAACAGGCAAATTGACGGGCTGGGAAGTGAGAGCGTTGGCCGTGATTCCCGAACCTTCTGCACTATCGATGCTGGGAATGGGATTGCTGGTGTGGGTGGGATACCGCGTTAGACGGTCTGCCTAAAAATTGCCCGATCCTCGGATGGAGCAAAGTCTTCGTCCTGAAAGAGGTGCGGTTGACGAAGGGCTCGTCGGTATGTCGAGACAACCGCGGCAAATCCCGGGTGAATAAGTTCCGGACCGTCACGCCCTTCACGGCGTATTGCTGTTTTAGAAAACGACCGCAATCGCCTCGAGCAACCGACCAGCGGCTTTGCCCCGCTGACAGTGTTTTAAGGGCAACGCGAACCCTCCCGGCTCAGCGGGCCTAGTGGGGTTGGCTTTTACTCATTAGCGCCTTCACGAGACTGAACCCGAACGGATCAACCTTTTGGCTGATGTCCTGAAGTTCAGTGCTGACTGCGTTTCAGCGGTCATCAGCCCGGCCTTTGGAGAAGCGGGAATTCCATCTTGGACAGCAGAAAATCATTCGGTTTGAGTATGACGGGAAGGGTTTCATACCGACCTGCTCGTGGAAGGTCGCGTCGTCGTGGAACTCAAGTCGGTGAAAGAGCTCGCGCCGGTTCATGGCAATAAAGTCTAGACCTACCCCCGCCTGATGAATCTCTCCGTCGGACTGCTCATCAATTTCGGATCAGTGACACTCAAAGATGGGCTCCACCGCATCGCCAATACCCGCCCCAGCTCCGCGTCTCCGCATGAGCCTCAACAAATCCTTTGTCCAAGAAGTTTCAAGGTGCCGGAAAGATCACGGCTGAGATCGCTTAGGTCCGCGCCGAGAGTGGGTTTGAGACAGATTGCATCGTGCACGAAAATTTTTGGGATCGGAGTGTGACCGGATGCTTCAACAGTTGCCGGTGACTGGGGCTGAGACTCACGCGGAGGCGCGGAGGACGCGGAGGAGCAAGTCATGAGAAAACTTGGGATCCTAGTGCATCTGGACTCCGATGGGGATGAGCGACCAGTCGTCGGTGCCATTGAGCTGCCGAGCGGAGCCAGTAACCCAGCCCGCACTGCCCGCGGCGGGTGACCAGCAAGGGATTGCCGGTCGTATCTTCAGACTTCAAGACCGAACTGAAGCGATCGCGAATCCAGGTGAAACTCTCGTGCTGCCACCGGTGGGCGATCTCCGGTTGCAGCCCATTCGGGTGAAAGCTCCGGGAACTCAACCGTTCGCTCCATTTCGACCAGAGATTCAACCGGCCCAAGGACGACTCGAAGTCGTAAAGTAGTTGTATTGAGAGGTGCCGGCGGGAATTCAAAACGCCTCCGGCAAAGGGTGAGTTTGCAATAAGCTCATTTTCTCGCCCAACGCGTTGGAACTCAGCGGTTTTTTAGACCAAACTGCCTCAATGTCACCCGATTGCCTTTTTTGATGCGGTATTTGTAACAGAATAAGAGGCGGGTTTCCTCGGATCATGTGGCATCTCACTAGGCGACAGAAAGAGTCGCAACCAAATGATAAAAGCGAGTGAGCAGTGGACCGCAGAAGGTTTCGTGAAACTCGAGAGTTTCTTGACGCCGGAGGAGCTTAGCCAGTTGCAAAGTTGGGTGGACGAGATCGCGTCGTGGCCCGCCGATCCTGACCGTTGGATGCATCATAGCGAGCAGACCGATCACGGCGTGTGCCTGGCTCGAACCGAGAATTTCGCCACCTATCATGACGGCATGCGCCAACTGTTGACGAAGGGCCGGATCGTCGAGACCGCTTCGCAACTGCTCGGTCAGCCCGCCGTTCTCTACAAAGAAAAGATCAACTACAAATACCCCGGCGGCGGCGGCTATGCGGCTCACCAAGACGCTCCCGCCTATGCGTTCATCAAGAACCACGTCACCTGTTCGCTGGCCGTCGATTCGGCGACACCCGAAAATGGTTGCCTGTTCTTCGCTTCGGGAATGCACAAGACGGGGCTTCTGCCGCTTGACGCCGTCGGCTGCATCGATCCGAAGTTCGCCGAAACCTTGACGTGGGAGCCGGCGCCGCTGGCCGGAGGCGACGCGCTGTTCTTCAGTTCCTACGCGCCGCACCGAAGTCCGCCCAACTTAACGAATCAGCCGCGCCGGAGCCTGTACCTTACCTACAACGCGCTCTCGGAAGGCGACCTACGAGAAGAATACTATGCCGACAAACGCCGGGTTCTCGCGGCCGCGGCGGACCGCTCCGATGCCGAGAGTCCGAGAATTAGCACGATTGGGCATTTTCGAGGAAAGGCTGTCCGACCATGACGCATCAAATCGATTCCACGCTCGCCGAATCCCTGATCCGAGCCACGTCGCTCGCGCAGCGGGCCGACGTTTTTTTTGATTACATGAAACGCCGTGGTCAAACCAACTACGACGAAAACGTCACCCAGATCGAGCACTCCCTGCAATGCGCCTACCTTGCCCGGCAGGCCGGCGCATCCGGCGAGTTGGTTGGTGCCGCGTTGCTGCACGACATCGGCCACTTCCTCACCGACGAGCACGCCGACAACGGTGACTTCCTCGCCGAAGATTGGCGTCACGAATCCGTCGGCGCCGACTGCCTTGCGCCCTTCGTCGTCGAGTCGGTGATTCAAGCCATTCGCTTGCACGTCCCCGCTAAGCGCTTTCTCTGCGCCACTGATCCCGCGTATTTCGACGGTCTCTCTCGCGCCTCGCAACGCAGCCTAGAGGTTCAAGGGGGCAAGATGTCCCCCGCGGAGGCGGCTGCCTTTCGCGAAAACCGCTGGCATGAAATGGCAGTCCGCATTCGCCGCTGGGACGACGGATCAAAGGTCGCCGGCTGTGACGTGCCGCCGCTCGAATCCTATCGATCGGAACTAGAATCGTCCCTGCTCACCGAGTTCACCTGCAACGGCACTCATTGATTGCATGTCCGGCGGCCCGCACAACGATCCCGCCTTTCTCCGAGCCCGTCGCCGGTCGCTCGGCGCGGTGATGTTCTGTTACCTGTTTTATTACACAGGCCGGCAAACCTTTGGTTTTGCGATTCCCGGTATTGAGGCGGAACTGAAGTTGGACAAACACACGCTCGGCTGGATTAGCGCAGCAATGCTTTGGGCGTACGCCGCCGGGCAGATGATCAACGGCAACTTGGGCGATAAGTTCGGCGGCCGGCGCATGATGTGCCTCGGTGCGGTGGCTTCGTTCGGTTTGAACTGGTTCATGAGTTTTGGCGTCGACTTCAAATCACTGTCTGTTGCGTGGGGAATGAACGGAATCGCGCAAAGCATGGGCTGGGCGCCAGGAAGCCGCCTCGTGTCGAATTGGTTTAGCGCGCAAGAGCGGGGACGCGCCTTCGGTTTGTTTGTGTTCGCGGCAGGAATGTCGTCGGTGTTGGCGTTCGGCACGTCACTGCTTGTGCTCGATGTGCTGCACCTGAACTGGCGCTGGATTTTTCGTCTGCCGGTCTTCTTGATGCTGCTCGGAGGCCTCGTGGTGTGGTTCGTCGCTCGAGAACGTCCCAGCGTCATGGGATTCGCCGAACTGCCGGATGACGACGGCCCGCAAACGGCCGCTTCCACCAAAATGGAGACTACCTGGCAACGCTATGGCGTGGCGTTGAGAAATGGCCGGTTGTTGGTCGCGGGTCTCGCCATCGGCTTTCAAAGCACTGTGCGCTACGGACTGCTGATCTGGGTGCCGGTGTATTTCCTCGGCAAAGATTTCAAACACGATCCGCTCGGCAAGTGGATCAGCCTCGCGCTACCCATCGGCATGGCCTTTGGCGCACTGGCCAGCGGCTGGATATCTGACCGCTTTTGCAACTCGCGCCGCAGCGGCGTTATCGCGACGTTCATGATCCTCTCGGCCGTGTCCGCGATGGGAATGTATTTGCTGCCGTCTGGTCATCTGCTCGGCGTGCCGGTGCTGTTTCTGACCGGATTTTTCGCGTTCGGCCCGCAATCGGCCTTCTGGGCACTCGCGCCGGATTTACTGGGCCGCGCGCGGGCCGGAACTGGCGTCGGTGTGATGAATTGTTTTGCCTACGCCATGGCTGGTCTCGGAGAGCCGTTCATCGGTTGGATGATCCAACACAATCCGTTCGGTACGAGTGGCGTCGAAAATGTGGCGATTGTTTTTCCGCTCGTCGCTATGTTTGCGGTTTGCAGCGCAGGCCTTGCTTTATTGATCCGCCGATGAACTCCGCACGCGTCCAACTTTTCCACGGCCCCGGCCAGCCTTTTCAAATGGGCATCGCGCCGCTTCCTGTCGAACTGAACCACAGCGAAGTGCTCGTGCAACTATTGCTGGCCACTATCACGCGCAATTCAACCTTGATCGCTTCGCCATGAACACAATCCCCAGTGACCTTGCCGACCTCCACGCCACGGGCGACCGCTGGATGGATGTCTTCAACTTGTGGAGATGACACAAAGAGAGCGACCCTTCAGATAAACCCCACCTGCGATAATGTCCTCAATCCATCCTAGCGGCCAGCCATCTGGTCTGCCTCTCCTACGACTTTTTTGCAGGGATTTCATGGTGCCGCCATACGATCGGAACACTGACATATATCAAATTCAACTGGGGTGAAGCAATATGTTGTAGGTTCTTCACGGAAACGCCATGCCATCGTAATGCGGATCTTTTAGATTTAAATTCCTGATAGGGAGTGCCTATAAAAATCGAAAAGTTTCAAATAATATTAAACTAATCACGACGTCAAAAATGAAAACACAAGTATCACTCGTAAATCGATTCCGAAATTTAATTTTCGGAGGTTTAAATAAGCTAATTATTTGTTCAGCAACCGTGCTAGCCGTTTCCAACGCGCAAGCTGAACGGACATTTTTTTCTGACGGCACTGTGCAAAACTGGAGCACAACTACTCTCAATGGCTCGTTCTCTATTGAAAACGGAACTACGATTAATGTCCCCAACGGTGTTACGATCAACCTGATCCGTTCTGCGACCTACGATAGTTCGTATCTGGCAACGGAAGCGACCAATTCAGCGTATTTGAATTTGTCTGGCAGCGGCCGGATAGAATTTGATGCCGAAATGGCCTTCGCCTTAAGCGACGCATCGGGCGGCCCTGGAG
>Ga0209444_10002415_pt1 | contig 10253 bp, 17 predicted proteins | sample LauGreFaBDMM15DN_2_FD_188215 | JGI IMG/M metagenome (GOLD analysis project Ga0209444, IMG submission 188215) | Freshwater lake microbial communities from Lake Michigan, USA - Fa13.BD.MM15.DN (SPAdes) (version 2) | ecosystem: Environmental > Aquatic > Freshwater > Lake | place: Lake Michigan...
GTTCATACCAGCTTTTGTCACAGCCCGCATCTCAATTAAGCTCTTGCCTATAGGTAAGGCTAGTTTGCTATCATCAAATATTTCGCCATTATTACTATAGTAATAATGTTTCTTATCATTTATAATAAGCGGCGAGTAGCCAGCAGCTTTGGTAGTCTCAGCAGCCTCTTTGAGGCTTTTGGAGGTAATCGCATCAATTAAACTCATTTTGTTCAAACTCCCTCCACATAAAAATTTTACGAACATTTAAAGCTTATAATAGTATATTATTAGCAAGTAGATACAATATGAGCCAAAATGACCTCCCGAAAATAAGGATGAATAGCCTATGCAATATCAAGAAGCATCTAACCGAATACCATAAACTGCTTTTAGACATCGAAAAAGATAAAGCAATCCAGAAAAAGCTCAAAACAAATGAAGGATTTGAACTTCTAGAGATCACACATCTTATAGAACTCATAACACAAATAGAGGAGAAAAATAATGCGAATAATGTGGTTCTCTAACGCACCCTGGCTTAATACCGGCTATGGCAGACAAACGAGGTTTATGATCCAACGCCTGAAACAAGCGGGCCATGAAATCGCGTGTCTAGCCTACTCTGGCCTGGAGAATGGATCATTATATCATGAAGGGATACTTTGCCTACCTAGAAAGCATTATTTGTATGGCCAGGATTCTATAGCTGAGCATTGTATAAACTGGGGAGCAGAGGTCTTAATATCCCTAACAGATGTCTGGGCTATGAACCCAGAGACATTTAAAGACCACGTCAAATGGATACCATGGTATCCAGTAGACCACGACCCAATGCCAAACCCGGTAAAAGAGAAATTATCCCATGCCACAAAAAGAATAGCGATGTCTGAATACGGGAGAGCTAAGACTCAAGAAGCCGGTTTAGAATGTGCTTTTATACCACACGGAATAGACACCACCATTTATAGACCAAAAGACAAGACTGAAGCAAGGAAAACTCTAGGATTACCAAACGATTCGTTTATTGTTGGGACTGTGGCGATGAATAAGGGAAATCCGAGTCGTAAAAATATAGTCGAGCTCCTGACGGCTTTTAGGGATTTTAACAGATTATATAAAGACTCAATATATGTTCTGCATACCAATCTTACCGGCCCAGCAGATGACTCTATTAATATACCAGATCTAGTAAATTTCTTAGGACTAGAGATGGGTAAAAATGTGTATGCTTGCAACCAATATTATAATTCAATCGGAATACCAGACGGCTATATGGCAGATTTTTATAACGCATTGGATGTGCATTTGCTAGTATCAATGGGTGAAGGTTTTGGCATTCCGATAATAGAGGCGCAAGCTTGTGAGTGCCCTGTGATCGTTGGGGATTGGACAGCCATGAGCGAACTTTGCCACGCCGGAAGAAAAATCAGCAAAGACGACGCACAAGAATGGTACACCCCGCTAGGGTCTTACCAATATAAGCCAAATACCGGCGCAATTACCAAGGCATTGTGCCTAGAATACGAAGCGCCAACGAAAACCGATGGTGTACACGACGTGATAGATAGTCTATTCAATATAGACAAGGTAGCGGCTTCTTTTATAAATGCATTGTGATAAATATAGGTAAAGGGGAGGCTAAGATGGCATACTTAACGTTCAAGCCTGCTGGTACAGACGGCACACAGATTGCCGCATATTTCACTGTAAGATTCACTATCGCCCCTCAAGGTGATAAATTTAGAATGACCGCTGGTTACAGACTCCAGAACCAGCTTTACACTGTAGTGACGGATTCTGACACTATTGAAGCTGCAAAAGCATCAGCTGAAAAAGTAGTCATGGCTTCTTTTAGTTTAAAGCCGAAACCAGATGTTCCAGATAACAGTAATAGTGTAAGACAGGCAGCTATCTTGAGATGGACTGAGGCACAGAAGATATACGTCAGTTTAACGACTAGCCTTGTGCGAGTGCCTAAGCCAGAGCTTGATGATTTCATCAAGGACCCAAATTACGTCTGGCCTTACATGAATACAGCACCTGATGGCGGGAACGCCCGGCCAGGTGGTGGTGGCGGCACAATTATTCCTCCGAGACCGATATGATTAAATTCTATGGTGATGTAATCCCAAAAGATATGTTGTATCATATCAACTCTGAGATGATCAGAGCAGAAAGATACAACATTTTAAATTATGAAGCAGACACGGATAGCAGATACGGTGCATCTCTAGGCGTTGGCAATCTGCCAGAATCAGATCGAGCATTCGAAATACTCACACCTCTCATAGAGAGAGATTATGGACCAGTAACCAGAGAAAACTCGTATTCAAGAATATACTATAATGGAGGAAAGCTCCACAGACATATAGATCGTGAAAGTCTACATATAACATTATCATTATGCACGTATTCGGACATTGATTTTGAGTGGCCCCTGATGGTGGAGGAGGGTGAACAGCTACATGCCGTGGTGACACCGCCTGGATCAGCCGCTGCGATACTAGGTACAGAATATTATCACTATCGTCCTAATTTAATCTGCAAAAATGGCCAAAAAGTAATACAAGTTTTTTACCACTGGAAATTTAATGAATAAAGAGCCTGATGCAATAATATTGTTAGACGCTGGTAGAACGCTAGCAGCTGCATTAGAGTGCAAATGCGAAGAATGCCTAGATCTAATGTTAACGGTTGATATAGAATTCATAAAAGTCAGCACTAGATACGCAGAGCTAGCCAAAAGAAAACCTGGTTTAATGTTTAAAATCTTGGTAGAAGAATGGGACAAAGACAGGATATTAGAGGAATTACCAATGCTCTATATGAAAAAAGAACCATCAACAGGCAAAGAATTCTCGAAATGAATTAAATCGACAGTTTTACCCGGCAACCATTTTTTAAACACATACGCCTTAGAAGGTTCCCCAAGAAAAGCTGCCCACCATGCAAACGTGCTGTTCGAACATATAATTCTATCAAAACTAGAAATAAAGAAAAAATCGCTCTTTACATCTTCCGAGACTATAATAGCATCAAAGTCTCGGAAATAGTCCAAATAATCCTGTTCTAGCGGAGACATCACAATATACAGCTTGTCAAATGACTCCTGTTTCAATATATCAATATACCAGCTAGGGTGAATTCTATGGCCAAGCCCATAATCATCGCACCGCACATGCATCACTATATCTTTAGTATTCTTCTCTAGCTTAGGTAATTCGAAGAATGATTTTATTCTATCTCTGTGCTGATTATACCGCTTTGATTGCTGGAAATATCCTGCAAAAAACACAGCACCATCGAGCTTTAAATTAAATAGGCTGTCTACATTTCTATCATCAATACATCTCATCGGATCTTGCACGCATGTGCCAGATTGGGGTTCTGTCGCTTTAATTATATCGTCATGGTTCCATGCAGTCATCAGCTGAAGACCATGGTCTTCAGCATACATTCTACCTAGGGCATACTGAAACAGGTTGTTGCCAAATCTCCCGAGGAATCCAATATGCACGCCCATTTTTTGTCCCATCAAGTCAGCTTTATAGACACGTTTTCTGGTATTATTCCAATATCCACCAAATCATCTTTAATTACCTGCATCGCTGATTCAGGTGTCTCTGATGTTATTAGGCAATACCTCGTGAGCAGTGCTTTAAAAGCAGCTAGTATTAGCTCGTCTGATTCGACGGTTACGTGTCTCTCAAGAGCTTTTTCAGTTAAGACTTTTGAGACAGATTCAACGATACCACTAGGGCTATCTTGCCAAAGCACATCTGTCCCTATCTCGTCCATCAATGATTTTAATCTTGAATGTGCCTCTTTGCGTTTTTCTGAATTACCCGTATTAAAATCTTTTGGGAGCTTTAACGTGGATGCTTCCAGAAGCTTTTCCAGCAATAATCCTTCGAATTCTTTTACAGCTGCGACGATTGTGGCGTATTCAGGCTGTATCGTTTTGATACTGCTAGTCCATCCTGGTTTAACAGTGACGATATAAGTGCCTTCATCATAAGCAGAAAAAACCATCTCTTCAGCAATAGGTACGTATCTTCGACCGTGTTTTTTGTAGTAAGTCATATAGTCTCCTTGTCAAATAAAATACAGAGGCAATTATGGAAATACACGAATTAAAATCAATCATCGAAAAAGTAAAACATGCTGAAAAAAGCGAAGAGCCGTTCGTCTTTTTAGAAGCATATAAAGAATTCGAAAAGACAGTTACTATAGACAATATAGAAAAATTAATTAAGACGATAGACATATTGATAAACTCAACGAATAGATACGAAGAACTTTTAAGAGCATCAATACAAGCCTTGGAAATCAATACCGAGATACTAGAATGTGCTCTGGAAATGATAAAAAAATCCAAAGCATAAAAGCAGTATGCTTTGTGGCTCATCCAGACGACTGTATAATTTACGCAAAACCGTTTCTCGACGCAACGCCATATATCGAATGGTCCATACTATACCTAACATACAGTAAAAGCCACCCAAGGAGTATAGAAGTATCAAATTATTGGAAGCACAGGACTTACCATCTCGAACAGCCAGATCTGGCTCTAGAGTATTTCACAAGTAAAACATCCATATCTGAGCTACTAATCGCTGATCTTGCAAAGCCATATTTTCAAGACACCAGTCTCATATTGACGCACGGCAGCGAAGGCGAATATGGACACATACATCATAAATTAGTGTATAGCGTGTGTAAGACTATGCCGATCCCAAAAGTATTCTTTAGTAACGAAGGCTTGATTTTAGCAAACAGGAAAATTGATACTAGCTATTTGCCAATTCATAGAAATGCCATCATCAAGTATTATAATCCTGTGCGTATGTATGATATAAGTGACGAAGCCAGGTCAATCATAATAGAGGCTAAGAAAAATGATACTAGATAACTCAACCGTCCTATACATATACCCCAAACGCAAGTTAGCCGAGGGGTATTATGAAACGTATGGTGAAACATGCGGTTGTCGAGTGGTAGGGATGGTGAATGAACTCAAGTACAAAATCCGCAAGTGCAGACTGGATGAATTTGTTAGAAGATGCTCAGCATATAGCATCAATTATGATGATTTTAACATCGCTACTGATTACAGTTCACTAAGGGAGCATGTTACTAAGAAAGAATTAGCGCAGAAGGCTATTAGCACATTTGCTGAGAAAATGGCAACAATGTGCGAGTTCGATCTGCGGAGGGTGATATCCGCTTTAGAAAGCGGGCAGTTCGAGATGGCCATCACGCCGCCGGTTTTAAAAATGGGGTCGTCATTAGCTAATGTTCAGCAGGCTCCTAATTACACCAATTATTTGGGTAGTATGCCGATGTCTTCTGAGACTGCTTCTGCCAATGATGAATTATATCAAAGACCACAGACGTGTTAAAGAATGTAGATTAAAGTGCTGTACTAACTAGCTCCAATACTAACATAATGGGGCGCGGTTGGGCGCAGGCTGTTACTCTTTAATCTGCATTTTAGAAGCCCAACCGCTCTCCCACATCGGTTGGGCTTCTTTTTTTAGCAGTCCCATTTTTTCAGAGCACGGCAGATGGCCTTATCAGGGTCTTGTCTGCAGTCGATATTATGCATTTTCTTTTGTCCGCCCATCCTGGCGCAGAACGATTTGCGGCGTTTTGCCTTTTTGGGCGATTTCTTGGCTGCTTTACTAGATACAGGTGGTTTTAGGTTATGCCCTTTACTATTATAATGAGCACGGCCTTTGGAGTTCAAGCCACCTTCAGGGTTCTGAAAAGCTTTCTTGACACCCTCAAATATGTCTTCAAGGATGATTTCTACACGATCATCAAACAGCATGCGATTCTCCTTCAGATCAATCGAATAGTAGAGACTTGTTGTATTGGAGTCTGTTCTCTGCCAGAGGCAGCCAAAAACCAAAATGTAAATGGTCAAATTCGCGGGAGACTTCATCTAAAATATTCAAGAGCATCACAATGTCTGTCATGACCATCTCCAATAATAGAGCAATGTTTAAAATATTTTAACCTTAAAATGTAAATATACGCAACGCATTCCCTTACTATCACTGCAGCTGTAGGAGATCAAAACATGGCTATCATTGCTTCAACCCCCGTAACAGCCCCAGCATCTAATAGTCTAGTCTATGACAAATGGATGGTTGTAAAGATTGTAAGTAACATTGGTATCACCAAGGCACCTCTAGTAGTGACGCTACAAAGAGCAGCAGAAACTCCAACCGGATGGGTTCTAATGCCAGTCCAATCAAGAGACGCTCAAAAAACCTTTAACGTCGACATCTACAAAGAGATGCTAAATACCCCAGAACTAAAAACAGCCGTCGATGCAATTACCGCAGCGGTCGTAGCTTTTGGCACAAAGCAAAACCTCCTGTGATTTAATCATCCCCAAGGGCTACGTCACAAAGGCAGGTGCCTGCCTGGATGTACTCGTGGGGATAATACTTATAATCTAGTAGAGACTGAAATGAAGCCAGACTCTGTAAAAGCTAGCCCAGAAATAATCATCCAGACTTTAGAAGAAGCCCTAATATTAGCTGACAAAGCATTCTGTCAATTATACAATGAACACAATGATAATCAAATAGAAGAAGACGTAGAGGTATGGATAAATCAAGTGCTTGAAAGAAAACTCAAGCAGAATGAAGAATCACGTCGGAATCTTTAAAAACACCGATTGCCTGCCCTCAACGATCTTCTTATATCCCAAATCCAGAAGTTTAGGCATTAATAGCCTGCCCTTACCGCCCTCATAACAATCAGTATCATCAATACCGACCATATTAATGTTCGATAATTTAGATTCAGCAGCTTCAAAAGCCTCCAAGTGCTTTTCAGCATAAGGCATATGTGCGACAGCATCCCAAGCATCAAGATAAAGAAAGTCTATAGATCCATCAAAGGATTTTAAAAATTCAATCCCGTCACGGTGATAAAAATGTAAATCATCACGTTGAGGAAGATGCATCTCATTCAGCTCAATATCAACAGAATGCACCACGCAATCAGTCTCATACCAATGGTGTGTTGAATGACCGTCATTACAACAGGTATTAGTGTCGCCAACATCATGAAGATGATGGCAAAGTGGAGCCCTAGAAGACCCTATCTCCACGATTGTTCTGAAATTAAAATAATTAATTACAGATCTTTGCAATATCAGTGACTCGTAAGGCACTTTTCTTTTGCTTAAATCACCATCTGTGATGTAAACAACTGGTAAGTTTTTGCCCCACTCGAGAATGCCTTGTAATGCACAGCTCATATATTTCTCCCAGCTTACATACACTTCAAATCTACAACAGGAGATACAGATGAAACTGAACAATATACATGAAGCACTTGATACCAAGACCCTTGGTTTAGGCGACACGAAGACTTATGTCATACCATCCAAAGACTACGACGACAAAAGATACGTCTACGCCAAAAGAGATGATAAAACCCAAAACATGTATGCTGTGTTCTTCTCACCAGCTGAAATAACACACTCAACTCCATACATATCAGAAATAGTTAAAGTAAACCCGACAAGGGTCTACTCAATAGAATTAGTAACAGCACCTATAGATGACACTGCAAGAGACATCATGGATTACCCATGGTCATACTCAAAAACAGGAGCAGGTAACGCACCATCCGTATACAGATTCCTCATGTCATCTGTACAAGATTTCTTTTTAAATAAGATGAAGCCAGCGATAGTAAAATTCCATGGTTATACACCAGACATGAACCTAATATACGATATAGTTATGAAAAAATTCAGCGAAAAGTATAAAGACACAACATACGTCCCGTACTACAAAGATCTCTTTATAAACATGCAAACGGTAGAGAAAATCAAAAACCAAGAAGTCAAGAATGACATCCTAAATATTACTGGTATAGCTGGAGAACAATATAAGAAAATGATCAGCAGATCAATGGCCGACAAAGACGAAGAAAGAACTGAAAGAAGAGACAGAAACAGCCCTGGAAAATACAGATCCATAGATTCCAGCAATGATACAAAACCAGATGACTCAATCATGCCAAAGATTCAAGCTCTCGACCCAAAAAAGCAGAATAATTCTTCCACCGCCCCACAGAGGAAGCGTATAACGGCTTTCTAACCTGTGATAAGCTTGCGGTTCTAACATTGCTTTTAGCCTTATGAAAATCTAGGCACAAAGACTCAAATCCTACGCCCACAAAATCAAGCAAAGCCGATACAGTATCCTCAAAATCATCTATTAAATCCTCGTACGATAAATCAAACCAACTAATACCAATATTTTCCCAGTGTTTAACTATTCTATCAAAATTTCGGAACTTGTTAGATATATTGCCAAAATTATTGGCCCATCTTATGACTGCAAAATTAGTCTGCCAGCAAGACAATGCAACGTCTCTCTTATCCCTTCTGCAAAGAATAATCTTAGACTTAGGAAATAAGATCTTTATGAACCCTACCATATTCACATTGTCAGGTAGCTTATCGACAAAATGTACACCATCTACATTTTCAGTATATTTCAGATATAGCTCAGAACATCTGGCTATATCAATATCATTGAATTCTTTCAATGTAGTAAAAGGCTTTGAAGATAAACTCCTAAAAATATTATAGATATGTGATAGTTCTCCACCACTCCCAATATGACTATGAGATGATAATATTTTTTCGACCAATGTCGTGCCGCTTCTCGGTAAACCTACCACAAATATCGGTCTAGTTGTACTATGACCAACAAATTGAGAGATGAACCTATTCGTATAGTTATTGACTGTTAGATTGGCTTCTATATCAGTTAATTTGGGATTATAGTCAGACCTTACATCATTGGCCTTAACAAAATGATAATATGCTCTATCATATTGTGCAGATTTGTCAAACGAACAGCCTAGAGCATAGTGCAGTATGTGATTGGGATTTTTTGATAATAATGACAAGCAAGTTTTAATATCTTTCGGATCAAGCCTGGAGTGCGATGATTTCAGAAAGTATAGCGATTGCTCTTCCGGATATTGGGACTGTACTTCCTCTAGCATAGCGTTAGCTTCTGGGTTACCGGTCTCGTAGCATAATGAGATTCTGCCGATTAAAGCGTTTAGGTTAGACGGTTCAGATGCAAGTGATAGATCATAGTGGTATTGAGCTGATTCATGTTCACCCATTTCTTGATGATTTTTTGCTATCAGGCAGTTTAGTCTTGAATCATCTGGATGTGCTTGTTTTGCTTTTTCTAGATATTTTATTGCTTTTCTATAGTTTCGGTTTGTCTGTAATTGCTCTGCGGCATCAAGCATGTTGTTGAATTGATTCATGCATTTATTTAGCTTATTAAACATACATTATAGGAGATAGAGATGAAGCTTTACAATATCATGGGCGGTGTTTTGTCAGAATGTACTAGTGTTGCTGTCACGATACAAAATAAAATCATATTAGCGAAAAACAGAGACAGAACATATTATCCAAAGCTTAAAATCATCAGAGAAATGATCAACGGTATAGAGACATGTTATATGTATGATGTCGATACAGATTATAGTGAAGGCATGAACGAAAAAGGCATAGGCATTGTCAACACCACATTGCAAGGCAAAGAAGATGAAAAAGAGACAAAGACAGTATCAAAGCATAAAAAGTTAAGCGCCGACGGTCACAAAATCAGGACAGCTCTTGGCATGACGGACGTAGATGAGATTATCAAAACGCTTGACTTATACAAAAGAGGACTTGGTGGGCATACGACGATAGGCCATAAATCTGGCTACGTGAGCATCGAAAAATTAAGGATGGGCAAGCCGCACATCACAAAATATGATAAAAACGACATAATAGTAAGAACTAACCATGGGATATTCTACCCTGATCAGGGCTACCAGCAAGGGTTAGACAGAGAATCAAGCTTGTCAAGAGCATTTCATGCTACGGCGGACGCCAAAGAAGCGACAACTCCGGAAGAATTACTAGAATTGATGCGTACCCATAATGAGCCAGGTTTCTTAGAACCATATAGGACTAATTATAAGGTCTGGACCAGTAGCCAAATTTTATTGAATCTCACCGATCTTGAATTGACGCTTGTTATAGATGAGAACGCTAAGTTTCTGGGGGTAGAAGACAGACTACCAAAAAACTACACTCCCAAGATCGACATCAAATTGTATGAGTCGAAAATCTACATTGATACTAAGCCAATTAAGAAATGAAGTATAAGAAACCAATTATCGTGATGATATCAGTTATTGTGTTGCAGATATTGTTC
>Ga0209444_10002420_pt1 | contig 10242 bp, 9 predicted proteins | sample LauGreFaBDMM15DN_2_FD_188215 | JGI IMG/M metagenome (GOLD analysis project Ga0209444, IMG submission 188215) | Freshwater lake microbial communities from Lake Michigan, USA - Fa13.BD.MM15.DN (SPAdes) (version 2) | ecosystem: Environmental > Aquatic > Freshwater > Lake | place: Lake Michigan, USA...
GATTGAACTATCCGAGCAAAAGTTGGTGCCGCTAGAGAACTTGCTTACCCCTGAGATTTTGCGTCAGGTTAGCTTTAGTCCTCCGGAGAATTTTACGAGAGAAACTCTTTCCGCGAAGCTGCATGAGCTAGGTGCTAGAAACTGGCAAGTTGAGCTAACTTCCCAGTTGATTGTTGAAGCGTTTAATCTTGCGAAGACAGCTCCGGTCGATCAGACAGCGGTTGATCTCCTGGCATCGGACGAGCATGAGGAACTCTAGAACCTAGAACCTGCGCAACAATCTCCCTAGAGATACTCTGTGCGGTCAGGCCGACTCTTTCAAGAATTTCATTTCGTGAGGCGTGCTCTAAGAATTCATCCGGTAGACCAATCTCACTTAGAGCGGTGTCAATCTGTGCGGCTCTAAGATCTTGGCGAACTCTCGTACCAATACCACCGACTCGAATACCGTCTTCAATGGTGACAACCAAACGATGATCCGCGGCCATCTTGACGATAGATTTCGGAACTGGGATTACCCAGCGAGGATCAACCACAGTTGAGCCGATTCCTTGATCCGAAAGCATCTTGGCAACCTGAATTCCAGTTTCCGCCATTGCGCCAACGGTAAGAATCAGAACATCCTTTGCTGAAGATTCGTAAAGAACATCCACGCCATCTTCGAGCCTTCTAATTGCAGGCAACTCGTTGGCGACAGTACCCTTTGAAAAGCGGATTACTGTTGGCGCATCAGCTATTGCAACAGCTTCGGTCAGCTGTTCTCTCAGGCGAGCTTCATCACGGGGAGATGCAATTCGGATTCCCGGAACGATCTGAAGCATCGCAAGATCCCACATTCCATGATGGCTGGCGCCATCTGGCCCGGTCACTCCAGCACGGTCGAGCACAAAAGTGACACCTGCCTTATGAAGAGCAACATCCATCAAGACCTGGTCAAATGCCCTATTCATAAAGGTTGCGTAAACAGCAACTACAGGGTGTAGCCCACCAAAGGCCATTCCTGCAGAAGATGTAACGGCGTGCTGTTCAGCAATTCCAACGTCGAAGACTCTGTCTGGATACTTTGCAGCGAATTTGTGCATACCGACTGGAATAAGCATCGCCGCAGTAATTCCAACCACCGATTTGTTCTTATCCGCTATGGAAACCAGTTCGTCTGCGAAAACTGAGGTCCAGCTCATTTTTCCTGAGGACTCTATAGAAACTCCAGTATCTGGATCAATTTGTCCAACCGCGTGGAACTGATCAGCCTCGTCACTTACGGCAGGGTCATAGCCCTTACCTTTTTGCGTAATGGCGTGAACAATCACTGGGTTGGCGTACTTCTTGGCTTGATTTAGGGCAGCTTCCATCGCGTGAAGGTCGTGCCCATCAACTGGACCGATGTACTTCAGGTCGAGGTTTGGAAACATGCCCTTTGGTGCAAAAGATCCCAGAAGACCTTTACCGGCTCCGCGAATAGTTGAGTAGGCCATCCGACCGATTGTTCCAAACTTGAAAAACACCTTTTTGCTCAGACGGTACAGCCGACGGTAGAACTTTTCAGTTCGAATTCCATTCAGGTACCTAGCCAATCCACCAATGGTTGGGGCATATGAGCGACCATTGTCGTTGACAACTATCACAAGTTTGCGGTCGTTGTCATCGGAGATATTGTTCAGTGCTTCCCAGGTCATTCCGCCAGTTAGCGCGCCATCGCCAACAACCGCGATGACGTAGCGGTCGTTTTGCTCCGTGAGTTTGTATGCTTTGGCAATTCCATCTGCCCAAGAAAGAGATGAAGAGGCGTGCGAGCTCTCGACTATGTCATGTGCGGATTCAGATCGCTGAGGGTATCCGGCAAGACCGTCTTTTTGGCGAAGAGTGTCGAAATCTTTTCGTCCCGTTAGGATTTTGTGCACGTAGGACTGATGTCCGGTATCAAAAACGATGCTGTCATTTGGTGAGTCAAATACCTTGTGAATTGCGATGGTAGTTTCAACTACACCCAAGTTTGGGCCTAAGTGACCTCCGGTTTTTGCAACTTTGGCAATCAGAAAATCCCTGATCTCCTGAGCAAGTTCAAGAAGCTGTTTATGCGTCAGAGCCTTTAGGTCCTCAGGACCGTTCACTGAATCTAGAATCGCCATCTTTATTCCAACTTCTTTGTAGGTACTTCTATTCCTAGGCCGATACCAGGGAACGAAGGACGTACTGCAGAATTCCTCCATGCCTAAAGTAGTCGGCTTCTCCAGGGGTGTCGATACGAAGTACTGCATCGAAGCGCACTTCCGCCTTGCCAGCGGCCGAATGAGCTGAAGGCTTGGCCGTCACCTTCAGGGTCTTTGGAGTGACTCCATTATTGAGAGCATCGACACCATCAATTTCAAAGATTTCAGTTCCGTCAAGACCCAAGCTGTCAGCCGAGCTACCCGCAGGGAACTGAAGAGGCAAAACACCCATTCCAATTAGGTTGCTGCGGTGAATGCGCTCGAAGCTTTCGGTGATTACTGCTCTAACGCCTAGCAAACTAGTTCCTTTAGCAGCCCAGTCCCTGGAGGAACCAGAACCGTATTCTTTGCCCGCCAAGATCACCAGCGGCGTTGTCTCTGCTTGATAATTCTTGCTTGCGTCATAGATAAACGACTGAGCACCGTCTTCTTTTGTAAAGTCTCTGGTGTATCCACCTTCGACGTTGTCCAACAACTGGTTGCGAAGTCGGATGTTTGCAAAAGTTCCGCGAATCATCACTTCGTGATTTCCGCGGCGAGATCCGTAGCTATTGAAATCGACTCTTGAGACACCGTGGTCGGTTAGGTACTTTCCGGCAGGAGAATCCCCCTTGATGGAACCGGCTGGGCTGATGTGGTCGGTAGTGACTGAATCGCCCAACTTGGCAAGTACTCTCGCGCCCGAAATGTTTGTAACAGGTGCTGGGTTCATTGTCATGCCATCGAAGTAAGGAGGCTTTCTTACGTAAGTGGACTTAGCATCCCATGCGAAGGTATCTCCGGTCGGGGTTTTCAGTGACTGCCAACGCTTGTCACCTTCGAATACACCGGCATACTGCTTAGTGAACATTCCGGAATTTATCGATGAGTCGATGGTGTCCTGGACTTCAGTTGGAGTTGGCCAGATGTCCTTTAGGTATACCTCAGAGCCATCAGAGCCGGTTCCAAGGGAGTCTTTCTCAAAGTCAAAGTCCATAGTTCCAGCCAGAGCGTAGGCAATAACTAGTGGGGGTGAAGCCAAGTAGTTCATCTTCACATCTGGATTGATACGACCTTCAAAGTTTCTGTTTCCAGAAAGGACGGCAGTCACTGCTAGGTCATTTGCGTTTACAGCATCTGAAATTTCCTGATCCAACGGACCGGAGTTTCCAATACAAGTGGTGCAACCGTAGCCAACTAGTTGGAAACCTAGAGCGTCGAGATCTTTGGTAAGACCTGACTTGTTGTAGTAGTCGGTCACAACTTTTGAGCCCGGCGCCAAAGAAGTTTTCACCCATGGCTTGGCGCTTAGGCCCTTGGCAACTGCTTTTCTTGCCAACAAACCTGCGGCAAGCATCACAGAAGGGTTGGAAGTGTTAGTACAAGACGTAATGGAGGCGATGCTCACATGGCCGTGATCCATTGCGAAATCCTTACCCTTTACCTGAGCAGGGTTTGAAGCAACCGCCGAGTATGCCTTAATGTCTTCTGAAAACTTACGCTTGGATGCAGAAAGTTCAATGCGATCCTGCGGACGCTTAGGTCCTGCGATAGAAGGCACAACTGTCGAAAGATCAAGCTCTAGGTATTCGCTATAGCGCGGTTCAATTGCTGGGTCGTGCCACAAGCCTTGGGCCTTGCTGTAAGCCTCAACCAGAGCAATCTCTTGTTCTGACCGACCAGTGAAACGAAGGTAGTCCAAGGTCACGGAGTCGATTGGGAAAATCGCAACGGTGGAACCGAACTCCGGGCTCATGTTTCCAATGGTGGCTCGGTTTGCCAGCGGAACAGAGGAAACGCCGGCTCCATAGAACTCCACGAATTTTCCAACCACACCGTGCTTACGAAGTTGCTCGGTGATTGTTAGAACTACGTCGGTAGCAGTTGCCCCCATTGGGATTTGGCCGGTTAGCTTAAAGCCAACAACTTTTGGAATCAGCATGGAAACTGGCTGACCAAGCATCGCAGCCTCGGCTTCGATTCCTCCAACTCCCCAACCCAGAACTCCAAGGCCGTTGACCATGGTGGTGTGCGAGTCGGTGCCTACGCAAGAGTCAGGGTAGGCCTGCAAAACCCCATCAACTTCGCGGGTCATCACTGTACGGGCAAGGTATTCAATATTTACTTGGTGGACGATTCCAGTGCCGGGAGGAACCACTTTGAAATCATCAAAGGCCATCTGCCCCCAACGCAAGAACTGGTAGCGCTCTGCGTTTCTCTGGTATTCGTACTCCACATTGCGCTCAAAGGCATCTGCTGATCCGGCCACATCAATAACAACCGAGTGATCGATAACTAATTCTGCAGGTGCAAGCGGGTTGATCTTTTTTGGGTCTCCCCCAAGTTGAACCATCGCCTCGCGCATAGTGGCAAGGTCGACTACGCATGGAACGCCGGTGAAGTCCTGCATGATCACTCGGGCAGGAGTGAACTGGATTTCGGTGTCTGGCTCGGCCTTTGGGTCCCAATCGATAATGGATTTGATATGGGATGAAGTCACGTTTGCGCCATCTTCGGTTCGAAGGAGGTTCTCGAGCAAAATCTTGAGGCTGTAAGGAAGTGTCTTAGCTTCTAGCTTGGACATGTCAAAGATTCGGTACTTCTTACCCGAAACTTCCAGCTCGCGCGCAACGCCGAAACTATCTACCTTGGACACAAATTTCTCCCTATTTCCCAAAGACCCAGTGGGCCCTTATCTCTAAAAATACCATCCCTAGCGGGGCTTTAATACGGTAGCCCTAAGCATCAACCAGGTGCATACGATCACCAAAGCGTATAGCGGTGGGCCCATTGCTACACGCGCCGTTGCTAGTAGTTCTGTGTTTCCAGCGAAGTAAAGGGGTAGCTGGATAGCCAGCCTGAGGGCAAAAAACCCAACCCAAAATGCAGTGACGCCAGAGTAGATAGCTAGTACTTTCTTATTTTTACGCCAGCTCGTATCTTGGCCTCGAAGTACTTCCACCAAGACACCGATTATTGGCCACCGAACCAAAATTGAAAGCAAGAGCACGGATCCGTATACAGCGTTTGTGACAAATCCAGGAATGAAATAGTCAACCGCTTGACCTCCCTCACGCAAAGCCAACCAAGCTGCAAAGCCAACTGCCAAAGCGCCAATCAATGCACTGGATGCGGACTTGCGAGTAATCAGTCGGTAAAGAATAAATAGTGCGGAAGTACCTCCCGCAAGGGATACCGAAATCAAAGCTTCTCCCGTCAACGCGAAGCTGGTTCCAAACAACACGCTAGGCAGGATTGTCTCAACTACGCCGAGCCAACCTCCCATGCCGGCAAGCAAAGATTTTTTGTCGAACTGGAGATTTCCATTGTCGGCACTGACACCTAGCCTCTTGGCAGCGGATTCGCGCAGTTCATCATTGGACATCAGGAAATTGCCTTCTTCGCTGCAGCAGGTGCAATAAGTTGAAGCAATTCCTTTGGAGGCATTGGAGCAACCCCTCTCATGACTATCACCGAGCGGAAGATGTCGATCATGTAAGTCATGGCAAGAGTGTCAGCAAGCGCTAGGCCTGATATAACTCCGCGAAGAAACCACTTCGGACCATCAACTCCGATGAACTTTGCAAGTCTGAAGCTTCCGTCACGAGTTGGTATTTGAGCGTTTAGCTCGGGGCCTAAGGGGCCAACGACAGTTTCAGTTTTGCCGTTCTGGGACTGAATTGAGCTATCGAGCGCTGCTCGAATTTCGTGCCAGATACCCTCACTACCAGGGGCGCTAAAAGCCTGCAGCTGCAAAGACGAGCCCTGGTGATCAACAGTTAGTGCAACGATGCGACTTGATGCTTCTTCGACTTCAAGCTTTAAAGTCACATCATCACGAATCGGGATTTGAAGCGCACCAAAGTCAACGGAAGGCCTAAGTTGAATCACTTCGCTGGAGTCAAATGGGCCAGCTGAAACCCGATCAATGGGTGCTGACTTTGAATTTCCGTACTCGAGCATTTAGGCTCGACCACTCGAACCGAAACCAGTTTCGCCACGTTCGCTATCAGGGAGCTTGTCAACTGCAGTGAAAACAGCTTTCTCGACCGATTGAATCAGAAGCTGGGCAATCCGATCGCCCGCGGCAATCTCAAAATCAATATCGGAACTGTTGTACAAAATCACCATGATTTCACCGCGGTATCCAGCATCGATGGTTCCGGGTGTATTCAAAACTGTGATGCCGTGCTTTGCTGCCAGACCTGATCTCGGGTGAACTAAACCTACATAGCCATTGGGAAGAGCAATCGAAACTCCAGTGGGGACCAAAACTCGAGACCGCGCTGGGACAGTGGTTGCAACAACAGAGCGCAGGTCAGCGCCCGCATCTCCTGGTTTGGCGTAGACAGGCTCAAACCCCTCTGGGGCAGTAATTAATACTCGAACTTCACTCATCAGATGACAGCGTAATCTAGAAACTGTGCCCAACCCAAAACCGACAGAGCCTATTGTCTATAGGGAGCGTGTTCGCCCAAATTTAGGAACATTTATAGCGGTTGTAACACTGCTTCCAGCCGTGACTCTGGTCTCGGAGCCATTCGATTATCGAATCGGAATAGTTGTTGGACTGGCTTTGGTCTTGTTCATCTGGTCAGCACTGTATTTCTTAGCTCCAGTTATTAAAGTGGGAAGTTCTTTCCTCACAGTAGGTCGTGCAAGGATTCCGAGAAATCTTCTTGGAAATATTGAAGAAATTGCTAAGGATAAGATTTTTTCTGAACGCGGACCGAATTTAAATCCCGCTGCCTACAAAGTTTTCCAAGGGACCGTAAAAACAGCCCTAAAAATAACAGTGAATGACCCCAATGACCCGACTCCGTATTGGATTTTCTCCACCCGGAAGACATCACAATTAGCCAACTTGCTAAAAGCTGAAAACTAAGCGTCACATTCTGAACAGATTGGGCCGTTCTTGGTCTTTCTTGCTACCAGTGACCGGTGCTTGACAATAAAGCAATTTGAGCAGGTGAATTCATCGTCTTGTGGAGGCAAAACCACAACCTCAAGATCTTCCGAAACCACATCTGGAATTGAAAACGAGTCTCCGGACTCATCAACCTCGGTGTCAGAAGAGCCAGTGGTGGCCGGGGCGCGCTCTTTTATAGCTTCGATTGACTCGGTGTCATCGTCAGCTTTTCTAGGTGCGTCGTAATCGGTTGCCATTGTGGGACCCTTCAGTTCTTCGGTAAGCGCTAGTAGTGTCCAACAAAAACCACTCAATAGCAAACCGACACAGCGACAATTTCCTTGGAAACTCCCGTGTTTTTGCTAGGCCCATGGGGCCCTTGCTGGCACACTTCTTGATAGGAGAAGACAAGCCATGAAAGACATAAAGTTCCTGGGCGCAGATGGCGACTTCCTATTGCTTGAAACCGCCGAAGGGGTGCGGTATCGACTCTTGGTTGACGAAACGGTCAGGCGTGCCAGCCGAGGCGATTCGCAGTCGCAGCTGGATGAACCTACCCTTAGCCCCAGGCAGATTCAAGAAGAGATCCGAGTTGGTAGAAGCATTGAGGACATTATTGCCGCCAGCGGAGCTCCTGAAGAATATATTCGCAAGTTCGCCCAGCCAGTTCTGGATGAACTAAATCACGCAGTTCTAAACGCCCTGACTGTGAGACTTGAAATCGCCGGTGATCGTTTCAATGAGCCAACCGCCAGGGAATTTGGCGACATCATCAAATCAAGATTGGCTGCCAGCGGCGCTGGCATAGAGCGCTGGTCGGCACTCAAAGCTCCGGACCAAGGCTTTTTTATCTACTGTGACTTCGAGCTCAACGGCGAAACAAAAAGAGCTACCTGGAGTTACAACCCGAAACGTCTTGCCCTTTCTCCAGAAAACGAAGTGGCGATCAGTCTTTCATCGCAAGACAGACTGGCAGCACAGGCACCAAGACTTCGACCCGTTGCAACACAGTCGACCTCAATCACCGAGAACTTGGGCGACACTATTGATCTTGTAAGGTCAATTCCTACCGGAGCAGCTCCCCTGATTACTTCTGCATCCCAACCAGATGAATCTCCACTTTCTGAAACTGCAGATTTACTGGACGCGCTTCGAAAGAAAAGAAGTGAACGCGAAAGCGTCGAGCAACTAGATCCGCATCCCTCCACCGAGGGCCTCAGGATAGTTGAGTACGTACCTGAGCCCTTGACCGACGATGGCGAACCAGAACATACTTTTTTTGAAACAGAAGTTGAGCCAGAGCCTACGCCTGCTCCAGTAAGTCCTGACTCAACAAATTCACCAAAGCGCGGACGCGCATCTATCCCGAGCTGGGATCAAATTGTTTTTGGAACAAAGACTGAAGACTAAGCTCTTCTAAAACACCAGTAGTGGCACTTCCCACTCGGCTTTACTCATTCCTCCGTGCTGGCCAATCATCGACATCGACTTCACTTTTGCAAACTCTCGATGGTAAACAACTCGATCGCCTTTGGGCAAAAGTACTAAATCAGGGGCAACCTTCTGAGCTGCCTGAGATGGTGGCTGATACCAACCGGCATCAACTAGTTCCTGCACGGTCACGATCTCAACTAGGGAACCTAGATCTGCTTGGAGGGCCTCGCGCTTAGCTACCAGGTCGACTCCAGCATCAAAATACAAGAATCCGACTCTCGGATCTCCCCCAATCATGGCCAGGTCACTCATCGACTCGAACTGTTCAAGGTAGAGATGCGATGTTTGAGCAACATCGATCACACCGTGATCTGCTGTCAGAATTACCCCGGCTGATTTTGGGAGAGATTTCGTGAAGGCAGACAGAACCGAATCAAGATCTTCTATTGTGTTCAGCCAGTTCTGAGATTGAGTCCCGAACCGATGAGCAAGCTGATCCAGTTCGGGAATGTATAGATAAACCAATGCGCCAGGTTTTGAAATCTCAACTCTTGCAATTTCAAAACGCTCCTGCAAGGTCTTTGCGGCCAAATACTTTGAAGCTGGCATTGTCGCTTGAGTGAAGCCACTTGCCTCATACTCACCAGGTCCTACCGTTAGGACGTTCTTTCCAGCTTCTGCGGCCTGTTCACTGATTGTTCGTAGATCCTGATATTTCTGAGGTGGAAACTCTGCTCCGAGGTCATTGAGTAAATTGATTGGCTTGGATACCTCACGATCAAAGACGCGGTATCCGATAAAGGCATGCTCACCGCTTTGCTTGCCAGTTGCAAAACTTGCGAGGCTTGTGGCTGTGGTTGTTGGAAAACCTGAGAACAGAGATTTTGATCCATTGAGTTTTTGATTTAGAAATCCAGCATGACCGCCAGCTGCTTTGATGTTTGCAACTCCCAATCCATCCACGAGTACCACGAGATAACTTTGCTTGGCCGGAAGCGAGAGTGGGTTTGATTTGCCGTCAAGCGCAAGAAATGTGCTGAGATAAGCCTCGGAAAGCCTCCCAAATGAATTTGGTACAGAAGGTAGCATCAAAGCTAAGTTTGCCACAGCAGCAGGAAGATCATGGCCAAAGAACAAATCGATAAAGTGCCGGAACGAATCTTCGACATCGACCTATCCAAGGAGATGCAGGACTCGTTCCTGGAGTACTCCTACTCCGTTATCTACTCCCGAGCGCTTCCTGATGCCAGAGATGGCCTAAAGCCAGTCCACCGTCGAATTGTTTATCAAATGGGTGAGATGGGGCTTCGTCCAGACCGAGGTCATGTGAAATCCGCTCGAGTCACCGGCGAAGTGATGGGAAAGCTTCACCCTCACGGTGACAGCGCAATCTACGACGCTCTAGTTCGTATGGCTCAGCCTTTTTCCCTGCGTGTTCCGCTTATTGACGGTCACGGAAACTTTGGTTCCCTCGATGATGGGCCAGCTGCAGCCAGATACACGGAAGTACGTCTTTCTTCAGCAGCTCTGGTGATGAATGAAGGACTAAGTGAGAACGTCGTTGACTTCAAGCCTAACTACGACGCGCAACTTTCCGAACCAGAAGTGCTGCCAGCTGCGTTTCCAAACCTGTTGGTTAACGGCGCTTCGGGTATCGCCGTTGGTATGGCTACAAACATGCCACCTCACAACATGCGAGAAGTTGTTAAA
>Ga0209444_10002421_pt1 | contig 10241 bp, 9 predicted proteins | sample LauGreFaBDMM15DN_2_FD_188215 | JGI IMG/M metagenome (GOLD analysis project Ga0209444, IMG submission 188215) | Freshwater lake microbial communities from Lake Michigan, USA - Fa13.BD.MM15.DN (SPAdes) (version 2) | ecosystem: Environmental > Aquatic > Freshwater > Lake | place: Lake Michigan, USA...
GTTCCTGGCGTTCACTGGCGCCGCCGGCGCTGCGCAGCTGGCGCAGCAGCAGCTCCTCGCTCAGACCCTCGGCGGCCAGCAGGGAGGCGCCGCAACGGGGCTCATCAAGCAGGGCCAGCAGCAGGTGGGGCCCATCGAGCCAGCGGGAGCCCCAGCTGGCCCGGCGCCGGTCGGCCGCTTCCAGCAGGTCCTCGAGGGCATCACCAACGAACAGCTGGGCGCCGGAATTGCTGGGCTGGTCAGCGCAGAACGCATCGAGCCGATCCAGCAGGCGCTCAGGCTGCAGCGGCAGGGGATCGACCCAGGCGCCGTAGCGCGGATCACTGAACAACACCTGCATCAGGTGTTCCACATCCATCTGGCCATGGCGCCAACGCCGGGCCTGGTCCTGGCTGGCGAGCAGCAGCTCCCAGGCCGCCTCACTGAAGCGATCCGGCTCGGCGGTGAGGCTGCCCCGCCCCGAATCGGCGCCGGGGCTACCAGCGGCGTTGCCAGTGGAGGTCAGTCCTGAAGTCATTGGCCCTGCGCCATGGGATCAGGTTGCATGGGCGCGGGAAGCGAGCTGAATCAACTCCAGCTTGTAGCCATCGGGATCCTCCACGAAGGCGATCACCGTGCCCCCCTCACTCATGGGCCCCGGTTCACGCACCACCTTGCCCCCCTTGCTGCGGATCGCTTCGCAGGTGCCCACGATGTCGTCGACACCGATGGCGATGTGGCCGTAGGCCGTGCCCAGGTCATAGCTGCTGGTGTCCCAGTTGTGGGTGAGCTCAATCACGGCCGTGTCGGCTTCCTTGCCGTAGCCCAGAAAGGCCAGGGTGAAACGGCCGCCGGGGTAATCACGGCGGCGCAACAACTCCATGCCCATCACTTCGGTGTAGAAGCTGAGGGACCGCTCCAGATCCGTAATCCGCAGCATGGTGTGGAGCAGACGCATGGGGCTGGCCGGCACAGGTAGCTCCATTCTGTCCAGCCGGCTGCCTGCAGCCAGCGCCCATTCAGTGCCAACCAGCACAAATGGCCAGAGGGGGGCGGCCCATAGGATCGGCTCAATCCCTTTTGGCCTGTTGTGATCGACTCCCTCGACCTCGTCATCGATTCCATCGTGGCCCGGGAAGTTCTCGATTCCCGTGGCACCCCAACCGTCGAAGCGGAGGTGCTGCTCGAAGGGGGTGCCACCGGTCGGGCGATTGTGCCCAGTGGCGCCAGCACCGGCGCCCACGAGGCCCACGAGCTGCGCGATGGCGATGCCAAGCGCTATTTCGGTAAGGGAGTTCTCCAGGCCGTTAGCAATGTCGAAGAGAAGATAGCCCCGGCTCTGCTCGGCTTGAGCGCCCTCGACCAGGGCACCGTCGATGCCGCCATGCGCGAGCTCGATGGCAGTGACAACAAATCGGCCTTAGGCGCCAACGCCGTGCTGGCCGTGAGCATGGCCGTGGCCCGGGCCGCCGCCAATGGGGTGGGCCTGCCGCTTTACCGCTACCTAGGCGGCCCGATGGCCACCCTGCTGCCGGTGCCGCTGATGAACGTGATCAACGGCGGCGCCCACGCCTCCAACAACCTGGACTTCCAGGAGTTCATGCTCGTGCCCCACGGCGCCAGCAGCTTCCGCGAGGCCCTGCGCATGGGCGCCGAGGTGTTCCACACCCTCAAGGGCCTGCTCTCGGCCCAAGGTCTCTCCACAGCCGTGGGCGATGAGGGCGGATTTGCACCGGATCTGGCTGGCAACGACGCCGCCGGTGCGCTGCTGATCCAGGCGATCGAGAAGGCGGGCTACCGCCCCGGCGACCAGATCTCCCTGGCCCTCGATGTGGCCAGCAGCGAGTTCTACAAAGGGGGCCGCTACGCCTTTGGCGGCGGCAGCTATACCAGCGCCGAAATGGTCGACCAGCTGGCCCAGCTGGTCAGTCGCTACCCGATCATCTCGATCGAGGATGGCCTGGCCGAAGACGACTGGGAGGGCTGGGGCCTGCTCACCGAGCGCCTCGGCAAAACCGTGCAACTGGTCGGCGACGACCTGTTTGTAACCAACAGCAGCCGCCTGCAGCGGGGCATCGACCAGGGCATCGCCAACTCGATCCTGATCAAGGTCAACCAGATCGGCACCCTCACCGAAACCCTGCAGGCGATCGACCTGGCCGGCCGGGCCGGTTACACCAGCGTGATCAGCCACCGCAGCGGCGAAACTGAAGACACCACGATTGCCGACCTGGCCGTGGCCACCAGGGCCGGCCAGATCAAGACCGGCTCGCTCAGCCGCAGCGACAGGGTCGCTAAATACAACCAGTTGCTGCGCATCGAAGACGAACTGGGCAGCCAGGCCGTTTACGCCGGCGCCGAAGACCGGGGCCCCCGCGGCAAGGGCTGAGGGCCTAGGGGATCCCCAGCGCTATCCCGGGAATCCCCTTGACTCAGAGCCCGGTGATGCCGCCAGGCTCCCAAGTCCCAAGGTCCAACGTCACCTGAATCCGGCTTACCCGTCAGGTCGTTGGGGAATCGGGGCCAGCGGGGACAGGGGCCCCGGGCAGTTTGTCCAGGCGCAGATCGCGCTTCAGCCGGCCCTGCAACTTCAGCCAGCCCAGGCCCACCGGCAGGCCTGCCACCAGGGGGATCGCCGCTAGGGCTGGCCGGGTGCTGGCGCCCAGTAGGGCCGCCGCCATGGCCAGGGCGCCGAGCAGAAAGGATTGGCCAGTCCCCTGCTGGGCCACGGCCAGACGACGCAGCAGCCGGTCGGTTTCACCGGCGCGAATCTGCACTTGTAGGTCGCCCTGCTCAATGCGCGCCAGGCTTTCCTCGAGGCGGCGCGGAATCCCCAGGGCACGGCTGCCCACCTCGGCCGCCTGGCGACCGAGCTGGTTGATCAAATCATTGGGGCCACTGCCGCTTGCGGTCATCAGGGGAAGCAGGTAGGGGCGGGCGATGGCAATCAGGCTAAAGCCGGGATCGAGGCTGCGGCCCACCCCCTCGAAGGTGGAGAGGGCCCGCATCACGAAGATCAGCTCCGAGGGCAGGCGAAAGGGCTGCCCATACACCAGGTCGTAGAGATCCCCCGACAACTTGGCCAGCACGTTGGAATCGAACGGGGGCGTGAGCGCATCGGTGAGCATCACCCGCACCAGCCGCCGCACCGGCCCCGGATCAATGCCCGTGGCGATCACTCCGGCCGCCTGCAACTCGCTCACCAGGCCACCGGCATCGCGGGCGGCGGCGGCGGTCACCATCCGTCCCAGGCGGCTGCGCAGCCGCTGGGAAATCTGGCCCATCATGCCGAAGTCGTAGTAAATCAGGGCCCCATCGCGGGCCACAGCCAGGTTTCCCGGGTGGGGATCGGCGTGGAAGAAGCCGAAGCGCACCAACTGCTGGAGGTAACTGGCCGCCCCCTTTTCTGCCACAGCCGCCGGGTCAATGCCGGCCTCAATCAGGGCCTGGCGGTCGGTGATTTTGATGCCGGGCACGTAATCGAGGCAGAGCACCCGCCGGCTGGTGAGTTCCCACACCACCCCCGGAATGCGGATGCCGCGGTCCTCGAGAAATTGCTGGCGGAAGCGGGCCGCATGTTCGGCTTCCAGGCGGAAATCCAGCTCCCGCAGCAGCACCCGGCGACATTCCTGGGCAATCGACACCCAGTCGCGGCCCTGGCCCCAACGGGGATGGCGCTGTAAGACGGCGGCGATCTGCTGCAACACCTCCAGGTCGAGACGGAACAGGCGCTCCAGGCCAGGCCGCTGGATCTTGAACACCACCTGGCGGCCGCTGCGCAGGCTGGCCCGGTGCACCTGGGCGAGGCTGGCGGCCCCAAGGGGGCTCTCCTCGAGATCCACCACCTCAACGCAGCGTTCCCCCAGCTCCTGCTCGAGCAACTGCTGGGCCACCGCAAACGGGAAGGCGGGCACCTGGTCCTGCAGCCGGGCTAGTTCCTCCACATAGCCGGCCGGCAACACATCCGGCCGGGCCGACAGGAGTTGCCCGAGCTTGATAAAGGCCGATCCCAAGCCCAACAACTCACCGGTGAGCCAATGGGCCCGCCGTTGCTGGCGGGCGGCCCGGCGCTCCGGAGTGACACCGCCGCGGTAGGTCCAATCGGCGCCATCGGCCCAGAGGCCAGCCAGCAGGCGCAACATCGAGAGCCAGATGCGTAAGGAGCGCCGGACGCTGCGCAGCCCCCCCAGCAGGCGCGCCATCAGGAGCGGTCCTCAAGCTGGCGCGCCATGGCGGCCACCTGGGCCCGCAGCTGGTCGATCTGGTCCTGGGGATCGGCTAAGGGCTGGGTGGCACTGGGGCTGGAAACCCAGGAGCCAGCCTGGCTATCGGCTGACCAGGTTGGGGGCCCGGGTGTTTGCGAAGCAGCTTCTCCGTGGTCGAGGCGATCGGCCTCCAACTCCACCTCTTCAACGAACAACTGCCATTCGCGGCTCAGCCGCCCGGGGGCGTCCTGGGCCAACAGGGCCAGCTCGGCGGCCGCATCGGCCAGGCCGCTACCGAGGCGCACCACCAGGCGATTGAGCGCGGCCTGAATCAAGGACTGGGGCGCAGGCATGGGGGGCCGGCCAGGCAAGGCAAAAGGCTGCCGAAACTGTGGCAGATCAGGGCCGGCTACCGGGGCTCGCGGACTAGGGAGCTGGCAGCGAGGGGGCGCTGGGGGCTGTTGGCGTCGCAGGCAGGTCTGGCGCGCTGGGGGGCTCCTGGTCGGTGCCCGGGCCAGGGGCCGGCTCCAGGGGAGCCAGGCCCCCATCCGGAAACATGGCCGCCTCCTTGGCCTCGGCCGCCGCCTTGGCAGCCTCCTCGGCCTGCAGGCGTTGCTGGTCCAAGGATTCCAGGTCGGCGCCGATCGACTCGCTCCCGGAGCCGAAGCGCAACCTCAGGTTTTCAAGGCTGGTCCCGGAAAACGGCTGCACATCGAAATTGCGACCGAAGTGCACCAGTTCGCCCACTTGGAGATTGAACAAACGCTGGCTCACCCCGTAGCCCAGGCCAAAGCAGGCGCCCACCACCAGCGGCCCCACCCAGGGGCGAGGGCGCCGCTGCGGCGCTGGCGCGGCCTTGGCCATCCCTTCCCAACCGATTGGCCCTGGCATCCTGCCAGGGGTTTCATACTTTTCTCCAAGCAGCCCAAGGTCACCCCCCCAGACCCCAATCCCACCGCCTTGCCAGGCCGGCCAATCTCCTCGCTGGCAAGGGCTTTTGGAAGATCAATTACGTCGTGTAATCGGCGTTGATACGAATATATTGATCTGAGAGATCGCAGCCCCAGGCGCGGCCCTGGCCAGGGCCGGTGCCGACGCCCAGGCGAATCAGCACGGTGTCGTCCTGCAGATAGGCAGCGGCGGCCCGATCCCGGATGTAGCCGGAGGCTGCAGGGCGATCGAAGGGCAAGGGTTGGCCGGCGGCCATCAGTTGGTGGTCCCCCAGCCAGAGGGCCACGGCGCCGGGATCGAAGGCCACGCCGGAGCGGCCGGCCGCCGCCAGGATCCGGCCCCAATTGGGGTCGCGGCCGTGGACGGCGCATTTCACCAGGGACGAGCCACAGACCGTGCGGGCGACGGTGATCGCCTCGGCGTCCCTGGCCGTGCCCGACACCTGCACCTCGATCAGGCAGGTGGCGCCTTCGCCGTCGCGGGCGATCGCCCGGCCCAGCCAACTCGCCACCTGGGTGAGGCCGGCCTCTAGGGCGTCAAAGTGCTCGGGATTTAGGGGCTCTCCGGCTGCAAAGGCCAGGAAACAATCGTTGGTGCTGGTGTCTCCGTCCACCGTGATCGCATTGAACGAGCGATCCACCGCCCGCTTCACCATCGCCTGCCAAACCTCGGCGGGCACCCCCGCATCGCAGCTGAGCACGGCCAGCATCGTCGCCATGGCGGGATGGATCATCCCGGATCCCTTGGCCATGCCACCGATGCGCACCCGGCGGCCGCCCAGATCGGCCTCAAACGCGATCTGTTTATCGATCAGATCGGTGGTGAGGATCGCCCGGGCTGCGCCATCGCCCCCCTCGGGGCTGAGGGCGGCCACCAGGGGGTCCAGCCCCGCCAGCAGGATCTCCATCGGAATTGGCACGCCAATCACCCCGGTGGAGCAGATCAGCACCTCGTCGTCATCAAGCCCTAATCGCTGCGCCAGGGAGCCCGTGGCCCGCAGGCTGTCGACCAGGCCGCGGTCGCCCGTACAGGCATTGGCCTGGCCGGAATTGGTCAGCACGGCCCGGGCCCGGCCGCCAGTCGCAGCCAACCGGTCGGCGCAGAGGTCAACGCAGGCCGCCCGCACGACACTGGTGGTGAAGGTGCCGGCGCACACCGCCCCTGGTGGGGCCACCACTAGGGAAAGATCGGCTTTGCCCGAGGCCTTCAAGCCGGCCGTGATCCCGGCGGCCAGGAAACCTTTGGGGGCAGTGACGCCGCCGGGGGTGGGGTGCCAGGGATGGGTCAAGGGGCGCCATTGCTGCGACCCTGAGCATCGGACAGACCTAGCCCCACCGGCACCCGCCCATGGCTGACTTACCGCGCTGGCCAGGCCCCCAACGGCGCATCGGCCTCACCGGCGGCATCGCCACCGGCAAAAGCAGCGCCGGCCACTGGCTGGCCACCGTGGCGGGACTCCCCGTGCTGGATGCCGATCTCTACGCCCGAGAAGCCCTGGCACCCGGCTCGCCTGGGGCCAGGGCCGTGCTGGAGCGCTACGGCGCGGCAATGGGAGATCCGTCTGGAGCCGGCGAAGCCGCGATGGTGCTCGATCGCTCCGCCCTCGGGCGCATCGTCTTCCACGACCCAGCCGAGCGCCGCTGGCTGGAGCAGCTGGTCCATCCCCTGGTGCGCGCCCGCTTCGACCAGCAGCTGGCCGCCCGGGCGGATGCGCCGGTGCTTGTGCTGATGGTGCCCCTGTTGTTTGAGGCGGGCCTCACCGGACTTTGCAGCGAGGTCTGGCTGGTGGACTGCGATGAAGACCAGCAGCTCCAACGCCTGATCGCCCGCGATCACTGCAGCGAATCCGAAGCGCGGGCCCGCATCGCCGCCCAATGGCCCTTGGTACGGAAACGGCCCCTGGCCGATGCCCTGGTCAGCAACCGGGGCGAAGCGGGGCAATGGGTTGCAACCCTGCAAGACCTACTGGACAACGGCAGCCCAGGAGCGCTTCGGCCAACGAGGAAAGCCCAGTCCTGAGTTCCAGATCAATCAGCCCTCCGCTGCAGGTTGAGGGCCCAGACCCGTTCAACAATCAGCGCCAGAGTGGTCAACTTCAACCCTTGAGCTTCTCAACCAAAATCTGGTTGGCGAGCTTGGGATCCGCCTTGCCACCCGTTTGCTTCATCAGCTGGCCGACAAAGAAGCCCTGCAATTTGGTTTTTCCGCCACGGAAGGCTTCAACCTCAGCGGGATGGGCTGCCAGCAGCGCCTCCACAATTGCAGTGATCTCCGCCGGGTCGCTGATCATGCCCAGGCCCTGCGCCTCAACGATCGCCTTGGGAGAGCCGCCCTGGGCCAACAACTCGGGCAACAGGTCTTTAGCGATTTTGCCGCTGATCACACCGCCATCGATCAGTTGCACCATCTCAGCGAGCTGCTCGGGCTTGAGCGGTAATTCGGCGATCGAGAGACGGTTGGCATTCACATAGGCGGCGATGTCGCCCGTCACCCAATTAGACACGGCCTTGGCATCGGCGCCGGCGGCCACCGCCGCCTCAAAGTATTCAGCCATGGCCCGCTCATCGGTCAGCACCCGGGCGTCATAGATGGAAAGCCCCAGTTGCTCGGCGTAGCGATGGCGCTTGGCGGCCGGCAGCTCCGGCAATTCGGAGCGCCAACCCTCGCGCTGCTCGGCGCCCACCTCGATGGGCCCCAAATCAGGATCGGGGAAGTAGCGGTAATCGCTGGCGCCTTCCTTGCTACGCATGCTCTTGGTGAGCTGCTTACTCTCATCCCAGAGCCGGGTTTCCTGCACCACCGGTTCGCCGGTCTCGTAGGCCTTGATTTGGCGCTGGATTTCGTAATCACAGGCCTTCTGAATCGCCGAAAAGGAATTCATGTTCTTGATTTCCACCTTCGTGCCGAAGGTGGCATCGGGGCCACGCCGCACCGAAATATTGACGTCACAGCGCAGGGAGCCTTCCTGCATGTTGCCATCACTCACGCCTAAATAGCGCATGATCCGGCGAATCTCAGCGGCGTATTCCGCCGCCTCCCGGCCCGTGCGCAGGTCTGGCTTGCTCACAATCTCAGCCAAAGCAACCCCAGCGCGGTTGTAATCCACTAGGGAGTGGGTGCTGCCCGCAAGGCGATCACTACCGGCATGAACAAGCTTGCCGGCATCTTCTTCCATGTGCAGCCGTTCAATGCCGATGGTTTTGAGGTAGGTGTCTTTGCCCTTCTCAGCCACCTCAACCTCAATCCAACCGTTCTCTGCTATCGGCTCATCGAATTGAGAGATCTGGTAGTTCTTAGGAAGATCGGGATAAAAATATTGCTTACGATCAAACTTGCTATGTTCGGCGACCTGAAGGTTGAGGGCTAGCGAAGCCTTCACCGCGTACTCGAGCACCTTCTTATTGAGTACCGGCAGGGTTCCGGGAAGCCCGCAGACCACCGGATCGATGTGGGTGTTGGGCTCATCGCCGAAGGCCGTAGAAGCGCTGGTGAAGATCTTGCTGTTCGTGCCTAGCTGCACGTGGGTCTCCAGGCCGATCACGGCCTCCCAAGGGGCCAAGGCAGCAGGGATACTGTCGACCTTGGCCGCAACCGGGGTGGAGCTAGGGGGCATGTCAAGCTGGCCGCACAGAGTACTTATCCTAGATAGGAGGATCCCCTGTGCTGCCAGCGACAGTGACCCTGCTGCTGTTAGGGAAGGGGCTTGGCCAGACCCAGCTGCACCAGCAGGCCGAAGATATCCAGCTGGGACCAGCGACCGGCCACCTTGCCGTTCTTGACCTCAATGGTGCTGATGCCGCTGAACTCAATGGTTTTGCCAGAAGCAGGCGCCCCGAATAGGGGAGCCTTGTTGTGCACGCCACTCAGCTTCCAGAAGTGGGTGACGAGGTCGCCCTCGGCCATGTCAGAGTGCTGCAAAGTAACGTTGCTCAGGGAAGCCCGGAAAGCGCTGATGATGCCAGCAAAACCCTTAGTTCCCTTCTCGGGACCACCCAGAGGGGAGTAATCATAGGTATTCGGATCCACATACTTGTCCAGGACAGTCAGATCACCGTCAACCCACGCCTTGTGCATGAAGTCGTGGTAGAGATCCCTTTTGGCGCTGGCGGGAATGGGGGAAGGGCAAGGGAAGGGAACCCCTTTTGCATACCAAGCAAGCGACTTACCATTGGGCCCACAGGCGTAGCTGGGATCGTTGAAGTAGCTGACAGTTGCAGCAGGCTTGGCCTCAGCTGCAGTCGTGGCGAAGCCAGCCATGGACACGGCACAAGCAAAGGCCAAAACGCCTTTGCGTAACGTTGGATATAAGGCCATTGCTTGAGGATTGATGGTTAGTGAAAACGTCAGAACCGACGGAATTACCGAATACCAACCAAGGCAAAAGCCGAGACTGGCCGGCGGCCTCGAAAGTGCAGAAGGCAAGCCCTACACTCTTTAAGCACTCAAACTGTAGCAAGACTACGACGAAGCACTTTATTACCGCTCCTGTCAGGAGGTCCTGACCTAGGCGGCAACGGCACCCAATCCAGCAGGAGACCAGGGTTTGTGTTGGATTTCAGACACCTTAGTTGAGTGACTTTCAAATGGCTCTGCTAAAATAGATCAATTTGAAAATTTTGTTATGGCCTGGTTCCGTGTCGCTGCCGTCGGCTGCTGTCTGGCGATTGCCACCGCCGGACCCCAAGGCAGCGCAGCGGAAGAACTAGCGTCATTCGCGCCTGGGCCAGCGCCCAGTGCGGTCGTCACTAGCAACAGCCCAAGGGAGTCCATGCCCGCCACGGCGACTGCAGAAACGGCCGAGGCCAAGGACAGCAATCCCGCCGCCTGTGAAAGGAGTCACGCCGTCAACCTGCCTGTGATTAAGGCCTTCCTGCGGCCTCCCACCAATAACCCCCTCGACTCGTACACCTACATCGCCGGCATCAAATGTAGGGAGAAAGGCTTCCTCAAGCAGGACACCATGATCCAAAGCGGTATCAAGGAGTTTGAGGAGCTCGCCAATAAAGGATTGCGCATGGAGTTCACCTACTTCCCCGACATGACCTGGAGCAGCTTTGGGCCGCCTGCCTATAGCGCCATGTACGTCACGTCGATGGATCTGTATAC
>Ga0209444_10002431_pt1 | contig 10217 bp, 7 predicted proteins | sample LauGreFaBDMM15DN_2_FD_188215 | JGI IMG/M metagenome (GOLD analysis project Ga0209444, IMG submission 188215) | Freshwater lake microbial communities from Lake Michigan, USA - Fa13.BD.MM15.DN (SPAdes) (version 2) | ecosystem: Environmental > Aquatic > Freshwater > Lake | place: Lake Michigan, USA...
TGCCGTTGAGGCAATGCTTATTGCTCGTCGTTCTTCAACAAACGAATCAAACATCTTCTATGTCTCAAGCGACATATTCCCTCAGACTAAAGCTCTCCTGGATCACAGAGCAGAGCCTGTGAACATTGAAGTTCGCTACTTTGATATAGCTGAAGCATCAAAGAACCCTGGGCTTCTTTCTGAAGAATTCTTCGGAGTATTTGCTCAATACCCAGGAGCTTCTGGTCAGATCTATGACCTAACCGAACTCTTTGCTCACGCTAAAGCTCACAATGCTATTGCCGTTGCAGCAGCAGATCTTCTAGCTCTAACTCTTTACAATCCTCCAGGTGAGATGGGTGCTGATGTTGTAGTTGGTTCCACCCAACGCTTCGGTGTTCCTATGGGCTTTGGTGGACCACACGCAGGTTACCTAGCAGTTAGAGAAGACCTAGAGAGATCTATGCCTGGACGTTTGGTTGGAGTATCAATCACCTCTGATGGATCACCTGCTTACAGATTGACTCTTCAGACCAGAGAGCAACACATCAGACGTGAACGTGCAACATCTAACATCTGTACTGCTCAGGTTTTGCTTGCTGTTATGGCGGGTATGTATGCGGTGTATCACGGCCCAGCAAGACTAAAAGCAATTGCTACAGATGTTCTAACCAAGGCTCACTCATTAGCTGACTCGCTTAGAGCAGCGGGACATGATGTTTCAACAGGTAACTTCTTTGATACCTTCACAGTCTCTAATGTTGATGCACACAGGATATTTGAATCAGCACGGTCAAAGAACATCACAATGCTTGTTCTTGACGAGAAGACCATTGGTATTTCCATTGATGAAACTACTTCAAATCAAACTCTTGAAGATGTTCTTGATGCTTTTGGCGTCAAGACACTTTCAACTAGCAAAGTTGAGATCGAACTAGCAAGAACTTCTGATTTCCTAACTCACGAAGTGTTCAACTCTTATCACTCAGAGACAGCGATGCTTAGATACCTAAAGCGTCTTGCTGATTATGACTTTGCTTTAGACAGAGGAATGATTCCTCTAGGTTCTTGCACCATGAAGCTCAACTCAACAACTGAGATGGAAGCCGTTACCTGGCCTGAGTTCGCTGGTCTTCATCCATTTGCTCCTAAAGAAGATGTACAGGGTTATCTAGAACTCATCGGTCAACTTACCTCTTGGCTAAGTGATGTCACAGGTTATGAAGAAGTATCTTTGCAACCTAACGCTGGAAGCCAAGGAGAACTAGCTGGTCTTCTTGCTATTCGTGGTTATCACCTTTCTCGTGGCGATGCCCAGAGAACTGTCTGCCTAATTCCTTCAAGTGCTCACGGCACTAATGCGGCATCAGCAGTGCTTGCAGGTATGGAAGTAGTTGTGGTTGCTTGTGATGAAAATGGAAACGTAGATGTTTCTGATCTGCAATCAAAGATTGCAGCTACTGGAGAAAAACTAGCGGCTCTAATGGTTACCTACCCAAGCACCCACGGTGTTTATGAAGAAGCCATTGTTGATATCTGTGAGCAAGTGCATGCTGCTGGCGGTCAGGTCTATATCGATGGAGCAAACACCAACGCGGTTGTTGGATATGCAAAGTTTGGCTTGTTTGGTGGAGATGTTAGCCACCTAAACCTACACAAGACTTTCTGTATTCCTCACGGTGGTGGCGGTCCTGGTGTTGGTCCTGTTGCAGCCAGATCTCATCTAAAGGAATTCCTACCAGGTCACGCAAAGGCTCAATCCACTTTGCCTAACTACGGACCTGTATCAGCTGCTCCTTATGGTTCAGCAAGCATTCTTCCTATTTCTTGGGCTTACATCAGAATGATGGGTGCCCATGGTTTGCAGAATGCAACTGCGGTAGCAGTGCTCTCAGCTAACTACATCGCTAAGAAACTAGATCATGCCTTCCCTCTTCTATACACAGGTAAGAACGGACTCATTGCTCACGAGTGCATCATCGACATCAGAGGTATTACTAAGGACACCGGTGTTACTGGAGAAGATATTGCTAAGCGTCTAATTGACTACGGCTTCCACGCGCCAACCATGTCTTTCCCTGTCGCTGGAACACTAATGATTGAACCAACTGAATCTGAACCTAAGGAAGAAGTTGATCGCTTCATTGATGCGATGCTTGCCATCAAGGCTGAGATTGATGAAGTTGCCGCAGGCAAGTACTCAATAGAAGAATCTCCTCTAAGAAATGCTCCTCATACCGCCAAGAACATCGCTTCTGAATGGACTAGGAAGTATGACCGCGAGGTAGCTGTATTCCCTGCTAAACAGTTCAGAAACAAGTACTGGCCAATAGTGAACCGCATTGACAACGTCTATGGAGATAGAAACCTAGTGTGTTCTTGCCCTCCGATTGAATCTTTCGCTAACTAACTGAGAAAAGTCTTCGAGGCGGTCTCGTCGCCATTGAGAAAGAGCTCAATAAAGTAGAATCTAGCCATGACTACTCAACCAATGAACGTTTCCCTAGAAGTATGGATAATTACAGCAATAGTAATCGCGGTTGTAATCACCCTAGATCTGCTTTTTCAGTTAAAGCGAAAGGGCGACCCGACTTTCAAAGAATCGGCGATCTTTACCAGCATCTTCTTAGGGGCAGCGATTGCATTCTTCTTCGTGGTTGATCAGGTCTGGGGTAAACCATTTGGTAGCGAGTATTTAGCTGGCTTCATTACCGAGTACAGCTTGTCTATCGATAACCTGTTCATTTTCCTTATCATCTTCACCAGACTTGCAGTTCCTGACAAGGCAAGACGACAGGCTCTAACCGTCGGTATTTTGATTGCTCTCGTTCTACGATTTATCTTTATTGCTGTTGGAGCAGTAGCAATTGCTGCCTTCTCATGGGTCTTCTACATCTTCGGCGCATTCTTGATTTACACCGCCTACACCCTAGTGCGCGACCACTTCAAGTCGCACGGACACGATGAAGCTCCTGGTGGCAAGTTCATTGACTTCATCAAGAGAAGAGTGAACGTAACCGAGGAATACCACGGTGCAAAGGTTTCAATCAAAAAGAATGGCAAACGTTACTACACCCCGCTTCTATTCGCGATGATTGCTATCGGTGCCGCTGACATCCTCTTCGCACTAGACAGCATCCCAGCCGTCTACGGTCTTACCAAAGAGCCATACATTGTCTTCACTGCTAACGCTTTCGCTCTTCTAGGACTGCGTCACCTGTTCTTCTTACTGAGTGGACTACTTTCACGACTTGTTTACCTAGGTCTTGGTCTTTCAGTGATCCTTGCTTGGATTGGCATCAAGCTAGTTATCCATGCACTGCACGAGAACGAGCTTCCATTCATTAACGGTGGTAAGCACTTCGAAGGTCTTCCAGAAATCACCACCGAAACATCACTTGGTGTGATTTTGGTTACCATCACAATCGCTACTGTTGCTTCTCTAATCAAGACTAGAAACACCAAGAGTGATAAAACTACCAAGCACTAACATCCAAGTTTCTAACGTCTTGTTCGGTGAAAATGTTTTTGGTTGGACAGCTGACGCATGACAGTCTTTGGAACTTTTGAATATCAGAGAACGCTGAAGATCTTAACTACCTAACCTGGAGTGATAAAGCTATTTAGCTAGGTTTGCTTCAATCGCTTCAATGATTGGAGCAGCATCAGGCTTAGTGGTTGGTCTAAATCTCATAACCTCACCATTAGCTAGCACTAGAAACTTCTCAAAATTCCACTTCACGTTTCCAGCATTACCTTCAGCATCTTCTGCCTTGGTTAGTTCTTTGTACAGAGGGTGAGCATTCTTGCCGTTTAGCTTTGCCTTCTCAGTCATTGGGAAGGTAACTCCCCATGTAGTTGAGCAATAATCAGAGATGTCGTCTGAGGACTTAAGTTCTTGGAAGAACTGGTTCGAGGGAACGCCAACGACAGTGAAACCTTTGGCCTTGTATTTCTTTTGCATCGCTTCAAGAGTTTCGTACTGAGGGCTTAGTCCACATCTCGAAGCAACGTTTACAACCATGGTTACTTTGCCCTGGATCTCACCAAAGGTCTTGGTTGAGCCATCTAGCATTACAAGTTCAATATCTTTTAGATTCATGTTCTAAGGCTACCCGAATGCTTTGGGACTCTGTAGTGCCATTATTCAACTTGTGAAGGGTGCAACCAATTGGGGATACACTCAAAGTAATACAAGGGAGTAATATGGCAGCGCTACTTAAGTAGCGACCCTTTGATCCAGCTGGTTACCTCTGAATTAAACACATTTGGCTGTTCTTCTTGAGGTAGATGAGCACTCTTATCAACTAAGACCAACTTGCTGTTCTTGATCTCAGTGGCAAGTCGTTCGGTATCAGCTGTTGCTACCACTTCATCGTACTTCCCTGTTATCAACAGAGTCGGCTGGGTTATGCTGCCAAGGTTGTCCTTGAGTTGGTTATCTCTAGGTGCTGTCGAAAACTCCCAGAACGCCCTCTCCCAGCCCTCAATCTCTAGAGGTGCCAGATAGCCTGCTCTAACCTCTTCGGTTAGCTGTGCCTGGTCGTAATAACTTCTCTTGAGGAGGTCCTGACCGCTTGATGCCACCTCTCTAACGAGGAATGGTCCAAGTCGATCAATTTGAGGAATGACTTTCAATGTTGTCAGCCATGACGGGCTAGAGCCAGTGGAATAGACCGCTGGGTCTACAAGAATCAGCCTTTGAACCTTGTCTGGATTCAGACGAGCGTATTCTGCAGCTAGCTGTCCACCAGCGGAATGACCCACAAGAATGATCTCCTGCCCTGAGCCAAACTCAGCAATTAGTCCATCGAGAAGTTCAAAGTTGCCTGCAAAGCCATAAGGATTAGTTCCAGTCCAACTAGTTGGTCTATCGGTAAAACCAAAGCCTGGGCGATCGTAGGCAAGAACTTCACCTTGCTTGCTAAGTGAATCCATTGCATAACGCCAGGAGAATGTGCTGGCTCCAAAACCATGCAAGAGGATGAATAGTGGAACGTTATCTACTCTGTTTCCTGAATATGGTTCGGTATCGACATGGACATTGATGTCATTGACTAGCGCGAACTCTGCGTTCACTCCAGCAGCTTCAATATTGGTTTTTGTGCCACTTGAATCAAATGGAATAACCATTGGCACGATTAGAAAAGCTGCAATGCCCAAAAGCAAAGCTCGGGTCATAAATCTTCTGAATGCTCGCATAGCCCTTAGTTTAGGTCAGTACGGGTAAATACTCTGAAGAACTACTTCTTTGTGGTTTCACTCTTTTTGACACCTGTTGCCTTTTTAGTGGCATAAGCGAATATCGCGAGGCCTGTAACCAGAGCACCTGCTCCTAGACCATAGGAAACCACATCAGCAGCTCTATCGACGTCAACAAATACACCAACGAAGATAACTGCGATGATGGCAACAACGACACCAATTAGCTTGGACTTTAGATCATCTAGGTCATGAACCTGCAACCAGGCTGGAACCTCGAGGTCTGTGTCAACAAAGAGTTCATAGAGGCCATAACCAATAACAAGAAGCACAGTACCTAGCAGGATTGCATCAACTGCTGTTAGAACCTCAACGATGGTTACCTTTAGATATGACTTGCCACTGACACTGTCAATGACTGCCTTGACCATGGCGATAGACCCTTGGGCCATCAGCAAAAGAGCTCCAATAATGGAGGCAACCGCTGGAATGAACACTGCGTATCTAGTTAGTCCAAGTATCTTTCTCATAGACCCAAGTCTATTACTGGAGGATAATTTGAGCCCTTGAACTTAGGTCTCATTTGGATAGAGAAAAACCCCAGAAGCCACAGCTAACTGGGGTTTTCTGACTGTCAGGCTCTAGCCGAAGCGGCCTGTTACATAGTCTTGGGTTCTTGGGTCATCAGGGTTCTGGAAGATCTTGGTGGTATCCCCCTGCTCAACGATGATTCCTGGGGTTCCAGCCTCTGCTAAGAAGAAGGCACACTGGTCAGAAACACGAGCAGCTTGCTGCATGTTGTGGGTAACGATAACGATTGTTACCTCGCTGGCTAGCTCCAAGATGGTCTCTTCGATACGGAAGGTAGATGTTGGGTCTAGTGCTGAACAAGGCTCGTCCATAAGTAGCACACGAGGCATTACAGACAGAGAACGAGCAATACAAAGTCTTTGCTGCTGACCACCGGAAAGACCTCCACCAGGGGCGTCTAGACGGTCTTTTACCTCTTTCCAAAGCCCTGCTTTGGTTAGAGACTGCTCAACAATGTCATCAAACTCGCTCTTGCTCTTTTTGATTGAAGTTAGACGAAGACCAGAGATTACGTTCTCGTAGATGCTCATAGCTGGGAATGGGTTTGGCTTCTGGAAAACCATACCGATTTCACGTCTAGCATCTGTTACACGCTTGGTTGGATCATAAATGTCTACTCCATCAAGCAAGACCTGACCAGCCATTGAAGCACTAGGAACTAGTTCGTGCATTCTGTTTAGAATACGAAGGAAGGTTGACTTACCGCAACCAGAAGGACCAATCAGTGCTGTGACCTTACCTGGTTGCATGGTTAGGTTGATTCGGTCTAGAACCTTACGCTGACCAAACCAAGCTGACACATCCTCTCCAGTAATGGTAGCTAAGCTTGCTGACCCAGCACTCTTCTTTGAAGTGCGGCTCATGTTGATTGGCTTTACTGCAACTCTAGAGTCGCTGGTAGTTGGCGACTTAGGTCCTGTAGCTGGGCTCATTTGAGTACCTTTCCTTGAGTTTCTCTAAAGCAAATTCGGTAGTAGTTGAATAATCTGAGATGCCCAGACGCCTCCAAAGAAGACGACTGCTGGAGCTCCTGCAATCCAAGCTTGCACTCTGCCCCACTTACGTGAAAGCCAGCTGATAGCAAACATTAGAACAATTAGGAACTGTGTCATAAAGATAAGTGGTGTTACTGCGTCCATGTTTGAAGCTAGTGCTGCTTCATTGTCTGCAATAGCTCTATTTGGAATCACACGGTTTGGAGTTGGCTTAGGTGCACCATCAAGAGTTGCTTCAACTCGAAGAACGTCTGTTGCAAAAAATGGCAGACCCGATGCTGAAACAAGAGTCAATCTGCCCATTGATGAACCAAGACCGTTGGTGGCCTCATCGCCAGCTCTTCTGATCTTTGAAACTGTGTATGAGGCCTCACCTTGACCAGTAATAGTTTCGATCTTGTCGCCTACTTTTAGTTCACTAAGTCTTGAAAACACTCCGGTGTATGCAGACTGTCTTCCATAGATAACTGAGATTCCAGCTTGACCTGGAAGAACTGTGTCTCTGCGGTGACCTGGGCCATCAACTGTTACAGCTGAAGATGTTCCTTCAAGGACAATCTCATTGACATCGATCTTCTGAATCTTTAGAACAGCTACAGGCGTACCCTGTTCAATTAGGCTGCCATCAGAATCTACCTGTCCAACAGGTGCTGTTCCATTAGCTAGTTCAAATCTGAATGTTTCATTTGCTTTGAATTGTGCACTCTCATACTGCACGTGAGAAACAATAAACAATTGCCCCAAGAAAACTAATGCTGCTGCCCCAAGAGCTACTAATGCTCTCCCTGCAAAGAATCTGACATTTTCAGGCTTTGGTGTTGGCACCATGTTGTCAATGAACTGTGAACTTTCGGTTGCTTGCTCAAGCTTAGGTAAAGATAGCTTAGGTAAAGATAACTTAGGTATAGCGAGCTTAGGAATGAGGGAACTCTTAGGAAGTTTCACTCCACACACCGTTCTGTTTGTTGGTCTAAATAAGCCTATATCGTGGCCCCCTTTACAGGGGGCCACGATACCTAGACTTTGCTACTTTTTTGTTACTTTACGACCTTGAAGGTCTTTGTTGTGGTTGATGCTGCTACTTCTGCGCTACCACCGTAGAACACCTTGACGGTGTATGTTCCTACAGTTGCAATCTTGGCGAACTTTAGAGTCGCTGTACCAGTTGCTGATAGCTTCACAAGAGCTGATGACACCTGTACTGGAACCTTCTTTGAGTTGTAAACAACTGCAAATACGTTTCCTGTTGCACCTTTGGTGCTAGTGACTTTACCAGCCTTGATTGTTACTGAAACAGTTGGAAGTGCTGATGTCTTGTAAGACGCACCAACTGTGATCAGTGAGTAGCTTGTGTTTCTTAGAGCTACAGCTACACCAGCAGTTGTTCTGCTTGAAGTTGCTACTGATAAGTCTGTAGGAACAAACTCACCAACTAGGTTGTAGTTCGCTGCTTCACCGTTTGCCTGGTCGATTGTTACAGTCGCGGTTCCACCTGTTACAGCTACAGTCTTCAAGATTGCTCCTGAGAAGTCTGTGTTGTAAACATTTAGGTTACCGTTCACGCCACCAGTGATGGTTGCTGTGAAGCTAGCTGATAGACCATTTGAAGTAACGGTTGCTGCACCGAATGAAACGCTGGTTGCAGTCTTGACTGCAGCTGGTGCAGCCAATGTGATTGTCGCTGTTGTAGCGCTTGTGCTTACGCCAACACCTGAAAGTACAGGCACGAACTGAGCTGTTACAGTCTTTTCGAATGCCGCAGCGGTTGTGTTTGCAACAGTGATGTCAACAGTTGTTGCACCCTTAGGTACTACACCTGAAGCAACTTCAGCCGCGTCAGGAGTTCCGTAACCAGAGATCAAAGATACTGTTCCACCCTGGTTACCGTTTGAAGCAACAGTTGCAGTTACAGTCGCGCTTGATCCGTTTGAAGCAACAACTGGAGTACCAAGTGATACGGTGCTTGCTGATGGTGCGTACATACGGTTGGCAGCTGTGATGTTTCCACAAACAGTTGCGTTTCCGCCTTCAGTTTCGCCTGTAGCTGCATCAGTACCAGTGTAAGAAAGAAGACCGTAACCGAACTTCTGAATTACAGCCTGTGACTGGCAAACTAGAGAGTTAGTTCCTCTGAATGCTCGAGTGTAGGCGTTTTCTTCATCGGAGTTGATCAATGCTGTTGGAACGATGTTGTAAACAGCACGTTTGATTGCTGACCATGTTGGAGCAGTTGCGTAAACACCGTCAGTTACAACAGTTGCCTCTAGTCCACCCATTGAGCGAAGAACTGCACCAGCAGTACGCTTTGGAGCAACACCGTTAGTCTGAGCAACCCACTGTGAGATTGAGAAACCAACTAGTGCGTATGGGTCAGTTGCAACTGCAGTTCCATCGTGCTCCTGAACAGCGAGGCCAGTTGATGTGACGTCCTTTGCTGCTGTAACACCGTCAGTGATGTTCTGCTCTGTGATCTTTACTTGACCAATCCAGAATGAACGAGTACCTGATCCAGGCTGAGGAATGTAAGCGTTGATTGTATTAGAAACTTCTCCTGCACCAGGAGAGTATGTAGGTGCTTCCAACTTGATGAAAGCTCCAGTAGTTTCGTCAGTGATCACCTTGGTGATGTTTCCCTTGTAGATGTTAATTAGGGAAACTTCAGTGGTGTTAGCCACAGAACCTAGAGGAATGTCTGAAGGAATCTTTGTGACGTTTAGAGGAGCTGTTGCATAAGTCATGTTGTCCTGGGCGAAAGGAACGTATGTAACAACACCGTTCGCAACTGCACCAGAAGGAGCTGATGATGAACGAGCGTAGTGGAACTTTCCAGCAAGCTGTGCAGTAGTTGGGCTAACTGCAGTTCTTGACTTACCAAGTTCGTCTGGAGCAATCGCTACTGAAAGTGAGTTGCTCTGACCGATGGCAACACGAAGAGCATCGCGACCTGCACCTGAACCGTTTGCACGTGGAATTGCAATTCCATCGGCTGAAACTACTACGTCAGCTGAACCGATTGCCTTGTAGCTTGCAAGCTTCAATCTGCTGTCGGTTGGGCTCACGTCTCCTAGTGCAAGTGAAATTCCATCCATGACATCCATGGTTGTGTCTGAGCCTAGACCTACTAGCTCTGCATACTTGTTTACTGATACTGGATCAGCCATTACCGGCATTGCGGTTCCAGCTGCGATAACTGCTGCACCGCTAAGGGCAACTGTTACTTGAGCGAACAATTTGTTCTTCAATGTAGTTCCTTTCCAAGGTTTTACTCTGCTTTTCCCCGTTTGGAAAACAAAGGTTTATTACTTGTTCAGTCTTAGTTTGCTTAGTAAATTTTTGGCGACTTATAGGTTTAGGGATAGTTAACTCAAGGTGTACAAATGGTTAACTCGAAAACTGCTACCCTTGCTTTTCCTTGCGTTTCCTTGATCTAGCAAGAAGGACCTGCCCTAG
>Ga0209444_10002435_pt1 | contig 10213 bp, 14 predicted proteins | sample LauGreFaBDMM15DN_2_FD_188215 | JGI IMG/M metagenome (GOLD analysis project Ga0209444, IMG submission 188215) | Freshwater lake microbial communities from Lake Michigan, USA - Fa13.BD.MM15.DN (SPAdes) (version 2) | ecosystem: Environmental > Aquatic > Freshwater > Lake | place: Lake Michigan...
ATACAGTATATTCCATTAGCAATTATTGCATGCTCAATTGCAATAATGTTTTGTTTATGTATTTACTTGGCAGTTATAATTAATGATACTAGAAAACGTCAAATTCATTTGGTAAGGATGTTGGCGCAATTAAAATTAAATTCTTAATTTTTATTAAAAAAGAGTAAACATTGAAATCACCTGCTCTTGATTGATCTGATACCTGCCTGAATATATTTTTAATTATGGGCCTATTGATAGAGAGCAGGATAAATGGAGTCTTAAATTGACACTAAATATGAAGAACTGTTTGTATTCGAATTAACCAAGCGTTATCAACTCACATACTTTAATTTAGGTTCTCTTTAATTTTTGAATCATGATTGCCAGCAACTCGCGTAGCACTGACTGGCTGACTTCTAAGTTTGATGCTCCGGGTAACCATAATAAAATTGCTTCGCCACTAGCTGTCGGTTGTCCCAATGCAGCCGCTGTTACCTCAAACCCAAGCTTTTTAAACTCAGCACTTGCACGTGGCATGTGGGTGCTGTGCGTCACCAAGGCAATTCTTTGAATGCCTTGTTTCGAAAGTAAGGTCCATGTGTTTCCAGCGTTCTCCTGAGTGTCTCTTGATTTTGACTCTTTGTAATTGAGTTTGATACCGAAGGCCTCCTGCAAGACCTTCTCGGCGACATCTGCCTCGGCCACGCTGGCGTCCTTTGAGCCCCATCCCGAACCACCACTGAAAACAAGGGGTAGCCCGCTCTGCCGCGCAAGCTGAGCGCCAAGTCGCAGGCGCTCAAGTGACGTTTTGCTCATCTGCTGATCACCACTTGGAAGGCCAGTCACAACACCGCTGCCTAGAACAACGATGGCCTGCACAGATCTGTCTCTGAGGTCTTTTGCAGTTACCAGTTGGTACTCAGGGGTCACCTGGTTATGAATCCAAACTGAAAAAACATTTGTTGAGAGCAGCCAAAGAACAGTGGCTGAAAAAAAAATAACTCGTTTTGCAAGCCTAGGTTTGCTGCCAATTAGAAACGCCCCGATCAATATGAGTACCAGCATGGACGCAGGGGGAAGGGCGAGAGTTGTAAAGTAAGGTTTGAGTTCAGGGAACATTTAAAGAGTTAAGTTTAAAGTAGTATGCATTTATTTGTAATTAGTCTTGAGTTTGTATTCCAGAGCCTCAGGCATGTTTAAGTTACCGATCGTTTCTCCTTGACCAGCTTTGGTGGCAAGTAACCAAGTGCGCTAGGCTAATGTTACTAATTGTAGTCAATGAACCATTCTTTCAGTTGGGCCATCACGTTTTTTGAATCAGGCTGGTTAGCAAGCTTGTCGCAAGGCTCGGTCGCATGCTTGACGTCAACTATCTTGACACGCCGGCCACTGTAATTGTCGATAAACAGGCGCAGAAGCCTGCACCCCCCGGCGGGTGAGCCACGCATGGCGGGCTGGGAGCTGCCCTTGGTGGAGTGCTGGGTCTATGAAACTTTTGTCAGATCAGGGCCACTGAGTTCAGGCTAAAGGCGAGCCTGAGTATGGACCTCAAGACGAACTCTAGCATCTAACGTGCAATCAGGGGCGCTACTTCGCGGCTCGGCGTGTTACTCAGTGACTACAGGGACTGGCGGCCAGACATCTTGGAGAACAGGATTCGGATGGTGGGCTACTGACCTTATAGGCGAGCAGCTTGATACGGCTCCCATACAAAAAAACGGTCTGACCTCGGCCCCTTGCGCTCAAGTCTTGCACTTCACTGGCTCCCCTGCAGGCTTAAGCTGCTGGCCTGTTGAATCCACCCCTTGAGCGCGGTCCTGCCTAGAGGCCTTGGCATGGACTTGCTGGGACCGCTGGTGCTACCTGGCGCTGCGTGTTGTGGCTCCTTCTTTGTCTCAAGTTGCAGGGCCGAGCTCACCCGCTCTGCCTCGTCCGCCTCGTACATGCCTCCCAGTCCAAAGCATGCCCTTGCGCACTGCACCATCGCCTTGTGGCGCAGCATCCTTCTTGGGTGTGTCAGCCAAGCACCTTGTCCCGTATGTGCCTCGTACATATACTCCCGAATGGAGGTAGCGACTCTCCTGTCCTTCCTGAAGATCGTGCACTCAATGAACAGGGGCAGCTCATCGTCTCCCGGCGCAGACTCCACAAACTTCATCCCATCAAACTGTGGATGCGAGTTGATGATCTTGCTCCAGCCGTCTACCCCCACCACAAACACGATGCGCGCCTTCTTTCCATTCTCTGGCGTGACCTCAGTCGCATATATCTCATTGTTTAGGGGATCCAGACACAAACGCTCAGAGAGCATTAAGAGGCGGTCCAAGTCCGCTTGTCCCCAAATGGTGAGGCGACTCAGTGCAGACTGAATCAGGAGACGCACAAATGAATCGTAGCTTAGCCCTGAGCGCAAGACGCTTCTCTCGACAACGCTAAGTGCTGGTCCTGGCTTTGGGGTGTCGGAACGATCCGACTTCTGCGCCTGACCAGCCTTTGACTTGCTGGCAAGATTGGTGCTGCGAAAACCAGCTGTACCTTTACGGCTCATGATGCGACCTTTAGCAAGAAGCGGCGTGAGCCCAGAACACTTGCAGTGAAAGCTGCAGCTATGTCAGGATGCGCTTGGGCCAAGGCCTTGGTATCAATCCGGTTACTCGCCTTTGCGCACTTCCAGGTGGCCAGTGTCTTGCCTGCATGGGTGAGCTTTTCTGCGTGGCCCATGTAGTTCAAGATCTCAAGCTTGAGTCTGTCGCACTCGGTAGAAATTACCTGAGATTTGGCGCAGTTATCTTGGTAAGCCCGAATGGATTCAAGCAAAGCTTCATTGGCCTCGATAGTCAAGCCTAAAGACTCTTTGGGAAAAAGTATTGCAGCGTCTTGCACGTTTATTGGTGCTGGCGGTGTTTGACCAATCACATGCTCATGCCAAAAGTGCTGGGCATGGGATAGGATTAACTCTTCAAGTTCCAAGTCGCGTTCAATGGTGTAGACGCGAAAGTCACTGTTTCCAATCAGAACAGCTAAGTCTGCCGACTGGCATTCGGTAATCGCCATGTACCAAGCGCATTGGACGAGATAAAGGGGCGGGACCTGATCTGTGCCTGGCTCACCCCAATCGTTCTTGCTGAACGCACTGGAAGTTTTGCATTCCAATAGTTTGTTGGCAGTAATGGTGCCGTCTACGACTGCTGGTGTGTCTGGCGTCTCAAGGACAAAACGGTCAACGTGACCAAACATGAACTCGTGTTTCTTGTGAAACAAGGCGGGCGAGTGGATTGCTGTGAAGAGGTCTGTTGCGCGCTCGTACTCACGTGCAATGAAGCTTTCTGCGTGCTGCCCGAACCTGAGGTGAATCAGGTCTCGGTCTGCTGGCTGCTCGCCTGAGACTAACTCAGACCAAAGCTCAAGCGGGGTTTTGTAGGGAGACAGGCCCAGAATGGCGCCAATGTCTGTTCCACCTAATCCCAGAGGCCTTGTGCGCTCGGCAAATGGGAAGTTCAAACGAGAGTTCATGTGAATCCTTTAAAAAGAGGGGATTCAATTGTAAACTAAATTTTAACCAAGGTAAATAAATTTTAAACTATTTCAATTTTGCTGAAAGCTGCCATTCGAGTACGACACCAATGACTTTGTAGTTCTTGGCGGCTATTTGTTGGAATTCAGCAGCATCTTGCTTGATCAAAATTGATTTGTTTTCAGGAGTGGAGGTGAACCGTGCTAATTCAATTTCTTTGTTGCTAATCTGAACAACTACTGTATCTGTTGGTCCAGCAACTTCGCTTGGATCAACTATCAAAATACTCCCAGATGGGATGGGACCTAATTGCCATTTAAAAGATTGAGATGAGGCGTAACGAGTTGCGAATGCCTTGTTGCTAGGGATAGAGTGAAGGGGTGTTACCAAGGGCGCGCTCTTGAGCACATCATATTTACCCAATATCGAAGTCCACTCAACAAATGGAACTTTGATTGCAGAGGTGGTGACATTGATGTGATCAACATATCCAGCAACCAAGAATTGAACAGTTGTTCCAAGTAGGTCGGCTAACTTTTCCAGTTTTTTATGATCAGGGTGACTTCTGCCCGACTCCCAACTTGAAATTGAAGCTTTTGAAATCCCAAAAACATCGCCCACCTGCTGCAAGGTCAAGCCCTTGGCAAGTCGCAAATTTTTCAGTCTTTCATTCAGCATGTGCCAATGATAATTGAAGACTCAGGGCAAGGTGAATTGGTTGATAAACAGACAAAAATTAAGTACCCATCATTTACAGATGACATCCAGCTACCTTACATTCCTCCAATTTTGTAGATACAACTCAGGGCATGCCCACGCTGTCGCAGCATTACGCTGTAAATAGCCAATCTAACTTCCAGCCCACAACAATCAAATTGAATTTAAAACATCACCTTAAATGGTCATAAAGGCGAAGATGTGCGATCTTCTTTTGGAGCTTGACTGGCCATTTTTTGGGTGTACAATAAATACATGAAAGTTCAGTTTGACCAAGCCAAATGGGAGAAAACGCTGCAGGAGCGTGGCCTGGACTTCAGCCGAGCAGCAGAGGTCTTTGAGGGCACCCACTTTACGGGCCAGGACAAAAGGCAGGACTATGAGGAGGATCGGTTCATCACAGTCGGTTGGTTAGATGACGGCATGATTGTGATGGTCTGGACACCGCGCGGCGAGGTGCGCCGTATCATCAGTATGAGGAAAGCAAATGACCGCGAAAAAACGCTCTACACCAGCCGCCTGGAGTGATCCCGATGATGCTGCGCCATTGACTGCTGAGTTTTTTGAGTCTGCCGATCTGTACAAAGGCAATAAGCTTCAAACTCGAGGTCGCCCTAAGGCCGCAACAACGAAAGAGCCAGTCAAGCTGCGTTTGGATGCAGACGTTTTAGCCGCCCTTCGTGCAAGTGGTGATGGCTGGCAAACACGCATCAACGACACCCTGCGCGCATCGCTGAGGTTAGCAGGCCTGGTCTGACGAGCTTTACTTGGCCGGCATTGCATACTCAAAATGCGCATGCAGCGTTTCAAGAAGTAGGCGTGAATTTTGCCCTGACCTAAGCTGCATCTTCAGTGAAATAGATCAGCTGATGTACCTTTAGATCTTCGAGTAAAACACCAGGGTGCATTGCACGGACGTTACGGTCTTTGCAAAGCCAATTTATCGCAAAAGTGCTCAACGCTTTCGTCAAGTTTTGTGCAATACAAAATACATAGCGCTGCGCACATTGAGGTGCAAAAAAATATTTTCACAGGCAGCCAAAACGCGCTTGCATTTTAAAAATTGCTCCGGTATAAATTCGTTGTGGCCGCACTGAATTTGGCGGCTTGGAGTACTCGATTGTGATGGGGCCAGTATGACTTATTTACCCGTCCAATGAGAGCGCCGCGTGGCAATCTCACCCAAGCCGATTCAAATACAGACCGCTCACAAACGCGTGGCGCAGCTGCTTGGGTGAATAAATATTTTGACTTAAGCGCGCTGGGGATCACACTCGCACGGCGGGCAGCCGACAGGGGTTTAAGAAAGCAGCAAGCGTCCCCTGCAGAACAAAACGCACTGAGCCTGGCCAATCGGTTCCCTCTAGTGGCCTACATGTGTGCTTGATTTTTAAAAAATCGGCGCAGCGCAGCTGTACCCAGTTTTGAATTTCTTGCGCCGCCCCTCATCACTGCGGGGTTTACAGCTTGGGCCGCATTTTCAAACGCAGGTCTGCAGCATTTTTGAAGTGTATGCAGCGCGCGTGTGAACAATAACTCAAAGCTGAGCAGTGAAAGTAAGCCTGCAGCGCACACCTGCGCGCGGCTGAAAACTTCACCACAACCAATTTTTAAAGGATTTGCATCATGAGCACGAATATCAAAGGTAATACAGCAACGAAGTCCACTAACTCCACAGGAGCTAAAGGTGCCACACAACAAACCTCATCCAAAATTTCGCAAATTGTGGGGGGCAATTTCATCTTGCCCGGTGAGAATGTGCAGGAGTTTCAACAAGCTTACGAGCAAGTGATCCTTGAGCTAGGCGCCAAAACGCAACTGCAGATTTATTTGGCTGAACAAATTTTTCACAGCATGTGGTGGATTCGTCGCTACGAGAGGCAAAAAAGAGCATGTGTGATCAGCGCCATGGTTGAAGTCATCAAGGGCTTTAGCATGTCTGCACAGCCTGGTCAGGCGCTGACTGAGCTTTTTGAATCTGGTCATTGGGACGATCCTGCAGTGCTCAATGAAATCAAGGCCAAGGGCTTGACGGTAGAAGGTCTGTTGCAGCGAGCAACTTCCCAGGTTAAAGAGCGATTGATGCAACTGGACCAAGGCGTGGCACTCAAGATGCACACCCTTGCTCAGATGCAAAAATCGTATGAAGCCTTGGTTAACCGCTCAGTCATGCAAGAGCGGCTCAAACTTCAAAACGACCTTTTAAAGCGCGACCTCTTGGCCATCGACACGCCAGTTGTCAAAGATCTGAAAGCCGAAGCTCAGCAGTTGGGGCATGAGGACAACACTTGGGAGCCTGAATATGACGAGCGCTAAGAAAAGAGCGAGCAATCACGCCAATGGTCTGCACTTTCATGCCGGGCGCAAGAAGGAGGGGCTGCGAGCTGTCAACCTTAACGCCATGAAGCACGGCTTGAGCCTGCCTGTTGATGAGGCCGGATTTGGCAAAGAAATTTCTCAAATTGCTGAGTTGATTCGGGACGAATGTAATGATCTGGCTCAAGCTCAGGAAATGGCCAAGCGCATCATTGATTTTGAGCGCAATGAAGCGTTTTTGCGAGACCACAATGACGCACACCTTGATCTACAAATGAAGGTTTGGTACTTGGGGCCTCACCGCAAAAAGCTTCGTCAGCTTGAGCACTTGCATCGGCAAAAGAAAGAAGTGGATGTTGCATTCACCACTTCCAACCTCAAGCCCAAGGGTCAGGAGAGAACGGACGAGCTTAAGTTCATTGAGTTTTTCTTGAAATTGCAAGACCAATCGTTTCTCGCCCAGCTGAGACATCACAAGCGGCTTAAAGACTCTGCCCTGCGGTATCAAAAGCGATCATTTAACCAACTGATCAAGAGTGTCAACCGAATTACAACAGGAGAGGGACTCTAGTGAAATGATCATGTGGCCTGGCTGACAAAGCCAGGCCATCCCTTGCAAAGTTTTGCTTGAGTTTTGTTGACAGGTTTGTGTGTCTGAATCATAATTTGGTAACGCACTAATTTATCAATTTAATAATTTGCTAATTTAATATGGCACTAATATGACTACCCTTTTATCTCAATCGTCAGTCAAAGTAATCGGCGCCAATGGTCAGATTTCACTGGGTAAGCAGTTTGCTGGCAGGCAAGTGCTGGTCGAGGAAAGTGAGCCTGGCGTTTGGATGGTTCGCACGGCCACTGTTGTTCCGGACAATGAGCGCTGGGTGCATGAGGCGAAAGCATCTGCAGACCTTGGCGCTGCGCTCGATTGGTCTGTGTCCCACCCAGCTTCTGGCGAGAATACGGATGAAATCATGAAGCGGCTAAAGGATTAAAGGACGAGAGAATTAAAGGATTGATCGTGTCCTCAACCGAATCCAATACAAGTGTCATCTTGGACCTGAACAACCAGACGTTTCAGGAAAACTTGTTTTCCCTACAAAAGACCGAGCGACATGCAGCGCTCGATACCTTGAGCAAGATTCGACAACTCACGTGGCAACAGGTCTATCGCGACAAGGGCCTGAAGTGGGAAAAGATATTCAGTGTGCGTTCGCCCCAGGGAATTGATGCCATTTGTTCCCTCCGAATAACGCAGTCCCGAAGGGCAACAGCATTTCGAGACGGCCCCTACATGCGAATGCTGACGGTCGCTTCCGAACATGACAGTGCATTCGGCAATAAGTGATGAAATCGCGCGGGAAAAATTGAAGGATAGAAAATGACCAAACGTATTTTATTTGCGGAAATCACGCAAGGCATTGAAGCTTTATCTTCTGCTCGCAAGGGAGAGATCACTTTGCGCGCAGAAAAGGTAAAGTTAAACCCAGCAACAAAGCTCAGTGCCAAAAAGCGCCATTCCATTGAAGAGCCACAATTGCAGGGCAAGCTCGCCGAGTTGTCTAAAGGCTACAAGGCCATGAGCCAGGACACTGATCGGGAGCAGGAGGCGTTTGCCTGGAGCGAAGCTGTTGTTGGTGATGCCAAGGGTTGAGCCGCGAGCCCTGTCATGGCTCTTACAAATCAAAGCGCCAATCAAAGCGCCTTTAAAGACACTAGTTATCCGAACACTGAGCGCTGTGCTTAAAGGAACGGGCCTGAAGTTTGGCGTTTCAGCTCACTGAACCATCCGCACCCGAGCGACTGGGCTTGCCTACTTCATCGGCTTACTGGGTATTTCCTTAAATTAACAGGAATCCATTCATTCCCTTGACGGAATATTCCTTAAAGGTTATATTTGTATCATGAACTGGGAAGTTGAATACACAGACGAGTTTGAGCAGTGGTGGTCTGGGTTGACTGAAGATGAGCAGGTCAGCGTGGCCGCATCTGTCAAATTATTGGAGCAGCGAGGACCTAATCTGGGCTACCCGCACAGCAGTGGCATCAATGGCTCAAAGCATAGTCACATGCGTGAACTCAGAACTCAGCATCAAGGAAAACCATATCGAACTCTGTACGCGTTTGATCCACTTCGAAATGCCATCTTGCTCATAGGCGGCGACAAGACTGGAGATGACCGTTGGTACGACGTGAATGTCCCAATTGGTGATCGTTTGTATGACGAGCACTTGGAAGAGCTGCGAAAGGAAGGAAAGATAGATGGTTAAGAAATTCTCTGATCTGCGAGCCAAGATGACCCCAGAGGCACAAAAGCGAGCGAACGCAGCGGCGCAAACAATGCTGTCTGAGATGCCTTTGAATGAGTTGCGTCAGGCTCGAGGTTTGTCACAAAAGATGCTGGCCGAGGTGTTGCAAGTTCAGCAGCCTGCAATTGCAAAGCTTGAAAAGCGAGCAGACATGTACTTGTCCACGCTTCGCAGCCACATTGAGGCCATGGGCGGTGAGTTAGACGTTGTTGCGCGCTTTCCTGATGGAGCGGTCAAGATCAGTAACTTTTCTGATCTGGGTAAAGCTGCGTCTGCTTAATCTGGCCAGTTAAAGATGACTGAACCAACTGCACCTGAGCTTGCTCGAGCGCAAAGGCCTGGAGGGCGTGACCTAGTTTGGCCCATCAACTTATTCTGTCGCGTTCAGTATGGACTCGGCATATTACTGTAATAATTAAGTATTAATTTAAGCTGATGATTTTGAAATTCCATTTTTGCAAAACAGAATGATTCTCATCTGTGAGCGCTTGGAACTGTGGACGATCGCATGAAAGCCTGAAGGACTGACGGGGGCTTAGAAAATGTCATGGAGGCTGTAGGGATTGAGGTTGCATCTTCAGTTGCTGTACTAAACTCTTTGCATCATGCGCACACATACTTCTCTTTTAGCAGCCACAGCTGCATTGCTTTTAACCACACTGCTGACCGCTTGCGGAGGCAGTACAGGTTTTCCGCCAGTTATCACGGCTGTGAAGCCCCAGTCTTTAAGCTACGGCCGAACGGCCACCATTTACCTTGGCGGCAAAGACCTTCGTTCTTCCCTTGTGGTGGAGTCGGGTGGCGGATGCACCAGTCCAAGCTTTGGTACTAGCAGTTCTACGGATACCTTGGTGCTCAACTGCTTGGTCACGGTGGTGGGTGATTTGCCGCTTACCATCAAGTCGGCCACTGGTGAGGTGATCTACACCACCACGCTTTCTGTGCCAAAGCCTGAGGTGTCCATCATTACCAACAAGGGCACTTTCACCCTAGAGCTTGACCTTGCTAGGGCGCCCATCAGTGTTAAAAACTTTTTAAGCTATGTCAGAGGCGGCTACTACAGCAACACGCTGTTTCACCGAGTCATTCCGGGCTTTGTGGCGCAGGCGGGTGGCTACACCACGGGCTTGGTTAGAAAGCCTGGCCAACTGGACGCCATAGAGCTTGAGTCCAACAAGGGCTTGTCCAATGCGCGGGCTACAGTGGCCATGGCGCGAACCAATGTTTTTAATTCCGCAACTTCTGAGTTTTATGTGAACTTGGTAGACAACACGTTCTTGGACTACAAGAACGCGGCCAACCCTGGCTACGCGGTGTTTGGCACGGTGGTGCAGGGCATGGAGGTGGTGGACGCCATAGCAGCTGTGCCTACGGG
>Ga0209444_10002436_pt1 | contig 10211 bp, 7 predicted proteins | sample LauGreFaBDMM15DN_2_FD_188215 | JGI IMG/M metagenome (GOLD analysis project Ga0209444, IMG submission 188215) | Freshwater lake microbial communities from Lake Michigan, USA - Fa13.BD.MM15.DN (SPAdes) (version 2) | ecosystem: Environmental > Aquatic > Freshwater > Lake | place: Lake Michigan, USA...
CCGCGGAGCATCACCGAGGATGCATTTGAGGTGAACAGGCCGCGGAAACAAGACTCCTGAGGCCGCAGGTTTGCTCTGTGCTACCTTCCGAGGTTCTCGACTTCCCCCGGGGTGGCCGTAAGACTCTTGTGCAGAACCTGTATGTCGGAATCTGAACCCACGACGCCTCCCGCCCCGGCAGACTTCATCCGCGATATCGTCGCGGAAGATCTCCAGTCCGGGAAGCACTCGCTCAGCGTCACCCGCTTTCCGCCGGAGCCCAATGGCTACCTGCACATCGGCCATGCGAAATCCATTTGCCTCAACTTCGGCATCGCCCGGGAGACGCACGGACGCTGCAACCTGCGGATGGACGACACCAATCCCACCAAGGAAGAGGTCGAGTACGTCGAGTCCATCCAGGCCGATGTCGATTGGCTAATAGGCGGTTGGGCCGACGATCGACTGGGCCGCAAGGTGCCCGGCGATGTGAGCGGGTCCGCGGTGCTGACCTCGGAGGCCTCGGGCCGAACGCTCGAGCCGTTCTTCGCCTCCGATTATTTCGAGCAAATGCTCGCCTTCGCGGTGGAACTCATCCGCCGGGGCAAGGCCTATGTGTGCGACCTGAACCCGGAAGAGATGTCTGAGTACCGGGGTGTGCCCGAGCGGCCCGGCAAGCCTAGCCCATGGTGCGAGCGCTCCGTGGAGGAGAACCTCGATTTGTTCGAGCGCATGCGGAAGGGCGAGTTCCCAGACGGCACCCGCACCCTTCGGTCGCGCATCGACATGGCGTCGCCGAACATTCATTTGCGTGACCCGGCCCTGTACCGGATCCGCCATGCCACGCACCACCGGACTGGAGACCGTTGGTGCCTGTACCCGATGTACGATTACGCCCATCCGATCAGCGATTATTTGGAGGGCATCACCCATTCCATTTGCACGCTCGAGTTCGAGATCCATCGGCCGTTCTACGATTGGGTGCTTCAGTCGCTCGACCTCCCGCGCACGCTGCCCCGCCAGATTGAGTTCGCCCGTCTGAGTCTCGGCTACACGGTGATGAGCAAGCGCAAGTTGCTGCAGCTTGTCGAAGAAGGCCTGGTCAGCGGTTGGGATGATCCGCGCATGCCGACCTTGAGTGGCCTGCGTCGTCGGGGCGTTCGGCCCGAGGCGTTGCGCGCCTTCGCCTCCGCCATCGGCGTGACCAAGTACAACGGCCTCACCGAGGTGTCGGTGTTCGAGAGCTGTATCCGCGATGACCTGAACCTCGTGGCCTTGCGCCGTCTGGCCGTGCTGCGGCCCATCAAGGTGGTGTTGACCAACATCGCCGAGGGCGAAACCCACTGGTTCGATGCGGTGAATAACCCGTCCAATCCTGAGTTGGGCACGCGCAAGATCGCCTTTACCCGCGAGCTGTGGATCGACTCCGACGACTTCATGGAAGTGCCGCCGCCGAAGTATTTCCGGCTGCGTCCGGGCGGTGAGGTGCGCCTCAAATACGCCTGCATCATCCGCTGTGACGAAGTCGTCAAAGATGCCGCCGGTGCGGTGGTCGAACTGCGCTGCACGGCCGATCTTGAGACCCGCAGCGGCGGAGCCAACGCCGCCAAGAAGGTCAAGGGGACCATCCATTGGGTCAGTGCCGCCCATGCCATTCGGGCTGAGGTGCGCTTGTACGACCGGTTGTTCACCGAAGAGGCACCGGAGGCCGAGGGCCGGGATTTCAAGTCGGTGCTAAACCCCGAGAGCTCTCACACCATCACCGCTTTGCTGGAGCCGACCCTGGCTGAAGCCCGCCAAACCGACCGCTTTCAGTTCGAGCGCGTGGGATATTTTACCCTGGATGTGCCGTATTCCCCGACGGGCGTCGCACCGACCTCGGTGCCGCTGATCTTCAACCGGACCCTGGGACTCAAGGACAGTTGGGCCAAGGAAATGGCCAAGAAGTAGCCACTGCGTTAACTCCGTAGCCTGCATCCATGGATTCGGATCTTGCCTCGTCCAAAGCTTGGGAACTCCTGCGGCGAAGCCTGTCGCGGGATCGCCTGGCCCATGGGTATCTCTTTATTGGCGATGACCTGGATTCGCTCGAGGTGGGGGCGGAGGCGTTGGCCCAGACGTTGAACTGCTCCTCGCCTCCGGAACGATCCCCGGGCGGTACCCCCATGGCTCCCTGTGGCCAGTGCCCCAACTGCCGTCGGATCGCCGCGCGCAATCATGCCGACGTCACCTGGGTGCGTCCGGAGAACAAGTCCCGCCAAATCAGCGCTGACCAGACGCGCGAGATCGTCCGCATGATCACTCTCAAACCCATGCAGGGGTTTCATAAGATGGTGATCTTTGCCGGGGCTGATCGCATGAACACGTCAGCGGCCAATATCTTTCTCAAGACCCTGGAGGAGCCGCCGGCCGGTTCCGTGCTCATTCTCCTGACCACCGAGCCGAGCCGGTTGCTGGAGACCATCCTTTCCCGATGCCAACGGGTCAGCTTCGGTGTGAGGCCCTTTCGAGCGGGTGATGAGGTCGGTCGATGGGTCACCGATTTCGCGCGTAAAGCCGCACCGGGTTCGACCGGGGTCCTGGCTCGCTATCAACTCCTGGGCACCTTGCTCGAATCGCTGGCGGCGGCGCGTGAGGTAATCGAAGAGCAATTGACTGCGACCTCGCCGCTAGCCAAGTACCCGGATGCCACACCGGTCCAAAAGGAGCAGTGGGAGGACGCCCTGACCGCGGCCATCGAGGCCGAGTACCGTCGGCGTCGCGGAGAATACCTGGCGGGTCTCCAGGCCTGGCTGCGCGACGTGTGGCTGCGGGTTTGCGGAGTCACGGGTGAATCGGCCTTCTTTCCTACGCTGGAATCCGCCACGGAGGCCGTGGCTGCCCGCCTCAAGGTGGCCCAGGCGCAAAATAATCTGGAGAGTTGGGAAAGCACCCAGCGACTCCTCCACACCAATGTTCAGGAGGCCTTGGCCCTGGAAGTCGGTCTACTGAGGTTGACCTTGTGAATGGCCCAGCAACTCCCACCCGTTCTTCTAGTCCGGAAGCCCTGCGTTTCTTTGCCCTGATTTTCGGTGCATTCTTGGGGCTTTGCATTCTGAAGTGGGGCAACCCCGTTATTCTCGATGCGCAAATCCCCATGCCCCGGGATGCGGCGGAGTGGTTTCAGCATCCGTGGCCGTCGCGCCTGGCCCCGCCGTTGCTTATGGTGCTCGTCGTGGTCGGAGTGATGACTTCCAAGCCGATGGAGTCGTTCCGGGGTCGCCGCATTCCAGCACTCTTGCTCATCTTGCCGGCCATCTGGATGGCGTGGCAGTCGTTGGCGGCGGGCCGTTCGATCGATCCGGTGCTCACCGGGTTGACGCTCCCTCAACTGGCCGGTTGCCTGGCCTGCTACAGCCTTGGGTTCCTGGTGTTGGGTCCGGCGCTGCGCAGCGGTTGGCTCTGGGTCGGACTCATCGCCGGTTTCGGACTCTGCCTCAATAGGGCCGCCCAACAGCACCTCTTCGAATTGCGCCAAGATTATCAGGTGTTGCTCGAAGGGCAGGCGACGGGTTGGACTAATTTCACGGAGTCGTCGTTGGCGGAATTGAGGGCCAATCTTCTGCTCATTCAGACCAACGGCGTGGAAATTGCCAATCCGGTCATCCTCGACAAGATGAAGCGGGCGCGTGTGAACGGCACGATGGTTTATCCGAATGCGCTGGCTGGAATGATTCTGTTGCTCTTGCCGGCGTCCTTGGCGGTGCTGGCAACGGTGAGCGCTACCCTAAAGGCCTCGGTCCGGCGCTTGGTGGTGGGTAGCTTTGGTCTACTGGGACTCCTGACCTTGTATTGGACGGGTTCTAAGGCCGGTTGGTTAGTGGCGATCGGGGTCGGTGCGGTTGCACTGCTCTTGCGGCCGGGTTCAGCCCGAATCAAGGCGGCGTGGGTGGCGCTGTTATTGGCCGGTGGACTGGGGCTTTTTGGACTTCGCTTTGCCGGCTACTTCGCCAAAGGGGCGACCAGTGCCGTGGCTCGAACCGATTATTGGAAAGCCGCTGTGCAGAATACTTGGGAGCATCCGCTCTGGGGAAGTGGACCAGGAACGTTCCAGCGACCTTACGCCCGCCTAAAGGCCCCGGAATCGGAGATGGCTCGGTTGGTTCATAACGATTTCCTGGAGCAGGCGAGCGACTCCGGATTGCCCGGATTCGCCCTCTATACGGCTTGGATCGGGGGGCTGCTTTGGACCTTGGGTCGGCGAATCACCCGTGAAAAAGACCTTGGGGCTCAGCCTCTGAAGGCATCGCCCGCGGGTGCGGCGCAAATTTCGGGTGCCGGGTGGCCGGTGTGGCCGGAGGCAGACCGTCAGCGCCTAGAGTTGGCGGTGTTCATTGGCTTGCTCGGGTGGTTCACCCATGGATTGGCCGAGTTCGGACTCTACATCCCCGCCTCGGCATGGACCGCGTTCACCTTGGCGGGCGCTCTGCTTGCTGGCGTGATGCCGCGGCGCTGAGCCGGAACGATTGGAGTTGGATCGGTGGTGCTGGCTGCGTCTTCTTCCGCAAGAGCTTCGTTGTTCGCTCGATTCGGGTCTCAACCATGGGCCTCAAGCACGAGTCTCAGCTTGGCCCGCGCCTCGCTATGCCTCGTCCTGCGAAAGAATCGGCCACGCCGTCACTTTTCTCCCAACTGCATCGTTCCGGCTGAGAGCCTGTCTGAGGCGGATTGGTCGGAACTGTCAGCGGTATTTCTGGTTCTCCGCGTACCACGCCACCGCCGCCATGAAGGCCACCACCGCCAGCACCGCAAAGAAGATCTTGAGAACGCTGTAGGGTCGTTCTCCGGCGATGTTTCCGGTGTAGCCGTTGATCACCACCTGGTAGCTCTTGCGTCCGTAGTCGTAGGTCAGCAGCCAGACGGGCACGAGGATGTGCTTGAAGGTCTGAGCGCTCCACTGAATGGAGACCTGCAAATTCATGTGCGTGTCTCCGGGAACCTCGCGGGCGCAGAGCGAGCGAACTTGATCGGCCATGTCTTGGCGTGCGGCGGTCGCGGCCCCCACGAGGTCGATTTGATAGCGCTCTACGGTCCAGCCGGCGACGAACCCATCGTGATAGGGCACCAGTTCAGCGGTGGGAAACGGTTCAATTTTGCGCAGGAGGTCTGACTTCACGCCCTTTGATCCCGGCACCAGTTCATCGTCGAAAAAGTGCGCTAAGGAGCCGGAGCTCGGGACCCAGCGCGTGTGGCGGACTTGTCGGGTCTGAGAGCGTCCGTTGGAGTCGGTGTAGGACTCAGTTGTGTAATAGTAATAGCCGCTGAGGGCGGTCCAATGGGCCGCCGCGTGCGCATCGAAGGTCCAGTAGGGCAGGTACACGCCATGGACCGTATCGGTGAGGGCCTGTTGACCGAGATTCGACGGGGCAAACCAACGTTCCGAGTACCACTTGCGGATGCTCTCGCGGATCTGGCTCTCGGCGATACGCAAGGGCAGCAGGCTTTCAGGCCGAATGGATTGCTGGAGTTCTTGGTAGGGCACCAATGCCGAAGATCCGCAGAAATCACACCGCTTGCCTGCCTGTTCGGCCTCGAAGACCGAAATGGCGTTGCAGCTTTGGCAGCGGACGGAACTGGCCTTGGGATTCCAACCGCGCGCGGAGTCGGGCAGTTGTTCGAGTGCCTCGGCCAGATCGTGCTCGCGGATTGTCTCCTTCTGAACCAGCGCCTCGGGGTGTTCGCTGGCAGGGGTGGCGCAGTAGGCGCAGACGAGGGTTTTGGTCGACGGATCCCAGGTGGTTTCTCCGCCGCAGGCCGGGCAGTGAAACTTGCCTTGGGCTTGACGCTCAGAGGTCGGAGGGACCGGAGGCACGGGTAGCGGTGGCGGGACAGAATCGGGAGTCACTGGGAGTCGTGGGTCAGGGGTCCCGGTTGTGAAGGCCTATTTCGGATGAGAGGCCAACCATCCACGGATGGCTGCCGCCTGGGGGTGGCTAGGTTCGAGGGCCAGCACCGATTCGTAGTGGTTGCGTGCCTTGGCCGGGTCTTCCAGTTCTCCGGCGTACAAGCCCGCGACGGCCAGATGGAGCGCCGTCTCGGTGGGCTTGGCGGCGAGGAACAGTTCGATTTGCTCGGCGGCGTCTTGGGGATAGCCGGCCTGCTTGAGCGCCACGGCGAAATTGCGACGCGACTCGGAGTCGGAGGGTCGAAGGAGCAGGGACTGCTCACAGGCGACGAGAGCCAGATTCACATCTCCCTGATCTAGGGCGACTAGGGCGAGGTTGTGATAGGCCTCGTGGAAGGACGGGTCGACCTCGGTGGCTCGACGATACTGGGCGGCCGCGTTAATGAGGTCTCGGCGTTGATGGGCGCCAATGCCTTGCTGGAAGTGCGGTTCGGCCACGGTGCGATTGCCCGCAGGCAGTAGCCCTATCGCACGTCGGACGTAGCGCGGCGGGGCGGGGCGCCGGACCTGAGCGATTTCGGTGCGGGGTGCCGGCTTGGACGGAGCCGCTGAGGCTGTCGCTGGAGTCGTTGCGGCGGTGGTCGGCGCGGTCGCTGGGCCCACGGCGGCGGGCGGTGACAGAGGCGTGGGTTTTTTCTGCGGCGAAGAGCTGGGTTTGGACACCGCTTTGGCGGCGACCTCGGCGGGGTTTCCCGGCGGCCGGGCATCGGAGGCCGCGGCGGTGTTGGTTTCCGAAGACTTGCGAAACCACTGCACGGGGTTGGCCCATTTGCCTGGGGTCACGCGTTGCCACAGCGAGCGCTTGGCGGGGTTATTGGCGTCGTCGGTCTCCAGCGCAGTGGGGGTAGTCTTACCTTCGGCGGCGCTCGGAGACGGAACCGCGGGCACTGCAAGCTCGGTGGGCTTCTGAGGCGCAGGCGCTGCGACCCCTGTGGGAGCGGCCGCGACCGGTTTTGCGGCGGGTTTGGCCACGGGCTCGTCTTGGGCCGGGCGCAGAGGCGGATCTTCCTGCACGTTGACGACCTGAAGCGGAGGCGGAGGCGGAGGGACGATTTGCGGAGGGGCGACCGGCTTGACGGCCGGGGGCTCAGGCGTGCGTGCCGGACTCGACGGAGGTGTCGACGGAGCGGTCGGCGGAGGTGTCGTCGTCGCCAGGGGTCTCGAGGCTTCGGTCACGGCCACAGCATTGGTCCGCTGAGTGGGTGCCACCGGGGCAGTCGGTCGGCCGGGTCTCTGCGGAACTAACGGCGTCGGCGCATTGGTGCTGACCAGGGCGGTGGGCGGAGTCGCCGGGGTTTCCCACTGGCGGACCAACTCCTGCACGGCGGCGCTTTGAGGGGCGCTCGGGTTGACCGCAAGCCAGCGGCGATATTGGGCCGCCGCGGACCGTCGATCCCCTTGAAGCTGATAGGAAACACCCAGGTTGTAGAGAGGCGTGGTGGCGGCCGGGTTGAGGCTGAGAGCGTATTGGAAACAATTGACGGCATCCTTGAATCGCCGTTTTCGCAGACTCAGCAAGCCCCGGCTATTCCAACCGTCGGCACTAATGGCCCCAGTTGGTTGGATGGTGGCGAAGGAACGCTCAGCATCGTCCCAACGACCCGACTGAAACTGCAGTTGGGCGAGAACTTCCCAGACGGCGGCATCTGTGGGGTGGGCCACCAAGTAGGCCCTCAAGCCCTTCTCCGCTTCCAGCAACTCACCGCGTTCGAGGTGGGTAATGGCCAAATTGTAGGTGGCCTCGATCCGGTTACGGTCGACCTCTAGCGCTCGCAAATAGGCTCGCCGGGCCTCGTTGGTCTTGCCGCTGGCGTGGTAGGCAAGCCCCAGATGATTGAGAGCCGGGGCGTTTTGCGGAAGATCCAAGGCGGCCCGCTCCAGCAATGGTATGGCCTCGGTTGACTTGCCGATCTGGAGCAGACGGTCTCCCTCGATCAACGCCCGTTCTCCCGAGGGGCTGCATCCGCCCAGAAACAGGCTCAATGTGACCATCGAAGCCTTGCCGAGGGAAACGGGTGAGGGGAGTCGTTTCGTGTTCCCGTGGGCATTCATCCGTGGTGCTGGTGCTGGAAGGGGAACGATTTTTGGCGGGTGAGGCGTGTTCGGCGTGAGCCGTGACGTCGATCGTGGTGGGCGCGACAGGACTTGAACCTGCACAGCTTTCGCCAATGGATCCTAAGTCCATCGTGTCTGCCAATTCCACCACGCGCCCAACGCCGACGTCAGCACTCCGCTGCAGGAGTGCGTGCCCCATTGCTATGCCGCCAGCCGTGTTTTGGCAAACACAGGCTCTGGCCTAAATCACTATTTCTTGAGGAGCGCGTACTCCATGGAATCCACCAGCGCCTCCAGCGAGGCGGTGATAATATTCTCGCTCACGCCCACAGTGCCCCACTCGCGTTTGCCATCGGTGCTCTGGATGAGCACGCGCGTTTTGGCTCCGGTTCCGGCGACGCCGTCGAGGATCCGGACCTTGTAATCGGTCAGGGTCAGCGCCCGGATTTTGGGGAACGACTTGGCCAGCGCCGAGCGCAAAGCCCCATCAAGGGCATTCACCGGGCCGTCACCCTCGGCCACCGTGTGATGGACTTGATTGCCCACCCGCACCTTGACGGTGGCTTCACACACCGACTGCGGACCGTTGGCCCGCATCGAGACATGGTAACCATCGACGGTGAAGAGCAGCTCGGGGTTGTTGTCGAGCACCCCGCGGATGAGCAGCGCCAAGGACGCCTCGGCCGCCTCGTATTCGTACCCGGCGTTTTCCCGGTCCTTGATCTTGGAGGTGATGGCCTGAGTCTCCGGTTGGCTCGCGGTCAGCTTGAAGCCCAGCTCGGCGGCCTTCACCAAAATGTTGGTCCGGCCAGACATGTCACTGACGAGCACGCGGCGGTGATTACCCACCGACTCCGGCGTGATGTGCTCGTAGCTGCGAGCCACGCGCTCGATGGCGTGCACATGGATGCCGCCCTTATGAGCAAAGGCGGTTTGCCCGATCCACGGTTGGCGCGGGTCGTGGCGCATGTTGGCCACGCCGTCCACAAATTCGGACAGTTCCTTGAGCTTGGGCAGCGACTTGGCCGGCACGCCCCGGAATCCCATCTTGAACTGCACAATCGGGATCACGCTGGTGAGGTTGCAATTACCGGTGCGTTCACCGTAGCCATTAATGACACCCTGAATTTGGGTGGCACCGGCCTCAAGGGCAGCGATGCCGTTGGCCACGCCCAGCCCGCAGTCGTTGTGGGTGTGGATGCCTAAGGGAGTGTTGAGCTTGCCCTTGGCGAAGGCGGTGATGCGCGCGATTTCTGACGGCAGGCATCCGCCGTTGGTGTCGCACAGGCAGATGATATCGGCACCGGCTTGCTCGGCCGCCTGCCAAGTGGCCAGCGCGTACTCGGGCTGATCCTTGAAGCCGTCGAAGCTGTGTTCAGCGTCATACACCACGGTTTTTCCGTGGTCTTTCAGGAAGCGGATCGTGTCGCCGATCATCCCGATATTCTCATCGGGTTTGGCGCGGAGAACTTCCGTCACGTGCAAGAGCCAGGTTTTGCCCACGATAGTGATCACCGGCGTCTCGGCATCGAGAAGCATGCGGATTTGCTCATCGTTCTCGACCGCCACGCCCTTGCGGCGAGTGAAGCCGAAGCTGGCGATGCGAGCGTTCTTCCACTTGCGGCGCGCGGCCTGCTTGAAGAACTCCAGGTCCTTCGGATTGGAGCCCGGCCAGCCGCCCTCGATGTAATGAACCCCGAACTGATCGAGCCGCTCCGCGATCCGCAGCTTGTCGGAGAGCGAGAAATTGATGCCCTCGCCCTGGGAACCATCCCGGAGCGTGGTGTCGTAGATTTCGATCTGCTTTGGCTTCATGAATGAGATCTCTGTCGTGGTGTCGTGGAGTACGGCGTGAGGGGAATATCAAAAAACCCCGTTCCGGCATGCGGAACGGGGCTTCTTCCCAAGCGTTCAACAGCACCGGCTCTCGGATCGTCCCGGAATCTTCCGGATTCCGATCTGCCCGATCAATCCGATTGCCTGAATGGAGAGGTTGAAACGCATGGCACTTCGACCCTCAACAAATGCCAGACCCCGCCCCGTCGCGCAAGGCGCGGATTTCGAGGAAGGCGCTGGTATGGGTTGCGGTCGCGGTCGCGGTCCAGGTTGGGATCCGGGTTGGAACTCGGATTGCGGGAGCGGAGGTCCGAGGCGGGGTAGGGTCGGCCGCCCGAGTCCCGGTCTTGGCGGAGAACCCGCGTGCCGTGCGCCGAACAGTGAACCCGAATCGGGA
>Ga0209444_10002440_pt1 | contig 10206 bp, 9 predicted proteins | sample LauGreFaBDMM15DN_2_FD_188215 | JGI IMG/M metagenome (GOLD analysis project Ga0209444, IMG submission 188215) | Freshwater lake microbial communities from Lake Michigan, USA - Fa13.BD.MM15.DN (SPAdes) (version 2) | ecosystem: Environmental > Aquatic > Freshwater > Lake | place: Lake Michigan, USA...
TGTGGTCAATAAGAATTTCTGCATATCCCAAGCACCTGTTGGGCAGCGTTCAGCGCAAAGTCCACAGTGCAAACATACGTCTTCATCCTTGACCATGACACGCGAGGACTTGAGTGTTTCCGAGACATACAAATCTTGGTCTTCATGCGAGGTAGGCGCTCGTAAGCGTTGCCGCAAATCTAACTCTTCACCGTTGTTGGTAATGGTGAGGCAATCCATTGGGCAAATATCGACACAGGCATCACATTCGATACATGTTTCATGCGTGAAGACCGTTTGTACATCGCAATTCAAACAACGATGCGCTTCTTTGAAGGCCGTAGCCGCATCAAACCCCAACTCCACCTCGACACGAATACTTGCCAATGCCTTTTCCGCATTGGCCCAAGGCACCTTGAAGCGATGGTCTTCAGAGACATCGTTGTGGTAACTCCATTCATGGATACCCATTTTTTGCGACATCAAATTGGTAGTAGGTGCAGGTCGCGCATTGACGTCTAAATCATTGATAAAGATATCTATGGAGACAGCCGCCTCGTGGCCGTGGGCTACTGCTGTAATGATGTTTTTAGGTCCAAAAGCTGCATCGCCACCAAAAAAGACACGGGGCATTGTGGTCTGCATAGATTGCTTGCCCAAGACTGGCAAACCCCATTGGTCAAACTCAATGCCACAGTCTCTCTCTATCCAAGGAAATGCATTTTCTTGTCCCACTGCAAGCAATACATCGTCGCATGCGACCAGCACCTCAGGCTCGCCCGTTGGCACCAAAGAGCGCTTGCCTTTTTCATCAAATATCGCGTGCACTTTCTCAAACTTCATTCCCACTAATTTGCCGTCTTTAATTTCAAAAGACTTTGGCACATGAAAATTGAGTATCGGAATACCTTCGTGAATCGCGTCTTCTTTTTCCCAAGGCGAAGCTTTCATCTCATCAAAACCGCTACGCACTATCACCTTGACATCTGAACTGCCTAAACGCAGAGACGAGCGACAGCAATCCATGGCTGTGTTTCCACCACCCAGCACAATGACGCGCTTTCCAATCTCTGTAATGTGTCCAAACGAAACAGACGAGAGCCAATCAATTCCAATATGGATATTCGCAGCGCCCTCTTTTCTACCTGGTATTTCAAGGTCTCTACCCCTTGGAGCACCGGTTCCTACGAATATTGCGTCGAAGTCTTGCTTTAGCAAATCTTTCATCGATGCAACACGGTGATTAGGGACAAACTTCACGCCTAAATCTAATATGTATCCGGTTTCTTCGTCGATCACTTCTTCAGGCAGTCGAAATCTTGGAATTTGAGAACGAATAAAACCGCCAGCCTTGTCCTCGGCATCAAACACGGTGATGTCATATCCCAACGGCGCCAAATCGCGAGCAACCGTCAAAGAGGCAGGGCCCGCACCGATACACGCAATCTTTTTACCATTAGAAGCAGCAATGCTGGGAAGTCGATGGCGAATATCGTCTTTGTGATCAGCAGCTACGCGCTTTAGCCTACAAATAGCGACGGGCTCAGGCTTTTCACCATTGTTCTCTTCAACCCTGACACGACGGCATGCGGGCTCACAGGGCCTATCGCAGGTTCGACCTAATATGCCGGGAAAAACATTGGATACCCAGTTCACCATGTAGGCGTCGCTGTAGCGACCTTGGCCGATTAATCGGATGTACTCTGGAACTGGCGTATGGGCTGGGCAAGCCCACTGGCAATCGACAACTTTATGGAAATAATTGGGGTCACTGACGTTGGTGGGGATCATCCTTCATTCCTTAGTAGTCGTTTTTAATTGCCCACGTTAAAGAATAGCCCTACAACTGATCTTCAAGAATAGAGTAATCCCTTATGCCTATCAACAATGCGTGACTTTGAACTATTTTTTCATACGAATTGGTTAATTCCTAATTTGACAATGCCTGTATTTGTCTATCCAATCGAGCAAAGGAGGCCTTATGAAAACCTTTGAACAATTTAAAGCTGTGACCATGGCTGAGGGTTTCGACGAAGTTTTAACCCGAGAGTGGGGAGCAAACCACGAGACCCCAGTTCACGAACATCCTTTTGAAGCGTTTGGATTCATCGTCAAAGGAGAGTTTTGGCTCACCATGGATGGAAAAGCTACCCACCTAAACCAAGGTGACACTTTTAGAGTTTCCAGAAACATGCCGCACCAAGAGAAATATGGCCCTCAAGGCGCTTCGCTTTGGATTGCTAGGATGAACCAATGAAAATGGCGTTTAACTGAGTACATGGACATATTTTTAGGGCTTCTTGGTTGCATCGCCGCGGTTTTCATTGGCGCTTACTTAGCAAAGAAACAGGCCCGCACATTTTCAGGTCAAAGCAATGGCCTAGATACGAATCACGAACCTGGTGATGGCGAATTACCTACCGTGACCCATTTTGACTATGGCAACATGCGGTTTCTCTATTTAGGCTCGCCCGCTGTTCAAGGCTCGATGAAGATCAGTAAGCCGCTTGAAATCCATCTGGAATACCAACAACGGATGATGGGTTGGTTGTTATTTGCAGATTTAGAAAAAATCAAACATTTACATGCTGTACAACTTGGCTTAGGTGCTGCGTCACTCACTAAATTTTGTAATTTGACATTAGGCATGCAGACTACCGCCGTTGAGTTGAATCCAATGGTGATAGAAACTTGCAAACTTTGGTTCAATTTGCCTGATAACAATAACAATTTACAAGTCTTACTTGGCGATGCTGCTGAGGCTGTTACACGCGATGAATGGCAAGCAAAGATAGATGTACTGCAAGTTGACCTATACAACCAAGATGCTGAATGTCCTGTATTAGACTCCGAATCGTTTTATTCCAATTGCAAAAAGCTTCTTACTGAAAGCGGTTGTATGACAGTCAACATCTTTGGACGCCATTCCAACGCAAAGGAAAGTGCTCAAAAAATAGCCCGAGTGTTTGCTGATGGCGCGGTTTGGATGTTCAAACCTACTAAACCGGGCAACTCGATCGTCATCGCATTAAGAACTTCACAAAAAATGGATAGATCAGAACTTTCGTCACGCGCACAAGCCATCGAAAGCCGATGGCCCTTGCCTGCGATGCAATGGCCAAAAGCATTAACCCCCTTTAGTCTTTCATAGCATGAGCAAACCTAGAGCATTAATCATTGGCGGCTCCATGGGTGGGCTTTTTGCCGCAAATCTTTTGCATCGTTCTGGTTGGCAAGTTCAGGTTCTGGAAAAATCCACCACGCCATTGACAAGCCGCGGCACTGGAATCGCAACACATGCAGGTCTTATGAAGGTTATGGAACTTGCTGGTGCAAGATTTGGTGATGCATTAGGAACACCAATCAATACGCGAAAAGCATTTGATGCAAGTGGCAATATTCTTGCGCAAATAGACACTCAACAGGTAATGGCTTCTTGGTCACGTTTATTGAGTTTTTTGCTGGAAGCTCTGCCTTCGGATCTTTACCGAATGGGCAAAATGGTGACAAGTATTGAGGCAGGTGATGCAAAAAATAAAGCAATCGTTCACCTTGCTGGAGAAGAATCTATAGAGGCAGACTTAGTGGTGGCAGCGGATGGCTACAGGTCTTGGTCGCGACATCATTTATTCAATGCCCCTACCCCTCAATACGCTGGATATGTAGCGTGGCGCGCCATGGCTCCCTTGGCACGTTTAGATAAAGCTTATCAAGACTTATTGCACGATGGCATGATGGTTTCTCAATTACCGGGCGATCAAATTTTGGGCTATCCAGTGATGCCATCTGATAACAATAATGATGTGCACATCAATATTGTGTGGTATCGAAAAACAGATACAGATTCATTAAAAATTCTTTTAACAGACGAACAAGGCATTCAACATTCTGATGGTATTGCGCCGAAGTTAATTCACCCACAGGTATTGCAGAATTTAAAGCAACAAGCAGTCGATACATTGCACCCTGCTTGGGCCCAGATTATTCAACTCGCACCAGAAATTTTTATGCAACCTATCTACGATAGTGTCACTAACAATATGGCACGATCAAGAGTGGCCTTAATTGGTGATGCTGCATTTATATCTAGGCCACATATTGGTCAAGGTGTCACCAAAGCGGCAGGCGATGCGCTTTGCCTAGTCAAGTGCCTGCAATCAAATACGAATGATGTTTTGAAAGCTCTACCAATATTTTCTAATCAACGGGTAACCATTGGGCACCAAGTCATTCAATATGCGCAACGATTAGGCTCGGTCATTTCCCAACCTGGCGGTGAACTAGCGAGTTGGAGCAAACTCTACAGCAACGTGGCAAATGTACTAAGAGACACTGCAGTAGAGTTAGATGGCGTTGCATACGTTTAATTCAAAATCTAGAAGCTACATACCAATATGAATTCCATTGATCTACTCATTCAAAATGCACTGGTTTTTGATGGCAACGGAGATGCACCACAAGTACAGGATGTAGCCGTTCATCAAGGCTATATCCAAGACATTGGACTTGGCCTCAAACATCATGCAAAGCACACCATTGATGCACAGGGACTGGCGCTCATGCCAGGCATCATTGATAGCCATACGCATTACGACGCCCAAATCACTTGGGACCCTTATGTCAATCCATCACCCGCTCTTGGCGTTACCACCGCCATTATTGGAAACTGTGGTTTCACTATTGCACCCTGCAAACCAGCCGATCGCGAAATAACCATGCGCAACCTCACGCAAGTAGAGGGTATGTCGTTAGATGTTTTGCGCCAAGGTATTGATTGGGACTTTGAAACCTTTCCTGAGTATTTACAACTTCTTCAGCGCAAAGGAAGCGCTGTAAACGTTGCGGCATATATTGGTCACTCATCTGTTCGCACTTGGGTTTTAGGTGAACAAGCGAATAAACGGGCTGCTACCGCCGATGAAGTAGAACGTATGGCAGATATTGTTCGCGATGCGATGGCCCATGGTGCAATCGGTTTTGCCAGCAGCACCAGCCCTGCGCATAACGGCGAAGGTGGTTTTCCTATGCCGTCACGCTTAGCAAGTGACGAAGAGATGATGTCCTTGATCAAAGCCATGGGCGAAAAAGGAAAAGGCATTTACATGGTGACCAAGGGCGGGCAAATGCCGGTGTCTTTTTTAGAAGACATGTCCGCCCAATCTGGTCGACCAGTGATGATCGCTGCCCTGCTGCATAACAGCACAAATCCGACTGCTGTTTTTAAAGACTTGGATGCAATTGCACAAGCAAATACAAGGGGAAGAAAGGTGGTGGGTCAAGTCTCTTGCTGTCCACTGACAATGGACTTTACCTTTGAGTCGCCCTACCCCGTTGAAGGACTGCAAAGTTGGAAGCCAGCGCTCGGTCTGACACACGATGCCTTGATCCAAAAACTTTCTGACTCCAACTTCAGAAGCCAAGTGCGCGGTGAGTTAGCCACTACTGCAACGTTTCGATTGTTCAATAACGAATGGGACAAGGTACATGTTGTTGAAACTTGTCAACCCCAACACGCCAACTTCGAGCAACGCACTATTGCAGAATTGGCAAAAGAACATCAAAAAGACCCGCTCGACTTTGCGCTTGATCTAGCAGTATCAGAAGATTTAAAAACCGTCTTTACTGCACTCTTACTCAATAGCGATATCGATGCAGTGGGCACCATGTTGAACCACCCACATAGCCTAGTGTCTTTGAGCGACGCAGGTGCGCACTTAACATTTTTCAATGATGCAGGTTTTGGTTTGCACCTCATGGGTTACTGGTCTAGAGAATTAGGCAAGATGTCTATGCCAGAAGCTGTTCGCCGATTGACCTCTTTACCCGCGCAAATACTTGGCTTAAAAAACAGAGGCCAGATACGCAAGGGATATTTTGCAGACCTCTTACTCTTTGACCCTCAAACAGTCAACCGAGGTAACAAACATCGCGTATTCGATTTGCCCGGAGGTGCTGCAAGACTGCACACCGACGCCATAGGTGTCAAAGCTGTGTGGGTCAACGGACAACAAGTAGCCGATCACAATGGGTTACTGAAACGAGCGCCACTTGCAGGTCAGTTGTTAACAGATTTTGTGTGAGCACAGCGCTTCAAACTTCATCTTCATGCCAACCCAAATCGACCACCTTGTTGTCGCCGCCACTAGCCTAGAGCAAGGTGTGCAATGGTGTGAAGCGCTGTTTGGAATAACTCCAGCCTTGGGTGGGGAACATGCGTTATTCGGCACACACAACCGATTATTCAAAATAGCCACACCTAAATTTTCTATGGCGTATTTTGAAATTATTGCCATCAATCCAGAGGCTGTTCGCTCTAAAAAGACTACGACCCTTCACCCACACCGTTGGTTCGATTTAGATAATCCTGAACTACAAAAAAGTATTTCCAAAGAGCCTCGCTTGATACATTTTGTTGCGAGTACACCAGACATCAAAGCTGCGCGTATGGCTTTACGCATGGAGGGCATAGATCGCGGTCCAGCGATCCATGCAGAACGGCAAACTAGCAAAGGGCTATTGCATTGGCAAATTTCCGTTCGCGCTGATGGGCAACGTCTATTTGACGGTGCGCTACCTACGCTCATCCAATGGGGTAAACCAGATGCAACGGAGCCTTTACGCCTTCACCCACGCAACACACTACCGCGTTCTGGCGTCACATTGCAAAGCATAGACATTACCCATCCAAGCGCAGAAAAACTGCAAACTGCGTATGCATCTATTGGTCTAAACGGTATATCTATTTCAGAAGGACCCGCCAACATCAAGGCGACGCTTAAAACACCTAAAGGGATTGTGGTGCTTGAGTAGCGATACAACTGAAAACTCGATAGCCCACAAGATCGATACAGACTGCCTGAATGCGTTGCCACGTACTTCGGGTGTTTATATCTTCAAAGGTGAAGGCAAGCTGCCGCTCTACATAGGTAAAAGCGTAGATATTCGTGCACGTGTCATGAGCCACTTACGCGCGCCTGATGAAGCCAAACTGATTTCCCAGACACGCCGCATTGACTTCATAGAAACAGCTGGCGAGATAGGTGCCCTGTTACTTGAGTCACGCATGATCAAAGAGCTAAGCCCACTGTTTAATCAGAGGCTCAGACGAATTCGTACGCTCAGCTCTATTCGCTTAAACCAAACTAAACAAGGCACAGAACCCGAAATCGTCGACAGCAAGTCTGTCAACCTTGGCTCAACGCCTGAGCTTTATGGATTGTTTTCATCTCACCATACAGCCCGTGCAAAACTCAAAACCTTAGCGCAACAGCATATGCTGTGCATGTCGGTGCTGGGGCTTGAAAAGACATCTAAGAGGGGTTGTTTTGGTGTGCAGATCAACACCTGTTTAGGCGCATGCGTAGGAAAAGAAGACCGTCAAACGCATGACCAACGTCTTTTCTCTGCACTTGTAGATTCACAAGTAGAGCTGTGGCCATTTAGCGGGCCTATCGATCTGATTGAAGAGGTAGATGGTTGGATTCAACGACACCGCGTGAACAATTGGTGCTACCTAGGTACGCAGTGCTCTAAGTTAGGGGAAGCAAGCAAACCCTCAAAACTCGAACCCCATGGCTTCGATCTCGACAGTTACAAGATATTGGTCAAACCCATCATGCTTAAAACAGTCAAGGTTGTCATAGCTGATCTATGACTGGAAATAATTTCTAAAGAAAAATACGCCACATAAACCTGAATGTGGGTCTTGACAAAAACAATAGCAAAAGATATCATAAAGATATCTTTAAAAAAGGTCATTTTTATGAGAACTGCTCCGAGTCAAATTGCCTTTCGATACCGTCCTCAAGATAGTTCAACAGGCATCACACGAATCACAGCCAAGCGTCTCGCCAACACGCTTGGCGTAGATGAAACACAAGTGATTCACCTTGCTTTACACGCGCTAGCAATTAAGTTTTTACCCCAATACGAACCCGATGATGGACCGCTCTCAAAATCGCAACTGAGCCAAATTAAAAAATCTGCGCTAAAAGCAAAAGGTGGCACTGTCCGCTCCAGCCTCTTTGAATCCTAAGGCACCAAATGAAATGGTGGCCTGAACCCAGTGCAGGAGAAATTGTTTGGTGCTACTTTCCAAACAGTATTCAGCCTAAACCCAAACCAAGACCTGCCTTAATTTTAATGACCAAGTCAGATGAGAACGGGCTTATCTTTGTACAAGTTGCGTATGGAACGAGTCAAAAATTAAATCGCCTCTACTCTGGCGAATTCAGAATTACTAAAGAAGATAACCCCGCAGCATATTCAAGTGCAGGACTTAGTTACAACACTAAATTCAATCTTCGCGCAGTCATTGAATTGCCATTTAATGACATGTATTTCAATGTTCCACCACATACACCGCATGGCCAAAATCCTAAATTAGGTGTTCTTCATCCAACCATGGTGAAGATCGCATCGGCAGCACATTTATCTATAAAGGGTTGACCAATCCCCAAACCCTACTCTCTTCTAACTGCCAGAACTGTGACAACTATGAGGATTTTTTCATCTCGACATGCCAAAAACTATCAAAGTCGCCTACACCCCTGCTGGTTTTTTTATAGTTTTCGAGCGATCTACTATATCTACTGGAATTTGATTGATGTCTCTTCCATCAAAAACAGTAACTTTCACAGAACCCGAATTAATGGGTAATGCCCATAGTTGTTTATAAAAAGCAGACAAGCTTTCTACAGGTTTTTCATTTAGGCCAAGCAACCAGTGCCCAGGCCTAATGCCCGCTACATATGCCGGACTTTCTGGGGTAACGCGAACAATTTGAATACGCCCCTGTCTTTCCACTGCATTGATACCCAACCAAGGTCTACGACTATTTGGACCCACCCCGTTTTGCAACATCTCTTTAAAAATAGGCTCTAGCAATTCAACTGGAACAAACATATTGCCGGCCAAACTAGCCGGATGGTTTGCAGGCATAACGTCTTGCATAAATAGGCTTCCGATTCCTATTAACTCACCTTGCAAATTAAATAGCCCCGCACCAGAGTGATTGACTACGGGTGGGCTTGTATAAATTGCGCTATCCAGGTGATATTCCCAATACCCTGTGAATGCACGAATATCTTTTAGCTTGGTGGGGCCTGAGAAAGCAGATTCACCCGCAGACACAACCAAAAGCATTTCGTCGATTTTTTGATCACGGGCTTTACCAACTTTAACGGGTTCTATACCTTGAAGAGGTATCAATGATTTGATTAATCCAAATCCAGTCGCTTGGTCGTATGCCACAACTTGGGCAGGGTAAGTTTTTTGCTGATGGGTTCGAATTTCTATTTGTTCGGTTTCTAAAATTAAATAACCAATCGTCAGAATCAAGCCATCTGATCGAATCACTACGCCAGAACCTTGCCGTTCTTTTCCAAGAGTTCGAGCAGAGGCCGCGTCATCGATGGCACGGCTTGTAATTTGTACGGATGCGGTTTGCGCACGCTGCAATATTTGACTATTGCTAAATGAAAGTGATTGGGTATCTTTTTCAGAGGTTTGTGCGCTGAGGTAATGCGTATTTATGGAGAGTGCTAAGCAACTCAAAATAATCCAACATTTCATATAGACCCTTTTGTAAAAAAGTATGGCTTTCAAGGTGCGAATTGGTCCAACAAATCAGCTAAAGCCTGATCGTGAATACCTAAGCCTAGCAGACATTCGTAGGTTTTTTGGGCGTATTCCAAAGTAGTACCAAAGCGTCCGCCAACAGGGTCTCTGAATATATGTTGGTATTGCGTTTTAGACAAACGGCCAGTGTATTGAGAACTAGATTTAGGTAGGGTAAAGGCCAAGGCCTTCACATAACCAGATTTGGTTTGGCAATTTAACCACCTTGGTTCATAAACTCCAGTGACCATTTCGCGCGACCAAAGCCTCTCCAGAACCATTTCAGCAGTTTGGGCAGGGACCTTTTGTACTAAGCCCCAACAAGAGCCTCCACGCATTAATGTAAAAACCAAGCCTGGGTGCGTTGTAGTGCCACGATTCACGCGACTCCACATTTGTAGGGTACGGTGCCAGCCGGTAACTCTTGCTAGGCTTTGCTCTTCAATATCAAATTCGGGACGCCATATTAAAGATGCGTAAGCAAATACCCACAAAGGGGAGTTGCCACCCCATTGGGCACGAATACGGTCTAGTGCGAAGTGCATGCCTGAGAAGAAATAGTTAAAAGGTAAATAACTTTGATAGACTTTATCAAATACTAATCAATAC
>Ga0209444_10002450_pt1 | contig 10195 bp, 3 predicted proteins | sample LauGreFaBDMM15DN_2_FD_188215 | JGI IMG/M metagenome (GOLD analysis project Ga0209444, IMG submission 188215) | Freshwater lake microbial communities from Lake Michigan, USA - Fa13.BD.MM15.DN (SPAdes) (version 2) | ecosystem: Environmental > Aquatic > Freshwater > Lake | place: Lake Michigan, USA...
TCGGCCGCTCCCGCCAAGCAACCTAACATCGTCTTCATTTTCTCCGATGACCACGCGTATCAGGCGATCAGCGCTTATGGCGACGCCCGGAAGTTAATCCAGACCCCTAATATCGATCGTATCGCCAAGGAAGGGATGCGCTTCGATCGGGCGCTGGTGACGAATTCAATCTGCGGCCCGAGTCGCGCGGTCATCCTGACGGGTAAGTATTCCCACCTGAACGGCTTTTATAATAACTCAAACTCCGTCTTTAACGGCGCGCAGACGACCTTCCCGAAGCTCCTTAAGGCTGCCGGCTATCAGACTGCCCTCATCGGCAAGTGGCACCTCAACAGCGACCCACAGGGCTTCGATTACTGGCAGATTCTCCAAGGCCAGGGCATCTACTATAACCCTCCGATGAAGACGGCGGCGGGCGTGATCAAGACCGCCGGCTACGTGACGGATATCACCACGGATGCGTCGATGGCTTGGGTGAAGGGTCGCGATAAGAGTAAGCCCTTCATGCTCATGTGTCAGCAGAAGGCACCGCACCGCGAGTGGTCACCAAACTTGACTGACCTCGGCTGGGATAAGGGCCGGGTTTATCCAGAGCCGGAGACTTTGTTTGACGACTACAAGGACCGGGCCTTTTCGGTCGGCGATCAGGACATGTCTTTGGAGAAGACGATTAGCCCGCTGGACATGAAGCTGGTACATCCTCCGGGCATCACGCCGGAACAGGCTAAGGCCTGGGATGCCTATTACGGACCGGTCAATGAAGCCTATCGCAAGGCCGAGCCCAAGGGGCGTGACCTCGTAAAATGGCGCTACCAGCGCTATATGCATGATTACCTCGGTTGCGTGAAGTCGGTCGACGATAACGTTGGCCGGATGCTCAAGTTCCTCGAAGAGGAAGGCCTGATGGAGAACACGATCATCATCTATTCTTCCGACCAAGGGTTCTACCTCGGCGAGCATGGTTGGTATGATAAGCGCTGGATTTTCGAAGAGTCCGTGCGCACGCCTTTGCTGGTTCGCTGGCCCGGCGTCACCGCAGCAGGCTCCGTGAACAACTCCCTCGTCGCGAATGTCGACTTCGCCCAGACGTTCCTCGACATGGCGGGCGTGGCTGCTCCGGCCGACATGCAGGGCCGTAGCCTTCGTCCGCTCCTCGCGGGACAGGTGCCCGCCGATTGGCGGAAGGAGTTCTACTACCACTACTACGAATACCCTTCGCCGCATCGCGTCTCGCCCCACTACGGCATTATCACCGACCGGTATAAGCTCGTGCACTATTATGGCACCGGTCACGACGCCGTGAACCTCTTTGACTCGGTCAAGGATCCCCTCGAGCTCAAGAGCTTCGCTGGTCAGGCCGATTATGCGGATATCCAGGCGGACTTAGAGCTGCGTCTGAAGCGCCTTCGCACCGAACTCAAGGTGCCGGATGTCGACGACCCTGAGGCCACCGGTCAACGCACCATCCGCCGACCGCAGGAACCGGCCAAGAAGAACGCTGAAAAGAAGAAGGCGGAGGCTAAGTAGGCTTACTTCGCAGCCTTCTTGACCGCAGGGGCCTTCGCCTTGGCGGGCGTTGGGTCGTAGTTCGGGTTAGCCGTCGGGAATTGGGCGTCGACGGACTTCAGCCATGCGTCCAGCTGGGTGCGCAAGGCTTTGGTCTTATCAGGGTGACTGGTTGCGAGGTTCTTGGTTTCGCCGATATCTTGCGCGAGGTCATAGAGCTCGTCGCGATCATCCTCGTAGAAGTGCACGAGCCGGAAGTCACCGTGGCGGATGGCACTGTAAGGGGTGGCACCGCCTGGGTGATAGTGTGGGTAGTGCCAATAAATGGCGTCACGGTCCAACTTCCCGCCGCGAAGCACTGGGGCGAGGCTGCGTCCGTCGACCTGTGCAGCGAGGGGCTTGATGCCCGTCATTTCCAAAATCGTCGGGTAGAGGTCGAGCGTGATTGCAGGGGTCGCTTCAATCGTGCCTGGCTTGGTGACGCCGGGCCAAAGCGCGACCAGCGGTACGCGCACGCCGCCTTCATAGGCCGAACCCTTACCGGCTCGGTAGGGACTGTTCTCGGTGATAGGGAGTTGGCCACCGTTATCGCCGGTGAAGAAAATCACGGTATTATCCTCGAGTTTTAGTCGGCGGAGATTGGCGCGAATAGTGCCTAGCGCGTCATCGACGCTGCTCACTAAGGCAGCGTAGGCCGCATTACGCTGCTTGAGCGTCGCGTCAGCCTGCACCTTGGCCTTGTATTGGTCGATCACCTCAGGCTTACCTGCAATCGGGGTATGCACCGCGTAATGGGGGAGGTAGATGAAGAATGGACGGTCTTTATTAGCCTCCATGAACTTGACCGCTTCAACGGCTTCTCGGTCAGTCAGGAATTCACCCTTGGGGCCTTCGGTTAAGGTGGGAATGCCGTAGGGGGAGAAATAGGAGGGCGGTTGGCCGCGGGCGTATCCGCCGACGTTGATATCGAAGCCATGCTTTTCAGGATAGTAAGCGTCGTCGCCGGACTTCAGCCCGGGGGTCAGGTGCCATTTGCCGATGCTCGCGGTAGCGTAACCGGCAGCCTTGAGTTGTTCGGCCAGGGTCACCTCGGCGTGCGGGAGAAACTTCTGCCAATCTGGAATCTTCAGCTTAGCCTTGGGGCGGTCGTGGCCAGCAATCCAGTCGGTAATGTGCAGGCGGGCAGGGTACTTGCCGGTCAAGAGCGCCGCGCGGGTGGGCGAGCAGACCGTGCAGGCGGAGTATCCAGAGGTAAACCGCACGCCATCTTTGGCGAGTTGATCGATGTGAGGCGTGACGTAGAGTCGGCTCCCATAACAAGCCGCATCGGTTTGGCCCATGTCATCGACGAGGATGACGATGACGTTCGGGGGTCGCGGGGCCTTTTGCGCCAAGGCAACGCTCGCCAAGGAGCAGAACAGGCAAGCCAGGCCAAGGCGCCGAGCGAGGGAGGCCAAGAAGAGGGGCATGCTTCGTGTATGCACGCCCGCCTGGGTTGTTCAATGCTTTAGGCTTAGGCCAGCACGCCCTTGACGACGTGGGCTTCCTCGACGCCGGTGAGCTTCACGTTCAGGCCGCGGAATTTGAAGGTGAAGCGCTCGTGGTCGATGCCCAGGCAATGCAGGATGGTTGCGTGTAGGTCGCGCAGGTGCACGGGGTCCTTGGCGATATTGTAACCAAAGTCGTCGGTGGCACCGTATTCAAAGCCTGGCTTCACGCCGCCACCAGCCATCCAGATGGTGAAGGAGCGTCCGTGGTGGTCGCGGCCTGAGCCGGGGTTACCAAAGCCGCCTTGGCTGAAGGCTGTGCGGCCGAACTCGGTCGCAAAGACGACGAGCGTATCCTCCAGCATGCCGCGGGCTTTGAGGTCCTTGAGGAGTGCCGCGGTCGGCTGGTCAATGTCGTGACACTGGTTTGGCAGCTGACGCGAGAGTGCAACGTGTTGATCCCAGCCGCGGTGAAAGAGCTGCACGAAGCGGACGTCGCGTTCGAGCAGGCGGCGGGCAAGCAGGCAATTAGCAGCGTAGGAGCCCGGGCGCGTGACTTCGGGGCCGTAGGAATCCAGGGTCGCTTTGGATTCGCTGGAGATGTCGGCCAGCTCGGGTACCGAGGTCTGCATGCGGAAGGCCATCTCGTAAGCCTTGATGCGTGTGATGGTTTCGGGGTCCGCGATTTCTTTGGCGCGTTCAGCGTTCAAAGCACTGAGGTCATCGAGTAGTTCGCGACGCTGCGCCCCATCGACGGAGGGAGGGTTCTGGAGGTAAAGTACAGGGTTGGCGCCTGGGCGGAGGCCCACGCCTTGGTGATTGGACGGCAGGAAGCCGCTGCCCCAGAGGCGCGAGAAGACGGGCTGCCCCGGGTTCTTGCCGGTGCCCTGTGACACCATCGCGATGAAGGCCGGTAGATTGGCGTTCTCGGTGCCGAGTCCATAACTCGCCCAAGCGCCCATGCTCGCGTAGCCAGGCAACTGATTGCCCGTGTTCATGAACGTGATTGCTGGGTCGTGGTTGATGGCCTCGGTGTGCAGGCTCTTGATGAAGCACATTTCATCCGCGACCGTCTGCAGGTGCGGGAGGAGATCGCTGATCCAGAGCCCATTCTTACCGCAGAGTTTGCCATCCTTGAGGGATGGCGTGCACGGGTAGCTGCCTTGGCCGCTGGTCATCCCAGTGAGGCGTTGGGTGCCTTTAACCGACGGAGGCAGGTCCTTGCCGGCCATCTGCTTCAGCATCGGCTTGTGGTCGAAGAGGTCGACGTGGGAGAGTCCACCCGACTGGAACAAGCAGAGGATGCGCTTGGCCTTGGGTGCAAAGTGCGGGATGCCACCGAGGCCGCCTTCACGCTTGCCCTTGCTGGCAGCGAGGAGATCGGGGAAGAGCATCGTGCCCAGGGCGAGGCCGCCGACGCCGCGGGCGGTCTGCCCGAGGAAGGTGCGACGGGTCAGGTGGTTGAGGCGTTCTTGAATGGGGTCCATGGCTTAGTTGCGGGTGACGGCTTCGCTGAGGTTAAGGAGAAGGGTAGATACCTGCATCCACGCCGCGTGTTCGCCGGCAGGGATTTGGGCGTCACGAGGAGATTCGCCTACCGAGAGGACGGCGGTGGCGCGGGCCGCATCGCGAGCATAGCGGGCACGTTCGCGTGCTAAGGTCTTGGCAGCGATGGCGAGTTCTGAGGCGGTCGGCTCACGCGAGACGACTTCAAGAAAGGCCCAGCGGAGTTTGGCTTCATCATTGCCAGTGCGTTTTGCCAAGCGTTCACCGAGCGCACGCGAGGCTTCGACGAACTGGGTGTCGTTTAAGGACACCAGTGACTGTAAGGGTGTGGTCGTGTTGGCTCGAGCGATGGTGCAGACTTCCCGATTAGGGGCGTCGAAGGCGACCATGTTGGCGGGCGGCGCCGTCCGCTTCCAATAGGTATAGAGACTACGACGGTAGAGTTTCTCGCCGTGGTCTTGAACGAAGATCTGGGCGGTGGCCGGCGTCGAGCCGTAGTGGCTGACTTCACGCCAGAGGTCGAACGGCGAGTAGGGGTTGACGCTCGGTCCGCCGAGTTGGGGGACGAGGAGACCGCTCGATTTAAGCGCCGCATCGCGGATGATTTCAGCGGGCAGGCGGAAGCGCGGGCCGCGCGCTAACCAGGTATTGCTCGGGTCAACTTCCTGTTGCTTCGCGGTCGGGGTCGAGGAGCGCTTGTAGGTATCGCTCGTGACGATGAGCGTGACCAACTTCTTAACGTCCCAGCCGCTACGACGGAATTCGATGGCTAGGTTATCGAGGAGCTCGGGGTGACTCGGGAATGCGCCTTGGTAGCCGAAATCCGACGCGGAAGTAACCAAGCCTTGGCCGAAGAGTTGCTTCCAGAAGCGATTCACGGCGACTCGGGTGGTCAGGGGGTTTTCAGGCATCACCATCCACTGCGCTAGTCCCAGGCGATTGGCGGGTGCGTTCGCGGGCAGGGCGGGAAGTTTGGCGGGGGTCCCGGCGCTGACCTTCTCCCCGGGTTGCGCATAGTCGCCGCGATTGAGGATGAAGGTATCCCGGGGCTTAGCCGCAATCGCCATGATCATGGTTTGCTGTGGCTCGGTCAGGGACTTGAGGCGCTGCTCGGCGTTTGCGAGGTCGGTGCGAACGGGCTCCATCGCTTTCGACTTGGCCGCAAAGTAATCCCAGAGCTGACGTTGTTGTGGCTCAGTCCGCTGGGCTGCTGCGGTGTTGATGAGCGCGATGATCTCGGCGGGGAGGTCGGTGCCGTCGTCGGTGCCGGTCACGGCAAAGAGCTGCCCTTGGGCCGGTGACTTACCGCCCATGGCGAAGTAGACCTGCGTCGTGAGGTAAGCCTGCTTGTCCGCCGTGATAGGTTGATCAAAGGTCAAGGTCAGGTGCGGGGCCTCGTCGGTTTTGAGGTCGGGTGACCAGCCGCGGCGCGGGTGGAAGGCCCGTACGTCGATTGCTGGGAAGTCAGGCTGCCAAGAACTCGCGGTCACGCGGGAGAACTTCTGTAACCGATGGATGTTCACTTGATCGCCGGCAACTTTGTCGGCCGTCACGTCGACCGCGCTGACGACGAAGTCCGACGCCTGCGCGGGCTTTAAAACCTTCTTGGCGTCATTCGGGTCTTTGGTCGGCTTACCCTTATTCGGGGTGAAGACAATCCGCAGGCCAGTGATCGGCTCGGCGGTCTTGGGGGTTTCGCCGAGGATGTCGTAAGCCGCGCCACCGAGTCCCTTGAAGGTATTGCCTTCGACGGTGAAGCCACCACCGCTGTTCGGCGTGGAAATCTTTAGCAGGTTGACGGGGTAGAGTTTCAGGCCGGCTTGGCGTTTGGCGAGGAGGGCTTGCTGTTCGCTGATCCAGCGGGTGAGGGCAATATTTTCGGGCGTAGCTAACTTCAGCTTCAAGCCCGCAATGCGGTCGGGCAGGGTGGCTTGGTCGAGGGCTTTAAGGACGGTCTTCTTGTTGACCGAAGGGCCCGAGTTATTGCCAGCATTGCCGTCGAGGCCTGCATCACCCAGCGAATTAAAGTAGGCGAACATCTGGAAGTAATCCTTCTGGCTAATCGGGTCGAACTTGTGGTCATGGCACTGCGCACAAGCGAGGGTGAGGCCGAGCATCGCCTCGCCCAAGGTCTTCACACGATCGGCGTTGTAGTTGACGAGGTTCTCGGCCGGAATGGTGCCGCCCTCGTGGGTGTTCATGTTATTCCGCTGGAAACCGGTTGCGATGAGTTGGGCATCGGTCGCGTTGGGCAGGAGGTCGCCCGCCAGTTGCTGCAGGATGAACTGGTCGTAGGGTAGGTTGTCGTTGAAGGACTGGATGACCCAGTCGCGCCAAATCCACATGTTCCGGCCACCGTCGATGGAGAAACCGTTGGTGTCGGCATAGCGGGCGGAGTCCAACCACTCGAGGGCCATGCGTTCGCCGAAGTGCGGACTGGCGAGCAGGCGAGTGACGAGTTTGGCGTAGGCTTGCGGGTCGCGGTCTGCGACGAAAGCTTGGACCTCTTCGGCGGAGGGCGGCAGGCCAGTAAGGTCGAGCGTCACGCGACGGATGAGCGTGGCGCGATCGGCGCCAGCGGTGGGCTCGAGGCCTTTCCTTTTTAGTGTCGCCGAGACAAATGTGTCGATGGGGTGCCCAGCGGTCGGGACCGGTGTTTCCTTGGGAGCTGCGAAGGCCCAGTGCGATTCATATTTCGCCCCCTGTAGAATCCAAGCTTTGATGGTCGCTTTATCTTGCATGCTGAGCTTCAGGTGCGACTTCGGCTGGGGCATGACTTCATCGGGATCTTCGCTGATGATGCGTTGCCAGACTTCACTCTTGGCGAGGTCGCCTGGGACGATGGGCGTGCCGCCTTTATGTTCACGCGTGGCCTCTTCAGGGAGGTCGAGGCGGAGCTTGGCCTTACGTGACTTCTCGTCGAAGCCGTGGCAGGAGAAGCAGTTCTCGGAAAGGATGGGTCGGATGTCGCGGTTGAAGGCTAACTGCGGGTCAGCAGCCTGCATCGCTAACGGCAAGAGACAAAGGGGGAGGAGTCGGCGAACCAAGGTCATGTGGGTCCATTAAGACAAAGCGGGCGGGGGATAGTTTCAAAGGAAAAAGCCCTAGATACCTTGTGACGGCCAAGTAATCCTAATTGAGCGATAAAGAAGTGTTATGTGGCTTGGCCGAGGGATGCTGGTAGGCTCGACAGGACTAGTGATAATACTTCAACATAGCCTCACTATGTTCAGTTTCCGTGCCCTGCTGGTTACCTCTTTCTTCGCGTTTCAGGGTCTTGCCCTATTCGCTGCCGACCTAATCGATCCGCCGCAGGGTGCTTCGGTCGTCCTCCTCGGTGGCGGCCAAGGGGAACGCCTCTTGCGCTACCCAGCCTTCGAGGTCGAGCTCCAGCGTCGCTTCGCCGGCCGTGACCTCGTCATCCGCAATCTGTGTGACGACGGCGACACCCCGGGCTATCGCGATCACTCGGGTCGTAATTCGCCCTTCGCCTTCCCCGGCGCCGAAAAATATTACCCACTGTCGAAGGCGAAGGACTTCTGGGGCTCCGGTCATGCGGGCTCGGGTTTCTCCCAGTCGCCGGATCAATGGCTCACCGGCCTCAAGGCCGACGTTGTCATCGCTTGGTTCGGTTACGCGGAGTCTTTTAAGGGCCCGGCAGGTTTACCCGCATTTAAAGAAGAGCTCGCCGGTTGGCTCGATCATACGGCGAAGCAGAAGTATAACGGGAAGTCGCCGTCGCAACTAGTGTTGCTATCTCCGCTGGCCCTCGAGGAACGCTCGGCCCCGCAAGGCCCACAAGCCGCCAAAGCCGTGAACGCCAACCTCGCACTCTACGCTCAGGCAATCAAAGAGGCCGCCGCCCAGCGTAACCTGCACTTCGTGGATCTCTTTACCTTTAGTCAGCAGTTATATGCTGAAGCGAAAGTCCCTTTGGCCACTGATGGGATGACCCTCGGCGTCCAAGGTCAGCAGATGCTGGCAGCCAAACTTACTAGCGCCGTCTTTAAATCGGGCTCTCCGCGTGGCGATGCCAACGCGGTGTCCGCCGCGGTGGTGGATAAGAATTGGTATTGGGAAAAGCTCTCCAAGGTCCCGAACGGCGTCCACGTCTTCGGTCGTCGTAATCGGCCCTTCGGCCCCGATAATTTTCCAGCTGAGCTCGAGAAACTTGACGAACTCGTGCTGATCCGTGACCGCGCCGTCTGGGCGGCTGCGAAAGGCGAGAAGTTCGACGTCGCGGCGGCCGATGCCAAGACGCGGGTCCTGCCGCCGGTGAAGACCAATTACTCCTCTAGTAACACGAAGAATGGTTCGACGATCTACCTCGCCGGTGCGGAAGCCGTGAAGACTTTGGCTGTGCCGGAGGGCTATAAGGTCGAGCTCTTTGCTTCCGAAGAGCAGTTCCCCGACTTGGCTAATCCGGTTAAGCTATCCTTCGATAACCGCGGGCGCCTCTGGGTCGCGACGATGCCGAGCTACCCACAGTGGCGTCCAGGCGATGCCAAGCCCGACGACAAGATCTTAATTCTCGAAGACACCAATGGCGATGGCCGCGCCGACAAGCAGACGATCTTTGCCCGCGGTCTGCACATACCGTTGTCTTTCGAGTTCGCTCCAGAAGGGGTGTATCTTCCGCAGAGTAGCCATTTGGTCCTCTTACGTGACCTCAATGGCGACAGCCAAGCCGACCGCAGTGAGGTCGTCCTCAGTGGTTTTGACGACCACGACACGCACCATGCCATCAGTGCTTTCCGGGCCGATCCTTCCGGCGCGTTCTACATGGCCGAAGGGACGTTCCTCCATAGCCACGTCGAAACGCCTTATGGCGTGGAGCGTAGCACGAACGGGGGTTTCTTCCGCTATTCCCCGCAGCGTCAGCAACTTGAACGCACCCTGCGCGTGAGTATCCCCAATCCTTGGGGTATCGCCTTTGACGCCTTTGGTCAGGACTTCTTCGCGGACACCTCTGATCCCAATGTGCGCTGGATGTCTCCGGCGTCTCTGTGGGTGCCGTTCGGTGAATTTGCTCCGTTGCCACCTAACCTCATTCCTAACGCCCAGAGGGTCCGACCGACCGCAGGCTTGGACTTTATCAGCAGCCGCCATTTCCCGGACGACGTTCAAGGCGACTTGATTATTAATAACACCATCGGCTTCCTCGGCACGAAGCAGCACGCCGTCGCCGAAGACGGCACGGGCTACAAGCTGACGTTCCGGCAGAACCTCCTGCAGTCCAAGGACGGTAACTTCCGCCCGGTCTCGATGGAATTCGCCCCTGACGGCTCTCTCTATGTCGCCGACTGGCATAACGTGCTCATCGGCCATATGCAGCACAGCGCCCGCGACCCAATGCGCGACCATACCCACGGCCGTATCTACCGTATCACCTACCCGAGCCGTCCGCTCGTAAAGCCACCGGTTATTGCGGGTGCCACCATCGCTCAACTCTTCGCTAACCTCACACTGCCTGAAGATCGTGCCCGCGAGCGTAGCCGTCTCGAACTGCGTGGTCGTCCCGCCGCCGAAGTTTTGGCCGGCCTGCAGACATGGCTAGGCGGAATGAAGTCCGACGACGCCCGCCTGGAACACCATCAACTCAATGGTCTTTGGGTGAGCTGGGGCCTCGACCGCGTGGATGTACCGCTCCTCAAGAAACTCCTGCAGGCTAAGGATCACCGCGTCCGTGCCGCCGC
>Ga0209444_10002455_pt1 | contig 10185 bp, 10 predicted proteins | sample LauGreFaBDMM15DN_2_FD_188215 | JGI IMG/M metagenome (GOLD analysis project Ga0209444, IMG submission 188215) | Freshwater lake microbial communities from Lake Michigan, USA - Fa13.BD.MM15.DN (SPAdes) (version 2) | ecosystem: Environmental > Aquatic > Freshwater > Lake | place: Lake Michigan...
GATCTTCATAGCGATAGAGCGTGGCCATAGGAGTCAGGTCTGCAATCTGCTGGAGTCCATCTGGCAGGACAACACCCCCTTGCCCTAAGAGCGCCACCTGATCAGCGGGCGTCATGGAGAAGTCGACCTTCCTTGGCCACGTGGTAATCCAGAGTTCCAGGAATCACGGAGCGCTCGTGAAAGCTAGCCTCGGTTGTCACCACAAGATCAATCGGCATCAATACATCCCGCAGCAGGCTGCGCAGCCGCAAGGTCTCGGCGTAGCGATTCACTGGCTCCCGTTCAATCACCATCAAATCGAGGTCGTTAGCCGCACTGAGATCGCCCCTGGCGGCCGAGCCAAACACAATCAACCGCGAGGGGGCTGAATCGGCAGACAATCGGCTCACCACCTCAGCCACTTTGGCGGCGGTAACAGCCCAAGGCTTGGCGGTTGGCGAGGTCGTTGGCGTCATGGCATCAGATTAGTTCAACTGCGACTTCCCTAAAAACCCGGCGGCCGCTTGCGCCCGCTCGACAACGACACATTGCCGGCAAGGTTCGCAGGATTAGCCCCCAGCGGATTGCCCCCACCGGTTGGTAAACCCGTTACCAGGGGCATTTGGGGGGGCCTGGCTGCGCCGACGGGATTGGGCACGGCCACCACGTTGAAGGCCAACGACCAGCGTTCGCCTTCGCCGCGGAAGGGGGGCACCGAATGGGGTTGCCAGGCGGGGAACACATAGAACTCGCCGGGCACTGGCAGCACGTACTCCGCCATGCCGGTGCGGAAGCTTTGGATGTGCCACTCCTCCGGGCCATGGAAACACAATTGGCCATCAAAGCTGGCGCCGCTGATCTGGGGGGGCACCTGTAAAAACAGCACCCCGGAAAAACTGCCGCCGTGGGTGTGGGTGGGGTTGTAATCGCCGGCCCGTTGCACATTCAGCCATACATCAATGATCTGCAGGCCGTAGCGGCCCTCCGTCCAGGGGCCCCGGCCCTGGGGCGGCTGGCGATCGATCACATGGCGAATCCAGCGCTCACAACCCGGCAGGATCACCTCGCGGCACAACTCCTGCACCGCCGGTTGCTGGGGGCCGAGCTCCAGCTGCAGGGCCAGCTGGCCGGCCAGTTTGCGCGAGGCGTCGGGGCTGCGTTCCGGCGCCTTCAGCACCTCTGTGGCTAGCTCGCATAGGGCCATCAGCAGGGCCGGGGGCAGGCTGCCCTTCAGCACATAGCGGGGGAACAGCTCCAGCACCTCCATGGAGGCACCTAGGGCGGCATCCACGGTGGCACCGACGGTGGATCCGTTCAGGGCGGGGGGAGGCGTGCCAACCATGGATGCAAGGGCCACTCGGGCTGAGGCTAGGGCCTGGGAGAGGTCCTCTCTGGTTCAGCCAAAGCCACCTTCAGGCGCCGCACCCGTCAGACTTTTGGGCCATGTCCCAGACCCCCGCCATGCCGGCAGCATTGGTTAACAGTGCATCGCCTACGGGCAACTCCGTGACTAGCGAAACCGTGACTGGCCAAACCGTGGCGGCCCTGCGCCAGCGGGTGACCCAGGGGGACACCCTGCCCCTGGCCTGGCGGCTGGAGCAACTCGATCGCCTAGAGCGCCTCTGCGCCGTGGGGGAAGACGCCGTGCTGGCCGCCCTGGCCGCCGACCTGGGCAAGCCGCCGGTGGAGGCCTTTTTTGAACTCGTGGCCGTGCGCCAGGAGATCCGCCTCACCCGAGCGAAATTGCGCCGCTGGCTGGCGCCCCGGAGCGCGGCCGTGCCCCTCAGCCTCCAACCCGGCCGGGCCGAAACCCAGGCCCAGCCCCTGGGCTGCGTCTTAATCATCGGCCCCTGGAACTATCCCTTCCACCTGCTGCTCCAGCCCCTGGTGAGTGCCCTGGCGGCGGGCAACACGGCCGTGCTCAAACCCTCGGAGCACGCCCCCGCCACGGCGGCCCTGCTGGCGGAGCTGGTGGCGCGCCACCTCGATCCGGCCGTGGTGCGGCTGGTGCAGGGCGATGGCCAGGTGGCCCAGGAGCTCCTGCAGCTGCGCTTTGACCACATCTTCTTCACCGGCGGCGAGCGGGTCGGCCGGCTGGTGCTGGCGGCCGCAGCCCCCCACCTCACCCCCGTGACCCTGGAGCTGGGCGGCAAGAGTCCGGCGGTGGTGCTCGCCGATGCCGACCTGGAGACCACAGCAAAGCGCCTGGTCTGGGGCAAAGCCATCAACGGCGGCCAAACCTGCGTCGCCCCCGACCACCTGCTGGTGGAGGAGCCGATTCGCCAGGAGCTGGTCGGGCGGCTGTCCAGCCGGATCACGGCCTGCTTCGGCGCCGATCCCCTGCAATCGCCCGACCTGGCCCGGATCGTCAACCGGGCCCAATTTGAGCGGCTCTCGGCCCTGCTCGAGGGCGCCCGCCTGAAGGGCCAGATCCTCTTTGGCGGCCAAAGCGATCCGGAGCAGCTGCGCATCGCCCCCACCCTGCTGGCGGTGGATGACCCAAGCGATCCCCTGATGGCCTCCGAACTGTTTGGCCCCCTGCTGCCGATCCTGGGCGTGGAGTCCCTGGCCGAAGCGGTCACGGCGATCAACAGCCGGCCCAAGCCCCTGGCCCTCTATTTATTTAGCCGCAGCAATGCCGCGGAGCGCCAGTTGCTGGCCGGCACCAGCTCCGGCAGCTATTGCCGCAACGATGTGGTGATGCAGGCGGGCCTGGCGGAGCTGGCCTTCGGCGGCGTCGGCAGCAGTGGCATGGGCAGTTACCACGGCCAGGCGGGCTTCGACACCTTCTCCCACCAACGCAGCCTGCTGCGGCGCCCCTTTGCCTTCGATTTGCCCTTCCGTTACCCGCCCTACGGCAGCAAGCTCAACCTGGTGAAACGCCTGCTGGGCTGAGGGTTCGGGCCCAGGCGGCGGCCCTCGCCCGGGGGAGGCGGGGGATTTCGCTGCGGAATCGGTGCCCAGGACACTGGCGCGCTCCCCGGTTCTCCGTAAGGTTCAACCAGCCGTTTTTCCCTCCATGCGCCGCTCCGCTGTCGCCCTGGCCCTGGCCCTGCTGCTGCCCCTGCCCGGGCTGGCGGGTGAGGTTGTGGTGAAGCCGGGCGAAACGCTCTCGGACATCGCCGCTCGCTATGGCGTCAGCGTTGATCGGCTGCTGCAACTCAACGGCATCAAGGATCCCAAGGGCCTCCAGATCGGCACCAAGCTGACGGTGCCGGGCGCCCCCAGCAGTTCCGACCGCGGAGGCGGCGGCGGCCAGGGGGGAGGCGGCCGGGGCAACTACACGGTGAAATCGGGGGAAACCATCTCCGAAATCGCCGACCGCTACGGCATCAGCACCAACCGTCTGCTGGAGCTCAACGGCATCCGCGACCCCAAGGGTCTCCAGGCCGGTAGCCGCATCACCGTGCCCACCGTCCGGCCGGCCCAAGCCGCCAGGGGCGCCACGGCAAGCCCGGCCAGCCGCGGCCCCGCCAACTACACGGTGAAATCGGGCGAAACCATCTCCGAAATCGCCGACCGCTACAACATCAGCAGCGATCGCCTGCTCGAACTCAACGGCATCCGCGACCCCAAGGGTCTCCAGGCCGGTAGCCGCATCAGCGTGCCCACCGCCGGGCCGGCCAAGCCCGCCAAACCGCCGGTGCTACCAGCCCTCAGCGCCGCCCAGGCCAAGGCCCTCAGCCACACCGTGCGCCCTGGCGACACCCTCTCCGACATCGCCAACTCCTATGGGGTGCCGATCGAGCGGATCGCGTCCCTCAATGGGCTCAAGGATCCGGACAACCTGGTGCCGGACACCCAGCTGAAGCTGCGCAACCCGCCCCCACGACCCAAGCCGGTCGCCAAGGCCGTCAGCAAGCCCGTCAGCAAGCCCGCCGCCAAACCCGCCAGCAAGCCGGCTTCGGCCCCCATTGCTGCCGCCCCCAAGCCAGTGGTGGCCCAACCGGTCGCGACCCAGCCGGTGGTGGCCAAGCCAGTGGTGACCCAACCAGTGGTGGCAAAACCAGTGGTGGAGAAGCCATTGGAAGAGAAGCCAGTGGTGACCCAACCTGCCGTCACCAAGCCCGTCGTGGCCCAGCCAGTGGTGGCAAAACCAGTGGTGGAGAAGCCGGCCGTGCCAGTGGCCCAAGCCGTCCAACCGGAACCGAAACCAGCGGTGAACGCCGTGGTCACCGCCAAGGCGGATCCGACCCCCAAACCGGCCAAAACAGAAACGGCCTCCGCCAAACCGGCCAAGCCCGATTGGCGCAGCTTCGGTCCTTTGCAGGTGGACTGGGCCAACTGGCAACCGATGGGCGGCAGCTTTGTGGCCCCGGGTCTCAATGCCACCGGCCAATCGTTTTATCTGGCCGTGAATTGCAGCGCCAAGCGCATCAATGCCACGGGCCCCTCGGGCGCCTGGAAAACCTGGGACCTGCCCGGCACCGACTACGAGCAACAGCTGGTGAAGGACCTTTGCCGGGACAAGGGCGCCTGATCTTGGGTTGCTGGGTTCTGGAGCCGGCCTCAGGCCACCCAGCGCAGGGGCCAGGGTTGGCGCAGGTAGCGGATGCCGGCGGGCTTGAGCCAAAGCCGCTGGCTGCCGTCATCGCTTTCGCTGAGTAGGTCTTCCTGCACCAGGCGCCGCACCAACCAACGCCAGCGCTCCTCCCCCTCGCCTTCGGCCCCGGCCAGCTCCTCCCCCAGGCTGCGCAGCACCACGCCACTGCGCTGCTCCAGGCTGGACAGCAGCCGCGACACCAGGGCTGACCAGTCCTCCAAGGGCAGGGCGCCCAGGCAGCGATCGCAGCGACCGCAGGGGGGCACCAGCTCGCCCACCACCAGCAGCAGGGCCTGCTCGCGGCAGCCATCGCCCTCGGCCACGGCCTCCATGCGCCGCAACTTTTGCTGGGCCAGCTCCAGCCGCAGGGCCTCGGGCCCCAGGCGCTGCGCCGGCGTCAGCTCCCCCCATTGGGGGCCGCCGGAGCGGATCGCCCAGCCCAAGGACGTGCGGTCTTCCGGGTCGAACAACACCAGGCAGCGGGCCGGCAGGCCATCGCGCCCGGCCCGGCCCGATTCCTGCAGGTAGCCCTCGGCGCTGGCGGGCAGGTCCAAGTGCAAAACCAGGCCCACATCGGGCCGGTCCACGCCCATGCCAAAGGCCACGGTGGCCACGAGCACGGGCGTTGGATGGTCCTGGAAATGGGCCAGGGCCAGGCTGCGGCTCTCCGGATCCATGCCGGCGTGATAGGCGATCGCCTCGACGCCAGCACTGCCTAGGCGGGCCGCCCAGCTCTCCACCGAGCGGCGGGTGCGGGCGTAGATCAACACGGCCCCCCGGGCCTCGGCCAGCGCCGCCAGCACGTCGGGCAGGGGATCGGCCGGTCGGCGGCGCATGACGTACGAGAGGTTGTCGCGCCGGGCCGAATGCACCTGGAAGAGGGGCCGGCGCAGCTGCAGCATGCGGATCAGGTCGGCCCGCACCCGCGGCGCCGCCGTGGCACTGAGGGCCACCAGGGGCACCCCAGGACACAGGCTGCGCAGCTCACCGAGGCGGCGGTAATGGGGCCGGAAATCGTGGCCCCAGGCGCTGATGCAGTGGGCCTCATCCACGGCCAGCCCCACCAGGTGGCCCTGGTCCTGGATCTCCTCCAGCAAGCGGCGGGTCGCCTCCCCCTGCAGGCGCTCGGGGGCCAAATAGAGCAGGCGTAGCCGGTTGTCGCGCAACCGCCCCATCAGCTGGCGGCGACTGCCCGGATCGAGGCCGCCGTGGAGACAGGCCGCCTGGATGCCGCGGCGCTGCAGGTGCAACACCTGGTCCTCCATTAGGGCCACCAGGGGCGACACCACCAGCATCAGCCCCTGGCGCACCAGGGCCGGCAGCTGATAGCAAAGCGACTTGCCGGCGCCGGTAGGCAACACCGCCAGGCAATCGCGCCCCTGCAGTAACGCTTCCACCACGGCCCGTTGCCCCGGCCGAAACTCCGTCCAGCCGAAATGGCGCTCCAGGGCCTGGAGCAGGGGATCGGGCTGGGGCATCGGGCCCGGCAGGCCCAGGCCGATCTGGGGCGGAGCCGACGGCAGCAACTCCACGATCCCCCACCCCTAGAGAGAACTGACCCTAACCGGCACTAAATGTGGTGGGGAGGGGGGGCGCTTCCAGTTGGTCGGGCGCCTCCTCCACAAGCTGCAGCCGCACCCGTTTGCCCCCGGCCAGCTCGCCCAGGGACACCCGCATGGTGCTACCGCTCAGGCTTTGCAGGGCATTGAGCAGCTCCTGCAGGTGGGGGGTGCTGCTGCCGCTCTCGACCCAGAGCCGCTCCTGCAGCCCACCGAGGCGGCGCCAGCTGGTGTGCAGCTTGAGCACGGCACTCTCGAGCTGCTGGGCCTGGCCCACCGCATCGGCCAGCAGGCCCAGAACATCAAGCCGCTGGGCCTCCTGCATCGCCTTCTCGAGATTGAGCTCGCCCTGCTGAAAGGCCCGCACCGCCAGGCCCGCCTCGGCCGCCTTGCTCAGCCAGCGGGCCGTGGACGTCACGTCCTTCACCCGCTCGAGCTCCGGCTCCTCGCGCAACACCCGCCGCAGGTCCTCCTGCTGCTGCTCCGGCAATTTGGAGAGTTCCCTCACCAGGGGCGCCACCGCTTTAGAGGGCAGCAGATTGTCGGCCGTGCGCTGGCGGATCTCCTCGGGCAACAGGGGGCTGGTGGCGGAGGTGAAATCGTCGGTAAGGCGCCGCACCGACTTCCGGGTGATCTGCTCACCGCCGTTGGCGGCCTCGCTAATCAGCAGCTGCACCTCCGGATCGGCCTGGGCCGTTTCCATGAAGGCCCGCTTCGAGAATTGGTTCACGCTGCTTGCATCAAGCGGCCCCTGCTCCACCAGGCTTTCGGCCGACTCGGCCAGCTGGATCAGGCCATAGGCACGGGTCTTGCTGATCTCCTGCTCGCGCAACCACTGCAGAAAGCCCGTGCCCCGGCCCTCGCCGCCGCGGCGCTCCCGGTCCCGCGCGGCCTTGAGGATGCGGCCGCGCCAGATCTCGGTCTGCAGGTCGAAGCGGTCGCAGATAGCCCAGGCCTCCTCAATGCGGGCCAGGAATTCCATCGAGCTGATGTCGTCCCGCTCGGGATCGGGCAACTCCAGGTTGAGGGCAGGGGCCTCGTTCAAGCCAGGGGCCTCGGACACGGATCAGCTCAGGGAGGTTTCGATCGTGCCATGGAGCTCAGCCGCCTAGGGCCGATCGCCAACCCCGCCAGCGACATTGTGTGACGGCCCCAGGGCATGCCTGGCCAGGCCAGGTAAGTTCACCAGGCAGCTCCACTACCTCAGCGCAGCGATGGCCATCTCCCGCGGCGACAAGGTGCGCATTAAGCGTCCTGAGTCCTACTGGTTCAACGAAGTCGGCACCGTCGCCACGGTCGACACCTCCGGCATCCGCTACCCCGTGGTGGTGCGCTTTGAGAAGGTCAATTACACCGGCTATAGCGGCACCGACGGCGGCATCAACACCAACAACTTCGCCGAAAGCGAACTGGTCAAGGCCTGATTCGGCTGGCTTACTCCCGGGCAGCGGCCTAGGGGTCGCCCCGGTCCCTCCCAAGCCCTGGTCCCCGGTGGATCAGGGCTTTGCCATGGCAACCTGAAGTCCTGCCAGCCTCGCGACCTTGCCTGAACTGCCGGAGGTGGAAACGGTGCGCCGGGGCCTGGAGCGCCAGACCCTGGGCTTTGAGATCGATCGGGTGGAGGTTCTGCGGGCCCGGGCCATTGCGGCACCCGCCGAGCCCGCCGCCTTTTGCACGGCCTTGGCAGGGTCCAGGCTGTTGGCCTGGCAGCGGCGCGGCAAGTATCTGGTGGCCAGCCTCAGCCGCCCAGGCCCCAGCAGCGCAGCTGATGCTGGCCACTGGGGTGTGCACCTGCGCATGACAGGGCAGTTCCTCTGGCTACAGGAGCCCCAAGAGCCCTGTCACCACACCCGGGTGCGCCTCTGGAACTCTGATGGCGCTGAACTGCGCTTCATCGATACCCGCAGCTTCGGCCAGATGTGGTTTGTGCCACCAGGAACGCCGTTGGAGTCCGTGATCACGGGCCTGCAGAAGCTGGGGCCCGAACCCTTCAGCGACAGCTTCAACGCCCCCTATCTGAAGGCCAAGCTGGCCGGCTCGATCCGGCCGATCAAAAATGCCCTGCTAGACCAGGCCCTGGTGGCGGGCTGCGGCAACATCTATGCCGATGAATCCCTCTACGTAGCGGGCATCCGCCCCCAAACCCGCAGCGGCAGTATCAGCCTCCAGCGCCTCGAAGACCTGCGCAAGGCCCTCGTAACGGTGCTCGAGCAAAGCATCGGCGCCGGCGGCACCACCTTCAGCGATTTCCGCGACCTCACGGGCACCAATGGCAACTACGGCCAGGCCGCCTGGGTGTATCGACGCGCCGGCCAGCCCTGCCGCCACTGCGGCACCCCGATCGAGCGGGAACGGCTGGGGGGCCGCAGCAGCCACTGGTGCCCCAGCTGCCAGAGTTAAGACCAGGCCTGGACGCGCAATGCAGCGCACCGCCGGCCCAGCTCCATGGTTCGATGGAGCTCATCCCCGCTAGCCCCTCCGGCGCGATGGCCCTAGCCGACGAGCTCACCGCTGCCATGGCGGCCATCCATGCCCGGGGCTGGTGTGACGGCACCGGCGGCAATTTCAGCTGTGTGCAGCAACGGGATCCCCTGCTGCTCTTAATGGCCCCCAGCGGCGTTGATAAGGGCCAAGTGCAACCTGGGGATCTGATCGTCGTCGACGCCGCTGGCCAAGTGATCGCCGGCGGGGGCAAGGCAAGCGCCGAAACGGCCCTGCATCTGGAGATCGTCAGCCGCTGCGATGCCGGCGCCGTGCTCCACACCCATTCCCAGGCCGCCACCTTGCTCTCCCGCCGGGCCCTGGCGGACCCTCGTCCGGGCCAGGACTCAGCGCCCAAAAGCGATGGGGTGGTGCGGGTCGAAGGGCTGGAGATGCTCAAGGGCCTGGACGGCATCAGCACCCATGCCACCGCCATCGAGATCCCCGTGCTGGCCAACGACCAGAACCTGCCCCGCCTGAGCCAACGGGCCGGCCCCCTGCTCGGCGATGCACCCCAGGGGCTGCTGATTGCAGGCCATGGTCTCTATGCCTGGGGCCCATCCCTCAGCCAGGCGATCCGGCACCTGGAAATCCTGGAATTCCTGCTGGAACAATCCTGGCGCCAGCTGCTGCTCGAAGCCCTGCTGACCCGTCCTGCATCAGGGCAGGTGATCTCCCATGGCTGAGCCCGTGATTCGTTGCATCCTGCTGGATATTGAGGGCACCACCTGCCCGGTGAGTTTTGTGGCTTCGGTGTTATTTCCCTACGCCCGTGAACGCCTCGCTAGCTATCTGGACACCAACCACGGAGATCCCCAAGTGCAGGAGCTCCTTGCAGCGACGCAAGCAGCCTTAGCGGTCGATCCCAACCCGGAGGTGCAAGCCCTGCAGCAAGTCTCCCCCATCCCAGCCAACCAAGAGCAACTCCAACCAGAGCAAACCAACACACCCCTGGTGGCCTACCTCCAATGGTTGATTGATCACGACATTAAATTCCCAGCCCTGAAAGAATTGCAGGGGCGCATTTGGGCATCGGGCTACGCCTGCGGCGATCTGGTCGCCACCCTATTTGATGATGTGGCGCCAGCCCTGCGGCGTTGGCACCGGGATGGCTACCAGCTTGCGGTCTATTCGTCCGGCTCCGTAGCCGCCCAACAACTGCTCTACCGCCATAGCAACAATGGCAATTTGGAAGGATTATTTAGCCACTGGTTTGATACCCGCACCGGCCCCAAACAGCAGTCCGCCAGCTATGGTGCCATCGCAAAAATGCTGATGTTGGAACCAGCGCAGATCCTCTTTGTCAGTGATGCCATTGCCGAACTGGAAGCGGCCCACGCGGTAGGGATGGCGGTGCACTTCAGTGATCGGGAGGGGAATCCGGCACGGGCCCCCGGTCCCTTTATGGCCACCAAGTCCCTAGCCGATATCGAGCTGCCCTAAGCAAGCCGCCCGACAAGGGATCGGCCCAGGTCCACCCGCCACCATCAAGGGCAGGCATACCCTGCTGTATCGGCGCCCGGAAATCCCCTCACCCAAGCAAAAGCCCAACAAAAAAGCCACCCTCGCGGATGGCTTTTCGTTGCCTGCTGATCATTGCGATCAACGCGGCTATAGAGCAAA
>Ga0209444_10002456_pt1 | contig 10185 bp, 14 predicted proteins | sample LauGreFaBDMM15DN_2_FD_188215 | JGI IMG/M metagenome (GOLD analysis project Ga0209444, IMG submission 188215) | Freshwater lake microbial communities from Lake Michigan, USA - Fa13.BD.MM15.DN (SPAdes) (version 2) | ecosystem: Environmental > Aquatic > Freshwater > Lake | place: Lake Michigan...
AAATTTACTTTTATTTTGTACATTATATACATTTCACTCCATCTGCATAAGATCGGACAGTTCTATTTACTGCCGACAGATCGGACTTAGGCTGGGCTTTCGCCACTTGCCTGCACCCACTTCGGAGAAACAGTGGACCCTAGGGGGCAGGGCACAATCGGCGCTCCTGCATTTAGCCCTATGTCCAGCCCGCCTCTTTCTGTTTCACCGCAACCCACGGTCGAGTCCTTTGCCCGTATTGCGGGGCTAGAGGCCTTGTGCCGGGGTTGTACTTTGTCGGTGTTTCCTTTATTGCTCTACCGTGCCTGGGCCAGTGCGCAGCGGGTTTCAGAAATCTATTTCTGTGTCGGTTTGGCATCTTTGCTGGCGGCGCTTATGGTGCCGGCCCTGGTCCGCGTATTAACACGGCGGCAGGTGTATTTGGGTTCGGTGAGTTTGTATTTGGTGGCCAGTGCATTGGGCCTATTGCAAGGCAAGTGGACGACTTTGGCGCTGTTGTGCGCCGCCATCGCAGCGGCCATTTCCTTTGTTTGCTACAACAGCTATGTGCTGGACCATTTGGAAAAATCCGATTTCAGCCGCTTAGAAACTATGCGCCTGTTTTACGGCGGTGCCGGTTGGGCCATAGGGCCGTTTGCTGGGGTCTGGTTGTTATCGGTGTGGGGCGGCGCGCCTTTTATTTTGCTGGCTGGGGCGGCTAGTTGGATGGCCTGGTTGATTTGGAAAACACCCTTGGGCGATGGCAAGTTTCTGGCCCGGGGCACCGGTAGCGACGCCGCGCCAACACATGACTCTCGCCGGGCCAATCCTTTGGCCCTCATCGTCCGGTTTTTTTCGCAGCCCCGCTTGGTGACCGCCTGGGTGTTGCCCTTAATACGCTCTTGTGCTTGGTGGATGTTTTTTGTCTATTTGGGCATTTTTGCGGTGGAAAACGACCTGGGGGAACAAGTCGGCGGCGTGGCCAGTTCGGTGGCGAATATGGGGCTGTTTCTAGCGCCCTTGATGCTGGCGTGGATGCAAAGGCGCTCGGTCCGCACCGCTATCCAAGCTGGCTGCCTGGGCGCCAGTGCTTGCTACCTGGCTGCCACCGCGCTCTCGCATTGGCCCTGGGTGACGGTCGGTTTGTTATTGGTCGGCACCGTGTTTTTAGTCTTGTTAGACACGTGTGCAGGCCTGCCCTTTCTCATGTCGGTCAAGCCGTCGGAGCGCACGGAGATGTCAGCGGTCTATTCCAGTTTTCGCGACGTGTCAGGCATCGTGTCCCCGGCAATTGCCTGGCTTGTGCTGCAATTTGCGCCCGTGGTCGGCGTATTTGCGGTGGGCGCGCTGATATTGCTAGGTGCTTGGTTGCTGGCCGGCCGCTTGCATCCTGAGCTTGGAGTGCCGGGCGCAGCGCGGCTACGCAGCACCAGCTAGCACACCACACGGTATTAAATTTTTTTATTTATTTATAAATCATTTTTTAATTACAAAACATTGCAATTTGTTGTATAAACACGGCTTGTCAGGCGTGCGTTAGCGAAAATCCCTTCGTTTGCGGGTAACGGGCGCCCTTTTAAGTGGGTATGAACACCATGAACAAGGTCTCCTGCCATGTGCATAAAAGGATTAGCCTCGAAGCTTTGCAAGAGCCGCTTCTTTTGCAAGCGCTCAAAGGCGCCAAGATGCCGGCAACACAGTCCGCTTTAAGTCAGATCACGGCCCGCAAAGCCAAAATACCGCCATTGACTGCGAACTGTATTGGAGCTAGCGATAGCGTAACCATCTGCACACCACCGAGCGCCAAAATCCAGGCATCTGCCGAAAGCCTTTTGCGCGCGCTGGCCCAATCCCTGCAAGCATGGCGCGGTCAATTGCCACCCGATTTACAACCGGGCTTATTAGCCTTAGTGCATGGGGGCGCCTCGATTGATGTGCAATCGTTGGTATTTTGCGCGCCAGACTTCATTCGCGTGAGCGGAAGTTATGAGGGGGGTACTTACAAATTGTTGGCACCAGCATCGGAAATACAGTTTTTCTGCGTACCCAAAACCGGTGCGCTAGATGCGGCGGCTGCCTTCATCTCGTTTGAGCTAGGTGATGAGGTGTTTTCCGCCTAAAACCGGACAAATCTAAAACGCGATACGCCCACGCAGCATGTCCCACCACATGCGCCAATCGCCCATGAAGCTAAAAAGCGGGTACTTAAATGTCGCCGGGCGGTTGTGCTCAAAGAAAAAATGCCCCACCCACGCAAAGGCGTAACCTTGTAGCAAAGACAGAGGAATCAGCCAGGCATTGAGGCTGACCACGGCGGTCAACAGCAATACCAAGCCAATGCTCGAGCCCACAAAATGCAGGCGCCGCGAGGTTCGGTTAGCGTGCTCGCCCAAATAAAAGGGATAAAACTCGCTAAAGGTTTGAATCCGTGCTGCTTCAGGCATAGCCATCTCCGTCGGTTGGGTTTCCATCATAAAGGCTGCGTGTTTTCGCGGGACAATGCCAGCTTTGCCGCTGCGCCATCACCATGCCCACTTCCCCAGACCAATCCCGTACCGACAACACCCGTATCCAGTCCATTCGGCCACTGATTGCACCAGCCCTGCTACAAGAACAATTACCGGCCTCCGAAACCGTGTTGGCCCGCGTGGAACAAAGTCGCAAATCTATTTGCGATGTGCTGCATGGGCGCGATAATCGGCTCTTGGTGGTGGTGGGGCCCTGCTCCATCCATGACCATGACCAGGCTATGGAATATTCGCATTGGCTGCTGACACAGTCCGAAAGCTTGGCGGATGATTTATTGATCGTGATGCGTTGCTATTTTGAAAAACCACGCACCACGGTGGGCTGGAAGGGCTACATCAATGATCCGCATATGGATGGCAGCTTTTCGATCAACGAAGGTTTGACCCTAGCGCGCGCTTTGCTGCTGGATATTGTCAATGTGGGCCTGGCCGTGGGGACCGAGTTTTTAGATTTGCTCAGTCCACAGTACATCAGTGATCTGGTGAGTTGGGGCGCCATTGGTGCCCGCACCACCGAAAGCCAAAGTCACCGCCAATTGGCAAGCGGCCTGAGTTGCCCCGTGGGGTTTAAAAATGGCACCGATGGCGGCGTTAAAGTGGCCGTCGATGCCATGCTCGCAGCCCAATCGGCACACGCGTTTATGGGCATGACCAAGTGGGGCCAGGCAGCGGTATTTGAAACCCAGGGTAACGCGGACTGCCACATTATTTTGCGGGGAGGCAAACAGCCCAATTACAGCGCTGCGGATGTGCAAGCTGCTTGCGGCTTACTGGAAGCTTCGGGTTTGCGTGCGCAGTTGATGATTGATGTCTCGCACGCCAACAGCAGCAAACAATATGCCCGCCAGATCGATGTTGCGCAAGCGGTGGCCGAGCAGATTGCGCAGGGTGACATGCGCATTAGCGGGCTGATGGTGGAGAGCCACCTGCGTGAAGGCCGTCAGGACAAAATAGCAGGGAAGGCTTTAGAACACGGGGTTTCGGTGACCGATGCTTGCATCAGCACGGCGCAAACAGCGCCGGTGTTGCAAAGCCTAGCGCTGGCGGTGCGCAAGCGACGCGCTCAGGAACTTAACAATTAACCAGCGCTACGGCGCGGCACCATGGGGCCACGGCCTTCGATATGGCGGAAATTGATGCGGCCTTTGCTCAAATCATAGGGCGACAGCTCCAGCGATACGCGGTCGCCGGCCAGGATACGAATGTGGTTTTTACGCATTTTTCCAGCCGAATAAGCGATCAGCTGGTGACCGTTATCCAAGGTCACACGGAAACGGGTATCTGGTAATACCTCGTTAACAATGCCCATCATTTCAATTAACTCTTCTTTTGCCATAGGTTTCCTTTTGCTCGCAATGCGGATTGTGGCATGTTCGCGGGGGTTTAGGGGCTGCCTAGGGCGCTGTGGGCCCAGCCGATGCCTTGCTCTAGTGCATATTGTGCCGCTGCGTCATGGCTATGAAAAACGGGGGTAAAGCGCATCACGCGGTCGGTGCTGGCCTGTCCCTGGCCACTAGCAATCGACACCTGGGCGCAAAACTGGCTAGCGCCAAGACGGGCCGGCAAGGCGGCAATGCGGTATTTACCGATGGTGGTCGCGGCTTGTTGGGCGGCGGAAAATTGTCTGTACATCATGAAAGTAGAAATCCACTACGCTCGGCAGGGCGCAAGTGACAAAGGAAAGAAAAGTCGCAAAGTAGGCGTAAAAGCCTGTTGTGGCATCGACTAGCAGAAGCTTGGCACCGTCCTCTGCCGGGAAGGTGCTGGGCGTGTAGAACGCCTTGTCTGCGACGCTAATGTAACACGTGGCGGCGAAAGCCTAAGATATAAAGTCTGCATGGCGGGCCTGCACACCGGCCCACCATGATGTTTTCACTGGCAATGCCCGGGTCTCGGGAGATACAGGTTAAGGATGAAACTAGACCGTTTTGACCACCAAATTCTTCAGCTGCTGCAAGAAGATGGCCGCATCAACAACCAGGATTTGGCCGATCGCATTGGTTTATCGCCTTCGCCGTGTTTGCGCCGGGTACGTGCATTGGAAGAGGCGGGCTTAATTCTGGGCTATCGGGCGCATGTGGATGCGCGCAAACTGGGTTTGACTTTGATTGCGCTCATCCATATTTCCATGGACGTTCACACCCCTGAACGCTTCGCGCATTTCGAAGCTGAAATTGCAGTGCTGCCCGAGGTCTTGGAGTGCCTGCTTATTACCGGGCAAGAAGCTGATTACCAACTTAAAGTGATTGTGCGGGACATGGACCATTACCAGTCACTACTGCTGCAACGCATTACCCGTATCGCCGGCGTGACCGGGGTGCATTCGAGCTTTGTGCTGCGCAGGGTACTGGACAAAACTGCGGTGGACGTAGCCACCAGTTCAGCTTAAAAATCTATCGCGCGTCCGGCAGCTCTATCTTTACTTCAAGCACCTCTAGATTGTCTTGACGCTCTAGTTGTACCTTGATGTCGTTTGGGTTGATTTTGATGTATTTGCTGATTACCGCAATCAAATCGCGCTGCAAATCCGCCATGTAATCGGGCTCGAAGGCATTGCGTCCGCTGCGCTCGTGCGCGAGTATGAGTTGCAAGCGTTCTTTGGCAACACTAGCTGTTTTTTTCTTCTCACCCAACAAAAAAGAGAGAAAGGACATGCTCTTAATTCCCACCGAATAAACGCTTGAAAAAGCCGGGTTTGATAGCTTCGGTAAAGCGCATGGGTTTGTCGGTGCCTAGGAAGCGATCGATTACGTCCTTGTAGGCCTCAGCAACTTCGCTGCCGGCCATATGCACCGCTGGCACGCCCTGGTTGGAAGCTTGCAACACGGTTTCGCTCTCGGGAATCACACCAATGAGCTTGATCCGCAAAATATCCTGGATATCTTCGAGGGACAGCATTTGCCCCTGGTCCACACGGGCCGGGTTGTAGCGGGTAATGAGCAAATGCTCTTTGATGGGCTCCATACCCTCGATAGCGCGCTTGGTTTTGCTGGCCAGCATGCCCAAGATACGGTCTGAATCGCGCACCGAGGAGACTTCCGGGTTCGTCACCACCAGCGCTTCATCAGCGTAATGCATGGCCATCAAGGCTCCGGTTTCGATGCCTGCGGGGGAGTCACACACAATGAATTCAAAATCCATAGCGATCAGGTCATGGAGTACTTTTTCAACGCCTTCCTGAGTCAATGCGTCCTTGTCGCGGGTTTGGGACGCCGCCAGAACATACAAGTTTTCACATTGTTTGTCTTTGATGAGTGCCTGGTGCAAATTGGCTTCACCGGTGATCACGTTGATTAGGTCATACACCACGCGGCGTTCGCAACCCATGATCAGGTCTAGATTGCGCAAGCCCACATCAAAGTCGATCACCGCTGTTTTGTGTCCGCGCAAGGCCAATCCGGTTGCGAAACTCGCACTGGTCGTTGTTTTACCAACACCACCTTTGCCGGACGTGACCACAATAATTTTTGCCATGAATAGCTATCTTTCCAAAGAAGGGGTCAATGCTTTGAATTTTACGTTTTCAACGCTTCAATAATAATTTTTTCTTTTCCATCGTCGCTTAATCGTACTTGCGCTGGTTTGCCCAGCACATCCGGGCCTAATTCCTGCTCGGTAGTGCGGTAGACACCGGCGATAGACACAAGTTCAGGTTCCAAGGCCAAAGCGAATATCCGGGCCGATGTGTTGCCTCTTGCACCCGCCATGGCTTTGCCTCGCAAGGGTGCATACACATGGATATTGCCATCGGCAATGACCTCCGCACCTCGATTCACCATAGCCATCACAATCAAGTCAGAACCCCGGGCATAAATTTTTTGTCCCGAGCGCAGGGGCTTGTTCACCACCATAGTCGGGTTAGTACCGTCTCTGGCAGCTGGTGCGACGGCTAAAGGACTCGGTGCCAGGTTAGATGCCTTGCTAGGCGCTGCAACAGGTGTTACGGCGGACGGCGCTCCCGCCGGACTTTTTTTAGCAACGACTGGGCGGCGTATTTCAGGTGGTGCCTCAGCAACGCCGGATTTCTTTGCAACCGCAAGACTGGTTTCATCCAGTCCGCGAACCGCACTGGCGACCAAACGGCATTGCGTTAGCGTATTGAGAAGCAAATTCCATTGCGGGTGGGGAAGACTCAGACCAGCCTGACTGAAATCTAAAACAAGGCCATCGGTATCGAAAAAGTCCGGACTTTCACCATTGGGCCCAAATTTTTTTAAGAGTTCAGCTGCAAGCCTTGCCAAGTCAGAGGTTTTGACTATCAATGCGACCAAGGTCAGCTGGGCACTTTTGAGCTCAAACGCGGGTGCATCACTGGCAGAAAAAGCGAGATCAGGTTGAACCGGCATAGTGAACTGCACAGAGGTAGAAACGAAAAATCAATTTTACCTGACGAAAAATTTTGAACTCTGGGCGTCGTGGCTAGCGCGTAAACCAGTGCCGTAGTTGTCCACCGAATCCTTGACTTCTAGGTATTCTTTATATTTATATTTCAAATTAGTAGTAGTAGATAGTGTCCGTATTTTTTTTCGAGAAAGTTGTTTTTATCTATATAGATCAATGGTTTAAATCACTGGACAGCATGTGTATGAGGTGCTTGAATGACAGTGCTTCAAAATGAACAACATGCGCTTTTCGGCTGTGCCTGTGGATAAGTGGCTACTTGTTCCGTTCTTATGCACAGCCCTCAGTTGCTAGTGAAGCAGGCGTATGCTTGTACGGTAGCTATTTTTAAAAGGTTCTCTATGTGGTCTTTGGCATTGGGTTTGTTCTTATTTCTTGGCACACATGCCTTACGCATCCGTGGTGATGTGATGCGCGATCGTTTACTGGCGCGTTTAGGGCCTCGCTATTTCAAGACCTTGTATGCACTTACGTCTGCGCTGGGTTTTTTCCTGTTGGTGTACGGTTTTGGCATTGCACGTGAGACCCCTGTGGTACTTTGGACGCCACCACCGGCAATGAAGCATGTAGCCTATCTGCTAACGCTAGTAGCGATGGTTTTGATGGCAGCGGTCTATGTTCCACGCAATGCTTTCAAAGCCAAGTTGCATCATCCGATGATCTTGTCAGTCAAGACCTGGGCCTTAGCGCATTTGCTAGCCAACGGCACCCTGGCGCATCTGCTGTTGTTTGGCAGCATGTTGCTTTGGAGTATTTTTCTTTTTAAAGCATCCAGGGCGCGGGATAAGCTTAATCAGGTGGTCTATAAGCCAGGAAATAAAGCCTCAACAATTTTGACCTTAGAGATTGGCATAGCCATGTGGCTGATATTTGTAGCTTGGGCCCATGGCTGGTTGATAGGCGTGCAAGTGATGCAATAGACATGTCAAAGGCCATAATTGAACTTTAGCGGAGATTACCCTATGCCTAGACCTGTATTGGATGAATCCCGTATCCATACTTCGATCCGAGATACCGTCGCCAACCACCACCGCCATATGGTGGACCAGGTAGAGGTGGCGATTGCCAAGCATACGGTGCTGGTGGTGGGCATGGCGCTCAATCCTATGCCTAAAAAAGCGCGGGCTGCTTTAGACGCTGCGGGTATTGCCCATGGGTACTTGGAATTCGGCAGTTATTTCAACACTTGGCGCGAGCGCAATGCGCTCAAAATGTGGACTGGCTGGCCTACTTTCCCCATGGTGTTTGTCAAAGGCGCTTTAGTTGGGGGTGCGAACGATGTGCAAGCTTTGATTGTCAGCGGCGAATTAAAAAAAATGCTGGCGTAAAAAAACCCCGGTGACACCGGGGTTTGTAAAAATGGGCTTCACCCAGTCACGTCTTAATCGTGGTGCCGTCCATGCCTCCATCCGCTTATGGCTTTGGTATCAAAAGTTTTCTTCTGTTCCGGTGCTAACACCACATAAAAGCTTTTCACCGCAGCGGCATGTTTGTCCATCTCGGCTATGCGTGCTTCATGGCGTTGCGACATTAGTTGTTTCATTTTGTCTAGGCGCTCGGGCATATTGAGTTTTTCCATTTCAGCGCGATCGGGCCTTTGTAGGCGCGCTGGTGGCGTCATAGCGCCGGCCAGTGCGGCCCAGGCAGGTTCTTGTTCCGGCGAGAGTTTGAGCTCGGTTTTGAGCTTTTGCATATGGTGCTTCATGCGCAAGCCCATAGATTCACCATGCTTGTCTTGCATGGTGTGCATACCTGTTTTGGCGGACTCGTCTTTTGATGGACTGTTTTGGGCACTGGCATAAGCGCTAAGCAAAGTCAGTGTGGCTGCGCTCAGCCACACGGCAGTTTGGTTTTTCATGACAAAATTCCTTAAAAGGTTCCGATCGGGCGAGATGCTTTTTCGGATGGCCCTATAGTGCGCTGCTTGTATGTGGCCGGTGTTGCGCCCAGGCAAGGCTTTGTAAAGTTGGGCAGGGTTTAGGCTGGCTCCTGACACTTTGCTTGCATTGGGTGGCAGAGCTTGACCCGCGTCAAGGCGCAACCGCATAGCCTTCCTCGACAATCGCCTGGCGAAGGGCCTCGCGCTCCTTGGTGGACTGCACTTGCACCAGGTTTTGATCCCGCCGGATTAGCACCTGAGCCTCGGGGTCTTGTTTTTGAACGGCTTTGGTCACTGCTTTTTCGCAATGGCCGCAGGTCATTCCAGTCACGGTAAATTCATGGTTCATGGCACATCTTTCAAAACAGAGTGATAGTTACCGGCCATTGTGCCTGTGCACGGTTTCGTTTTTTTTGATGCAAAAAAAAGGCTTTTCCTATGCTTGAGGCGGCAAGTACAAGTGCGCCGCTTTCCTTGGACATCGGCGTTGGCGGCATGACCTGTGCGTCTTGCGTCGCGCGGGTGGAAAAAGCGCTGTTGCGCGTGCCCGGCGTGCAAAGTGCCAGCGTGAATTTAGCCACCGAGTCAGCCCGTGTGGCCTATGTGGCCCCGCAAGCTAGCGATGCTCCGGTCGACGCCTTGGTGCGCAGAGCGGTGCGCGATGCGGGCTATGAGCCCAAGGAGTCGGACGCGGCGCTGGACGCCCCCGAACCCTCTGCCTGGGAGGGCTTTGCCCCGGTAGCCTGGGGTTTTGCCCTGTCCATCCCTCTGGTGCTACCTATGCTGGGCGAGTTGCTGGGGTGGCATTGGATGCTGCCTGCCGCTTGGCAATTTGTGCTGGCCACGCCGGTGCAGTTTTTTCTTGGGGCGCGCTTTTACCGGGCCGCCTGGCACGCGGTGCGCGCGGCCAGTGGCAATATGGACTTATTGGTTGCGCTGGGCACCACGGCGGGCTGGGCTTTGTCGGTCTGGTTGTGGCTGCGTGCGCCAGAGGGTGCCATGGTGCACTTGTATTTTGAAGGCTCGGCGCTGGTGATTACGCTGGTGCTCTTGGGCAAATGGTTGGAAGTGCGTGCCAAGCGCCAAACCACGTCAGCCATACGTGCCTTGCATGCACTGCGTCCCGCGCGCGCACATTGGCTAGGCCCCGATGGCGAAGTCGATGTGCCGGTCTCCGAGCTCTTGGTGGGCGATGTGGTGGTGGTCAAAGCCGGCGAACGTTTTGCCGCTGATGGCCTGGTGAGCGAGGGCCAGACCCAGGCCGATGAATCCATGCTGACCGGCGAATCGATGCCGGTGATAAAAGAGCTGGGTGCGCGAGTCCATGGTGGCAGCATCAATGGCGATGGTCGTGTGCTGGTGCGCCTGACGGCGGTGGGCACACAAACCATGCTGTCG
>Ga0209444_10002458_pt1 | contig 10180 bp, 5 predicted proteins | sample LauGreFaBDMM15DN_2_FD_188215 | JGI IMG/M metagenome (GOLD analysis project Ga0209444, IMG submission 188215) | Freshwater lake microbial communities from Lake Michigan, USA - Fa13.BD.MM15.DN (SPAdes) (version 2) | ecosystem: Environmental > Aquatic > Freshwater > Lake | place: Lake Michigan, USA...
TTCAATATAAAGAAAAGAAATTAAGTAAATAAAGTGGGCCCCTATAGAAATAGGGGCCCGACTACTGCTTATGAGAAAAAATACATGAATTTATTTTTTAAACTATCTTAATAACCACATTTTAGTGTTGAGATCATCCGTATTTCCTTGGCGTGCAACAGCCTCTTTTCTGTTATCGCCATTCAAAGATTGCTCTATAACAGGATAAATAAATCTAACAGGTACAAGATTATTGTTCAAATTGTTAGCACCCGGAATGATAGCAGGGCTTCCAGTTCTTCTCCACTCAAACCAACCTTCGAAACCAGTGAAGTAATTCGCAATCCAAAGCTGAAGATAAATTTTATCCAACTTTACAGCCTGAGTACCAGTGTAAGCAACTGCAGTTTGTGTGAAATAAGTGGGGGCAGCAGTTACATTGATTCCGTAAGACCCTGGTACAACTGACCTCCAATAATCAAAATTGGATTTAATGCCATTGTCATAATATGTGGCGGCATCACCTGTAGTAATCAAACCTTTTTCTCTTGCTTCAGCAAGCAAAAGTTGCAATTGAGAATAGGTCATGATGATTGAACGTGGGGCACTGGGGTCTGGAGCAGCTTGACCTGCATCGTTACATACCAAACAAGCAAATGTATAACCAACCCTGGAAACCCCTTGTGGACCACCATTGAAGTTCAACGCCTGAACATCACCCAAGCCATTGGGGATACCCTCGACCCTTGGTAAACCAGCTACAATTGAACGCTGTGAAGGACGTCCAAAAACGGAGAGCCTACTGTCATTTAATGTTGTCAACCTATCACTCAATGTTTTGCTCACCCTGATCTCATCAAAAGATCCTACCCTTGAATCATACAAAGGCCACTGATTGGGGGCCGCTGCAAGGTAGCGCAACTCAGCATTGTCAGCATTGTTCAAAAAAATTGGATTGTTGACGGGATCGCCTACGATGGCTTGAAGGTCTGCTGCTACACTTCTTTTTTTAGAGATACGCAACAAATAACGTATTCTCAGAGAGTTGGACAGTCTTCTCCACTTTACAATGGCAGCGGTTCCACCATTGTACATAAGATCACCACCAATTGCATTGGTGCTTTTTGCCAGTATTTCGTTGGCCTTTTTTAAATCTGCCAAAACACCATTGTAAATATTTTCTTGCGTATCATACTTTGGCGTAAACAAAGAACTCGTTTTGGCCTGTCCTGCTTCAGTGTAAGGAACATCACCATATGTTGCTGTCAGTGTTTCGAACATGTATGCTTTCAACACTAATGCAACACCCAGGTAACTGTTGTTGGGATCAGCTGACAAAGACTGGGTAATGTTCTGAAGGTTTCTGTAGTTCCCATAGACTGTGTTCCAGACACCATTTTGTTCGTTCCAGAGATACCTGTCTTCATTTACGAACTGAATCTTGGCGTTGTACTGGGCAACCAAATTTCCTATCCCCCAAGCATTACTAACATTCTGGCTGGTCAGACTGCGAATCACACCACTCAACAAAAGATCAGGGGTAACTGCAGTAGGCACATTTTTGTCGGTATTTGTGTCTGCAAAATCTTTGGTACATGAAACCATGCTAAATACTACTGCAGTGACTATAAATATGTAGATTAACTTTTTCATCTTTGATAATTTTTCTATGGATTAAAATTTAACATTCAAGTTTACGCCATAGCTTCTTGAGGATGGTATTGCCATATTCTCGATTCCGGGCAATGCTGTTCCACCTGAATAGCTCATGTTCTCTGGATCAATATGAGGAACTTTATCCCAAAGAAGAAGATTTCTTCCAACAAGGCTGATGTTCACGCTTCTCAAAGGCAGCTTACCCCAAAACTTGTCCGGAATGGTATAACCCATTTGCAATTCACGCAGTTTTACAAAAGAAGCGTCATACATTACACCCTCAGCAATACCTCTACCACCAGTCCAAGCAGTATGCCATTCTCTTGCAGCAACTTTTCTGGTGTTCTCCTGTGGTACACCACCGACAAAAGCCACTCCCTTACCAATAACCCCGTTACCAGCTTTCGTTAAATCATATCCATCTGCTCTGCCTTCAAGTGTTTCAGTTGTGATACCACCTTCGCGGCCAACAGTCTGTGTTTCACTGTAAAGATTACCACCACTTCTGATGTCAAACAGGAAGCTCAAATTAACACCCTTGTAATTGAAGCCGTTCATTATCCCAAGAAGAAAATCTGGATTGTAGTTGCCCAATTTAATTCTGTTGGTTGTACGAACCGGACGACCGTTTGAGGCGTCAAAAACCATTTGTCCAACAAACTTACCAGATGCATCATAATACGGAGCTGCAGGGTCTGTATTTTGCACACGTGCAAATCCAATGCCGTAAAGATCACCCATACGCTCACCTACTCTTGCTTCGACAGTTACCCTTCTGCTTGCCATCACAAAATTGGTGAGACCATCACGCAATTCCAACACTTTACTTCTGTTGGCACTGAAATTCAAATCAGTATTCCACTTGAAGTTCTTGGTCTTAACACCTTGAATATTCAGCATCACCTCGTAACCCCAGTTCTTGATTTTACCCGCATTGATGCTTCGGCTGTTGAACCCGCTCGATACTGACAAAGGAATGTTCAAGATCTGATTTCTTGTTGTGCTGTTGTAATACGTAACATCGATACCAATCCTGTTTTTCAAAAATTTGAGCTCTGCACCAACTTCGTAAGAATTACTGATTTCAGGTTTCAAATTCAAATTGGCAAGCCTGTCAGTTTCTCCATAGATTTGGAAATTACCGAAAGGTATTGATGGATTAAATGACTGCGTATAGGTAAATGGATCCGTGTCATTACCTACCTGGGCAAAGCTACCCCTTACTTTGGCATAGCTGATGGCAGAAGGCAGTTTAACCATATCACTTACAATTGCACTCAGGGCTACTGAAGAATAAAAATATGAGTTGTCCTCATTTCCAAATTCACGCAAAACACCCGGTAAAGTCAGAGCACTGCTCCAATCATTTCTTCCTGTAAAGTCTAAGAACAATTTGTTTCTGTACGCAATTCCAGCAGAACCATACATACTGTTGATTTTCTTAGAAACAGTACGTTGTGTATTTTGAAGTGGAATCCTTGAGTTGGTCAAGTTATAGATTCCAGGAATATTAAGCTGTCCAGCATTGTTCTCATCAAACTTGCTCATTTGGCGCATTTGGTTGCCTCCGAAATTCCCTGTTAAAGAGAAGTCTTTGTTCAGTTCCTTGTTCAGATTGAACAAGAAATCAGTGTTCGATTCTTCATTGATCAAATTCACTTCACGGTATTGACCAAATGGGAAACGCTGTGTGCTAAAAGCCCTGCGATATTCCCTGCGTTCAAGTGACCAATCGGTTGCAGCACGCACCATCAAACTCAACCAAGAATTAAAGTCATACTTCAAAGATGCATTACCGATGACCCTATCATAAATTTGGCCATTGGTATTTTGAGCAAGGGTTAGATATGGGTTATCGTGATAATTGTAATTGAATCCATATTGACGAAGATTATCTGCACCGTTCATCCAGAGTCTTTTCATTGCTGAAACGTCTACACTTGGGGGTAGCCAGCAATTGAACAAATACATAATACTTTCTGTTCCGTAGCTGATCGTTGGCCTGTTATCACTGTTGCCTTTTATGTAATTGACAAATGCCTTTGCTGACAATTTATCTGTAAAATTATAACCACCAGACAAGGTTAAAGTATTCCTCTTTAAATCAGTGTTGGGGACCATTCCCTTTTCATCCAAGCGGGTATACCCCAACCTGAAATCTCCCTTATCATTGCTGCCTGTAAATGAAACTGTATTGGTCAAAACACTTCCTGTCTGCAAAAAATTTTTCAAATTGTCGGCATATCCAACCCAAGGTGTTGGAGTGATGACGGAACCAGCTGGAGCATTTAAATCTCCACCAAAAAAGGGTATCGGCTGGCCGTTAAGGGTTCTTGGAGAGTTGAACTGTGGATAACTTTGTCCACTGAATTTAGGGCCCCATGCTTCGTCAGTTCCATCAGTCAGACCTGCACCTGCACCATTCACAAATGCGAATGCACCTCCGTTACCATTTCCCTGACCATATACAGCTTGATATTCCGGCAATTTTAAAGGGGTACTTGCAACATAGTTGCTCGAAACCTCAACACCTATTCCTTTTGACCGAGAACCAGATTTTGTTTTGATCACAATTACACCGTTTGCAGCACGAGAGCCATACAAGGCAGATGCAGATGCACCCTTCAACACAGTGATGCTTTCCACATCATCCGGATTAACAAAACCAGCACCATTGCCAAAATCTACTTCAAGGTTATTTCTACCATTTGAACCTACCACCGCATTGCTGATGGGAACACCATCAACTACATAGAGGGGTTGATTTTTGTTGAGGTCTACAGATCTTTCACCACGGATGGTAACCCTGGATGAGCCACCAACACCAGAAGAAGATCCAACAACTGTTACACCAGCAACCTTTCCAGCCAATTGATTGACCACATTGGTTTCACGCGCAACAGTCAAGGCTTCTCCCTTGATTTCCTGTAACGCATAACCAAGTTTTTTTCTATCTTTTCTTATACCGAGGGCTGTAACTACTACCTCATTCAACTGCGAGGGCTCAACATCAACTGTCAGCAACTGAAAGTCAGTATTGGTGATATCAAAGGCCTTCTCCTTTACACCAACACCAGTCACCAGCAAAACATCGCCTCGTTGAGCAGCAATGGAAAAATTTCCATCAACCGTAGTTGATGTTCCAATATTTTTTCCCTTAACAAGGATGGAAGCCCCTGATACAGGCTGACTAGAAATGCTGGATACTACTTTACCAACAATTTTCTGCTGTGCTGATACATCAGCCGGATTTTGCGAGAGTATAAACAGCAAAAGCGCTATGATACTCCCATAAATTTTTCTCATGATAGTTTTACTTTGGTTTGAGCGCAAAACTATCAGAGCAATGTAAAGGAATTAGTGCTGGGAGATAAAGGAAACGTTACAATAGTATTAAGGGAATGTTATGAACAAGCCAAAGAATGAAGTCTGGTTGTATTTATTTTTGCTCAACACCTTGGACAAACCCAATCAAACCCTTGAAATAAGTCTGCTGATCATCATACATAGACATGTGGCTGCCGTTCTCACAATACAAATAGGTGCCATTTTTAAATTGTGACGCCATCCATTTCATGTGTTCAGGATCCATTGTGTCGTGCTTTGCTCCAACCACCAAAGTGGGCAGGTTGATGTTTTTCAATTCCTTGCTTACATCCCAGCTTGTCAACCGACCTGCAATGCCAAACTCGCTTGGGCCTTGCATCGTTACATAAAGGGATTGGTTCATTTTTCCCAAAGAACGGTTGACCGGCTCTGGCCATTGGGCAGAAGGTAGTCTTAAGATATGTTTCTCATAAAAATTAGGAATCAACAATCCCATGTAATTGGGATTGGCAAAATCATTCCTGGCTTCCATTGCCATCAGGGTATCCAACACGGTCTTATCAAATTGTTTGGACAGGACTTCATCCGCATATTTTCCATAGTCCGGACAGCTGGACATCATGTTGGAGATGACCAAAGCCTTCATTTGATCCTGGTATTTCAATGCATACTGCATGGCCAGAATCCCGCCCCAGCTGTGCCCGAGCAGATAAAAATTATCCTTGTTCAAGCCCAATGCCTTGCGCACCTGCTCCACTTCCTCTACAAACCTTGGCAGATCCCAATAGGCGGTATCATTGGGATTGTCAGACAAACCACAACCCAGTTGATCATAGTAGATGAATTCAATGCCTTCCTGCGGAAGGAAGCTTTCGAAACACTCAAAATACTCGTGCGTTGCACCGGGTCCGCCGTTCAACAACAGGATCTTGGTTTTGGGATTGTTGCCAAATCTTTTGGTCCAAACTTTGAATTTCTTTCCAAAACTTTCAATCTCAACAAATTTTACATTGCCAGACTGCATACCGGAATCCTGTTGGGCAAAATAAGCCTTTGCATCAACAGCATCCTGGCTACCCTGCTTGCAAGAAAAAAATAATGTTGCAACGAAGCAAATGAGCAAAATATTTTTCATTGTGTTCTGTTTAAATGATTCATCCCCGAAACTGGTGGTAACGGGGATGAAAATAATTAAAAATTTAAAACAAAGGTGCGCTATTCTTTGCGGGGCAGCTTGGCGTCTCTTTGTGCGGTATTGTATACAAATGCAGCTACAATGGTAGCAATCTGTTTCAAATCTGGAGCAGACAGGTGGTCATACACATCCATGTTGCTGTGGTGGGTTCGGGTATCGTATTCCATTTCATCTTGAATGAACTGAAAACCAGGAAGTCCCACTCCATCAAAAGATTGATGGTCTGTACCGCTCGTATTGCTGATGGTTACCGTTGTTGCACCAAGGTCCTTGAAGGGATCAAGCCAGGCACTGAAAATATTTCTGCAAGCCTCATTGCCCTGGAGATAGATGCCCCTGATCTTTCCTGTACCATTGTCTATGTTATAATAGGCAGAGAACTTATCATGTGCTGGGGTTTTGGCGATGGTGCCATTGCCGCCAAAGGTCTTGGCCACATATCCGCGGGATCCCAACAAGCCCTGCTCTTCAGCACTCCAGAGACCAATGCGGATGGTCCTGCGGGGCTGAACATTGAGGGTTTTCATGATGCGCATCACTTCCATCATCACGGCAGAGCCAGATGCATTGTCTGTAGCACCGGTTCCTGCCTGCCATGAATCAAGGTGAGCACCTATCATGACCACCTCATCCTTCAAGGCAGGATCGGTACCAGGAATTTCAGCAATAACATTATACCCCTGAAGGTCATCTGCATAGAATTTTGTTTTCACGTCAGTGTCCACTTTAACAGCCGTACCGGATTTTGCAATCCTTAACAGGGTATTGTAATCTTCAACGCCCATGGCCATGTCCAAAAAGTTTTCTGGATCTCCACCCTTGTAGGCTCCACCACCTTGAGCAAATACAGTACCATCATGGTTTCTCAATGATGTGCTCACCATGGCTACCGCGCCTTCCTCTACTGCCATGGTCTTTAACATGGTCAGAAACCGCATGGCACCATAACCACCTCTTTGCATCTGATCCCTCATCCTGCGCATGGCGGCTGTGTCGCGGGGCTGTCTTTGCTGCTGGGAAGGAGCACCTTTTGCTTCTGCCATTTTGGCGAGTTGATCGTCTGTATACCGCTGTGCATCGGCCTTGAAGCTTTGCACATAATCATAAGACATATCAGGTAAAATAATCTTTCCTTTCAGTTTGCCCTTGTAGGCCATGACAGAAACAGAGTCTTTGATATCCACCAGCAACACTTCAGCGGATTTCAGGCCCTTCGTTCCCTTGGTCCAGGTTTTGGGATAAACCATCATGGGTTTGTAATAAGGAGCGGTCATGGCGAAATACATTTTCTCCAAGTCCCAACCCTTGCCAAACTCACCCCAGGGATCCAAGGTTGCATTTTGAACACCCCACTCGGTGAGCTTGTTTTTTGCATAGTTGGCCGCTTTGGCATATCCCGGGGAATTGGCCAGGCGGTTGCCATTGAGATCGGTAAGGTTCAATACGATATCCATGACCTGGGATTTTACCATTCCCTGTTCACGGATCTTGGCCATCATGTTCAGGTCAACTTTTTCCTGGGCAATGATGGTTAAGGAAGCAACCATCATAAAAATGAAAGTGTAAAATATCTTCATTGTAAATGTTTTGATGAATGTAAGTAAAATCAATGAAATCAATCAGGTATGGCTATTTAAATGGTGTAGACCATCGTTTGTCGGTATACACATTCTTCCCTGATAAGGTCTTTATAAAAGCCACCACTGAAGTAATCTCGGATTGTTGCAGGTTCAATCTTTGAACATTGCGTCCGTTGGGTTTTAGCCTTTGATCCAGATTGGCATTATCATTGATGAATCCTCCATAATGAGAAATGGCAGTGGCAAGATCCCGCACTCCCCCAGAATGCATCATGCGGCCGTTTAAAACACCATCAGCATTCACCAGATCGCGCAATGAAGGGGCACGGGTAACAGTGATATCCTGGCCAGTGCCTGAAGCCAAAGCAATTACCCCATTGTTTCTTGATCTGGGGTCAATATCAAACTCAGGCGCCCTATGGCAATTGTTACAACCGATACCTCCGCCAATCCTGCTGCTGTTGGCATCAAAAACAGGAGGGGTCATGAACAACCTTTTCCCCTCATTTTCAGTGGCGGTAAAATTGCTGAAATCCTGATTTGCGTTGTTGGCCAATGTACGTCCAGCGTCATATTTGCTGTCAAAAGATTGAATACTCCGCACAAATTGGGCAAGGCATTCTTGCATCCGCGCCTCAGTAATCGAAACATCTCCATAAGCAAACTTGAAAAGTTCATTGTAATACCCAATTTTTTGCAATTTCGCCAACAGCGTATTGATATTGTCCCTGCCCAACTGTCCGCTGTATCCCATTTCAACATGATTGGCAATCGGTTGTGTTGTTTGTGCCTCAAGGCTAATGGCACGTTCATCCCAAAAAAACCTAGACTCTTCTCCAAAGCGGGCATTGATCAATCTCATTGAGTGACGATCAGTCACGCCGCCCAATACCCCATTGCTCAGCAATGCTGTGTCAGCAAAGGCAAAGGCTTGTTTGTGACAACTCCCACAGGAAATTGAATTGTTGATGCTCAGATTCTTGTCATAAAAGAGGACCCTTCCAATGGTGGCTTTTTCATTGGTAATGGTATTAGAACCTGTATTGTCCTTGGTGATATAAGCGGGCTTCCCCTGGTTGGCATAATTGGGTAAATTCAAAGGATCAATTTCAACTCCAAAAAATGCTTTGATGGCCGCATATGCATCAACTGTTGATACCGGATCCTTCCCATTTGAAGAAGTCGGCAAAACAGTATCCTCTTTTTTACAGGCAGAAAACAAGAAAATGAATATTACAATGGTCAACCGGATAAAAGAATTAATCATCATGCAGGATTTCTCCTATGACCGCTCTTTTAATCCCAAGTTTAATCGCCAGAAATCACTTAAATCCACTTTAACAAATCCGTCACAGTTCAGAGAAATACAACACACTACTCCTCAAAATGGATCAGTATTTTATTTTTTTGAAGCCTTAATTTTCATAGATGCATCCTCCATCCAATTTCCCTTTAGATCCTTCTTCACAGGAACAAAAGCAAATATCCATTTCTGGTCCAGATAGGTTCTTGGGACCCTTACGAAAATCTTGTTCCACCCTTTCTGCAATGCGACAACAGCAGGCGGGCGACTCCAATAAAACTCTTCGTCGCTATACGGCATTTCATTGGCCGGTTTATCCCATGTTGCCTGCAAGTATCTGTGGCCTCCGGGCATGTTCCAGACAGGGCCGGGCAGTTCTTTGTCATTGATGAATATCGCTCCACCATTGGCATCCCAGTGGCCATTGTTTGGAATGCCTGCACTCCTCCTGTTGCTGCGTGCGGCAGCTTCAAAACCAATGACGGCATGTATTTTCCTGGCTTTTGCACTGAAGGTATACGCAGTCAGGTATACCGTTTCATTGGCGGATTTTGACAATGTTTTTGCTCCACCCAGAAGCTCTTCAAAACGAAGGATGCCGCCAGTTACAAGTTTTGTTTGGTGGGATAGTGAAGTACCAACAGCTGTATTCACTCCAATGAATTCCTTATCAATGGAATCATTGGCACTGCGGTAAAAAGGGCCAGACATGTTCCATTCAACATGACCAAAGGGAACGTAAGGAAAATAATCAGTTGAAAAAAACAGTTGCTTGTGTTTTCTCAAACGCTGTTCGAATTCGACAAAATGATTACTTGCTTCTGTACCTGGTTTTGGTAATACATTCATGTAATCGGGCCTGAAATCCGGTCGCCCACACCATACTGATTCGCTATAGGCAATAGAACCGGGCCATACAGGGTTGATCAATGGAATTTTTGACTTGTCTCCAACCCTGACATCGGGCCAACAGCAAACGATACCTCCCATGGCCAAAGTATCGCCCAAGGGCTTGCTGCAAATTTGCTGAAAGAAGTACCGCTGGATCAATGAGTAAGCATCATAATTGTTGAGATACCCACCATAAGAATCAACATAAGGATTTTTGCTTGTCCTCCGGTGAACAAACGTAGCATCCTC